>Ga0315338_1001848_pt1 | contig 23763 bp, 18 predicted proteins | sample ASW8metaG_FD_204518 | JGI IMG/M metagenome (GOLD analysis project Ga0315338, IMG submission 204518) | Ammonia-oxidizing marine archaeal communities from Monterey Bay, California, United States - ASW #8 | ecosystem: Environmental > Aquatic > Marine > Coastal | place: USA: California | collected... | reverse complement strand
AACATGGCGCCGATGTCGCTGATGAACTATCAGGAGACGAGGCCCTGGGCGCGGTCGATTCGGACCAAGGTCGAGGCGCGCGAGATGCCACCGTGGCATGTGGATCCCAAGGTGGGAGTCCAGCGGTTCAAGAACGATCGGTCCCTCACCGATGACGAGATCGCCACCATCGGCGTGTGGGTTGATTCGGGCGCGCCTCGTGGCAACGCCGCTGACGCGCCTGCCCCGGCGGAGTTTCAGGAATTCGGTGCCTGGACGATTGAGCCGGACCTGGTCGTGAAGTCTCCGCCGCACACGGTGCCGGCCGAGGCGGGAGACTGGTGGGGCGACTACATCGTCCCGTCGGGGCTTGAGAATGATCGGTACATCCAGGCAATACAGACCAAGGCCGGCGATCTGCGGGTCGTGCATCACGCCTTGACCTACGCTGTGACCGACCCCGAGGCACCACTGGCCGACAGTTCCAGCGATGCGTTTCTGAATGAGTACGCGGTCGGCAAGAATGCCGATATTTATCCGGACGGCACCGGGCGTCTGTTCGAAGCCAACTCGCGGGTGCGGTTCAGCTTCCACTACCACTCGGTGGGCGAAGAAGTTACGGACCAGACTGAGTTGGGCTTGGTGCTCTACCCGGAGGACTACGAGCCGGATCACATCCTCTACTCACGTCAGCTTGGCCAGGCCGGTGAGCTCGATATCCCGGCCGGCCAGGTCACCCGGCACGACGGCTATCAGAAGATGTATCTGCCTGGGAAGCTCACGGCGTTCCAGCCGCATATGCATTTCCTGGGCACGCGGCAGTGTGTCGAGATGATCTACCCGAACGGCTCGACCGAGATGGTCAATTGCGCCAACTTCGACTTCAACTGGCACATCGTCTACAACTACCAAGACGACGTTGCGCCGGTGTATCCGGCTGGGACCACGATGCACGTGATCAGTTACCACGACAACACGTCGGGGAATCGCGGTAACCACGATGCGAAGAACTGGACCGGCGGAGGGAGCCGGACCGTCGACGAGATGGCGTTTGCGTGGCTGAGCTGGCACGACCTCACCGAAGAAGAGTACGCGGCTGAGCTAGAAATCCGGAAAGCCAACACTGACAACGACGATTAGTACCGCGTATTAACGCGGTTGTCGTCGAGCAAGACATGCCCTCTGAGGGAGCCGAGTCGGTTCCCTCAGGGGGTTTTTCGCAGGGGAAGAGACGGAAGGTGACTATGACGGTTCTTGGCCGGCTGACCCAGCACGCGACCATTCTTGGCGGGGCCGCCATCATATTGGCGGTGAGCGGCGGGGCTCCGGCCACGGCGCAGATCAACTCCCGCGATGTGCCCATCGCGACGCAGCCGCAACAGCGATTCTCCCGAGGTCAAGACGTTCAACCGATCTTCGAGGGATGGACGCCCAGGGACGACGGCGGGTACACGTTCCACTTTGGGTACTTGAACCGCAATTACGCCGAGCGGCCGAATGTGCCGGTGGGGGAAGCCAATTTCTTCTCGCCCGGTGAACCAGACCGCGGTCAGCCGACGTATTTCTACCCCCGTATCAATCGATACCAGTTCGAGGTCGTGGTGCCGTCCAGCTTTCCGCAGGACGGAGAACTGGTGTGGGAATTGACCACCCACGGCAGCACGCAGTACGCCTACGGTTGGCTTCAGGCCGAGTGGGAGATCGACGTGAATACGATCACGTCGAACAACCGCACGGGCTTCGGGCGCGGTGTGGACCAACTCTATGGCAACGGCTGGCCATCGGTGAGCGTGGAGGCCAGCCGGTCGTCGGTCGAGGTCGGCCAACCGGTGACTCTCACCGCTCGGATGACAGACGATGACCTGCCGAATCCGGTAGACGAACCTGACCCGGACGCGCCGCCACGGCGTCGGGACCCCACGCTGGTTGCGCCCGATGACGCCCCGGAAATTCCTGACAACATCCCCCAGTACACGAAGCCGGGCCCGAAACGCAATCATCTGTCCGTGCGTTGGCTCGTCTTTCGAGGTGGCGCTGACGCGACGTTTGAGCCCTACGGATATCACGAGTGGGAGGAGGGTATGCCGGGCGATGGCTGGACATCGGGAACATTCGAGTCCACCGTCACGTTCGACGAGCCCGGCACGTACACGCTGCGTGCGTTCGCTAGCGACGCGATGCTCATCGTGCACGGCAACGTCACCATTACCGTCACCGAGTAGGGAAAGGGGGCGCCCCGCCCCCCCCTTCCGCCATCCTCGCCGGGTCCTCGCGCCCGGGCTGCCGCCTGTCGCGGTCGCGCATCAGCAATGTCTAGCCCTGTACTGACCATTCGATCCGTGCGAACGCGTGCGGTTGCTGCGCCGCTCGCGCGTCCGCTACGCACCGCCTCAGGCACGATTCCCGAATCGCCGCTGCTCCTGATCGATGTGCTGTCGGAGCAGGGGGCGACCGGCCGGGCCTACGTCTTCGCGTACACCAGGTTGACGCTGCGCGCGCTGAAAGCCTTCCTCGACGATGTGGCCGAGGCGGTGGCGGGACGGCCGGCGCATCCCGCCGTGATGTATGACCATCTGGTTCAGCGGTTCCGCCTCATGGGGCGCCAGGGACTGGTCGGCATGGCGCTGTCTGGCCTCGACATGGCGCTCTGGGATATGCAGGGCCGGGTCCTGGGCCGAGGGGTGGTCGAGTTGCTCGGCGGGCAAGCTGTACCGGTTCCGGCCTACGACAGTTTCGGGGTCGTCGACCCGGTGGCGGACGGCGATGCGTTGCGTGGCAGCGTAGAGCAGGGCTTCGGTGCCATCAAGATCAAGATCGGGGTGGGTGACCTGACCTGGGATCTCACGAATGTCGCCGCCGTGCGGGCCATTATCGGTCCAGATGTGCGTCTGATGGTTGACTACAACCAGTCGCTGAGCGCGCCCGAAGCCATCCGACGTATCGAGGCGCTGGCGCGATTCGACCTGGCCTGGGTAGAGGAGCCGGTGCCGGCGGAGGACCTGGCTGGACACGCGCGCGTGCGGGCGGCCTCCCGTGTCCCGATCCAGACCGGCGAGAACTGGTGGTTCGAACACGACATGGCTCATGCTTTGGCCGCTGGCGCGTGCGACTGTTGTATGCCCGATCTGATGAAAATCGGTGGGGTGACGGGCTGGATGCGTGCGATGGGCCAAGCCGCGGCGGCCTCGGTGCCGATTTCGAGTCACCTGTTTATCGAAGCTAGCGCCCACGTGCTTCCCGTAACCCCCCGCGCGCAGTATCTGGAGTATCTGGATCTGGCTGGCGCGGTGCTCTCCGCGCCCCCGGTGCCGGTCGATGGCACGGTCACAGCCCAAGGACCTGGGCTCGGTATGGAGTGGGATGAAGCCGCGGTCGCCCGCTACGCCTACTAGCAGCCCGTGGTGAAAGCCCTGGTGCATTCCCCGCCCTGGGGGACTAGTCCCGCCGTCCGCCGGTCCCGCGCGGTGTCTCAGCTGAGCCAGAGGCGCGCGCGGCTAGAAACACGGCAATCAGCAAGCTGGTGGCTCCAATCGGGGCCAGGATGATCCCGAGGCCAGGGTCGCCGCCATAGACACGCAGTCCCCCCGCGAAGAATCCCCCAGGCAGCAGTACGGTGGCGCCGATGAGGCACCAGGAGACCCGGGCCCGCCCCAGCGCATCGAGGCTCGGGAGAGACGGCAGGGACAGCGCGAACGCGATATGGACCAGGCCCAGCAACGCCCCGTGGGCGTGGGCCAGGGTCCACATGAGACGTCGCGTCTCGTTCTGCACATCCAGATAGACGCCCACCTTGAAGCCGTGTAGCAGCTCCAGCCCAAGACCGAGCAGGAGAAAGCCGAGCATCGACCACCAGCCAAAACGAAGATGTCGTCGGGTGTAGTTCATGGCTGGAGTCACTACTCCCTGAGAAACAATCCGCGTCGATCGCGTTGATCGAAGAGTCGGCGCATCGTGTCAATTCGCGGCAGCCCGTCGCGGTCGACGAGTAGCTCGGGCTCACGTCGTTGTCGGGAGCGTGGATCAGCCCGCCATGCCTGCATCAAGCGGACAGCGATGTCGGTGCGTTCCGCTTCGGGCGCGACGAAGTCGTACGAGAGGGTCGCGTAGCCGGGTAGACTGCGGAGCGATCGCGCCGCGATGAATCGGACGGCTTCATACGGGTCGCCCAACGCTTCGGCCAGATAGGGTGTCATCCAGCTCGTTCCAGACGTGCCCTGGGCCGGGCTCCACCCCATCGCCTGAGCGGTGATCGCACGGAGACCCGCATCGCCCCGCAGGAGCCACAGCGGTCCGGCCGCCACGCGTCGGTCGTCGTCGTCCAGCGCCGGTGCCGGTGTGCCATACCATTCGTCGAGACGGTCGGCGGTCCAGGCGACGGTCTTGTCCAGGTGACAGAGATTGCACGCGTTCGGACGCCCCAGTGTCACCGACTCGGTGGCGGACGGGCTGCTCACGGTGTGGCTCCGAATCGTCTGGAGGAGGCCGTAGCTCGTGTAAGGCATGTGGCAGTTGTAGCAACGGCTCCCAGTCGAGTCGGCCCCGTGCCGCGTGTGCGCCGTGACCTGGTCGGCCATCGGTTCATGGCACTGGAGGCACGCTTGGTCTCCTTGCGCGTCGGTCGACACCTGGTGGGTGTTCGCCCAGTCCGCAACGGACCGGGTATCCTCCCCCGGCTTGTGCATCTCGTGGCAGGAGAAGCAGCTCAAGGTGCGGTCGGGGTGGGTGGCTTGGCTGAAGCACGGGGAATCGAGGAGCCCGTTGTACTCGCGCCCGGACACGCGAATCATGCCATCCGGCCAGAACGACCCTCTCACAAAGTCCGGGTCGGTCTCAATGAATGCGGTCATCGCTGGCGACGTGCGATCGACGGTGGGTTGGGCGACGAATCGGGTGTCGCGCAGCTCGTCTCCCGGCCGATACGGCAATCCGGCCGCGTTCGCGATCCGTTCGTCGGCCTGGTCGTAGAATTCCCACACGCTGTGGCATTGCCCGCACACCTGCGACGAGCGTTGCGGATCGAGCCGGGTCGGGAGGACGATGGTCGGGTCGCCGGTCCGCTCGCCGTCTTGTGGCTGGTCAAGGTGGAAACCATAGCGCCGGAGGGGGTTGCGATTCGCCTCAACGTGCGCCTGGCCGGGTCCATGGCAGGATTCGCACCCGATGCCGAACTCAGCCACCGTGGTGTCGATGGTCTGCGAGCTGAACGGCTCTGACCGATATGGGGTGTCAAAGGCGGTCTTGCCCTGGGTGGTGTGACACGCGATACAGATGGCATTCCAGTGGCCGTCGAGCATGACCAGTGACTGTCCCGGCGGATGTAGCACCACCGCGCTGCGCGGCACCCATTGCTGTTCGGAGAGCAGATACGCGGCCGGCAGAATGTTCAACCCCCGGTCGTGGCCAGTGGCATACCAGTAGATGTTCTGATGATGAGATCCGGTGATCATCACCACTTGGCGCTTGATGCGAGGGCGGGCGTCGGCGGCGCCTTCCCATCCGGGGTCATTGAACTCGGCCCAGAACTCATCGCCTTGGCGGCTCAACACCATCGGCTCGCCATGCGTGTCCTCGACCCGCACCGCGTCGAAGTCAGCGCGCACGGTATCGGGTGTGGCCACCTGCGTCATCGTGCGATGAAACGAGCCATGCCAGCTTTCGTACTCAGCCGGATGACACGCCTGGCACGCCTCTGAGGAGACATACCCGTCAGCGTCAACCTCGATGGGGCGGTTGGTGATCTGGGACTCGGGGACCGCGGGGGCGAAGGACAGGACGGCCGTCAGTCCCAAGGCGCCGGAGGCACACAGGAGGAGCAGGATAGGGAGGTGGGGTCGGAGGCCATCGGCGGAGGTCTCACGGGCGGGGCCAGACGGCGGCTCCGGTCGACGTCCGCGTCGGGCGGTCATGTCGTAGAAGACGAGAAGGAACGTGACCGGGCGCGCTGGGGCGCCCGGTCACGAATGACGGTGATGCTAGTTGCCCGCGAAGCAGTAGAAATAGCCGTTCCCACCGGTCGCCTGGAGGTTGCCCTGGCTGCAGCCACGCGAGCCGTGCGCCGAATTCCAGGAGGCCGGGTTCGCCCCGCCACCGGTCCGGTCGAAGTGCCCGACCAGCGCGCTTCCGGCGCCGTCCGCGTTCGACGTCCAGTTGCTGCAGGTGCTGTCGTCGCTGCCGCCCACCGCGGTCCCGTCGAGATACGTCCCGGTCAGAATGTCGTGCATGTTCGGGTCGTCGCCGCGCCCGTTCGTCATCCCACCGTTTTCGTTCAGCACGCTTTCTTTCGTCAGCAGGTTCTCGAAGTGCAACTGGTCCAGGTTGTTGGCCACCACGTCACCAGCCACGTTCTGCCACGGACCAGCGCCGATACGGTCACGTGCATTGACGCCGCCCGAACCGGTCGTGCTCAGGTACGCGCGCCATGTCTTGCTTCCGGCCCCCACCGCCGCTGCAAGCGTCTGGCAATGGGCGTCCGCTCCGGTCAGCCCGCCCAGATTGGCGCCGTCGCCGGAGCCCACGCTGGTGAGGAAGAAGGTCATATCGGCCGCCTGCGCGAACGCCGGCGAGACACTCAGCCCAGAGATCAGCGCGGCGGCGCCGACAAGCTGCAAAATTCTCATAGTCGTGCTCCTTGGTCGTAGTCCCCCAAGCCGGACCGGCTCGGAGGCCGAATTCAGTCGTGAGCACGATTATAGCGCGATGCGTGGGTCGGACGGGCATCGAGATGAGGACTGCGCGATTGCCAGAACGGACTCCGCCGCCGGCTTGCGTATACTGTTGTTCTGCCGCATTGGGCAGGGAGCAATGAAGACTGTAATCCTATGACATCACCACGTAGAGGGATCGCCGGGTGGGTCGTGCCGAACCTTGGCGTGGTCTTGCTGTGCCTGACCCCGGCTGCATGTGCGCCGGTCTTGGGACAGACCGCTGGCGAATTAATGCGGCAGGCCGAGCGGGATTTTCTGGCGGGGCGGGTCGAGGAGTCGCTGGTCGGTTTTGATCAGGTGGCTCGCGAGCGGCCCGACGTGGCGCCGCAGTTGTGGCAGCGGGGCATCGCGCTGTACTACGCCGGCCGCTACGTTGAGTGCCGACAACAGTTTGAGTCGCATCGTCTGGTCAACCCCGCTGACGTTGAAAACGCGACCTGGCATTTTCTCTGTGTGGCCGAGGCCGAGGGCCCGGAGGCGGCTCTGGCCGCGCTGCTGCCGGTTGGGAGGGACGGACGCACGCCGATGCCAGAAATCTATGAGATGTTCGCCGGGCGGTTGACGCAGCAGCAGGTACTGGAGGCAGCCGGTGGCGATCCCCGGGGGCAGTTCTACGCCCACCTGTATCTTGCGCTGTATCAGGAAGCGCTCGGCCAGGCTGATGCGGCTCGTGACTCGATCATGCTCGCGGCCGACAGCCGATTCGCTGCTGCCGGCGGGTACATGCACGGGGTCGCGGTGGTGCATAGGGACCAACGTGGCCGGTAGCCGGCGGCGCGGAACACGGCCGTCGCGAGAGGTATGTAGCCGGCGATCTTCAGGCCGCCCAGGGTGGGGCGAAAAACCCGCGGCCACACGCGTCAGCGCAACCGCCGTATCCGGTGCGCCTCGCTGTCGCCCACATACAAGCCACCCTCTGCGTCAACGAACACACCGTGAGGCCGGTTGAGACGGCAGCGACGTGGGTCGGGTTCCGGCCCATCACCGCGTGTTCCGTCCCCCAGCACGGTGTCGATGGTGCCGCTGGCGATGTCCACCAGCCGGATGACGTGGTTTTCGGTATCGGCGACGTAGAGGGATCCATCCCGATAGGCCAGACCCTTGGGTCCGCCCAGGGTCGCTTCGGCCGCCGGTCCGCCGTCTCCCGTATGGCCTGGTTCGCCAGTGCCCGCCACATGATGCAGGGTTTCGTCATCGAGGTCGATACGGTAAATCGCGTTCCCTTCGCGCAACGCGAGATACAAATTTCCGTCCGGGTCGAGCGCCATCGCTCGTGGTCCGTTGAGCGGGGTACCGGCCAGCGGCGCGCCGTCCGGTGTCGGTTCGCGCTCACCGGTGCCGGCCCAGGTCTGGATGACCCCCGTGTCGGTGTCCACTCGTCGGATGCGGTGGTTCCCGATGTCGCAGATAAGCAGTCGTCCCTGCGGATCGAATGCGATGCTGTGGGGTTGGCGGAGTTGGGCCGCGGTGGCCGGTCCGCCGTCGCCCGAGAATCCAGCCACCCCGGTGCCGGCCACGGTCGAGATAATGCCGGTACCGGCATCGACCCGCCGGACCGCGTGACTGTCCCGTTCGACGATGTAGAGGTGGCCGTCAGGATCGAACTGGATCTCATGCGGCATGTTCAGGGCGGCATTCGTGGCCGGCCCGCCGTCGCCGTCGTAGCCCCGCTCGCCGCGTCCGGCGATGGTGGTGGTGCGGCCGGTCGCAAGGTCGAGTCTCCGAATCCGCTGGTTGTCGAGGTCGCAGAAATACAGGGCGCCATCTGGCCCGATGACCACGCCGTACGGGTTTGACACCTGTGTGTCCGAGAATCCGGCTTCGCCGTTGCCGATGACCGTGGTCACCGTGGCCGCACCAAGTGGTGGCGCGTAGCACAGGATGGCGGCCGCCAGGATGAGCCAGGGAGTCGTTCCCGGCGTGCCGCCTAGTCTGGTGGTCCGGGTCGTTCGGTGTCTCAACATGCACATGGGTTTCTTCACTCCAGCGCTCTACAACGCGTCGCGGATGGCGCGTGCGCTGGCTTCGAGGTCGAGCGCGTCGTTGATGCGGTCCATCCCGCGGAGGACGAGCGCGTACTCTTGGAGCACCGTCAACAGTTGGTCCTGGTCGAGTTCACGCTGGTTACGTGTGAGGGCTAGCACCTCACGGTAGAGCGGCTCGGCGTCGCCATAGTGTCCCCGCTGCAGATACAACCCCGCTAGCGCGGTGCGGATGACGAGCACGTCTGAATGGTCGGGGCCGAGTTCCCAATCGAGCGTGTTCAGTGCGCGCTGGAACAGGGGCTCCGCCTCCTCGTCCCGGTCGAGCACGGCGTAGAACAACGCAAGGTCGGCGACGAAACGCGCGACGCGGGACGACTCGGGCCCGTCGATCCGTTCGAGGAGGGCCAGTGCCTCCAGATACAACGGTTCTGCCTCAGGGTCGCGGGCCTGCGCATGGTAGAAATCCGCGAGATTGCCCAGCGTGATGGCGAGCCGCGGATCGGACGGCTCGAATTCGAGCGCGATCTGTTCGGCGGCCACAAACCACGTCTCGGCTGCTTCGTAGTCCTGATCTTGATAGGCGAACGCGGCGGCCTCCATGTACTGTTCCCAGCTCTGGGTCTGGCAGGCGACCGTGCAGACGAGGACCGTTAGGATGACGAGGCACCCTCCGTAACGAGTGGCCGGTCTACGGAACCCAAGGGTGGTAGTCATGGATGTGCGGCTGCGGGCCGACACTCGGTACGGAGCGCGTCGCTGCTCGGAACGCGTCACATCGGGTGTGGATGAGTGCTGTCGCAGACATCCGATTATAGCCCGCGTGGCGCGCGCTGTCAGACGTGCATGTCGCGGCGCATCGGACCCGACGTTCGAGGCTTTCCCGGCGTGCGACCCAGGTATAGACTGCGACGAACGGCCCGGGGACCGACGTCGGGATCCAGGTGAAGGGGGTGAGGATGTTGAGTATTACGACCGACGAGTTGCGGGACGAGGTTGGGCTGCATTGGAACTGGTTGGAGGAAAAGCCGGATCCCGGCGTCGTGGTGTCCGAACGCATGGAGTTCGTCTACGCCAACGCACCGGCCCGGGCCCTTGTGTCGCCCGAGTGGTTTGGCAAGCACTGTTCCGGGTTCCTTCCGGGCGTGGACCGGATATGAGCTTTTCATTGTCAGAAGATCACCTCAGTCACCGAGGCGACCAAGGTCGTCTACTGCGAGGGGACCGTCTGCTCGCATGGTTCGTTTTGCGAGGTGTTCGGTGTGGGGTTGAACCCGCTGGGCATCGGCCGGGAAGTTCGCGGCCGGGCGATGATGATGCGTGGCAAGAGCGTCATCACGCCTGGGCTGGATTTCGAGGCCCGATTGGTGCGCGACGCCGAGGTAATGCGGGACCGCATCGTCGCCAGGGGAGCATGACCATGGCGTGGCGGTTCGTCGGAGCAACGGTGGTCGCGCTGCTGAGCGCAAGCAGCGGGGCTGTGGCACAGTCCGGTGAGTGGCGGGCGTACAGCGCGGATCTCGCCGGTAGCAAATACTCGTCGCTCGACCAGATCACGGCGGGCAACGCCGGCGAGTTGCGTATCGTGTGGCGGCAGTCGACCATACCCGACGCCATCCGGCAGGGGAGCGACATCCGTCCTCCCGCGGTCGTGCAAAACACCCCGCTGATGGCCGACGGTCGGCTGTATGTGAGTACCGGCCTTGGCACGGTGGCCGCACTCGATGCGGCCACCGGCGAGGTCGCATGGTTCGACCCGCTACCGGATGGCGTGACGAGTCGCGGCGGCGCCAGCCGTGGCGTCGCGTATTGGGACGACCCGGAGAGCGACGATGCTCGCGTCATCGCGGTGATCGGCTCGACGCTCGTGGCCCTGAACGCGCGCACTGGCGCCCGGTATCCCGACTTCGGGACCGGTGGTGAGGTGGACCTGACTCAGGGCTACGATACGCGCCCCGTCACCGCGTTCCGCTGGCGGTCGGCCCCGTTGGTCGTCAACGGCGTGGTGATCGTCGGATCCTACGGAACCGATTTCACCAACGATACCCAGCCGGCCCGCAAGGAGATGCCGCCGGGCGACGTCCGCGGTTTCGACGTGCGCACCGGCACGCAGCTCTGGATCTTCCATACCGTGCCGCAGGAGGGGGAGGTCGGCAACGAGACCTGGTTGACCAGTCCGAGCGAGGACCGGGCGTCGTGGGAGTACACCGGCAACACGAATATGTGGGCCTGGCCAAGCGGTGACGAGGACCTCGGCCTGGTCTACCTGCCGCTGTCGACACCGACCAACGACTACTACGGCGGGCACCGACCTGGCAATAACCTGTTCGCCGAGAGTCTAGTGTGCCTCGACGCGCGCACCGGCGAGTTGGTCTGGCACTTTCAGGCGGTGCATCACGGCGTGTGGGACTATGACTTCCCGGCGGCCCCGAATCTGGTCGACATCACCGTCGATGGTCGTGACATCAAGGCGGTGGCGCTTGTCAGCAAGCAAGGCTTCACCTACGTGTTCGACCGGGCCACCGGCGAACCGGTGTGGCCGATCGAAGAGCGGGCGGTACCCGCCGGAAATGTCCCGGGCGAATGGTACGCGCCCACGCAGCCGTTTCCGACCAAGCCACCGCCGTTCGAGCATCAAGGCGTGCTGGTGGACGATCTCATCGACTTCACCCCAGAGCTGCGTCGTGAGGCGGAAGAAATCCTGGCCGGATATGTCTCGGGGCCGCTGTTCACGCCCCCGACCATCATTGACGAGCGGCCGGGAGGTACGCGCGGGACGATTCAGTCGCCTGGACTCGTGGGGGGCGCTGACTGGAACGGGGCGGCGGTCGACCCGGAGACCGGCATGCTCTACGTGCCGACCGCGCGCACCCCGGCCGTGGTTGGACTGACGCCGTCTGAACACCCACGGTCGAACGTCGATTTCGTGATGCGTGCCCTCGAGATGGCCATCGGACCACAAGGCTTGCCGCTGCTGAAGCCGCCGTACGGGAGCCTGGTGGCGATCGACCTCAACGAGGGGGAGATCCGGTGGCGCGTGCCGAATGGTGATGGTCCCCGCGACCACCCCGCTCTACGCGATCTCGATCTCCCGCCGTTGGGACAGTCCGGCCGCGTCTCACCGCTGGTCACCCGCAGTCTGATCTTTCTCGGCCAGGGAGTGGACCGCGGCATGGTGTTTCTGCCCGAGGGGGTCGGCGGCAAGTCGCTTCGCGCCTACGACAAAGAGACCGGTGCCGTGGTCGCCGAGGTGGCACTGCCGGGCGGGACGAGTGCTGCCCCGATCACCTATATGGCGGGTGGCAAGCAGCACATCGTAGTGACCGTTGGGTGGACCGATATGGAAAGCGAGTGGGTGGCTCTCGCGCTGCCGTGACGCCGCCACGCCCACAGGCGGGATGCCCCACTGGCGACTTATGTTTCGACTCACGGTTACAGGACACTAGCAACTGGCAACCCATCGCGGGTGGGCCCCGAGTGACGACAGGAGACAGACAATGACCAGAGGCAAAGCGGCGGTGCTCGGCGGCGTGGGAATCGGGGTCGTCGCCGCCGTGCTGGTGGCAGCGCCGGAGCTGACCGCGAGGCAGTCGGCCGTGGCTATCGACAACGACGACATCGGGGGCGTGGTGACCGGGCCGAACGGTCCCGAGGCCGGGGTCTGGGTGATTGCCGAGACCACAGACCTGCCCACCCGGTTTAACCGCACGGTCGTGACGGATGACCAGGGACGCTACGTGGTGCCGGATTTGCCTGAGGCCACCTACGACGTCTGGGTCCGCGGGTATGGCCTGGTTGACTCGGCGAAACAGCAAGCGTCACCGGGGGCGCGAATGGACATGACCGCGGTGGTGGCGCCCGATGCTCAGGCCGCTGCGCAGTATTTCCCCGCCGGCTACTGGTACTCGCTGCTCGAGGCGCCCGGTCCGGAGGAGTTTCCCGGCACCGGGCCTGAGGGCAACGGCATCTCGGCAAGTATCTCGGACCAGGCCACCTGGCTCCGGGGGCTGAAGTCTGGTGGGTGTACCGCGTGCCACGCGTTGGGTAACAAGGCCACCCGCGAAGTGCCGCCACAGCTCGGAGAATTCGACTCACTGGTCAACGCCTGGGACCGACGTATCCAGTCGGGTCAAGCGGGCGGCAGCATGAGTGGTGCTCTCGATCGCATGGGCCGTCGTCGCGCGCTCGAGATGTATGCCGACTGGACCGGCCGCATCATGGCGGGCGAGCTGCCTCCTACCCCTCCCCGGCCGCGCGGCGTCGAGCGCAATGTCGTGATTACCCAGTGGGACTGGGCCGACCAGCACGCCTATCTCCACGACGAGGTGTCCACCGACAAGCGCAATCCCACGGTCAACGCGAACGGACCCATTTACGGCGCGCTCGAAGCGAGCGCCGACTATGTGCCGGTGCTGGACCCGGTCCGGAACGAGACGAGGCAGATTCCGGTCCCGGTTCGCGACCCCAACACGCCGCTGGCGGCTGGCCCGCCGCTCGCTCCCTCGCCCTACTGGGGGGACGAGGCGATCTGGGATAGTCAGACGAATATCCACAACCCGATGCTTGACCAAGACGGGCGTGTCTGGCTGACCTCCCGGGTCCGGGGACCGGACAATCCGCCGGATTGCCTCGAAGGTTCGGATCACCTCTCGGCTCAGGTCTTTCCAAACGCCCGGGCTGGGCGCCATCTGGCGGTGTACGACCCGGCCGACGGAGAGATGACGCTCATCGGCACCTGTTTCAGCACCCACCATCTGATTTTCGCGGAAGACGAGGACAACACGCTGTGGACGAGCGGCGGTGGGCAGGTGATCGGCTGGCTGAATACCGCGGTGTTCCTGGAGACCGGGGACGAGATGCAGGCGCAGGGTTGGAGTCCGCTGGTCCTTGACTCGAACGGGAACGGCCGCCGTGATGCGTACACTGAGCCGGGCGAGTCGAGCGACTCCGCCAAGGACACCCGGATCAGGTCAGGCTTCTACGGCGTGTCCGTCGACCCGAACGACGGGTCCGTGTGGGGGTCGTCGCTGGGGATGCCAGGGGCCCTGCTCCGGTTCGTACCCGGCGACAACCCATCGTCCACCGGCCTCACCGAGATCTACGAAGTGCCGTGGGAGAACCCGCGGGCCGCGGTGCAGGGGTACTCGCCGCGTGGCATGGACATCGATCGCAACGGTGTGGTGTGGACGCCTCTGGCCAGTGGTCACTTGGCGAGCTTCGATCGTGGCGCGTGCACCGGCCCGCTCAACGGGCCGACCGCTACCGGCCAGCACTGTCCCGAAGGGTGGACACTCTACGAGGAGCCGCTTCCGAAGATGAAGGGGATCACCGAGTCCGGTAGCTCCGAAGGCAGCTACTACGCCTGGGTGGATCAGTTCGACACCTCCGGGCTGGGAGCCAACACGCCCATTAGCACCGGCAACGCGTCCGAGGGCCTGCTGGCGTTGCGAAACGGCGAGTGGGTGGTGCTGCGCGTGCCGTATCCGCTCGGGTTCTACACCAAGTGGATGGACGGTCGGATCGACGATCCGGATGCTGGTTGGAAAGGGAAAGGACTGTGGGCCACCTGGAGCACACGGGCCCCGTTCCACGCCGAAACTGGCAAGGGCACGTCGAGCAAAGTCGTGAAGTTCCAGATGCGGCCTGATTCGCTGGCCAAGTAGCCGTTCACCCTGCGGGCTGGGGCGGCACCTGTTCCAGGACATAAGCAGGAAAAAAAGGTTGCGGGGGTGGTTTTCGGGCGAGGCGTTCGTCTGGCCAGGCGCGAGGAGGGAGCAGCCAGGCGGACGCCTCGCTCGTCGCTCCGCTACTGGAGGCAGGACCAGGATGGCGAGTGGATGATGGCCGGAGGATGTGGGCGCAGGGTGACGTCACCGTAGCTCGACGCTACCGGACGCCGACTGAGGCGTCATCCCTGTCCGCGCGATGATCGGCGCAGCGTCGGGCGATGCGAGGTACGCGATCAGGCGTGTCGCCGCCCCCGGGGCTGCCGCCTGCGTCGTCACTCCGGCCGAGAACATCGTGACTTTCTGCACGGCGTCGGGGATCGGTCCGACGTAGGTGATGCCCTCGATTGGGAGCAGTTCGCTGACCTGCTGGAAGCCGAGAGCCGCGTCACCGCGCGCGACCATCGCCCCCACCCTCTCTCCGACGACCCTGGTACTCTTCACGGCCATTTGTTCCGCGATCCCAAGACGTGGAAAGAGCACGGTCGACAGATATGTGCCGCTGGCGCTGGCCGAATAGGCCACCGAATCCGCATGCAACAGCGTTCTCGTGAAGGCGTCCACCGTGCTGATGTCCGGTGTGACGGCGCCGTCGGGAACCGCCATCCCGACCTGTGACGCCGCCAGGTCGACCCGGCTGTCTGCGACGACGAGTCCAGTAGAGGCCAGCAGGTCGAGCCCCTCGCGGGCCAGGATGACCACGTCTGCCGCCTCTCCGCGGTTCAACCGGCTGGGGATCGAGGACGGTGCACCACCCATCGACGCGCCATACACCGTGGCGAGTGCTATCCCCGTCTGTTTCGAGAAGTCCGCCGACAGCGCCACGTAGGCTGCCGTGAAGCCGCCCGAGCTCATCACGTCGAGTCGGACGTTCGACTGCGACGGCGCCGCCAGCAAGGCGGCGCCGACCAGCAGTCCCGCGAGCGAAACGGACGAAACGGTTCTGGCGACCATGCGCGGTCGATTATGTCTCGCCTCGCGGGGATTGCACCGTCAAAGGGGACCGTCTTCGGGGTACACTCGGCCTGTCTTGTGGCCCGAGGGCGCTTCGACCCGGTTGGTCCGGCGGTCCTGAGGGGGCCCGTGTTACGACGAATGCCCACAGTGGCCTGGGAGAGTGGTGATGAACACGTCGACACCGAAATGGCTCGCGTTGGTTGCCATCACGGCGATGGCCGTGACGGTCGGGCTCCGCGGCGCCGCGGCCGATTTGCCGGAGATGGATGGTGTCCCGACCGCGACCGCGGAGACGGTTGGGATGTCGTCCGAGCGTCTCGAGCAGATCGACCGCGTCATGCAGGCGTATATCGATCGAAACGAAACCGCGGGGGTCGTGACGCTTGTGGCGCGAAAGGGCAAGGTGGTGCATTTCTCGGCGCTGGGTGAGCGAGATGCCGAGAGCGGCGCGCCGATGACGCACGACAGCATCTTTCGTATCGCGTCGATGACGAAGCCGATCGCGTCAGTAGCGCTGATGATGATGTACGAGGAGGGGCGCTTCCAACTGCGCGACCCGATCTCGAAGTGGCTCCCGGAATTTGCCGACATGCGGGTAGCCATTCCCTCACCCCCGCAAGAGCGAGTGACTGGGCGATACAAGACCGTGCCGGCCGCGACCCAGATCACGGTGCAGCAGCTGTTGACCCACACGGCCGGACTCCCGAACAGCTACCGGGGCATCACCCAGCCGGAGTTTCAGCGGATGTCCGCCCAAACCACACCGGGCGACACCGTCGGCGACATGGTGAAACGACTGGCGGCATTGCCGCTCAACTTCCAGCCGGGTGAGCATTGGGAATATGGGCGGGCCACCGACGTCGTCGGCCGATTGGTCGAGGTGATGTCAGGGCAGACGCTCGATGAGTTCTTCAAAGAGCGGATCTTCGCGCCGCTCAACATGACCGACACCCACTTCTTTCTGCCGGAGTCGAAGCTGGACCGCTTCACGGCGCTGTATGGACCGGATGCGAACGGCCAGATCACGCTGTCGGAGACCCCAACCGCGGCCAGCCGCTATGTGGCCGAGCCGCACACCTACTTCAGCGGCGCTGGCGGCTTGGTCTCGACCGCGCGTGACTACTTCCGATTCCAGCAGATGATGCTGAATGGCGGCGAACTGGAGGGCACTCGGCTGCTGAGCCGGAAGACGGTCGAGATGATGACCGCCAACCACACTGGCGACAAGGGCATCTGGCTGGCGGGTCCCGGCTACGGCTTCGGGCTGGGCTACGCCATCGTGACCGATCTCGGTCCAGCCGCGACCCCTCGTTCGGAAGGGTCCTTCTACTGGAGTGGTGCCTTCGGCACCATCTTCTGGGTGGACCCGGTCGAAGAGGTCATCGGCATCGTCATGCAGCAACTGCGGCCCTACACCCACATCAACGTCCGGCCTGACATGGCGTCGATGACCTATCAGGCGATTATCGATTAGTTCCCTGGAAATTCCGCCTCCGACTGCGCCACACCGAATTGGCTTCAGGGCGCTGCCAGTGACGCCGAGATGATCTCCTCGTCGTTTCTCGCGATGATGTGCTTGTTCGCGTAGGCTGGGTGCGACCAGTTCACGTAGGTGAGTTCGCGCCGGTTGCCTGGGCGCGAGGTCGGTTTCAGCAATGACGTCCGACTGATCTCCTCGTATCCCTCGGGCGAGAGCTTCGCGATGATCAAGTCGCCACGGTCATTGTTGATGAACACCCGGTCTTCGTGCTTCACCAGGAAGGCGCTCGTCCAGCGGGCGCGTTCGCCGGTCGCTTCCTGGGTCTCCCACACCCGTTCGCCGGTCGCGGCCACGAGGCATCTGAGTTGGCCGTAGCTGCCGAATCCGTAGATGTAGTCGCCTTCGATAATCGGCGTGCCGATCACGGCGTGCAGGCCATCGGTCAGAATCTCGCTGTGGCTGTCGCCGCGCCAGCGCATCTCGGCGTCGGGCCGGTCGTTGTCCAGTCCCAACATCATCGGCCCGTCGTAGAACGTGGTGACGAACAGGTCGCTGCCGCGTCGCACCGGGGTCGCGACGGTCATGTCGTAGCCGACTTCGAACGGTTGTTCCCAGTAGACCTCGCCGGTCGCCGGGTCGAGTGACGAGACGGCCAGTGGGTGCCAGATGACGAGCTGTCGAACCCCACCGGCTTCGATGATGACCGGCTGCGCCACGCCGGCGCCCGCCTCGACCGAGGAGAGCGCGCGCCACACTTCGGCCCCGGTCATGCGGTCAAACGCCACCACCTTGGCGTCAGGGGTGCCGCCGACGAGTGTGATGACTCGCTCGCCGTCCACAATCGGGGCGCTGGCGAAGCCCCATTGCGGAATCTCCGCCCCGAAGTCTTCGACAAAATCGATACGCCACAGCACCTCGCCGGTGTCGACCTTCAGCGCGGTCATGATGCCGCTGGCGCCGACGGCGTAGACCTGGTCGCCGTCCACGGTAGGGGTGGCACGAGGGCCCTCGTCCCACGACACGCCCAGATAGCTGGCCTCCCAGCTCTGGGTCCAGACAATCTCCCCCGTTTCCTCGTCCAGGCAGAGGATGCGCTCGGTGCCGTCGAGCCCCCGGGCGCGCTCGAAGTCGGTGATGAAGATGCGTCCGTCGGACACCGACGGGCCGGAGAATCCATGATGAATCGGCGTGCGCCACCGCACGTCGAGCCCCGCCTCCGGGAAGGTCTCGAGGATGCCGGTTTCGGTCCAGACACCGACGCGTCCTTCGCCACGGAACTCGGGCCAGTCGTTGGCCAACGGCGCCGCGACGCCAAGGAGTACGAGCAGCACGGCGGCCGGGGCGGTTCGGGTCATGTGCGCGGAAGTGTTCATGTTTGCGTCTCTCAGCCGCGGTGACGGTCTGGCGATCACTCGCCTAGGGCGCGTCCAATTCGTCGTAGATCGCCTGCACGTTGGCGGCGGCGCGGTCCATGGTGTGGTCAGGATAGCGGGTGCGCAGGTCCAGCGCGGTGACGGCTTCGTCGACCGTGTGCCCGGCCGCCTTCGAGGCCCGTACGGCGTCGAGGAAGTCGCGGTTGAATCGCGCGTACTCTTTCAGGTCGTCCCAGGTGATCCACCCCCGCATCGGGCTTCCGGGCGGCGGGGGGATATGTCCGGGAATCACGCGTCGCACACCGTCGATCGACGCCACGATCCGGTCGAGGGTCTCGGGATAGGCGATGCCGCTCCCGCCGTTTTTCACGTCGATGTAGGGGGTGCCCATGAACGCAAACAGGTCACCCAGGTGCGCCATCCCCAACGCCGGAAAGACCACGACGATGTCGCCGTCGGTATGCCCGGCGCCGAAGTGATAGAGGTCGATCTGGTCGCGTCCTTCGAACAGCGTCATCGTGTCGCCCACCGTGCGATCCGGCAATCCGACCGCACCCGCCCCCGCGAAGATCTCCATGTCGCGCATTCGCGTGGTGGCATTCTCGTGGGCGATGATCTGGACGGTGGCGGGGAAGTCGGCATTGCCGCCTACGTGGTCGCCGTGTGTGTGGGTGTTGATGATGGTAGAGATCGGCTGGTCGGTGATCAGGCGCATGGTCTCGAGAATCGACTGGCCCCAACCGCCGAGCTTGGTGTCGACCAACACCACCCCGTCGTTTTCCGTGACGAGCGCGGCGGTGTGCCCACCGCCGCCGCTGATGACATACAGGTTCTCGCGGACGTCCATCGACTGGATCGCCACCGTCCGGTCGTCTTGCGCCGTGCCGCCGGTGACCGCGACAGAGAGCAAGGCGGAGGTCGTCAAGCCGCCGAGGGCAATCGCTCGTAGCACGTGAAACCGTCCTTTCCGGGATACCCCCGGCCGCGAGGGGGGCTTCAAATCATTACTGCCGCGGGTGACCCGCGTAGCGCCCGCGGGGTTCGGGGCGCAGCTCCGTCTACCGAAAGATATGCTTGGGAATCTTGCCGGTCACCAGTTGCGTGAAGTCGACCGCCTCTGCGACATGAAAATCCACGGCGATGCTGGCCAGCGACACTGCCTTGGTCGGGGTCAGACCCTTCTCCGCGACCAGAAACGCGACCACTTCATCGACCGCCTTCTGCAGCGCACGGTCGAGATCGAGGTCGATTCCCATCATGATGTAGTGCGTATCGTTCTCCGCCCGGGGGCCGGATATCGACCGGTCCGTGTGCAGCACGAACCGGAATCGGCCTGACAGGGATTGCTCGATGGCGGTGCCGCTGACCTCACCGTCCCCTTGCGCCGAGTGAGGGTCGCCGACGTAAAACAGCGCCTCGGGATGCAGGACGGGCAGATACAGGGTGCTCCCCACCGTGAGTTCCTTGACGTCCATGTTGCCACCAAAGGCGCCCGGCGGACGGGAGGACTGCACGCCGGGGATGTCGACGCCGGGCTCGCCTAGGACCGGGGTGGGCGCCACGGCCATGATGCCCATGAAGGGTGCCAGCGGCACGTGGATGTCGTCCGAGAACAGCGCCACTTCGCGGCCGTCGACCATGCCGGTGTGGATGACATGCCGCGTGGTCTCAATCTCGTCGCGTACGGCGTCGCTCGGGCGAGAACCGGGGTAACCCGATCCAAAGACACCGGCAGATGATCCGGTGTTGTTGATGCCGAACGGGGCTCGCGTGGTCAATTCAAGGATCTGGATTTCGAGCACGTCGCCAGGTTCGGCTCCGGCGATAGCGATCGGACCGGTAATGACGTGGCCGCTTCGCCCCTCGCGCGGTCGCCCGTCCCGCGACGCCCAGAAGTCGATCACGTCCGGGAGGATGTCTTCGGGAGCGACCCCCAAGTCGCGGAGCAATGTAGCCGGATGCTCGCGCTGGGTCGAGCCAGCGTGGCTTAGCGTGTCCACCCGCACCGTGTCACCTGATGCGATCGTCAACAGCGGTGGCTTGTCGAGTGGAAACCAGCCCCAACTCAACATCTCCGGGCGCGACGGCACGTAGTGGTCGGCCGGCTGAGCCACCGCGGACCCGCAGAGCATCAACGTACCGGTGACAGCGACCTTCACCAATACACATCGTCTTGACATGTTGATCACGCTCGCCATGTTCACTTCCGCACACTGACACGAGAAGCAGTAATGCGCGCTAGAATACCGCTAAATAATTCGAGACACACGGCCTGCGGCGATTTTAAGGAGTTCACGATGACCAGACGATTGACGGTGCCCTTGGTGGCGCTGGCCCTGCTGCCTGCGGCCACGGCCGCGGCTCAGGACAACTGGCCGCAGTTCCGAGGGGAAGCGGCTGGGGTGGTCGCTGACAATCCGGCGCTGCCGGTCACGTGGGGGTCGGACGAGAATATCGCCTGGGAAATCGAGATGCCGGGCCGAGGCTGGGCGTCTCCGATCGTATGGGGAGATCACGTCTTCGTGCTGACGTCGACGGCGGTCACCGGACCGGAAGTGAGGATTCAGCCGATCGAGAACTACCGCGCCCGTTCACTCGGCGGGGCGATGACCGCCGCCTATGTGACCACACAAACCGAGCCGCTCCGGTGGGTGCTCTATGACATCGACTTCGCGACGGGCGAGGTGCAGTGGGAACACACGCTGCACGAATCCATTCCGTCGTTGCCCACGCACCAGAAGAGCACCTTTGCGTCCGAGACACCGGTGACGGACGGCGAGCGGGTCTACATCTACATGGCTGACATCGGGCTGTACGCGGTGGACTTCACTGGCGCGCTGGTCTGGTCGGTGGAGTTCGACTGGCTGGCGCGGCGCGAATGGGGCGCCGCGTCCTCCCCCGTGTTGCACGATGGTCGCCTCTACGTGGTCAACGACAGCGAAGAAGAGTCGTGGGTCGCGGCGTTCGACGCGGCCACCGGCGACCAGTTGTGGAAGACCGACCGGGACGAAGGGTCGAACTGGTCGACACCGTTCGTCTGGGAGAACGACGTTCGGACCGAGCTTGTGACCACTGGTCGCAATGCGGTGCGGTCCTACGGGCTCGACGGCGAACTGTTGTGGCAGTTGAGCGGTATGTCGACCCTGGTAATCCCGACGCCCTTCTCGGACCGCGGCCTGCTGTATATCAATTCGGGGTACGTAGCCGATGAAACTCGCCCGGTGTATGCGATTCGTTCCGGCGCCAGCGGTGACATTACGCTGCCGGAGGGCTCGACCAGTAACGACTATATCGTCTGGTCACATCCGCAGCTCGGGTCCTACAACCCCTCGTCACTCGTCTACGGCGATGTGCACTACACCTTGCTCGACCGGGGCATCATGATGGCCTATGACGCGCGGACCGGGCAGGAAGTCTATCCGCGGAAGCGGATCACGGCGGGAACCTTGTTCACCGCCTCGCCGTGGGCCTACAACGACAAGATTTTCGTGCTGAGCGAGGATGGCGACACGTTCGTCATCCAGGCGGGCCCGGAGTTCGCGGTTCTTGGTCGGAACTCGCTGGACGAGATGACGCTCTCGACCCCGGCGGTGGCCCGTGGCAGTCTCATCATTCGGACGGCGACGAAGCTGTATCGGATTGCGGAGGGTGGCAGTTAATGTTGGGCACTGGGCACAGGAGAGAAGAAACGATGGCGTATCAGCGACGTGGTAACGAAGCCTTGGCCTGGACGCGACGCGCCTTTTTGGGTGCCGCTTTCGCGAGCAGCGCCGCCGCACCGGCCTGGGCACGGCAGCAGGCGCCACAGGTGCCGCCTTACGAGCCACGCGACTGGTCCGGTCAGAGTCCACTGCCATATCCGGATCCGGACCTCATCGCGCTGGACCGGCGGTTTGGTCGGTACATCCTTTTCAACACGCCGATCAAGCGGTTGCACATTGGCACGATGTGGGCGGAGGGGCCGGCCTGGAACGGGTCCGGACAGTATTTGGTCTGGAGTGACATTCCGAACAACGTGCAGCACCGCTGGATTCAGGAAGACGGCCGGGTCACCGTGTTCCGCCGCCCATCGGGACACAGCAACGGCAACACGTTCGATCGTGAAGGGCGCCAGCTCTCCTGCGAACATGGCGGTCGCAGAGTCGCCCGATACGAGCACAACGGTGATGTCACGACCATCGCCGAACGATTTGACGGTAAGCGCTTGAATTCGCCGAACGATGCGGTTGTTGCCCCCGACGGCGGCATCTGGTTCACGGATCCGCCGTACGGGATACGTGGAGACTATGAGGGATTCCGGGCTGAGTCGGAAACACCGCCGGCGGTGTACCGGGTGGACCCACAGACCGGTCAGGTGGCCCTGGTCACTGACGAGCCGGCGGGGCCGAATGGTCTCTGCTTCTCACCGGACTACAGACGATTGTATGTCGCCGACACGGGGTCAGGACGTGAGATCCGAGTGTTCGACGTCGACGGGCCCCGGCTCAGAAACGGCCGCACCTTCGTCGAACTCCGCGCGCCGGGGACCGGCGCCCTAGTCGCGGCCGACGGCATCCGGTGCGACGTCGACGGTAACGTCTGGGCCGGAGCGGGCGACGGGGTGCTGGTGACGGCGCCCGACGGCGACATGATCGGCGCCATCCGCCTGCCGGAGCGCTGTGCGAACCTCTGCTTCGGCGGTACCCGGCGTAACCGCCTATTCATGTGCGCCAGTCAGTCGCTCTACTCGGTCTATGTCGGCGTGCTAGGCGCCGGTATCGCCTAGGTTTCCTGGCGAGGCGTCCGTCTGGACGGCGTTGCTTCGTCGGGCGCCCCGACCGGGCGCGGCGGCCGCCTGGCTGGGGTGATTATTCAGACGGGACTGCGCCCCGAACCCCACGCGTCGGCTCCGCGGGGACCCCGAGTGCCCCACTCCGCCGCCGCACGGCGGCGCACCCGGGAGGTGGAGTCGCGGCTGAGGAGGGACCCTAATGACAGTGACTCGCATAAGACGAATGTATCGAATGAGGCGACGGCACCGATGGCTGCGGCGCATTGTCGTGATGGTTGTGGCGCTCGGCTTGGCAGCCGGGACGGCGGCGGAAGGACAGCCAGGAAACGAAGACGAGGGTGACGACGAGTTCGTCCGTACGCTTGTGGGCCGGCTGGATCTCCGGCAATACAAGGCGACGATCAAGGGGCTGACCGAATTCGGCGACCGGCGCCAGGGCACCGCACGGAATCGTGACGCCGTGGACTGGATCGAGTCGCGACTGCAGGCGGTCGGGTGCACGAATACCGAGCGTATCGTGTATACCTTCGATCCGGCGCCGCGTCAGCAGGGTGCACGTGGGATTGGTGGGACACGCCCGCAACTGAATCCCACCGGCTCGACCACCACCGGCGGCGCCGTGGGACGAAACGGCTCAGGGCCCGGGGGGAGTTCGATTTTCGGCTACCGGCGGCGTACTGGCGTCGTGCGAGACCCGCTGGCGCAGCCGGACGAGACGCTCCGCGCTTTGAACCTGGAAGAGCCGACCAACGGCGAGCGTTCCGAGGTGTTCTGCACGAAGGTCGGCACGA
>Ga0315338_1001847_pt1 | contig 23772 bp, 24 predicted proteins | sample ASW8metaG_FD_204518 | JGI IMG/M metagenome (GOLD analysis project Ga0315338, IMG submission 204518) | Ammonia-oxidizing marine archaeal communities from Monterey Bay, California, United States - ASW #8 | ecosystem: Environmental > Aquatic > Marine > Coastal | place: USA: California | collected... | reverse complement strand
TACCATGATAACAAGACACTTCATCCCCACCCCTTAAGCTAATTTTTACCTAGGATAGTATGAGAGATCCGCAGAAAACAACCGAATTCCAATAAAAAGGCCCCGAAGTGGGCCGTTCTGCTAACCTGTCTTTCGTCTCGCATCTTATCTTTCCGCCTCTTGTACAACGCTCCCTTTCAGAACCGGTAGGCAGCCCCTTATCTTGCGCCCAATCTCGGCGCTTCTATGCGCGATTGCGTTGCACTCAGCAGGTTTAAAATATCGCTCTCATTATCAGGCGGGTTTTGGGTTTTATCGGCCTGCTCGACAATCAGGGCGCCGGCAAGGCTTTCGTCCTGCCGGGCAAGCGCTGCGCGCGCCGCGTCGACAAAATCATTGCGGATCGATTTCAGGTACGCCACCTTCGCCTCATCGGAGGGGATCTGCGTCCAGAACCCGGACCGAACAACAGTGTTCATCGCCTGACGCATGGACACGTCTCCGTATTTATTCTTAAGCGCGTCAGAATTTAGACCCGTGCCTGTCTTGTTCATCAGAACAAGCAAGTTGTCATATTGCTCAAAACTCAGCTCCGTCTCCCCGATCCGTCTGGACGGCATGGTCAGTGGCTGGTTCAGGCGGATAAGCTCCTGATCGATCGGGCCTTTCTTTATCGGACTTTTCGTTGCCTGCTTTGGACTGAACGCGTTAAATGCTTGCGGCCAGGAGCTATCATACGCATGCTTCTCCTCGCCCCAGAATGTCCGTTTCGGCGGCAAACCTTGCGCGCCAAATCCCGGATATCTCGCCTGATAGTCGTTTAATGTCCTACGGAACATGGCGCTTGTCGGACCTTCACTAGCCCCGGCTTCCCTTAATATAGGTTCAAAGACCTTGTTCACGCCTTCCATGAGGCCGGAGAACGGCTCGGCGGGCCTTGGAAGATTGGCAATATACGGCGATCCATAGCGCCCCGGATCGTGATATGCGCCGGAGACATCGGCGATCCCCTGAAGGAAATTTTTAGACCCGATATTTTTTATCACATCAACCGCAGCGGCCAGAAAAATCGCCTCGTTGGCGTCTTCGTCATCTGAATACCGAACAAAATCATGGGCATCCGCCACAGATCCAAGCAGCGTTGCAATGGAACTAATTTGCCCATAAGGATGCCAGCTATCCCCTATTTTGATGGAATAAGGCCGGTTGTTCCGGGCCCAGACAGAATAAAGCTCCCTATCCTTCGGCCCGCCCCCCGCAATATGCCCTTCCATCGCTAAAGACGCCGCCCAGGACATAACGGCCGTTCCCATGCCGATCCTGGCAAGGGCCAGGTCCCGCCGGACGCCGCCCGCAGCAAAATCCGCATACACCGAAGGCATCATAATCGCCGCAGGCCCCCTCCGGTCAAAGGCTTTAACAATATTTGCCGGCGTTCTGATTATGGGGAGAACCACCCGCATCGACCCGGACGGGTCTGATTTTGCAAGTCTCTGTAAGGATTGCCCGAATTCCCCCAATTCATTGGTGAAGGTGACGATATGGGAATAATCCGTTACCTCACTGGACACCGCATCCGTGGGGTTATTGAGGGAGATATCATGCAGCTCGCCAAACTCTTCCGGGCTCAAATTGCGGATTTCTGCAATTTCCCGAAGTTCTGTCAAACGCAGCGCGTCCTTCGGGGACGGACCGGTTGCCGAGATATCAGCAATATGATCGACGATCGACCCGCTGTCCCGTGCATTCAGCAGATTGCGCAGGGTTTGCGCTCTCAACTCCATCCGGTAGCCAACAGATTTATAGTACTCGTCCTCTGACATCACGGCCCGGCCGGGAAGGCGAATGCCCTGCCCGATAAAATCGACCCCCTTGCCCCAAACCGAATTCGGATCGACGCCCATATTTTCAGGCGTCATGGCTTTTAACGGCCAGGTTTCAATCTTGGCAAGGCCGCCCGGCGGCATTTCGCCCTCCCATGTCTTCCACGACAGACGAATACCATCAACCACGCCCTCTCCCGATCCACGGAACAGTGACATGATTTCCTGGGCACGAATGCGATCGGGGCTTCTGATGACGGTGCCTGTGACGGTGCCGGTGATGGTGCCTGTGACGGCGCCTGCGGTCGCCGCATCCGCCCGCTCCGGTATTTGCCAGGCGGCAACCGCATTGCCAACCGTGTTTACCTGACGGGTTTGACGGGTTCTGGCGCCGGACAGAAGACTGTTGATCCAGGCCTCAAAGACAACCGACCTGGTTTTCGCTGTCATTGACTTTTCGGCAAACCTGGCGCGCCGGTCAAGGGGCGTTTTGTGCCATTTATCCGCAATCTCAACGGCCGTGGCCCGACCGCCAACCGCACCCAGCCTCTCTTCGGGTGTCTGTGATGCCCTTAAACCATCAGCGCGAACTTTGAACACCGACAGGGCTTGAGAAATCTCCGATTGCCCCCCCTTCATCCGGGACTGCAATAATGTATGCCGGACAAGATGTTCCCGGAACTTCAGATAATCCGCATCCGAAACCTCCGGCCCGCCGTCCCTGACCGTCCGGCCAAGGTCATCCATCTTCTGGCCCGACGCAGCAAGCATGTTTCTCATGGCCAGCGCCTGAACATGGACGTCCCCTGCATCCCCCGCAAGGGCCTGAACCGCCGCCGCTGCATTCTCCGTGTCTGTGCCCAGCAGCAGCGCCAGATCCTTTGTGACCTTACGCGGAATTTCTCCCGTGATCACATTGATCACATTGGACATACTGGTCACATTGCTCACTGTGGAAATATTCTCGGCATATCTTTTCGAAACAGTGTTGATCTGGGCTTTGACATCCTCGGATGTATTCATGCTGCCAAAATCAAAATCCGTGCCCTCAACACCGTCTTTAAATGTCGAATAGGGGGACTGCGCGGCATCGTCCGCCGCCTTCGCAGCCTTGTCGCCGTCGCGCAATTCGCGAAGATCCATCATCTCGCGGGCAAACTTGCTCGCCGCACTTGCAATCTGCACCTCTTCCCTGTCCTGACCCTCTTCCACGCTCACGTCCAGCGCAAGGGGGGCCGTACCCGTAATAATAATGGCGGATATATTGACATCACCATCGTCATTCACTATACGTCCAGATGTTCCTTCTTCGACGGACGGCGTGTTACTATCGGAGGTTGGATTTTCGGGCGGCCTATTTCTGTGAATAATGTCGCTGTCCCCATTTGAAGCGGACGACCGCTCGACACCTGTCCCCCGTTTCGGGAGGACATCTTCTTTGAACAGGTTATAGTACAGATTGCCGTTGGCATCTTCACCAATCATGATCGCTGTGTTGTAAACATTGTCCCCGACCTGGACCGGCGCCTCGAAACGATGAAACCCCACTATCCCGTCTCTGCGCGGTTTTTTCAGGGGAACCGACGCCACCAATTTACCCTTTTCCAATACGTCCCTGACAGCCGGAACCAACTGAAAGGTTTCAATCTGGAAATGCTTGGATGTTGTTTCTTTAAGTCCTTTTCCCGAGAACCTTACAGGTCCGATTTCAGTCTCAATGATTTTCCCCTGCAGGTTTTCCCTATACCAGCTTTTGACGGCGGCCCGTGTGACTTTGTCATTCCCTTCAACCATGCCCTTAATTTCATTCCCTGAAAGGGCCGATACCGGATTGTTGCCGCGAAGCCTGTCCGCAATCGGCTTCGCCAGCGCCAGTATCTCATCTGTATCCTCAGCAGTCCGCAGTCCGGGAGTATCGGCGGCGTCGGCCAGTATATTTGTGCTCGACATAATCAACGTAAGGTTGACATCATCGCCTGAATCACTTATATTATCGTCAGTGGCGGAAACGTCACGGGAACCCCTTGGATCGGCATGATAGTCGCTGTGAATGGGGGTTTTTTCTTTATATAGGTTGTAGAATAAATTTCCGTCCAAGTCCTCTCCGACCATCACCGCGGCATCGTAATCCGTACCTGCTATATTTATGCGACCCTCGAACCTGTGAAACTTTACGATGCTGTCTTTTCGCACCTTGCTGAGCGGAAAGGTACCTACAACCTGACCGTTCGAGAGAATATCCGGCACCGCCGGTAACGCCGCTAAAGTTGTCAAATCGCCATGTGTCGAAACGAATTTCTTTTTACCTTTGTTGTTAAACCTCACAGGCCCGATTTCTGTTTCTATCGGCTTGCCTTGCAGGTTGGTTTTATACCAGTCGGCAACAGCTTTCTTTGAGGCCTTGATATCGCCCTCGACCAATCCGGGTATCTCGGCGCCGTTAAGAGTAGAAACGGTGCTTTTGCCCCGAAGTCTCTCCACAATCGTTGTTACAGGCCGCAGTTTCTCAGCCGTATCCCCGGCATTTCGCGGTCTGGTAACACCGGCGGCGTCATCGGCCTGTATTCTTGCGCTTGCCTCATCAATGGCCTCAAACGTCTTTTCAACGACAGGGCTCTTTTCGATCTTGTATGCTTTCTCCAAGCGTTTAATCAGCGCTCTCGCAGCCACTTCACCGATCCCTAACAGGATAAGGGTCTCAACCGCGTTGCGGGATCTGTTTACCCATTCCGAATGGTCCGGGTTTATGCCCATTAAGTCATGAAGCGCCGCGCCGGCGGGGCTGTCCTTCGAGATCTTATTGAAAAGATTTTCTTCGTTCGGGGACATTCCGAGCAAACCGACGCCCCCCTCCGAAACCACGGAGGCAACAATCGGCGATGCCCCCAACACGCGTAATTTTTTATAGGCACTTGCGGCAGGGACGACAAACTGCCCCACGAGTTGACCCGCTTCCAATGCGATTTCCGCCGCAGGATTACCTTTAACGGCGATCTCGTTGATCTCCTCAATCTTTCCTATGAATTTATCTATATCCTTTTGATCAACGGCTTTCGTTGCACCAACGAGATTTGCAACGATAAAAACCACCCCTTGCGTCAGACCCGCAGAAGGGGCATTCAACAACGTCTCAACATCACCCAGAAAACTGCGGGAGCCATGTGGTGGGCCTTCTTCGGGTAGCGGGCCTTCTTCGGGTAGCGGGCCTTCTCCAGAGAGTGGGCTTTCTTCGAGTAGTGGGACTTCTTCGGGTAATGGTTCTTCTTCAACTGCGACGCGCCCCAAAATCTTTTTGCCTGACTCAGGATCATCCGTGGCCCAAAATCCGTTCTCTTCGCGGGGGTTTGTCAGGCCTATTCTCGTCGCCTCTTCTTCCGCGCCCGCCCTGTCATAAACACCAGGGCCATTAATATCGACAACAGGAGTAGTCTCAACAGGAACAGCAAGACCGTTTTCCGCATCAACACCCACCTTCGAGACGCTGCCTTTTTCTTCTCGCATAGACGTCTCAAGGCTCGGATCATTGCGCGCCACCTCCCCCGCGTCGCCTGTATTGACAAGCGACTGATAGGACCGGCGCTTCATGTAACTTTCTGATAAATCACTCATCACTATCTTCCCATGTCAAACCGAGGACATTTAGTAACCCATCCGCCTGATGTCTTGTTATCTGTGCCGCCAGCGCGTTCCCGGCCTTTACATCGTCGTTGTATCGTTTCCTGAGAATTCGCAAACGCCCCCTTGCGGCAGGATCTGACTTGTACTTGCCCCGGGCTTCTTTCTCAATTCGGGCAGAGGCTTCCCACGGGTCGGCCTCTGGATTTCGCGTCATGTAACGGCGGAATGAATTTTCAAAATATTCCCCTCTTTGAGAGAGCACGCCGGATGCAGCAGTGCCACGATCAGTAGAGCCACGATCATTCATGCCGAGGCCGGACCGACCGGCCGCCAAAGCGCCTGCGAAATCCGTGTTTTGCATTTGCTCAATAAGCTGATGAACCTCACTTTGCGTTGCCGGGTTTGTTGCCGGCCTTTGGCCGCGATATTCAAAAATATTTGCCTCCTCAACGGTTTTGATGTTCCCCGCCGTCACTTCCGCCAGAAGGACGCGCGATCCCTCCTTACCGATCTCGGTGATCTCCCCGCCAAACAGCGTGTCCCGCATGGCTTTTCTTGTGGCCGGTTTAACACCCGGGTTGTTTTTAACGCTCTCGTATATCTCGTTACGGCGCGCTAGCCCGTCGTCACCGGTCGAGACAAAAAATTCAATCACACTGGCCGACGTCTGTCTTTCCCGCTCTTTTTGCGCGAATTCTCGCTGGTCATTGGCCAACATCACCATTTTTTGCGTCCGGGATATCAACTCAGTCTGAACACGCTTTCTGTGCCGGGCGTCCAGGCTCTCCCAATATTTTTTGGCGTTTTTATCTTTGATATCGCCTGTTATGAGGGATTCCACCGCCGTCAATTGATCCGATTGTTCAGAAAACCATCCCCGAACGGCAGAGGCAGAGACGGTGTCTTCCCACTTGCTATCCAAAGCAAGGGCTGCTTGTTCTGACAGGCCGACAACCTCCCGCGCCGTAATCTGCATATGGCCTTCATCGCGGATCCTGTCGGCTTTTCGCCAGTCCTGCTCAATGCGCGATGCCAGGCCTGACAATAGCTCCTGGGCGTCCTCCGCCTGGGCGTTCGATACATCCGTTAAATAGTGTCGGTGCTGTATCCCGATATGGGTTGCCGCCCGGCTTTCCTCTGCCGATTGATACGGCCCCCACAGCCCCGCAAAAAGCTGTTTCTGCCGGTCATTGGCAAGCAGCCCTTCGCCAATTTTTGAAGACGCGCCAAAATACGGCGACATGCTTTTATAAACATCGCCCGCGCCCGCGCCTTTTGCAAAAAGCTCGCCGCCGGGTTTGCCGTAGATATTCTCAAGCAGCTTCTCCTCGGTATCCTTTCGCGACGCCATAAAGGCCCGCCCCGCCGCCGCACGATCATTGGCCAGTTCAATCTGTTCCTGACGCGCCGCCATTTCACCGCCGAGGGCGGTAATTTCGGCGCCGGCATTTTGCAGGGTTCTGCCCTGCGCCGCGCCAAAAAGATCAGCAGATGTGTTAAGCGACTGAAAGGGCGTTGGTGCCGGGCTGGGAAGCTGCTGGCCGAGGCCGCTGTTAAAGGCTGTAGGTATTCTCGCCATACTCAGACCCCGCCGCCAAAGACACCACCGGAAAACCCGCGCATCTGACCATTGGGTGCCGTTGCAAGGCTGCCTGTGCTCCCCGTCGATGTCCCGCTTGGCTGATACCAGCCGGACGCCACTTTCCCCGCTCCTTGCAGGAAGGTCGATGCCCCGGCGAATGCCGGGTCCTGATTGGCGGCGGCGGCGCTCAGAAGATTTGCCTGACTGGAGAAGTTGGAGCCTTGCGCACGGGCGTTAAACGCCTCTCTCGCCGCATTGCCCTTAATCACTTGCGCATCAAATTCTGCAAGCTCTGCGGTATCCGCCAGAAGATCAATGCTTGACCCCGCAGACACATCAACGCCCTGCCCGGCAAGCGCCACAAGCTGCCGTCCGGCCAGTTGCTCGGCTTTCAGCCGGTGAAGGCTTGCCGCCTTGTCCCCGCGTCTTTCGGCCTCAACGGCGGCGCGTTCGGCAAGTGTGACGTTGTTATTCGCGACTTTCGCCTGAAAACTCGCGTTTTCCTTCGCCGCTGCCGTCTGCTGGGCCGCGCCCAAGGCCGATATGGCCAGGCCAACGCCCATCATAATTGTTGTCGGTTCGCACATTCAAACATCTTTCCAGAAGTAATGAAACGGAAGTCCCCGGACCCCGTAAGGTTTCGCCTTTTCAATCGTAAACCCCAACCACCGCAGCCATCTAAGCGTGGGTGTGTTACGGGCATCGCAGTAATTATCAAGCCGTTTTAATCCGATTGACATCTCCCGAATTTCGGCCTTGTTTCGCTTGAGAAACGGGATCGAATGATATTGCAAAATATCCGTGCCAAGCATCCAGATAGACCCCGTGTCGCTGACAATCGTTGCCTTGGAAACACCAAAAATACAGGCCGGAATATCGTCTGCAAGACCAACCCTGCAAACCTCCGATGCCCGGATGCTCATCCTTAAAACCCGCAGCGGATCAACACCGCTGGACGCCGCCAGTTCGTCCCTGTCAACCTGTCTCATGGTCGGCGCAATGATATCGGCGTCGGCGCGCACCGCATCCCGCACCTCATATTTAGTTTCCGACATCGACATCTGGCGTGAGAGACAAAATAGTCATCGGCAGGCCGGGTTCTGATTTGACAAAAACGGATTTATCTTCCTGCCAGTCTCCGGAAATCGGGATCGACACGATCTTTGATTTCAGCTTTGCCGGATCGCCCCATAATTCGTCAGACCGTGCGGGCACGATCTCAAGCGCGGACAATGAAGGCCCCGACGACATTCCCCGGGTTTTCAAAACCCGAAGGGAGACTTTCTTGATATTCTTTTTCCGCGTGATGGTATTTTGCTGGCTGTTGATAACGTCTGTCGGCAATGTCTCCAGCGTGCCGCTATATTCAAGCCCAACATGCACTTTTGAATAGGCGTTCGGTAACGTAATGCTTCCCGCTGTGACCACCAGGTCCTTGATCTGATGGCCATCGGCAAGGACGATGACCGTCCTCCCCTCCAGATGATCCAGACCGCTGATTGTTGTTGTCGCCGCCCCGTCATAGGTTAGTCCGCAATCAACAAAAAATGCGTCCTCAACATCTGTGAAAGACCGGGTATGCAACCTTTCAATATAGCGCACAGAATTTCCGTTAATCGTCCGTTTGACAATGACGTAAAAAACGTCTTCCTGGTCTTCCGGAATGCTGCAGATACTTTCAAATTCACCGTCTGTCTCCCAGGTGGTCCAGGCAAAGACCTGATGCTCCTGCAAATAGGTCAGGACAAGGATCTTGCCGTCATTTCGAACCGCACAGCACAGCTTGAAAGGGCGATGCGCATAGGCCCATTCACCGATGGTGTGACCTTCAAACAAATGCCGGGCGAGAACCGTTAAATCCGATCCTATATACCCGCCATTCCCGGAATCCTGCTGGATGTTATAGCCCAGGGAATGAACCTCGAACCCGCGTTCTCCCTGCCCCGAAACCATCAGGATATTTTTCTTGACGATGATCGGCGGGGTATGGCTTGACCCGATATAATCCTCAACACCCAGTTTCTTTGAACTTGGAGTGATGGCATCGACATCACCGCCGGGGCGGACATTGCGGGCGGCGGCGGAGGTGAAAATCAGCAAGCGATCCTCAAAAGACCGGTAATGCCGGATTTCCGTGCCCTCATCTTCGGGAATTCTAAAGCTCACCGCATCGGAATCCTTGGTCGGCGACGACACATTCATATTCTCATACTGGCCGGTTTGACTAAGGTTGGTGGTCAGCGGGCTGTTATCGGACCCGCCCCAGACTGTCCTCTGCTCATGCAGTCCGACCGCTGCCGGATAGTTTCCCGCGCCTGAAAACGGATCCCGTGCTTTCGGCGCGGTATCGTTTAAATCCACGAACAAATCGGTATCATCAAATGTCGTTGTCTCTGTTGTCCCGATATAACCGTACAGGCCGTTGTCTTCCTTGTAGATGTTATAGCTTTCCGCGTTGGCGGCCGCGGTAAAGGTGATGCGGTTAAAATTGGTTGCGCTCAATGTGGCGTTGCCTGTGGCCGTACTCACATCCACAACCAGGCTTTCTTCGGCCGTCTCCTCACTCACCGCGGTAATTCTGTATTGATAGGTTACCGCGCCTGCCGCGCCCTCATTGCTGATCGACGGGCTTGTCGGCGCCACCTGGGTCGGGGCAAAGGTTATGGTATCCAGTGTCCAGGCATCATGCCCGGTTCGTGAAAGCTTGCGCTGGGCATGATTGGCATGGGTTTTATACATCACGTCATTGGACTGGCGGAATTTCAGCTTGAATAATTCGGCCTCAAGATAGGGCGTCACAAGGGTAAAAACCCGCGCTGCCGTGCCGCCGCTTGCATAGGCCGTATAGGCGGTTCCATCAACACCCAGTAGCTCGATTGTCCCCGCCGTCTGGTTGGCAACCGTATAGAAATTGCCGTTTAATTCTGTCATGCCCACAACGCCGGTGACAAAAACCTCGTCACCGTTCGTGAGGCTGTTGGCGACCGACAGAACAACCGGGTTTGCCTGGCTCGCGCCGGTAATTGTCAAATCGCTTTCAACAACAATCGCGCCGCCATTGACCACCCGCATATACTGGTCGCCAAACTCCAGGGCATAGGCCTGTTCCTCGTTGAACTTGAACGGGATCAGCCTTGCGGCCTGGGTGCTATCCTTGATTTCCTTGACGAATTCCGTTCCGGCCCGGTTGGACGTTCCGCCCTCTGCATGGACAAAAAAGTTTGTCATTTCCGCCATGGCCGAGCCGAACTTTTGTAAATCCACACGGGCATAGGTGGCGGGGGAAATGATCCCTCCCCCAAAGGAGATTTGAGGAATATCCATTTACCTACCTGCAATCCAGCTTGCGTCTATTTCTTCTCGCGGGCGCTGTTCCTGGGCATCCTGCGCCTGCGCGGCGGCGATCATGCCTTGATAAACCCGCAAGGTTTGCTCTCGAAGGGACGTCCCACCGCCCAGCGCCGGGACCAGCTCCGCCGCCAGATACCATGAAAGCGCCGTGGTAAAACCCGGCGAAAATAACGTGGTGTTGGTGACATCGGATGTATAGATGCCGACAGCCTGCGGCATATCTGTCAGGATGGATTTCTTGCTGCCGTCGGCGATAAGCTGGATTTTAAACGGCACCGGCCGATCCTCTGGCGAGAGGCGCTGAATTTCCCGTATTTTTTTGCAGGTCGACGGATAGTCATACCGATACGCCCATAGTTTCGACGGCGCGCCTACGTCTGCCAGAATAACCTCTGCCTCGGCAAATCCCCAGTCGTGATCTGCCAGCACAAATTCCCGCGCGACATCGTAATGAATGCGGCACTGCGTCGCCACAGCCCCGGTATCTGTGGTTAGATTGGCAATACTCGTCTCCGTCAGCTCAATATGCGACAGCGCGAGATTGCAGATTTGCGCAGAACTGGCCATTAACGGCTCACCCGGTAGGTTAAGGAGCCGGTGGAGCGGGTGAAGCTGACCCGATGCAGGATCTGCTCCTCGATTTCCTCTCCCAACTGCTCGATATTGGACGTGGTCGTATAAACATCGACCCACGCCGCCCCGTCATCAAACGATCGCTGCAAAATCGCGGTCCCTGTCCAGGTCCCCGAAAAACTGAGATTATACTTCCCCCGAAGGGCGATGGCGTCAGAGACGCCGGTAACCGCGAGCGAGCCCGATACTTGAATTTGTGACATGCTTTATTCCTTAAAAAGAGGCGTTGTTATACGTGACGTGGTCACTGACCACGCCTGACAGAACTTGGGTAAAATTGAATTATCCTGCAGTTTCTTGACTCTCGTTTTTTGAGGGTAGAAAATAGGCTATTCTCGATAAACGAAAGATATGATCATGGCAAAAACACCCAGAAAACCGCCAGCCAAAAAACAGTCTTCAGACCGCGTTTCAACTCTTGCAGCTAAAGTACTTTCGGGGGCAAAGAAGCCTACCGCTGCGGAGGCAAGGTCGTTAGCCGCATCAGTCCTGAGTCAGGATGAAGTTAAGGGGAAGCGAAAACCCAAATAATGAGGGCTATTCTTTTAGCTTTTTAATTTTGACGATGCACCGCGTTGGTATTTCTAACACTCCAGACCCTTGGGGAAACTCAGAATTCATATCCCCAACATTGAGTTAAAATATCCAACTGCGGAAGCTGAGCCGTGTTTTAGCCTAACTGATTGTCTAACCATTCAAACGCAAAGGCGGAGAATTCACTAAACCCCATTTCGCCTTTTTCTAACTCAGCTGCCACCAAAACATCAGGTAAAACCTCTTTAAAAGCAATGTATCTAGCTATGATGGCATTCCCGCCTGGTACGGTCTTTCGGTCAGATGCGCGCCGCAGAAAGGCACTCACTCGATCAATTATGAGATCTTCTTTATCCTCGTGGCCCTTAATATCTTGGCCCGCTATATCCGAAATGTATTTGGCAAAACGATATTCTTCGCGGTCAAGGATAAGGCACTTTTTTTCTTTTTGTTGCTTATTCCCAAACCTTTTTGCCCCGAGGAAGAGGCCAAGTTCAAAGGGCATATTGAATCTGGGCAATTGATGAGTTTCATCAAGTTCCGTGCGTGAAATATCGTGGATTCCAAATTTACATTCATCAATAATGCGTTCAATTTTACTGATACGGACCTCGCCGCCATCTTCGATTTCCAATGCGCTTCGCGCGTAGAAACCACAATCGATCACCGCAAATGTCAAAGCAAAAAAAAGAGATTGATAATTTGAGTCAAAAGGACAATTAATAAAAACACTACCGGCGAATTTTGAAGAAGTTGCCATGGAATTATTTCTTCTTACGAGTAGCAGTTTTGACAGCTGACCTTGCTCGTGTTCTCGTCACCTTACCTGTCTTTTGGGGAGGCTTAACCCTTCGAGACGAAGAGGACAATGTCTTGGCAGCTGTTGATTTGGCTGCTTTTGAAGCATTTGGATTGGATAGCGTTGTTGCAGCTACAGATTTATCAGCATTCGTGACACGCTTCGAGGCAAGCACTTTACCTGCTCTGGATTTAGCCGATGCACTTGCATTGCGGCTTGCTAGCGTTTTTGACGCTTTAGATGCACTTCTATTTGACGGTTTCTTTACCATTTAATTGATCCTAGCTTTTTTGCTATGATTAATCATGCATCATCATGCACGAGCATACTCAATAGAACGATAAAATACTTCATACGCTACCCCCACAAACTGATCTTTACTTACGATAGTATGAGGTAGCTGTATAAAACAACTCATATTTTCCGCAATAAACCCTCAAAAATCATGTTATATTCAGAGAATGAAACACTTTCTCATACTCCTAACACTGGTTTTGGCGGGCTGTGCTCAAGCGCCAACACCACCCACCAACTGGACGAAGCTTGATAAACCTGTTGCCTTTGGGGAGTATGAAACTATTACTCATATTTCTGGAAGTACCGAGACAAAGACTTTATACAATCATGTCGAGGTTGACCCATCAGCTCCAAACTTTAATAAAATCATGGCCCTCAAATTAAACGAAAGGGCTAACACCGTGAAGCAATCCTGGCTTGAAGTATACTGCTCTCCAGGGAAGATGACTGAGCGCATGAACTCTGGCTGGTCGGTTTATCACTACTACTTTGTCAAAAAACAGCCGGACGAACCGATAGCAGAGTTTTCAATTTCAAAATCTGATTGTCCGTCATAATCCAAAACGATCATCCCCTTATACTTACGATAGTATGCGGGAGCTGTAGAAAACTCATCTTATTCTCCAATAAAAAAGGCGGCCCCGAAGAACCGCCTTGGCGTCTGCTGCATTCGTTAGATTTTGCGATCTATATCCAACTGCTTTAAAATTTCGTTTGCTGTATGTCGGGGCTTAATCTTTTTCGGAACAGTCGTCCTTAAACCTGAATCCTTATGCTTCCAGATATCGTGCGACCCTTTTCCGGTGCGCCAATGCTCATATCCGTGTTCTCGTAATATCTTAATCAACTGTCGGCGGTAATCGGCCATTCAGTATGAGTATTAAGCGTAGGCCCTCGTGTCAAGAGCAGAACTGGACGTATTAACTTCCCACATCAACGGCGGCGTGCGTTGAACTTCGTTTTCGGTACCCTCATCAAACCCTAAGAGTATTGGGACGTTTTCTAAAAGCTCTGCCTCAAGATCATCTAATGACTCGACTTCAAGCACCAGCCCGCGAATATCATCACATGTCGCAGTATATACCCTTGCTTCGCGGTCATATTGCACCTTGATAACATAAACATCTTTTAACTCAGAGCTACCCCCCAGACCGGTCATTTGATTCATATGAGTCTCTCCTCAAATAGTGCTTGATTATCCACAATTATGTATGTGACTCATTAAGCTCCTATTAACATTCTTCCCCACAATACAGTTTATATGTACCGCAGGTGACCGGAACGTCAACCCTGCCGAGCGGAGGAATTTCGTCTTTTTAACTCCTTAACATAATGTTATATATGCATTTTTAAGAATTTCAACAAATGTAAAGCAAAATCTGAAACATGCGCTAAATCACTAATCTGTCGTGTTTCAGGCGAATTCTGGCTTTTTTCCAGCATTGAATCTTGCGATTCACTTTATCCACAGTGATTTCAGTTGACACGCTCTGACACTGTATGAAATCTCCCCCATTTCCCACGAACAGATGGTTCATATCGATTCCGCGCCCCCCTGCCTGCAATTGCGTCAAAGGACAAAGGGTGGTCGGTTACTGAGGGGAAAGCAGACTAACATTTGCAACTGACTTATTGGACCGTTGTAGACCCGAAGCGGGCATTTTCTACGCGGAAGGGTATCTTGATAGCAACTTGATCTGAATCAAGATCCGTCGGTGATGCTTCAGCTACTCTAACCATCTCTTAACTAAAAAGGAGAATGACTTTGTTCCAGAAAATTGTTGTCGGCTTGGATGGATCAGAAACGTCTGAAACTGCTTTACGTTTAGCTTGTGATCTGGCTCAAAAATATGATTCAGAAATTCATCTTGTCCATACACCAGAGGCTAAGACAGTCGCTTTTGCACTGGGCGCAGTTGCAGGCTACCACGCGGCCACAACCATGCCATCTGATACGGAAGTTAAAGAGGCCGCAGAAAAAATACTGAACTCAGGTAAAGCCATTGCAGAAGACTGTAATCGGGTGGTTACCCAAACTCATATGGAGCGTGGCAATCCCGCCGAAGAAATCATCGCCTGTGCAAAAGGTTGTGGTGCTGACCTGATCGTGACAGGCCGCCGCGGTTTGGGCAGTGTTGGTTCCCTTGTCCAGGGGAGCACATCCCAACGTGTTAACCATCTGGCCAATTGTGCCTGCCTATCGGTTGTTTAAGGACTGTGGATCGCGCAAGAGTAGTGACCCAATAGAGCCAATTTCCAAGTAGATTGTATCGCTATATTTACAGTTTCTGCAACGTTTCTAGGGTTGCACATTTGCCGTTTATGGATGCGTCCGGAACTATGCGGGCAGGTGGAGATACCATCCAGAATATCCGAATTTGACCCGTAGCCGACATTCGCCATAGGCTGAACTTTCATTCGGTTATATCCCGAAGCGGATTATCTTGGTCCAAAGTCACGACCTTAGCCGACCTTCAGTTTGTTGATCGTTTAATAGAAGGCGTATGGTTTTGGCGGAAAGGGATGTCATCGAAGATGGTTAGTCTTAAGGCAGTTCAAGCAGGGTCGCCGCGCCAATGGTTCGGTATAGTTGTGGTGTCTCTCTCTATCCCACTGGCTTTATTGGCGTGCGGAGGCGATTTCGGTTGGTGGCAGGCGTGGATCTATTCCCTGCTGTTCGTTGCTGCAAGCATAGGGGGGCGCATTTGGGCGGAACAGCGGCATCCGGGCTTGATGACCGAACGACAAAATATTGAGAGTCTCCAAGGCGCGAAAGCTTGGGACAAAGTGCTTGCCCCGCTGATGGCGCTGAGTATTGGGTTCCCTCTGGTCATTGTGGCAGGGCTGGATCACCGCTACGGCTGGTCCCCCGAATTTCCGTCATGGCTTGTCTTACTCGGTTTCATCTTGATTTCACTCGGATACGCTTTCGCTGCGTGGGCATTGGCTGAGAATCGCTTTTTTTCCAGCGTGGTGCGTATTCAGACGGATCGCGGGCATGTGGTGTGTGACAGGGACCCGTACCGGATTGTGCGGCATCCGGGCTATGCAGGAAGTATTTTGCCACTGCTGGGTATTGTGCTGGCCCTGGGCTCGGTGTGGGCACTTATTCCAGCTGCTGCGGCGTTGATCATCACCGTGATCAGAACCGTACTGGAAGACCGGACACTACAGGAAGAATTGCCGGGTTATCAAGACTATGCGCAGCGCGTGCGCTATCAGTTGATTCCTGGGATTTATTGAGGCTTCGCCCAACGTTTCCGGAGTTGAATTGGCGGATCAAACAAAGCAAAGATGACAGCTGTGTGGTAGTCATATCGCTGGAATCCCGAGTCCGCTTCTGGCACTAAACAGACATATGACGACACCCCATAAGTATGTCCATGCCTGACTGAAGCGGCCCTCACCGATTAGAGGACGGAACGACAACACTGCGGATAAAGCAACCCACCAGCCAACGCAGATAGAAATCCGGGAGAGTACAGGTCTAAAGGACTGGTTCGATTTCCACGAACAGATGGTTCATATCGATCCCGCGCCCCCCTGCCTGCAATTGCGTCAAAGATCATCGAATATACCCGTTGGCGTACCGTCGATTGTCATCATGTTCTTGCGCTCCCAATAATCTTTCACGCCGTCCTCGCCCATCTTCTCGTAGAATGGCACTAGCTCGCTCTTCGCGCGATCCGCCCTCAAATCCATATACGGAACGCCGGTTCCACAGGATGTTTGAATCATATCGATGGAAAGATCAAAAATCTGTCGGCTTCCGGCTATGTCTGGAAAGTCTGCGATATAGCCTGACCACTCACTGTCCCGTGGGTGCAAGACCTTAGCTTGGCCGTAGGTTCGCAGAATCATTGCATTGCCCTCAAACGCGCAAAACATGAGAGTCATCCGGCCAGCGGCCTGAACATGTGCGGCTGTTTCATTGCCACTTCCACTTAAATTCAGCCATCGAATGCGATGATCGTCAACAATCCTCAACGTGTCCATTCCCTTGGGAGATACATTCACGCGCCCATCAGTTGCAGCAGTCGCAACAAAAAACATCGGCTGCCGTTCAATGAACGCGCGCAGAGTTGCGTTGAGTTTTTTTCCAGTGGCCATGAAGATGATCCTATATCGAGTGTCGTTCGTGAGCTTGTTGCATCATGGCATCTTATACTTTCTATACTGACAACAGGCTGTCAGTATAGTGATGTCATATTGAAAAAAGTCGTATTCAGAAAATAGAGGCGTTACATGCAACGAACGGGCAGATTATTCGAGGTCATTCAAATTTTGCGAAGTGCCACGCAGCCAATTTCTGCCGGCAGAATAGCTGACCAGCTCGAAGTGTCTCAAAGGACGATCTACAGAGATATCGTCACCTTGCAGTCTATGCGCGTTCCCATCGAGGGTGAAGTTGGCGTTGGATATGTGATGCTCGACGGTTATGACCTCCCTCCGCTCAATTTCAGTCATGATGAGATTGAAGCTATTGTCATCGGCCTTAGCCTGCTGTCCCGCACTGGCGATCAAGGGCTTCAAGCGGCAGCTCAAAATGTTTTGTCAAAAATTGACACGCAACGCCTGGCGACTGACGCGTTCAGCGTATCAACCTGGGGCATAAAAGAGGCAAGCGACACCCTTTCAACAAGGTTGCGCGAGAGCATCCGTCACGAGCAGAAACTCTCAATCAGATATCTTGGTTTGAACGATATAGCCTCGGAGCGAACAGTGTTGCCACTGTCGATAACGTATTATATTGAGGTCGCGATTTTGGGCGCCTGGTGCGAGTTGCGCAGAGATTTCCGTCACTTTCGAATAGATCGCATAGAACAATGTGATCAGCTTCCTGAGACATTTTCAGGCGCAGGCAAACGGCTACGGCAGGGACTCCAAGAAATCAAGAATTGAAACTCGCGTTTTTGCGCGAGTCTTGAAGCAAACTTTCGCCGCATCACAGCAATTCGGGTATTTGGGCTCGGAGTTTTCGTTCGCTTCAATTTCAGCTAACGTCCGCTTCTGGCACATAGCGGACATCGCCTACAGGCTCTGTTCTGATCCTAAGATGCCTTTGATAGTTTGATCAGAGTGATTTCAGATGGGGCACCAAATCGCTTGGGTGGGCCCCAGTACCCTGTTCCGCGGCTGGTATAGACCCAAAGATGCCCAAGGCGCCGGAGGCCCGCCGTAAAAGGTTGCTGGAGGCGGACGAAATGATTCCACGGCCAGAACTGGCCACCGTGGGTATGGCCCGAAAGCTGCAAATCAAATCCGGCTTTCGCGGCCGCATCGGCTGAGCGGGGCTGATGGGCGAGCAATATCTTCGGAGCGTCCGAAGGGCTTCCGGAAATAGCGGCATCCGGATCGCTTTTATGGGCGGGTATAACCTTGCCGGCACTGTAGTCATTCACGCCTGCAACGACAATATCGGTGTTGTTATGCCGAACGATCTCATGCTCATTCATTAATACCTGCAAACCAAGTCGACGGAACTCTTGCACCCACTCTTCGGCCCCTGAATAATATTCGTGATTTCCGGTCACCAGATACACGCCATAGCGGGCATCAAGTTTGCCCAGCGGCGCCGTCTCTTTGGCAAGTTGATGGACTCTGCCATCCACGATGTCGCCTGTGATGGCAATAATATCGGGGTTCAGGGCATTGACCCGATCGACGACCCCCTGAACATATGCGCCCTTGATTGTCGGGCCCACATGAATATCCGTAATCTGGGCAATCGTGAACCCGTCAAGCGCTATAGGAAGACGATCGAGGGGAATATCTATGTTTACGACTTTCGCAATCCGCCGGGCATTTAAAAAACCGATCAGGGTCACCAGGACAGACAGGGCCAACGCCAGCACGGCGCTTTCGACCGCCCAGTTGTGCCCCTCTGCAAATAAAAATGTAATGTCCCGCAGCAGCGTGAATATTAAGAGGGATGAAAACCAGCCCATAGTCAGGGAACCGGCCCAGACAAGACGGTCTGCAAGGACCTGGCTTTTCACAAAAACAGACGCAAATGTTCCATAGGGAATAAGAACGGTGGATATTGCGACAATCCCTGCCCCGAGCATTTGAAAAGCGATATTAACCGGCAAATCCGGTATGAGGCGCCATCCGATATAAATTTGTATCGGCGCAAAGATCGCAAATACCGTCAAGGCAAATCGCCGATACGCCGCTTTCTTCTGACGCGGCATCGGCTGCGCGGTCTGACTGTCTTCCGTTTCGACCTCTTGTATGTCTGAAGGCGTATTGTCCTCAAAAGCAGGCATCTGGTTTTTCTTTCTTCGTTGTCCGCTGACGGCACCAATAGGGCGACCGTTGGTCGCCGCTCCATGTATGTCGCTTTAAAATGGGATGATTGTGCTGCCAATCAAAAATGCCGTGATCTTTAATGTCTACTTTAATGGTACAGGTCTCTAGTTAAGTTAACCCCGTCAGAATGCAAGCTGCCTGGTTTTTGAGCTCGCGCCCGAAAAATCCGCACACCGCCTCACCCATGTAGAAAATCAGTCTCCTTTTTCACAAGAATTATTCGTGAAAGCCCCTAAATCCCTGCTGCCGTTCACGGCACATTTCACTTAGCCATGTGACGGGCATGAATATATAATTGGAAGATGGCTTACAACTACGACAAATTATATGGATCGAGTGCGCAGGCATTGGGTGAACCAACGCAAGTGTTCGTAGACTTTTTCGAGCAACAGAAAGAAAAAAGCCTTCGGGTTTTAGATGTTGGTTGTGGTCAGGGTCGAGATGCATTGTTCATTGCACGCATCGGCCACAGCGTTGTCGGTATTGATCTCTCGCCAAATGGTATTCGCGACATGACCACTGCTGCAAATAAGGAAAATCTGCATATCGAAGGGATCGTCGCGGATATCGGAACGTTTACTCCCAGTGGTGAGTTTGACGTCGTACTCATCGACCGAACATTGCATATGTTACCAGAGAAAGACCGCCTGGATGTGCTTGGACGCCTTATCGTTACCGTCCCCAAAGGCGGCTGGGTTCTTATCGCTGACGAACGCTCGAATATGAAAGGCTTCAAGGACGTATTCGCGTCGAGCTCTGAGAATTGGGAGACCGAGCTGGATACCCGCGGAACACTTTTCCTGCGACGTTCGTGAGATCCATTTTTCCTGGCACAATTTCCCTCCAAATGAATTACTACGGTAAAAATTGAAGACTTCCTGATTGCGATTACAAGAGATCAGAGCCGATGGACATTCAGAAATCAAAAAATACCGAATTTGGGCTTCAGGACAATCTGCTGGTGCGCATTAAACTGCGACTGCAGTTCAGCGGCTGGTTGCTTACATTCGACATGGAAACGGGGCAGTTGAAATGATTAAATACATGCGTTGGCTATTCCCCATTGGATGCTTTGCCGTCGGTCTTTACATGCTCAGGCTTTCTTATATTGCCTATGCCAAATGGCAGGAGTATGTGAATCTCGGCGACTTTTCTGGTGCGGAGGCATATGAAGTGGAATTTTGGATTGAAGCGCCGATTTTCCTGATTCTCCTGCTTATATGCGGCTACTTGTTCGGCAGATGGTCACGCTAGGGCACCAGACCGGAAGCCTTGCGGTGTAAAATCCAATCAGTCTCAATGTGGTGATATTCCACGAAGACCTCGACCAATTCTACACGGCCTTGATCTCTTCCAATTGGCGGCCTTTGGTTTCAGGAATGAACAGATAAACAAAAACCCAGGCGGCGGCGCCAAGGACGGCATAGATCAGGAACGCAGCGGCTTTCCCGCCAGTATCAACGATGATCGGGAAAGTCATTGTCGATGCCAGATAGGTCACCCACAATACAAAGCTGGCAATACCCATACCGATGCCACGAATTTGCTGGGGAAACAGTTCCGATATTAGAAGGAACACTACGGCACCGGGACCAACGGCGAAAGACGCCGCAAACAGAAACAATCCTCCAACGGCAATGACGGCCGCGACGGGTGTTATCTCCGGCAAGCGTAAGATCGCAAACAGTATCAAAAAGCAAAGCACCATCCCAGCCACACCAGTCAACATTAGCGGGCGCCGTCCAAAACGATCAACCAGCCACAGGGCGACCAGCGTCATCGTCACATAAACGACACCGACGCCAACGGTACCCATCAATTCAACAGTCACAGAGCTAAAACCAGCCATTTCCATGAGTTCAGGCGCACAAAATGTGCTGATAGCGACCCCCGTCCCCTGCCGGATAATGGCAAGGCCGATTCCCGCGACAATGGCCATCCGAAATGCGGGATTGGCAAGATCAGACAGCCGTGCCTTGGTCATATTCATTGTCTGTTTCAGCTTGTCAATTTCACCGCTGGGATCTTGACCGCCAAGCAGTTGTCGCAAGCCGTTTCTCGCCTTGTCGTCCTGACCTCGTGATAAGAGCCAACGCGGACTTTCCGGCAAAATGGCGGTGAAGAAGATCAGTGGAACGGCTATAATCATGCCGATAAGAAACATCCATCGCCATCCCATTGCCACATCGTGCAAGGCAAAATCTACGAGGTAGGAAAGCAGCAATCCAACCATTAGAGCGACAGAGAACAGAGCTCCCAGTCGGCCTCGGGTCGCATTGGGGGATATTTCAGCGAGATATAGCGGAGTGACACAGGCCAGTATACCGAAGGCAAACCCAACTGCCACACGATGCGCAGCCAACAACCAGAATACAGGAGAGGCAGCTCCGACGACAGCGGCAATAATTCCGATTGCCGCTCCCCATATAATGGCGCGCCGCCGCCCGATCCGGTCGGCCAGCCTACCGCCCATCAACGCACCAAACATTGCGCCGAAAAGGGACGCACTGATTGCGATTTCCTTCAGGGTTGCGGAAAGCTCGAAATCTTCAACTATAAACAGGATCGCCCCTGAGATAACGCCCAGGTTATAGCCATAGACGATTCCACTTGTCGTCGCCATTAGAGCGATCAAGGTGAGAATATTGTGGGTGTGGCCTTTGCCTGAAGCCAGCTCGTTATTGGTCATTGTTATCTACCGACTCCGGCAATGCCTATTACTATCACTTATACAAAGTCGAGGATGCACAGGGATACTCGACTAGTCAAATTATATGCAGTCAGGAATAGATCAACCTTTGGTAAGATAGGATGAAAGAAGGCCTGGACATCGAAAATATAGAGACGGCAACCTGTGTGCTGAACACGTTGCGCACTCGTCTGAACGGCGAAGCAGGTGAATAGTTTTCGGAAGTCGCATAATTGAATATATGGAACGTCTATCAGATTGCGGCCATAAAAGAATGACCGCTCTTGGCACAAAGCGAACATGTGGAGACACTACTCAAAACGCCCCCTCCTGACCCCGATGCGGTCCTCACCGATTAGAGGACGGAACGACAACGATGCGGACAAAGCACCAATTCGTTGCAGCTGTTAAAGTGCCAGGTTAAACTTATGTTCTTCAAGTACGAACAGCGATTGGAACTGAATGACGTTTTCGTCTTCTGAGAACAAGCGCTGACTGATCTCCTGGAATTCACGCATGTGCCTTAGGATGAGGACTACGACAACATCCGTTTCACCCGAGACCATGTATATCTGTGAGATAACGGGCTCATCATTCAAGAGCCCCATCCATTTTTCACGGACAGATGCTCCGTGGTCAGCAAGTTTGATTGTCACTATCGCTTTTAGATTTCGGCCCATTTTTTCAGGGTCTGTGAGGGCAACCGTTCTTGTAATAACACCAGCTGTTTTGAGTTGGCGGACACGCCGCAGGCAGCTTGACGGTGCAAGACCGACGAGATCCGCAAGGTCGTTATTTGCAATGGAAGCATCCTTTTGAAGCTGATCCAGTATTTTGCGATCAATTCGATCCATTAGTAATGCTCTGAAATTGCAACCACGCGCAATAATATTGCAAAAATTTGCAAACTTCAATCACCTATTTCAAAGGGCTTAGGGCAGACTAAGGGAACAAACCAAAAAGAAAGTTTTATTTTATGCCACATACAACTACTCAAAAATTAGATTTTCGAAGCGATACCGTCACTCAACCAACGCCCATGATGCGTGAGGTCATGGCGAAAGCACTAGTTGGCGACGACTATTATCGTGATGATCCAACAGTAAATGAACTTGAAGCCTACACTGCCGAACTGTTTGGTAAAGAGGCAGCTCTCTTGACACCGTCTGGCACCCAATCCAACCTCATTGCAGTAATGGCACATTGTACTCGGGGCGACGCTTACATTGTTGGGCACCAGTCACATAGTTACCTGAATGAACTTGGTGGCTCGGCAATGGTGGCGGGTGTGCAGCCACAAGTCGTCCTTAATCAAGCTGATGGCAGATTGAAGATAGAAGACATCGAAGCTGCTATCTTCCCTCCCTCAATTCTGTTCGCACCAGCACGTATGATTGCGCTTGAGAATACAATTGGCGGTAAAATTCTGCCGTTGGATTATTTGGCCAAGGTCGCTAATCTTGCACATCAACACGGGTTGCAGAACCATTTAGATGGCGCACGGGTATTCAATGCCGCCTGCGCTCTAAATGTTCCGGTTTCAGAAATTTCTCAGCACTTCAGCACAATAAGTTTTTGTCTGTCAAAAGGACTTGGCGCACCTGTTGGCTCGCTTTTGGTCGGAGCACAGGACGTTATCGAAAAAGCCCGAAGGCACAGACAAATGCTTGGCGGCGGTATGCGCCAAGCGGGTATATTAGCCGCGGCAGGTCTCCATGCATTGCAAAACCATACTTTGCGACTGGCTGATGACCATCTTCGGGCTCATAAATTGGCTGAAGCGTTGTCTGAAATACCAGGAATAAAGCCAGAGTTGCCACAAACAAATATGGTGTTTTGCAATGTTGAACCCCGCGTCCGAGAGAGCTTCACCAATTTTCTTAAGAAAAGCGGAATTCGCGTAACAGGAACATCCTCTCGACTTCGTTGGGTCACGCATATTGACATTGATGACGCTGCTCTGACCAAGACATTAGACCTACTGGAAAATTATCGGAAACGTCACAATGAAAAATAGCACGTTAGATCAAATCTCTTTGTCATCGTTCAGTCTAGAGTCCGTCTGAAAGTGACCCTGAGCGGCCATTCCAAAAGGTCAAGTAACGCCAGCTATGCGGACTCTGCTGCCATACAAGATTTGCTACTCTTTCTCAAA
>Ga0315338_1001846_pt1 | contig 23782 bp, 12 predicted proteins | sample ASW8metaG_FD_204518 | JGI IMG/M metagenome (GOLD analysis project Ga0315338, IMG submission 204518) | Ammonia-oxidizing marine archaeal communities from Monterey Bay, California, United States - ASW #8 | ecosystem: Environmental > Aquatic > Marine > Coastal | place: USA: California | collected... | reverse complement strand
TCATCCTCGACAACTGCGAGACGGTACGAGCCGAGGCCGCTGAGGTGGCTCAGACTATTGTAGGAGCCTCGAAGCGTAGCGTTCTCCTCACGACTTCGATCGAACCACTCGGCGCACACGGAGAAACCTGTTATCGCGTCCCACTCCTCAACGTGCCGATGGCCGGGGCGCAGCCGGAGGACTTGCTGAGATCGGCCTCCGTCCAGCTCTTCATAGATCGGGCTCGGGCGGCTGGAGTACAGATCAGCCCCGGAGAAGGCGAGCTCCGCTCAGTCCTCGAAATCTGTCGTGTGGTCAGTGGGCTCCCTCTCGGAATCGAGCTCGCCGCCTCAGGAGTGCGTCGGTTTCCGCTCAGCGATCTGGCAGAGTTACTCCTCAGCCACCTCGACGTGGTTCGTTCGGATGACCGCTCGGGCCCGGTTCGACATGAAACGCTTGGCAGTGTGGTGGAGTGGACCTTCGGTCTCTTGTCCGAAACCGAGAGACGTGTCTTCCTCTGTCTGTCTCTCTTTCCTTCCGACTGGACGCTGGCTGCGGCGGCCTCGATCTGCCGGGCTGTGGGGATTGCCGAACGGGAGGCTTTCGTCGCCCACAGTCGGCTTGTTGACCTCTCGATCGTTCGGTTCTATTCCGAAACTCGCTTCTCGATGCTTCCGCCTCTTCGTGCCTTCGCCCGGCAGAAATCGGCCTCGACCAACCGTTCGACCGAACTTGCCCTAGCGTTCGAGGAACACTTCCTTGCTCTGGCCGAATCATCTTCTCTGTCCGACCAAACTGGAGAGGGGATCGCCGAGCTGGTGCCCGAGAACGCGAATCTGCAGTTTGCGGCCACGAGCGCCTTGGAGAACGGTCGAATCGAAACGACAATTCGTTTCGTTGAAGCGCTCTACGCCTACTGGTTAACGACCGGTTCCTGGAAAGGCGGAGCCGAGATTTGTCTCCGGCTATTGCAAACTCCCGGGCTACAGGTAGACGCGGAGTCGCGGATTCTCCGAGCCGTGGGAGGCCTCGAGTTTCGTCTGGGAAGTATCGCGGCGGCGCGGCGTCACTACGAGGATGCTCGAACACTTGCTGTTCGAGCGGAGGACCGGGCGGCCCTCGCCCACGCGCTCCACGGGCTCGGAACGGTCGCTTTTCGAACGGATCGCCTTGCCGAAGCGGAGAGATACTTCGAGGAGGCCGCGCAGTCGTGGCGTGGGCAGGGAAATGAAAAAAGTCTGCTCAGCGCCGTCAACAATCTCGCGGCCATCGCAGCCACGGAAGGTCGATTCGAACAGGCCGCCGAACGATTTGGTCAAGTCGTGGAAATGGCCAGCCAACTCGGGGACAAACGGGCTCAGGCCAGCTCTCTGACGAACTTCGGGCTGATGCGCTGGCGAATGAATCATCCCGACGATGCTCGAGAGTACTTCATGCGTAGCCTCGAGCTTCTCGAGGGTCTGGGTGATCCCTGGGGAGAGGCCAACGTTTGCAACAATCTCGCAGTACTCTGCTTTTCCGCCCGGGAACTCGAACTTTCGGCGACCTACCATGCCCGCAGTCTGGAAATCCGGGAGCGGCTCGCAGACAGGGCGGGGATTGCGGCTTCGCTCGAGGGTTTCGCCAGCCTTGCCTTGCTCGACGGAAACCCGAGCCGAGCCGTCCGGCTGATTTCGGCTGCCCGCACGCTTCGGACGAGCATGGAACTCGAACTTACCGAAGAGAATCGCCAGGCTGTGGATCGGGACTATGCTCGGGCGAGCGCATTGCTTTCAGCGGCGGATCTCAGTTTGGATACTCAGCTCGGAAGCACCCTCACGTCCTCGGAAGCGATCGCCCTCGCCCTGGATCGCGCCACCCGTTGATTGGGCCCACGTGCTGCTCGGAAGCCCTCGAACGGGCCATTATGAGCGAATGTGTCGTAACTGGATGGACAGCATGGGCCTAGGCCCGGTCAAAGGGCCTAGCTCTCGTTCGTTCAGGGCGCCGACCCCCATGTCACGGACCCGCCGCTTTGGCTAACTTACTGGTATGCAACGGATTGGTAGTCTGGCACAGATCGTGCTGTAAAGGTCTTCATGACCGTTCACGATGTCGAACATCTTTTCTCCTCCGCCAGACTTGCCTCGGGACAGGTCCGGATCCTCCGCGTTCTCGCTTTGGTCGTTTTGGTGTGGGTCACCGTGACGACGTCGAGTGTTCAGGCGGCAAATCTGAGCGTGACCGGCGCTCCTGGAATCGTGGTCGTCCCGGCGACGGATGTGCTCGAGAACCATACCTTTCGCGCCCCCGACGGGACGCTCGTCTTTGTCGACAACGCCGGTTTGGCTTATGCCTTGATCGAAGATCCCAGCGACCCGGAGATCGCAAACTCCGGAGACGGAAGCTTTCACAGCTTTGATGCGCCCGGAGTCGTGGAGACCCTCACCGCCTTGCCGGGTGAGATTCGGGCGGGTCTTCACCTGACGGTTTTTGTGCTTCCCTATCCGCGCCGGGGAATCACCAGCTCGACGGCGACTTCGAGCGCGGTCTTTCTATGCCCGGGTGTTTATCCGATCGGTAACGACGTTACGCTCCACTCCATCGTTACCCATGAGATCGGACATGTCTGGCAGAAGCAGTTTCTCTCGGATCCGGCGGATCCGAGTTGGCAGGAGTATCTCACCCTACGTGGCATTACCGACGAGGCCACGTTCAACGCACAAGCTCCCCACGCCTATCGCCCCAACGAGATCTTCGCGGAGGACTTCCGTGTCCTGATGGGAGACGCCTTGGCTCAGGGAACTGGTGAAGTAGAGAACCCCGAGCTGGCGGCTCCGGGCGACGATCCCGGTCTAGTCGGCTACTTCGTTTCCCTCGTTGCTGCGTACGCCACGGCGAAAGTCTCCTCACGCGAGATCGAAGAGTTGAGTCGGGTGTATCCCAATCCTGTCCCCGTAGGTCAATTCATCACGGTTGAGTTTGCCGGACAGAGCCGGGAAGCAATGGTGGGACCGCGACGGGTGTCGGTCCTGGATGTGCGCGGACGGGTTATCGACGAGCTCGAAGTCGACCCGCAGGGGCGTCTCTTGATCGAGCGGGAGTGGGGTACGGGAGTCTTCTGGCTGCGGGAAAAGACCGGCGGTTCCAGGCCAGTGCGGCTGACGGTTGTTGCGTCCCGCTAGTCAGGTGCAGAGCTAGTGAAAGTCTCGTCCCCACAGAGCGACTCGGACTTGGCCGTCACCGGTCATCGACAATTGACCGAGGTAGGAATTGGCGTCGGACGAGCTATCTGCGTCTGCCCGCTCGTGGGAGGATCGATTCCGCGTCAGGTGCGAGGCCAGAACCATTCCGCCCAGTCCTGCCAGCGTGGGTAGGGCGAAGATCTGCTGGTCGTCGTCGATCTCGAACATGAGATCGAGGCCGAATCCGGCTGCTGTCCCGACGAGGCCTCCGAGATTGACGAGTCGAGCTCGGCCGGCGCCGACATCGTGGCCGGCTGTCCACCACCCGGCAAGACCGAGAGCGGCGGCACTGCCCACGAGGGCGGGCGGTCCCGTCTCATTCGCGTCGGCCATGAGGGCGTAGGACAATCCGTACCAGGCTCCCCAGGCCAGAGCTGAACCCAGGACTTCGGCCTGCCCGCGTGAGATGTCGATGCTCGGGGCGATGAGGGCGCCAGTCGTCAGTGCACCGAGGCTGGCAAACGCCCCGGCCAGAGCCACGTCTTCTCCATCCATGTCTGCCACCGCCGCCCATCCGAGCGCCTGGGAAGTCGCGAAGTGGGCCATGACCGTGATGAATCCTGCCTGGCCGCTCGTGATGTTGTGCCGCCGGGCGAATCGATGGGCCAGGTAGACTGCAGCGGATCCTCCCACGAGAATCGACGCTCCATAGGCTTGAGGATCGTCGACATCGAATGCGAGAGGGAACGCAGTACTCATCCAGATCCCATAGAGGCCACCTGTAAAGATCATCTCGGTATGTCCGCTCCGGAAACTGCGCAGATTGGATCCGTCTTTTGCCGGTGAGGTCGTGGGCGCGTCGGAACTTGATGCAGCCGGGTCCGAGCCGTCTGCGGCATAGTTGCTCGAGGCCGAGACGAAACCGACCGCATAGCCCTCGGGATCCTCGAAACGAAGCAGGCTCATACCGTTTTCGACGAAGGGTTGGCTTTCGATTTGACGAGCCCGAAGTAGCTCGGAGGCGCGTTCCAGATCCGCGACCGAAATGAGAAGAATAGTTTGATCTGGCTGAGATGGGGCACTGCGAAGGTCGGGTGATCCGGAGGTCGAATCGGGTTTGTCGAAGAGAGGAAGGATCCAGAGGTGCGTTCCGCCGAGACGGATTCGGCTCCCGCTCTCCGCTTCGGACAGCAACTCGGTCTCGGGGAATTCAGCATAGAATCGAGTCATGGATTCGACATCGCGGGCGTAGCGAATGAGAGTCGCCGCCGTGGAGATGTGGGCGATGGAGCAGAGAAGCGTCGCGATCACGATGGCTCCAAGCAAGATCCCTCCTTTAGGGCAAGCCACTACCCCGAGCTTGCTGGCTCATGTGTGCTTTGTCAACTTGACCACCCCAAAAGCATGCTAGCCTGCTCGGAAGATGTTTCGGGTTGTCGAATCAAATTCTGGACGGGAGCGGCTCTCGACAGCGGAGCGATTCATCGAGTCGCAGACGCCGGGAACCGAAGTACTCGTCCTCGGAACAAGCCGCGGCGCGGTCGATGATTTCGTGCGTGGTGTCGCGCTTCATCGTGGTGCGGCGTTTGGTTTGCATCGATTCAGCTGGCCCCAGTTCGTCTCTCAATTGGCGGTACCGGAGCTCTCCGGAGCTGGGTTGGCACCAGCCAGCCGACTGGGAAGCGAGGCGATCGCTGCTCGCGCTGCTTTCGAAGCAGCAGGGACCGGCGATCTCGAATCATTTCAGGCCGTCGCCGAGTTTCCTGGGTTCGCCCGATCACTCTCTCGCACTTTGAGCGAGCTGCGAATGGCCGGGATCGATGATGTTGCTCTCGATCAGGCGGGCCGGAGCGACCTGGCCAAACTCTACCGCAGCTACATTCGGGAGTTGGAGGGCGCCCAACTCGTGGACTGGGCCGAGACCGTTGCCCATGCCCATCGTGCCTGGCATCGCCTTCCGTCCGGCGGATGGAAGGGGGCACCTCTTCTGTTCCTGGATCCTGAGATCCGGAGTCGCGCAGAGCGAGACCTGCTTCAGGACATTGTGGAGAGTAGTACCCAGATCCTGGCCACCTTGCCGGCTGGTGATCTGTCGACCCGAGATGCTCTCCAGGCTATGGGAGGCAAACCGGTCGTGCCCGTGTCTGGGCAACCCCAGGACGATCTAGGTCGGGTCCGCACATCTCTGTTTGGGGATCGGGCGGAACCGACACGAGATTCGGACGGAACCATCGAGTTGTTTTCTGCACCCGGCGAGTCGCGAGAAGCAGTCGAAATCGTGCGTCAGATCGTCGAGTTTTCGCGGGCCGGAGTTTCGTTCGATCAGATGGCCGTCTTTCTGCGGTCGCCCGAGCTCTATACCGCCCAGCTCGAGACTGCTTTTCGTCGAGCCGGCATTCCAGCCTACTTCGCCCGCGGAACAAAACGTCCCGATGCCTCGGGGCGGGCGTTCCTGGCTCTACTCACCTGCAAGCTAGAGGGTTTGTCCGCAAAACGATTTGCCGAGTACCTTTCGTTTTCGCAGATTCCGGAGTTGGCCGAAGGTGGCGGTCCGCCTCTCGATCGCGATCGCTGGATCGGCCCCCGCGACGAGGCGTTCGGCCTGGCCGTCACGAAGATCGAGGCCGTTGCCCGGGCGGTCGGCTCGGTGCCCCAACAGATGGCCTTTGATTTTCTGGCTCCCCAGGTCGGGGAAGTTGCCTCTGTGTCCGGACCGGCCGTAGGGGAAGAGCCCGCCGCGGAGGTTAGCGAAGAGAGTGCTCAGTTGGGAGGCTCCCTCCGCGCTCCCTGGCGCTGGGAAGACTATCTCGTCGAAGCAGCGGTTATCGGAGGGAAAGATCGGTGGAGACGTCGACTCCGCGGTTTGGAGCGGGAGCTTCAGGTCAAACTCCAGCATGCCGAGAACGACGAGCCTGATTCACCGAGGGGTCTCGCTTTGCGGAGAGAACTCGGGCACCTCGGGCACCTCGAGCGTTTCGCTCTCCCCGTCATCGATCTTCTCGATGAACTACCCGATGAAACGATCTGGTCCGAGTGGCTTGATCTCTTCGAGGAGTTGGCCCCGAGAGTCCTCCGTCAGCAGGACCGTGTCGTTCAGGTTCTCGCCGAAATGCGCCCAATGGGTTCGATCGGTCCGGTTACGCTGCCCGAAGTCATCGCTGTTCTGACAGAACGTCTATCGATGCTCGAGCGCGACCCACCCTCAGATCGCTTCGGCCGGGTCTTCGTTGCTACGCCGGAGGACGCACGAGGTCGGAGTTTTCGAATCGTCTTCTGCCCCGGGCTGGCCGAGCGGCTCTTTCCGCAACGTCCTCGCGAGGATCCGCTTCTACTCGACGCTCATCGACCGGAGCTCTCTCCGGAACTCGCGACCCAGCCCGATCGCAGCAGCGATGAACGTCTCCGTCTCCGGTTGGTGGTCGGCGCAGCCTCGGAGAAACTTCGGGTCTCCTGGCCTCGCATCGAAGCAAAAATGGGGCGGCCGCGTGTACCGTCGTTCTACGCTCTCGATCTGGCCCGTTCGTCCCAGGGCGACCTGCCGGCTTTCGAAGATCTGGAGCGAGCCAACGCACGCGGACGTCTGGCCTGGCCGTCGCCCGCCAATCCAGCCGTGGCGATTGATGCGGTCGAACATGACCTGGCCGTGCTCGGTCCGCTTCTGGAGGCTCGCCCCGGACAGGCTCAGGGTCGGGCCCGCTACCTCCTGGAGATGAACGATCATCTCGCTCGATCGCTCCGGTCGCGTTATGCGAGGTGGCGACTGAAGAAGTGGACGCCGATGGATGGAATCGTCCGGGTAACCGACCAGACTCGACCCATCCTCGAACAGCACGCCCCGAAGGCGCGGGCCTATTCAGTTACAGCGCTCCAGAAGTTTGCGGCCTGCCCTTATCAATTTTTTCTTTCGGCGATACATCGACTGGAACCTCGGGACGAACCGGTCGCTCTGATCCAGCTCGATCCTCTTACGCGCGGTAGCATGATTCACGAGATGCAGGCGAAGTTCCTTCGGTCTGCTGCTGACTCGAACCTCCTGCCGATCCGGCAGGAGGCCATCGACACGGCTACGACATTGCTCGACAGAGTGGTAGATGAGGTCTCGCGAACCTACGCGGAGGAACTTGCGCCGGCCATCGAGCGCATCTGGGACGACAGTGTGGCCTCGATCCAGGCCGATCTGCGCGTGTGGATCAGGCATATGGTAAATGAGCCCGGCGACTGGATTCCGCAGCACTTCGAATGGTCTTTTGGACTTCCGCAGACGGCGCACGACGGAACCGCTGGTGTGGCCGACCCGGTCACAATTCTCGATGGGTGGCAACTCCGTGGTGCCATCGATCTGATCGAAGCTTCCGGCGCCGAGGATCAGTTTCGTGTAACCGATCACAAAACGGGACGGGACTACACCAAAGAAGGCTGGATCGTCGGGGGTGGGGAAACGCTGCAGCCGGTCCTTTACAGCCTGGTCGTCGAAGCGGCGCTCGGTCGCGCCGTTCCAGAGGCGCGCCTGGCCTTTTCGACCTCTCGAGGCGGATTCACGGAGCGTCGCTTCGCTATCAACGACTTTGCCCGTCTCTACGGAAAGCAGGCTCTCGAGGCTATCGAAAACTCGATCCTGGCCGGCGCGATGCCCCCGGCACCCAAAGAAGGAAAGTGCGCCTACTGCGACTTCCGATCGGTCTGCGGTCCGCTCGAAGAGCAGCGGTGGGCATTAAAGGACTCTGCGTTGGTCCAACCGCTTCTTCATCTCCGGGAGTTGCCTTAAGTGGTACAGCGACCCAAAAAACCGTTCGACCAAGCCGAGCGCGACGTCATTCGGACTGCTCTTGACGACACGATCGTAGTAGAAGCGGCTGCCGGGACGGGAAAGACGTCCGCTCTCGTGGAACGGATTGTGGCCTTGATCGAGACCGGCAAGGCGGAGATTTCCGGAGTCGTGGCGGTCACGTTCACCGAGAAGGCGGCGGGTGAGTTGAAGCTCCGCATTCGCGAAGAATTGGAGCGGGCTCGACAGAAACCGACCGATGAGGTGGTTCTTTCCCGCCTCGAGACCGCCCTCGCTCAATTGGAAGCGGCTTCGATGGGAACGATCCACGCATTTTGCGCCGACCTACTGCGCGAGCGATCCATCGACGCCGAGGTCGACCCGGAGTTTCGCACCATGACCGAAGCGGAGGCGAGTCACGTCTTCAAAGATGTCTTTCAGCTCTGGTTGCAGGAGCAGCTCTCCGAGCCCCCAGAAGGAATTCGGCGATCTCTGCGGAGACAGAGCCGGGGGAACGACCCCGACGGCCCGATCAGTCGCTTGCGCACCGCGGCCTGGACCCTGGCGGAGTGGAGAGACTTTCGCGCTCCCTGGCAGCGGGATGCCGACTTTTTCCGGGTCGACCGATTGGATCGCGTTCTCGCGAAGTTGACCGCATTCGCAGACGCGACCGAGAATTGTGACAACCCCGAACGGGACAATTTCTATCACGATACAGCCCTCTTTCGCCGTTTCGCTCGAGAGATTCGCCTCGCCGATGAAGTACGTCCCGCCCGGGACTACGATGGACTCGAGGGTCAACTCGCTCTCCTCAAAAGTGACTGGAACTTCACCCGACCCCGCAAGGGTTACGGACGTGTCTACGGAGACGAGGTCCCCCGGGCTGACCTCCACGCCCAACATGCGGAAGTCGTCGAGGACGTAACCGCATTTCTTCGCGAGGCGGACGCTCATCTCGCGGCTCTCCTCCAAACCGAGCTGGATAGCGTTATCGATCGCTACCAGAAGATCAAAAAGAGATCGGGTCGGCTCGACTTCGTCGACCTGCTGCACTTGACGAGGGACCTCCTGCGCAATCATGCGGATGTGAGAGCGGCCTTTCAGGAGCGGTTCTCACATATCTTTGTCGACGAGTTTCAGGATACCGATCCGCTCCAGGCCGAGATTCTTCTTCTCCTGGCCGCAAAAGACCCAGCGGTAGAAGAGTGGCAGTTTGTCGATCCGGAGCCCGGCAAACTCTTTCTCGTCGCGGACCCCAAGCAGTCCATCTATCGCTTTCGACGCGCCGACGTCAACATCTACAAGAAGGTCAAAGAGCAGCTGATTCGTCGCGGAGCTCGGTTCGTGCAACTCACGACAAACTTCCGCACGGTCGAAAACCTGCAGCAAGCGATCAATGCTGCGTTCTCTCCGATCATGACAGGGGACTCCGCTGCGCTTCAGGCGGAGTATGTTCCCCTCTCTCCATTTCGACCCTCGAGTCCCGACCAACCGTCGCTTATCGCCCTGCCCGTACCCCGTCCCTACGGCGGCTGGGGACGGGTCACGAAAACCGCGATCGATCGATCACTCCCCGACGCGGTCGGGGCCTTTGTCGAATGGGTTTTGGGCGAGAGCGGGTGGACGGTGAGCGAACGAGGCGGTCCGGAGAGAGTTCCGGTCCAACCCCAGCATGTTTGTCTGCTCTTTCGTCGATTCGATAACTTCTGGGCCGGTGATATCACCCGTGGATACGTTTCTGCTCTGGAGGCGCGTGGGATTCGTCATCTCCTCATTGGTGGAAGGTCCTACCACGAACGCGAAGAAGTCGAGGCGATGCGAACTGCCCTTTCCGCGATCGAGTGGCCAGACGACGAACTCTCGGTCTTCGCGACGCTGCGCGGCCCACTCTTCGCAATTGGCGACGAGGATCTGCTCGAGTACCGCTCTGAGCTTCGGCGGCTGCACCCTTTTCGAATTCCACCTGTCGTTCCCAAACGACTCGAATCAGTCAGAGTTTGTCTGGAGGTGCTGGCGCGCCTCCATCGAGGCCGGAACTACCGCCCCGTCTCGGATACGATCAACGACCTGCTCGAAACGACGCGGGCCCATGCGTCCTTTGCCCTCCGGCCCTCCGGAGACCAGGTTCTGGCCAATGTTCTCCATTTGGCGGAGCAGGCTCGAAGCTACGAAGATACCGGTGGCATCTCCTTCCGCGGGTTCGTCGAACAGCTTCTCGAGGATGCTCGAACCCGGCGCACCCCCGAGGCCCCCATTTTGGAAGAGGGGAGCGATGGCGTGCGCATCATGACGGTTCATCGCGCCAAGGGTTTGGAATTTCCGATCGTCATCATGGCCGACATTTCGGCCAATGTGGCGGCACGCAAAGCGAACCGCTACGTCGACTCGGACAAGAGACTCTGCGCATCTTCGCTGGCCGGATGGTCACCGCTCGAGCTTCTCGAGCACGAGTCGAGCGAGGTAGAGCGGGATAAGGCAGAAGGAGCGCGCATCGCCTACGTCGCCGCGACCCGAGCGCGCGACCTCCTTGTCGTTCCGGCCATCGGGGACGGGCCTTGGGGGAACGCCTCTGCCGATGACGCGGAGAGGATCGCAGGCTGGGTTTCGCCCCTCAATCCGGCCCTCTATCCACCGGTGTTGGATCGGGGGACGTCGGAACCTGCCCCGGGCTGTCCGAGCTTCGGCGCCGATTCGGCTCTCGGTCGACCAGAACAGCAGTCTCTCGACTTCGAATCGATGCGGCCGGGACTTCACCGTGTCGCAGACCACGAGGTCGTCTGGTGGGATCCTAAAACCCTGGCTTTGGGTCGTACGTCCGGACAGGGCATTCGCCAGGAAGAGCTGATGAGCAAAGAAGTCGACCCAGCCGTGGTGGGAGAAGATCTGGAGCGTCATCGTCGCTGGAAGGACGAACACGACCGCATCATTGCCGACTCCTCCCATCCAGCGCTGCAATTGCAATCAGTCACTGAACGGGCGGAACAATTGCATTCCACAGGAGAACGGGTGCCCCAGGTCCAGGTGCTCGAGCTCGAAACCTCCCTCGATCGGCCGAAGGGACCTCGATTCGGTTCCCTCGTTCACGCCGTGATGGCCTCGATTCCGCTCGACGTCCGCCCGGATGGTGTGGCCGAGATTGCCCGACTCCAGGCCCGGGTTCTTGGGGCCGATGACGAGGAGGAAAAGGCCTGTGTCGTGATCGTGTCCATGTGGCTCGAACACACTCTCTGGTCCCGCGCCCAGGCCGCCGCCGCTCGGGGCGAGCTTAAGAGAGAGGCTCCAATCACGATGCGGGAGGCAGATGGCACGATCGTCGATGGAGTTGTCGATCTGGCCTTTCGCGAAGATGGTGTATGGACGGTGGTCGATTTCAAGACCGACCAGGAGCTGGAGACGAGATTGGGGATCTACCGTCGGCAGGTCGATCTCTATGCGAAGATGATCGCTCGAGCCACGAAAGAGCCCGCCACGCCGATCCTGCTTCGCGTCTGATCCGACTCGAAAGTGGCCAAGGCGCTACCAAACAGGCGGTTACGAACGGGCCGATTCGGGTTGGTCGGAACTTGGGCGCGTGCCCTCCTCAGTTTGCCGGTAGATTTTTGCTGCCATCCGTCGGATACTCGACGCACCAAACCAACGGGCTATGAAGTCTTGCGGCGACCGAAACGGTACGAGCGGCTTCGTTACGGCAATCCTCGGACGTCCTTCAGGAAGCTCCCGCCCGTCATTCAAAAGAAGAGGAACCTATGGGTTTTGCCGGCATGGGGCTCCGCAAGGAGCTCCTCGACGCCATTTCAGACAGTGGTTATACAGATCCAACGCCGATTCAAGAGCGAGCCATTCCGGAAGCACTCGCCGGACGCGATCTCATGTGTTGTGCCCAGACCGGGACCGGAAAGACTGCAGCTTTCGCTCTGCCCATCCTCCACCGGATCGCCGAAGGACTCGATTCAAATCAAGACAAACCGATTTTGCAGGCGCTGATTCTCGTCCCGACTCGTGAACTGGCCATCCAAGTGAGCAAGAATGTCTCGGACTATGCGAAGTACCTCGGACTGACCAATGCCATGGTCTGCGGTGGACTTCCGGTCGAGCCTCAGGAAATGATGCTCCGCCACGGGGTCAGCGTGCTCGTGGCAACTCCCGGGCGACTCATCGATCATATGTGGCGCGGCAACATCGACTATCGGGACACACAGTATCTGGTTCTCGACGAAGCCGATCGCATGCTCGATATGGGATTTATCGACGACGTACGATCGATTACGCAGGAAATACCGCGCTCGCGACAGTCGATGCTCTTTTCCGCGACTCTCGATCGTGCCATCCAGAAACTCTCCAAGGATCTCCTCCAGGATCCCGTTCGCATCGAAGTTGCCCCCCCGGCTTCGACGGCGGAACTCATTCGTCAATACAGGATCAACTGCACGCGCCATCAGAAGAAGTCGACGTTGGAGAAGTTCCTCTACGACGAAAATGTGGAGCGAGCGATCGTCTTTACGCGGACGAAAGCGGGTGCAACTCAATTGACCGGCCAGCTCCGCCAGAAGGGACTCAAGGCCGCGGCCTTTCACAGTGATCGGAGCCAGGCGGATCGAACCCGGACGATGGGTGCGTTTCGCGAAGGCAAAGTGCACGTCCTCGTTGCGACGGACATTGCGGCGCGGGGAATCGATATCGATGACATCACTCATATCGTCAATTTTGATATGCCCCACACGGCCGAGGACTATGTTCATCGCATTGGCCGGACGGCCCGGGCGGGCCGGGCCGGAGTGGCTGTTTCGTTCGTGACACCCGAGGATGCGGGCAGCCTCCGGACCGTCGAGAGACTGATCTCGATGAAGATTCCGGTCTGGGGCGAAGAGGATCATGCCGACGAACATCCTCCCGAAGAGGAGAGTCGATCCGGTGGTGGACGGCACCGTAGTCGGAAGACTGCAAAGCACAGCCGACGAGGTCGCACCGAGGCAGAATCGCGAGCAAGGAAACGTCACGAGGGCGATTCCTCCGATGACCGCGACTCGCGCGATGGGCAGCGGGGCGAAAGCCGGCGGGCGGGACGCCGGGATGACAATCGCCGTCGGGACGATCGGGGAGATCAAGACTCTGCCCGTTCCAGAGAGGGTGATGCTCCCTCCCGCAGTTCGCGACGGCGGCGAGGCGGCCGGTCTCGCGATCGGGACCGTGATCGTACGCAGCGAGATCGCACGTCGCACGACCACGATTCTGCCCACGCCGAGCGTTCGAGCAAGCGTACTCCCCGCCGTCGCGCCGTTGGCGCGAAGAAGGAACCGAGCGGCGGTGTGATCCAGTCGATCGTCAAGCGGGTCAAGTCAGGATTGTTTTCACGTGGAAAGAAATCTGGGCGTTAGGCAGTCCGCGACGCCCATGATTTCGAGAGTCCTCGCTCCCTTCTGCGTTCCATTCGGCCTCTCGATCGACCAGAGTTTTGCCGGCCTGATCTGTTAGAATCCCAGTTGTCGCTATCGATCGCCGGACATCACAACTGGGAGCACTTCTTGACCTCTATCCGATTTTTCCTTCGCCAAACCGACGCGGGGATCCTATGGCTTTTACCAGTCGCTCTCTCCTCGCTGGTTGTTTCGATTGGGTACTCAGCGACGATTACGGTTCGGCCGGACGGAACCGGCGATGCTCCGACGATTCAGGCCGCGGTCGAAGCAGCTGAGAACGGGGACGTCATCTCCTTGACTGATGGAACCTTCACAGGTGCAGGAAACCGAGATGTTTCCCTGTTGGGCAAAGCCGTGAGGATTGAGTCTGAGTCTGGCGATCCGTCCTTTTGCACGATTGACGGCGAGGGCTCTGAAGCCGAGCCCCATCGAGTTTTTCTCTTCGCGCAGGGCGAAACCAATCAAACCGAGATCAAGGAGCTATCCATCCGGGGTGGCTTTCCGCCGATCGACGAAGACGGCGGCGCAGTGGCCATTCGCGCCGCCAGTCCGGTCTTTACGAACTGTGTTTTCGAAGCGAACTCCTCGGGAGATTTCTTTGCTGGTGGTGGGGTTGCCTGCGAGTCCGGTGCAGCGCCCAGGTTTGCCGGTTGTACCTTCCTCGCAAATGTCGGCCGGCAGGGAGGGGCCTTCTCTGTCGTGGCTTCGTCTGTGGAATTTGACGACTGTATTTTCGACGGAAACGAAGCAGCTATCGATGGGGGGAGCATCTTTGGCCTCACTGCCGATCTCACCATCCGAAACTGCACGTTCTCCAACGGTGCCGCCCGCTTTGGAGGCGCGGTTTTTCTCGACAACGACTCGGAGGCCGAGGTCTCGTCCTCGACGTTTCTCGACAATAACTCGAGTTTGATCGGAGGAGCGTTCGCCATCAGCGCCTCCGATCCGACCTTTACCGAGTGCACGTTCGTCGGCAACGGGGCGACCTCCTTTGATGGTATGGGCGGTGGCGCCATTTGGTGCAGCTTCGATTCTTCACCTCGTCTCGAGCGCTGCCTTCTCGCCTTCCAGACGGCTGGGGCCGGGCTCATCGCCGAAAAGGGCAGTAGCCCCGATCTGATCTGCTGCGATCTTTTTGGCAACAAGGGGGGCGACTGGACGGGACTCATCGAAATCCAGGCAAAGGTCAACGGGAACCTCTCTGCCGATCCTTTCCTCTGTGACCTCGAGGCTGGTGATCTCAAAGTTGCGGCAAACTCGCCGTGCCTGCCGGATGAAAATGACTGCGTCGCCCTGATTGGTCGATTTGGGAAAGGCTGTGAGGCTATTCCGGTTCTCGAGTCGAGCTGGGGCGAGATCAAGAGCAGGTTTCTCGATCGTTAACTGCGATCGGGCAAGACCTCCGAGGGCGCTCGATGGATGATTGGTCGAACATCGCTTCTCCGGCCTCGCAGAGCCTTTCCTCATCGAGTGGTCCGGGTTTCGGGCAACTTGATTCCGAAGCGCGGTCCCAGTCCTATCGAAATCTGGCCGCGGCTGCCTATGTCTATGCTGCGGTCTATTTTTGCGCTTTTTGGCTCTATTGGGTCCTCAGTTCCCAGCATCGCGGTGAATCCCTGTCCTGGCCCGAAACGCGGTATTGGCTCAGCGGACTGCTCTCCATCGTCATGGCTCTCATCGTGGCAAGAGCGGTCAGCCGGGACCGTCTTCCGGCCGACGCGTTTACTCGCATTGCCCAGCTCTTTCTCGTGCTTAGTTCTCTGGGGATAGCTGCTTATTCGTGGGAATGGCAGTTCTTGACGACCACGGCCAGATTCGAAGGTGTGCATTGGGTGGGAGTGTGGATCGTCTCCTTTTCTGCGACGGTAACGTTGACGCCCGGAATGATTCTTCGAGCTGGCTTGCTTTCCTCCTCGATGATCGCGCTGGTCATCTTGGGCTCGCCCATGGTTCTCGGCTTTCCGCCCGCTCTGGAACAGACTGGTTGGGAAGTCGCACGGAATCTGATCATTCTTGCGTTGCCTCCCGTCTGGATCTGCGTCGGGATCGCCTATGCGATCTCTGCACGTGTCTTTCACTTGGCCAAGGACGCCTCGAACGCGCGTCGACTTGGGAGCTACCAGCTCGAAGAGAAGCTCGGAACCGGAGGAATGGGAGAGGTCTGGAGAGCCAGCCATCGGCTCCTTGCTCGCCCGGCCGCGATCAAGCTGATTCGTGAGCAAGGGCGCTCGGTCGCCGGTGAGTCACCCCGCACCGCATTGCGACGGTTCGAACGAGAGGCTCAGGCGACGGCAGCGCTTACCTCGCCCCACACGGTGCAGGTCTACGATTTTGGAGTTACCCGGGAAGGGGCGTTCTACTACGTGATGGAACTGCTTCGAGGCCTCGATCTCCGCACGCTCGTCGAGCGAACGGGGCCGGTTTCGGCTCCCCGAGCACTCCATTTCCTTCGTCAGGCCTGCGATTCGCTCGCCGAGGCGCATCGGGAGGGGATGATTCATCGAGATATCAAGCCAGCCAACCTCTTTACCTGTCAAAGGGGACTCGCTTTCGATTTTATCAAGGTTCTCGACTTTGGTTTGGTCAAGGAGTCAGGACATCACGCGAAAAATGATTCGCAGCTGACGATCAAGGGATTGGCGGGAGGTACTCCGGGATACATGGCACCGGAGATGGCGATCGAATCCCAGGAGCTCGACGGTCGAGCTGATTTGTACGCGTTGGGCTGTGTCGGCTACTGGCTGCTGACCGGTGAGATGGTTTTTACAGCGGAGTCTCCGATCGCCTTGTTGCTGAAACATGTCAACGATCCGCCACCGTCTCCTCGCTCGATCAGCGAGGCAGAGATTCCTGCAGTCGTCGAGATGATTATCCTGGACTGCCTGGCCAAGTCTCCTGCCGACCGCCCCGGTTCGGCTGAGGAATTGGGCCGCCGGTTGCTGGACGCGGAACTTGAAGTGGGGGCCTGGACCCCGCGGCAGGCCGAGGATTGGTGGCGGTTGCACCTGAGTGATTTGACGGAACCTTCCGAGAGAGCTGCCTCGGTGGGGAGCTCGGCCACCATGGAGATGCGGCCAAACTGAGAAGCCTTGCACTCCGTGTCGGGATGATAGTTCGTACGCCTAGCACCGCGAGCGAGGAGATCCATGGCACTCTTCCTGGTTGATGGAACGTTCGAGATCTTCCGTTGCTTCCGCGCTACGGATCCGACCCGAAACGAATCCGGGCAAGAAGTCGCTGCGTCCCGCGCGTTTTTCCACACGATGGCTTCCCTCCTCCGCGAAGAGACACTCACCCATCTGGCTATCGCTTTTGACAGTGTGATCAGTCGAGTCAGTCGGCGGGATCAGAGCGATTCGGCCTTGCTCCGCAGTCAATTCCCTCTCGCGGCAGACATCGCCCGCGCCTTCGGGATGACTGTTTGGCCCATGTCTCGCTTCCAGGCTGATGATGCCATCGCGACGGCAGCCGAACGTTTCGCCGACGAAGTCGATCAAGTCGTGATTTGTTCGAACGACAACGACTTTGCCCAATGTATCCGCAACGACCGGGTCGTCCGGCTCAATCGGATCAGGAAGGAGATTTGGAACGAAGAGTCGGTCGTGGAGAGGTTTGCGGTCAGTCCGACCCAGATTCCTGAGTATTTCGCTCTGGTCGGAGATCCTTCCGACGGCATTCCGGGGCTTCCCGGCTTTGGTCCGAAGGCCGCTTCGACGCTGATCTCGCGTTACGGCCGATTAGAGGAGGTTCCGAAGTCGTCGCTGGACTGGGACGTGACGATTCGTGGTGCAGGCAAGTTGTCCGCAGTGCTCGAAGAACGACGCAACGAGGCCCTGCTCTACCGAAACCTATCGATTCTTCGCACGGATGTTCCCCTGCCGGAAAGCCTCGACGACCTCAGTTGGAAGGGGGCCCATCGCGACCAGGTCGAAGCCATCATCGAGGTTCTCGGCGACGCGAGCCTTCTCGAACGGACCATTCGATATCGCTGAGCCGAAAGTCCGCGGAGAGCTGCGCTCGTGAACGGCTTCGATTGACTGGACACGGAAAGCGTGGATACGCGTAGAATCCTCACCATGGCCAACCCGGAGATCACCCAGATTCTCTCGCGCCTCCGCGAGACCGTTTCACCGGACGATACCCGGCAGCTCTTCGCGCTCGTCTACGAAGAGCTCCGTTCCGCCGCAGACCGGCTTATGAACCGGGAACGACCGGAACATACTCTGCAGGCCACCGCCCTCGTCCACGAGGCCTATCTCAAACTCGTCGGCTCAAACACTCCTCGCTGGGAAGATCGAGCGCACTTCTTTGGTTCGGCCAGTCGAGCGATGCGCCAAATTCTCGTCGATCATGCGCGAGCCAGAAGCACCGACAAACGGGGCGGAGACTGGGCTCGTGTGACGCTGAGTGAAGAGCTGGTCAGTGCGGAGGAGTCGGTTGACATCCTTGCCCTCGACGAAGCCTTGACCGAGCTCGAGAAACTCGACTCCCGAGCGGCCAAGGTAGCCGAGCTCCGCCTTATTGCCGGGCTCACTGTGGCCGAGATTGCCGAGACCCTCGAAGTGTCGAAGCGGACTGTGAACGGAGATTGGACGATGGCTCGAATGTGGTTGGCCCGCACTCTGGGACCGCCCCAGAATTGAACTCCGATCGTTACGAAGTGATCAAGGCGTTACTCGTCGAAGTCGTGCTTCTCGACTCTGAGGAGAGAGAGCGCCGTTTGCGAGAGGTGGCCGAAACCGACCTGGAGTTAGCGACGGAAGTTCGTGATCTACTTGATCACGAGGCTCGCTTCTCGAGTCTCGAGCCCACATCGAGTGCCGATACAAATCTAGATCCCAAGCTGGTCGGGCCGTACGAAATTGTCGGGACTCTCGGTCAGGGCGGGATGGGGGTCGTCTATCACGCTCGACAGGAGCTGCCGCTCCAGCGGGAAGTTGCTCTCAAGTTGATCCGGCGTGGAATGATCACCGAGCAGGCTCTGGAGCGGTTTGATCTGGAGCGGCGAGCCCTCGCGCGGATGAATCATCCGAATATTGCCCGAGTCCTCGATGTTGGTTCTGACGAACGCGGACGGCCATTTTTCGTCATGGAGTTAGTTCGGGGAGAGCCGATCGCGGAATTCTGTGATGGTGCCAGGTTGGGTTTGAGGGATCGGATACTTCTCTTCCTCCAGATCGCGTCCGCGGTTCAACATGCCCACCAAAAGGGCATCCTCCATCGCGATCTCAAGCCGAGCAACGTTCTTGTCTCGCTCGAGGAGGGAACCGTCCCGGCATGCAAGGTGATCGATTTTGGGATTGCCAAGGCCATCGAGTCGGGAGGTGAGGAGGACGATCAACGAGGTGACGCCACCAGAGAATCGAAGTGGAAGACGGCCGTCCATCAGATCATCGGTACGCCGGAGTACATGAGTCCCGAACAGACAGGTGGGGGTTCAGCCGATATTGACACTCGGTCGGACGTCTATCAGCTCGGAGTGCTCCTCTACGAATTGCTCGCGGGGGTGCGACCCCACGATAGCGAGCGGCTCAGAAATCTGGAGTACCTCGAAGTGCTCCGCATCGTCCGGGACGAGGCATCACCGCGTCCGAGTGAACGGTACGCGGGACTGCCCGCGGACGACCGTGAGTCCATCGCAGCGACACGCGCAACGCGGACGGGAAACCTCGAACGGGAATTGCGGGGCGATCTCGACTGGATCCTCGTCCGGTGTCTGGAGAATCAGAGAGAGCAACGCTATGCATCGGTTTCCGATCTCTCAGCCGACTTACTCCGCTATCTGGCTGATGAACCAGTCTTGGCCGGTCCTCCTACGACCGGATATCGCATGCGGAAGTTTGTTCGTCGTCACCGTGGTTCGGTCACGGCCGTAATCGTGACGAGCCTTGCGCTGGTCGTTGGCATTGCTGGGACGACCTGGCAGGCTATTCGAGCCGGACGTCAACAAGCCAGGGCCGAACGCACTTTGACCGAAGTAGGTGCCTTTACGAACGAGCTGCTCTTCGACGTCTACGATGCGTTTCGCGATCTTCCCGGTTCAACCCCGGCCCGCGAGCTGTTCGCGCAGGGCACTGTCGAGTATCTGACACAACTGGGAGACGAACCGGAAGACGCTTCGTTGCTGCGGCAGCCACTCTCCGTCGGGTTCGCTCGTCTCGCCAAGGTTCAAGCCGATCTGGGCAATGCGGAGGAAGCCGTGGCCAGCGCGAAGAAGAGCGTGGGGCTGGCCGAAGCAGAGTTTCTCGCCAACGGAAGAAACGCGCCAGCCAGGTTGGAACTTGCCCGCCGCCACGATTCCTCGGGCAAGATGTTCACTTCGATTGGGCGGATCGACGAGTCCCTTTCCTACCATGAGGAGGCGGTTCGACTCTACGAGGAGTACGTTCGCGAACTTCCGGACGAGATCGAAGTACAGAGTGAACTGAAGAGCTGCCGACGAAACACCGCATTTCTTCTCCTGCGGATGGGGCGGACTCAGGAGGCTCTTGCCCTTTCGACAGCGGTCCTCGAGGCCGAAAAGGTATTCGCCTTGAATCGGCCGGATGATGTAAAAGCACAAACGAGTCTGGCACTCGCCTATGCCTTCCGGAGTGAAAGTCTAGGGGAGCTGAAACGGCACGAAGAAGCGCTGGCCGGCTACGAGTCTTCTGCGGCAATTCTCAAAGCTGATTTCCTGCGCGACCGGGCGAATCGGACGGGCGCGCTGCGTTACGGGGTGATCCTCGGCGCGGTCGCAACCGAGCAGATGGCTCTCGATCGGAACGAAGCCGCGCTCGAAACAGCCAGAACCTCGCTCTCCGTTCGCGCGGAGCTGGCGAAAAACTTTCCGGAGAATCGATCCGCACAAATGGATCTCGGACGGGGCCTTCGACTTGTTGGTGAGATCCTCGTTTCGCTGAGTCAATCGGCGGAGGCAAACGAAATTCTCGAAGAGGCGGAGGGGCTGGCCCGAAAGCTCCTCGCAGAAGATCCGGAGAATGTTGGAGTGGAGCGCCTTCTCGTCGGGCTCTCCCAGGAAATCGCCGGCCTACGGCTCGAGGAAGGGCAGTTGGCCGAGGCGCTCGCCCGGCTCGAGGACACCGAGTCGCGGAATGTACGGCTCATCGAGTTTGAACCGGAGAGAAGTGATCACTATTGGAATCGTGTTCACGGCTGCAATCTCGGTGGAAACGTGATGGTGAGGTCCTTCTCCCAAAGAGATCGAGACGTCTCGGCCGAGGAGTGGCAGGTAGCACGATCTTGGTTTGTTCGTGCGATCGCGACGATTGACACGATGGGAGTTCGCGAAATCGCATCGGAACTCGAGGATGAGCGACGGGAGAGCGAACGTGGAATCGCCCGCTGCGACTCCGCACTGGCCGCTCTGAGGCGTTAGATAGCCGTGGTATGCTCGTCGTACGATGAATGAACCGCTCAACCCCAATTGGCAAGAGTCGTCGGCCCCGGATACTGGGCTTCGCTCCGTCAACGCTCCAGGGCGTTGGAGTTGTCTCCTTTTTGACTCCGAACTCCTGCAAGTTGGCGCGATGCGGCAGTTCCCCGACAGCCCGATGTGGGGCGGCGGACATGACACCGGTCCGGGTTTCAGCCTCGGGTTCCCCCAGAGAGCAATGGAGTACCAGAGGGACAATCACGACTGGGTAGTCGGTTCGGCCAATGGCGTGTTTCTCAATAACCCCTTCAGTCAGTATCAGCGCAGGAAAATCGATCCAGCAGGTGAGTACACCGAGTGGTTCCGTTTCGACTTCGAGGCCGGCCTCGAGGTTATCCGGCATCACGATCCGGGCTCGGCCGAACGGGGTCCCCAAAGTGTTCGTTCGTCTCTGGCGTATCGAACCGGCACACTGTTCAAAATGCAGAGACGTCTTCACGCATCCCTCCGTAATGACCCGCTTCCCGATCCTATGGAGATCGAGGAAGCAGCCTTTAGGCTGCTCGACCGCACTGTTCGCTCGGCCTTGGAAGCAGATGGCCGAAGCTCCATCGTTCAGCGGGCGAGTACGGCACGGGCTCATCGAGCGATCGCTCACGACGCGTCTCGTTTCATTGCCGCGAACTTTCGAGCTCCTCTCGATGCGGCGGAGATTGCTCGCGCTGCCTGTACGTCACGTCCCTCCCTTTTTCGTGCCTTCCGCAGCTGCACGGGGATGACCGTGCACCGCTTCCTGACTGTTCTACGACTCCGCGAGGCTTTCGGGCAGCTGGAAAACACCAGCCTGCCGATCACCGAACTCGCCTTTGCGCTGGGCTTCTCGAGTCACGCTCATCTCTCTTCATCCTTTCAGCGAGAGTTCGGAACCACGCCAATGTCCGTTCGCGGCGCAAGCCAAGACCCAAGCTGAAATTGAGACGATTCTGAAGGCGGGCAGCTTCGGGTTCCCGAGATACTCCTAGCGATTGGCCTTCCCGGACGGGTGACGTGTCTCATCGTGCCCGCTGGAACTCTTTTTCGCCTGAAACGAGGAGACGTCTCCAATGGTTCTTACACACAACACGGCCAAGTTGGCCTACTTGGCCCTCATATCCTTCCTTCTGGGGTTTGCCCCCGTCGAGGCGGCCTTTGTTGAAGATGACGTCGAAGTCATCTATGAAGTCTGGGGAGAGAACGCGGGCGATACGTTTGGGTTCGTTCTCGAGCCAGTGGGGGACCTCAACGCTGACGGGGTCGCGGAGTTTCTAACCAGTGCGCCATACTATATCGAGGACTCGGTTCAGGTGGGGAAAGCCTATCTTCTGGACGGAGCAACTGGAGCTGTTCTTCGCGAACATCTTGGTCAGACCAGCGCGGGACGATTTGGGTTTCGACTCGCCTCGATCGGCGATTTCGATTCCGACGATACGGCAGACTACGCGATCGGTGCGCCGGGGGACGAAGGTTCCGCCATTGACGGAGAGGTTTTTGTCTACTCCGGCGACCTGAGCCTTCCGGTCGGTACTTCTTTGCTCTGGCAGCACGAGAGCACGGTGCCGGGCGCCCGGCTTGGGCGCGGCCTCGGCGCTGCCGGTGATGTGGATGGGGACGGCTACGCGGACGTCTTGGCTGGTGCGCCGTTGGAAGATGGACAAGGTTCGAATTCGGGCACCGTCTATGTCTATTCAGGGCAGACTCAGGAGGTGATTCGATTTCACGAAGGAAGCTCCGGGGATCGACTGGGGCAATCCTGTCGCTCGATCGGCCAGGTCACGGCCGATGAAGTAGCCGAGTACATCCTGGGCGGGCCCGGCGGTGGTGTGACTGGGGATGGGATGGCCTTGGTCATTGATGGTGGAAGTGGGGAGGTTCTCTATTCAGTCGAACCGGAGGTTTCTTCTGCCCAGGAGTTCGCGGGCTTCTTCGCGAATTCTCCGGGAGACATGAACGGAGACGGTGTCCCTGATCTCTTCATCGGTGACTACGAAGACAATGGGGCGGGTTTTCGAACCGGACACACTCATCTTTTCGACGGTTCTACCGGCGCGAGATTCAGCTACGACATCACCGGTGATTCTCCCAACGATTGGAATGGATTCGGGGGACGGGAACTCGGTGACTTCGATCAGGACGGGTCCGCCGATTTCATCACGAACTTCTTCAACAACGTGGGGACGGCTGCGCCGAGGGCGGGACGCGTCGTAGTTTACAGCGGGGCTTCTGGCGAAGTACTCCGTTCGATCACGAGTCTGGAAGGAAATGCCAGTGGCTCAACTGGAGAATGGTTTGGCTACGATGTAACTGGCATCGGTGATGTCAACGGAGACAATATCCCAGACATCCTCGTTTCGGCCGGGCTCAACAACGAGGCTGGGAGTTCGGCTGGCAAGGTCTACGTCATCGCTGGGCGTTGGGAAACGCCGAGTTCCACTCCGCCGCTCGAGTCGGCAGCCGTCACACTCTCTCTGCGTGCGGCTCAGCCCAATCCCTTTCGTGCCGAAGTGAACGTCCATCTTCGACTACCCCGTCCCGCCGAAATTGCGGTGGGGATCTTTGACAGCTCTGGCCGAAGCGTCCGACGTCTTCAGCGGGGTCATTTGTCTGCGGGAGACCATGTCGTCGTTTGGGACGGAAAAGACGATCATGGTTTCGAGGCCGCGGCTGGCGTCTATCAAGTGAGATTGGGAAGCGAGGGCGTCTCAGCATCCGCTCAGGTCGTTCATTTGAAGTGAACTTGAGTGGGGCGAGTTCGGGCATCGTTTGACGACTTGCGTCGTCGCAGAGATCATTCTAGGGTCGCTCCAGTCGGGACGGCCCCGATCACCTTATTCGGTGAGCGGGTGTCCCAAAAACGTGGGAGGAGCGACCATGAAGGGTCTGCCGGGTATTCTCATCGTCGTCGGTATCGCACTTCTGGCCTACTGGGGCTACGAATACAGTCAAAACTCATCTTCCGCCTCGATCGGCGAACTCGAACTGTCCGTTCGGGAATCCACCTCACCGATTCTTGCTATTCTTGGTGGAGTCTCGCTTCTGGCCGGAG
>Ga0315338_1001845_pt1 | contig 23783 bp, 21 predicted proteins | sample ASW8metaG_FD_204518 | JGI IMG/M metagenome (GOLD analysis project Ga0315338, IMG submission 204518) | Ammonia-oxidizing marine archaeal communities from Monterey Bay, California, United States - ASW #8 | ecosystem: Environmental > Aquatic > Marine > Coastal | place: USA: California | collected... | reverse complement strand
GGCGGCGGACTCTGTGAAGGTAAAGAATACGGGCACGCTGGCGCTCGGCGTGGCTACCATAGCGGTGTCGGGTGCCGTTTGGACGGTCACGCCTTCGGCGCTGACTGTGGCTGCCGGCGACAGCGCCCACGTGCGTATTGTATTCACGCCGGCCACAACGGGTGATTTCAGTGCCACGCTCACACTGACGCACAATGCGCCAGGCAGTCCGTCGCAGGTGGCGCTCACGGGCACGGGCACGGGCACGGCTCCGGTAATAGAGGTGTCTACCGCTACGCTGTCCCTGGGATCGGTGTCCCTGGGATCGTCGGCGGCGGACTCTGTGAAGGTGAAGAATACGGGCACGCTGGCGCTCGGCGTGGCTACCATAGCGGTGTCGGGTGGCGAAGCGGCCCTGTTTGCCGTCACGCCTTCGACGCTGACTGTGGCTGCCGGAGACAGCGCCTACGTGCGTATTGTATTCACGCCGGCCACAACGGGTGATTTCAGTGCCACGCTCACACTGACGCACAATGCGGCAGGCAGTCCGTCGCAGGTGGCGCTCACGGGCACGGGCACAGAGCCGGTCATAGAGTTATCTACCGCTGCGCTGTCCCTGGGATCGGTGTCCCTGGGATCGTCGGCGGCGGAGTATATTACGGTGAAGAATACGGGCACGCTGGCGCTCGGCGTGACTACCATAGCGGTGTCGGGTGCCGTTTGGACGGTCACGCCTTCGGCGCTGACTGTGGCTGCCGGCGACAGCGCCCACGTGCGTATTGTATTCACGCCGGCCACAACGGGTGATTTCAGTGCCACGCTCACACTGACGCACAATGCGCCAGGCAGTCCGTCGCAGGTGGCGCTCACGGGAATGGGTACGACGCCTCTGGCGGCGCTCTCTTCCACATCCCTTTCCCTGGGAGCGGTGCCCTTAGGGTCGTCGTCATTAGAGTATTTGACGATCAAGAATAATGGCGGGTATCCCTTGATCGTGTCGGCCATATCGCTGTCAGGTTATAATGCGCCGCTCTTTACCGTGTCGCCTTCAGCCTTGACCGTTGGCGCCGGTGACAGCGGCTATGTACGTATCGAGTTCACTCCGGTATCAACGGGTACCAGATCAGCCACACTTTCGCTAACGCACGATGCTGCCGGCAGTCCTGCCGTGGTGGCTGTGACGGGCACCGGTAAGGCTTCCCAGGTAGTGATATCTACCTTAGGCTTTTCTTTTGGAACGGTTCCCGTAGGACTGTCGTCGATAGACTCGCTGAAGGTTAAAAATAGAGGACTATCGCAAATGGAGGTATCGGCCGTCTCGGTGTCGGGCGGCGATGCGGTACTCTTTTCGGTCAGGCCTTCCGACTTTACTATAGCAGCCGGCGATAGCGCCTATGTGTACGTTGAGTTCAGCCCGGTTCTGGTGGGTGATTTCAATACCACACTTTCCCTTACACATTTTGCCGCCGGGAGTTTGCTTGATGTGAGTTTAGCCGGTAGTGCCACCGCCACTTGGCAGCTCCTCAATGCCAGGCCCAACCCATTCAATCAAAGTACCGTAGTGGGCTACGAGGTTCAGGAGCAGACGCACGTCACGCTGACCATCTACAACCTGCTGGGACAAGAGGTGGTCAGGCTGATTGATCAGGTGCAGGCTGCAGGACGTTATGAGGTTGCGTGGCACGGGGTCAACTCACGAGGCGCAGGTGTGGCTAGTGGGGTTTATCTGTACCGCATTGTCAGCGGCAGCGGGTATACGGAGACTAAGAGGATGACGCTGCTGAAATAGACAGGAGTGTCACAAGATAGCTCTGCACTTTAACAGAAACGTATAACCCTTTGGTGTTTAGTATGTTTGGTGCATTAGATAAAGTATGAATCTGAGCCATTGGCCTGTTATTGACAATTCAGTTTTCTAAGTAGCACTACCACATCACGAACGCAATGTGGTAGGTCGAATGTTTGCATTAACCTAAGAAGGTGGTACCTTATGTCAGGTGTAATATTTCTCGTCAAGGACAACAATGAACTTGTCGAACTCCACGAAGAACCCTACGAGATATAAGATCACCTTCAAGGATTGATTGCACAATATCCAGCTCTATTGTCGGGTGAACAGGTCAACACTTCAGCTCCACGTCGGTGGTTACTAATTGGTAGAGAAGTAGGAGTACCAGACAATGAAAGCGAGAGCAACCGTTGGGCCCTCGATCATCTCTTTATCGATCAGGATGGGATTCCTACTCTTGTCGAGGTCAAACGGAGTGAGGACACTCGGATAAGGCGAGAGGTCGTGGGGCAAATGCTGGATTACGCAGCGAACGCTGTGGTATACTGGCCTATTGAAAAAATACAAACCCAATTCGAAAGGACCTGTCAGGCTGAGCAACTAGATCCTGATAGCACTCTCGAGGAGTTTCTTGACGACAAGAGCCCCGAAGAATTCTGGCAGCAGGTAAAAACAAATCTCCTTGCGGGTCGTATCCGTCTAATGTTCGTCGCTGATGAGATACCCGGGGAGCTGAAAAGAGTAGTCGAATTTCTGAACGGCCAGATGGACCCTGCTGAGGTGTTGGCGCTAGAGGTGCCCCGATATTCTGGTGGCGGCCTTCAGACCTTGGTGCCTCGTGTCGTTGGTCAGACAGTGGAGGCACAAGTCAGAAAGGCTGCCGGAACACGGCCCAAGCGGCAATGGAATGAGGAAACCTTCTTAGAAGAGTTAGAGCTACACCACGGAAAGGAAGTCGAAGACGTTGCTGAGAAGGTTATGACGTGGTCCAAGGAACATCTTCCACGGCTCTATTTTGGCACTGGCGCCAAATTTGCTTCTTTCATTCCTACACTTGATATGGGTAATAAATCGTATTGGCCGTTCGCACTTTGGACTTACGGACATGTTTCGATTCAGTTTCAGTGGCTCAAAATTCGGCCTCCAGCATCTCTCCCGCGGCCAGGGCATGATGCTGCGCGGTATCGACCCTCAAGCGGATGCGGATGCCCACGTAACGTCCGAGTCGAGATATCTCTCGCGGTTGAAAGGCGCATGATTGATTCCAGTATGATTAAACCTGTTGAATAAGGTGATAAATGAAAATCACCCACTTTGAAATCCTGCATGAGCGCCTTTGGATTACCCTTGTCGGATCTGGCGAAACAGGATTATCGATACAGGTTTGTTTCATGTGATGCCTGTTATCGGGGTTATGCTGTCCAAATCACACGACCCAGTATTTCCAAAGGTCTTCCGGGATCTCATATCGAAACGAGTTTTCATGTCGGCGGCGATGGTCATAACGGGTAAACAGCGCGATCCGTGGTAAGGTGTTGATGTTGGCCGATCCGTTATGAGTGAGATAGGCGTGCCAGAGCACGACGTCGCCGGCTTTTGCGATGAACTCCTCGCCGCCGGTTACAGGGTTCTCGCAGAAGACATCCCAGGAGAAGCCGTCTTCCTCGAGAAAGCTGCCATCCACATGCAAGGGATGTTCCAGAAAATACCGGTGGGCTACATAATGACTGTCGGGCCAGAAAACGAACGATCCCCCACCACGTTCCACATCATACAGATACATAGTCGCACCGAACATGAAGGGCAGCCAGCGCCCGCCATAGGCATCGATATGGCCGGACCTCGGCAATTCCCAGGATTTGCTAGGCTCGGGCCAACGGATAATCGGAATGCCATCGCCCAACACAAATTCACCACCACCAAGCTGATCCGCGACAGCCGTCAGCTTCGGATGTAAACCGAAGGTGGACTCCGGAGGGTCGTACTCATAGCCGTCCAACCCACTGCGTTCTCTGGGCCAGGTCTCCGGTGTTTCGGAACTTGAGTCTAACGTTCGCCAAATTTGCTTACGCCATATGTCTAGGTCGTTCTCATTGAACAGGTTCTTAAGAACTAGGAATCCGTGCGTCTTGAAGGATTCGATCTGTTCTGCCGATAGTGGAGAGGAAGACCCCATATATTGCTCCTTACTTCATGGCGATAAAGATTTACTTTACGACGATTTCAGTGGGTTATACCTTACTCTTACCCCATAACATGGCCTTAAGATATATATTGTCGGGGCACTTGCAGTTTCAGGCATGCTGGGTCCGGAAAAATTATAGCGTTGGATGAGTGGTGTCAAATAAGAATCGAGTAGAAAATCCTGCTTGACATCATTCATGACGGGCATACATTTTGCATATTTTACTATGATAAGCAATGGAGATCTCAGCCATCAAACCTCCTAAATATTGATACACGATTTCTACAAAAAACCGTTGTAAAACGCAATTACATCCCCAAGCAATACCCACTCCAATATAACGATCTTGTCAAACTCTACCATATATATATTGAGGGATATTCTTTATGAAGACAACCGTAGAACGATGGATCACGGAAAGTAGAACGAAACTGAAGACCGCTCCGTTGGAAGCGGAAGACCTTGATCAGCTGGAAGGTCTGATGATGGAACCCCGGCAATCAATAAACTACCTGACCGCCACGTCGACCAACTTGAGATCCGGTATTGTCAGCTGAGTCGTTTTTGATCCGACAAAAAAGCATGCGCCAGAGTTGCCGGACGATGATCCACTCTATGCCTCCGTTCTGGATGCGGTGGCCGACGGCTGGAGGGTGGTTCAGTTTCCGGTAATTAACCTGTATAATTACGAAGATCTCGAAAATGATTATGTAGGCTTTGATTTCATTCTTGAAAAATGGATATAACGAGTCACATATCATGGCAGATATAAAACCGACCATGGACGATGACGGGGTGATGGATTTCGTGGCCAACGGCTATTATGTGCTGGAGGGCGTTGTTGATGAGGCGTTCAACCGACGGTGCAGAGGTACAAAGCCCGGACCGGCTAAAGAGCTGGTCGGATCTCCCGATTTTATTCGGGAAGTCCTCCTGCATCCTAAAGTCGCTGGTGTGGTGCGCTCCCTACTGGGCAAGAATTTCCTTGTGCCCACCGGAGGACATCACCACCTCTTCGAAGAACCCTTTGTGGGACAAAACTGGCATTCAGACGGCATCTCCGGCGCCGGTTTTGAGATAGCGGAACTGCAGTGCTGTTACTACCCGCTGAATGTGAACCTCGAAGATGGCCCGACCATTATCCTGCCCGGCTCCCACTGTCGCGCAGTAAACCGCGATGCGATCGCCCATTACGGCAATATCGTCGGCCAGATCCCCCTGGCGGTAAAGGCCGGCACAGTGGCGCTGACCCGATATGGCATCTGGCACAAAGCTGGTTCTAAACTCAGTTACAATCGTCGAAGCATGATCAAATTCTCTTATTTGCGGCAGTCCCCGCCCCAACGCGACTGGCTGATTGATTTGGAAGAAATTCCCGAATACGCAGACCGCCCCGCCTTTCATTACACGAGCGGGGTGGAGTCCTACCGGGACCTGCGGCGACGAATTCATACATGGAACTGGCTCTGCGGAATGAGTGAGAAGGAATCCATGGCGTTCGACCGCTGGCGTCCGTCCTATGAATCAGGGACCCGATCTGTCGAGGAAATGATAATCTGATCGCCGCTCAGGCGGTGGACATGATCATGCCCGAGGCGGTAAGGACAGGTGGCATCATGGAGACGAAGAAGATTGCGGCTATCGCTGAAATCTACTATGTGCAGGTATCGCCCCACAACCCTAATAATGCGTTGTGTACGGCAGCGAGCCTGCATGTGATGGCCATTATTCCCAATGCGCCCGTTATGGAATTAGTGGACGATCAGTAGGACACACCCTGGCGTAACGACCTACTAACGGACCCGCCGGTGGTGGAGAACGGTTACCTCTGTCTCCCTGAATAAGCTGCGACTGGGTACGGAGCTGGTTATGGATGTGGTGAAAAAGTACCGGTTTGTTGGATAAGCCTGCCGGTGTGATAATTCATTGTATATCAAAGAAAAAGGACGTCTCATAAGGCTGATCATCGTCGGGAGAGGATAACATCTTATGAAAGATCACTTAGTCGAATCTGCACAGCCATCTCATGGTGGTGAATTGAATATGGAAACACCTCCGGCAACGCCGACCTACCAGGAACGGTTGCAAGTAGCGCAGGAAGTATGGCCCCACCTGAAGCCCCCATGGCATCCACATCTGCCTGAGCAGGAACATCCGGTCTCCGAAGCGCCCGCACCCGCCGACGGCAAGATGAGCCCTGAGGAAAAGTACGGGTTCGATGTGCAGGGATACTTGATTGTACGTGGTGTCCTCAACGAGACGAAACTGGAGGTATGCAACCGTCTGGTCGACCAGGGATCCGTACCGGAGGCTTTGAGCGCGCACCGCGTTCTGGTACGCTATATCGAACAGCTCTGTGGACTTGCCTATCGGGTCGACAAACCCATAACCATGGTGAAACAGCTCGGTCCAGATGAATTGTGCCCGATGACGGGTGGTAATGAACCTCGCAATCCGAGCCGGGGTTATTTCCATCAGGGATCTAGCCGATACTGCCAGGGGGTCCGTGCCGTTTGGGCCCTGACGGATGTGCCTGCCGGAGCGGGTGGGATGACTCTGTTGCCGGGTAGCCATACGGTGAACATACCCGTGCCAGACTGTGTGCTGAGTGGAGAGGATACGTATCTGGAGTCGCTCGGGATGTGTCTGCAACCGGAGTTAAGGGCCGGTGATTTGCTTCTCCACGCGAGCACGCTTGCGTATGGACTGCGGTCGTGGTGCCACCAAGACGGGCCCCAGCGTCTGGCCGCCTGCGAGTTCGTCAGTGTGTTCGCCCGTCCGTCCGACTTCTCATCCGACAGCCTTAATGAGGGTGGCCGGGACGAAGAGCCGCCATGGATAGAAGGTCTGGGACCTGAGGAGCGTACCGTCCTCGGCCTGTTGGACACAGCAGACGGTCCAGCGACGCCGCTTCTGTCTGATGGTAGCCGCACATGGTTCGACCCGCACGCCTGTTCGCCAGGCAGACTGTATCATCCGGGGGTCTACGACAACGAACCAAAGTCTACGAAGGTGGTCGATCCCCTGGAATTCTTTTACTGGGAACTTACCGGATTTCTGGTGGTCAGAAATGTGATGGACCAAGACTGGCTGGAAGCGGCTAACGCTGTGATCGACGCTAACATAAACCTTGTCGACTACACCGCTGCCGCAAAGATCGAGGTCGGCGGCAGTCACAGGATGCGCGGCACCAGTCGGCCAGGGTTGTCTGTGGTCGATCTGCCTGCCAAGGACCGTGCACCCTTTCAGAAGATGCTAGCCCACCCGGCGCTGGTCCACCGGCTCAACTGGATGCTTGGGGGACATTTCCGCACAGAAGGAATAGGCAGTGTGATCACCACCCGCGACGGCGGCGGCGGACAAATCCTGCACGGCAATGGAGATCCGATCTATCCAAACATCAACTGGTGGTCGTACCTGTACCGGAACGGCCGTTGCTACACCGGCCAGGTGAACGTAACATGGCAGCTACACGATGTAACAGACCGGGAGGGCGGGTTTGTCGTGGTGCCCGGCTCCCACCATGCACGCTATCCTCTCCCCTCCAACGATCCGGGCGATCCAGCTGGGCACAAGCGTGTTCTCCATCCAAGAATGCAGGCCGGCGACCTGTTGTTCTTCATGGGAGGCGCTACCTGTCACGGCGCATGGGCCTGGCACAGCGACGTCGACCGACGTTGCGTGCTTAACGCGTACTGGAGTAAGGATATGGCTCGGATGGCCTGGATAAACGGCCTCGAATAGTTCGGAAGGATAAGTATCTCAGTTGTTTGCAGATAACCACGATGGGTCTCAAAAATAACCTGAATACAGTGAGCCACCGTGATTACCCTCTCTCGTGCTCGGTGCTCGTGCGTCAGTATCCGCTACGATTGTAGATCACCACCCCGGGCAGGCACAAAACATAGGCAGAAGGGCAACCGGGTAGAACGTCAGATCGTCCACCTCCTACGCAGCCACGGCATCACCCTCATTCTGGGCGTGGATCGCATATTAGACATGTGCCGCACCGCCGCAAACGTCACCGGCGATGCCGCCGTAGCCACCTCGGTCGCATCGATGGAAGATCAGTTGAATCTTGAGTTGGAAGAACCTGCGATTTAAGTGTAAGCGGCTATCTCCCGTCCGCCTCTGCTTTCTCAAATAATGATGGGAAGTGACGATATGGATCTGCAGGCTCGCGGAAGAGAATCTTCTGACATGGGGTCAGTTCCACATCTGCCGGTGGTAGAACGCGTTGCGACGTCCAGGCCGTGTGTGACACACAATATTTATACAGCAGAGTCCGTCGATCTTGCTTTCCCCGCCAGGCTGCCGTTGCATGGGTCAGAGCCTCGGTAAATAGAATCACTGAACCAGCCGGCGCCCTTGGAATGACCAAACACGATGCTTTTTCGGGAGCATCGTCTATCTGTTTCGGCAACTTGAATTTACTTTTATGGCTGCCGGGAATACAGCAAAAACCCCCCAAATCCGGCCCCGATTCAGACATATTCCATGCCACGACAGTGAACCCATTGTAAATCTGGTTGTCGCGGAAAGGATAGTATTCCCCAGGCTGTGCTCCAGAGGTTGGGGACGTGGCCCCATAGTCGGCATGCAGCCTTCCTCCTGGCATCCCTTCACGCATATACATCCCGTAAAGCCGATCCAGACGAAAGCAGTCGCCCAACCGAAATCGCAGAATCGGCATTATCCGAGGATGATCCAGTAAATCACAAAAGGGGATTCCCCATTCGAGAAAACCTGATCCCTCAGGTGCACTCCCAAATCTTTGCGTCTGCCCCCGTGCGGGTAGTTCTTGTTCGTCCAGCAGCTGGTTGAATGTTGCGATTTCGTCCGGACTCAAAACATCTTCGATCACCAGGTAGCCTTGCAGATCAAAGAGGTACTGCTGCAGGTGAAGATCGGCCATGATGATGCCCTTATGTTGTTCCTTGAGTTTCATACAGCCTCTCAAGGGGTAATTTATAACTTGCCGCGTAAAATACGCCTAATGGAATGCAGACCATCCCCGGTGGAATTCATGCTGCTGGGGACCGTCACCCCTTTCTTGTGGTTAGGCCGGGCGGAGTGTTTTTGATGTGTTGCACATCGTTCTTGATCGCGGCTCCGGCTTCCCGAAGATCGACTGCCCGTTGCAGGTTGCGCCGGAGCTCCGCCGAGTTGCCGAAGAGCTTCGATAAAGGCAGCACCTACATCGAAAGTTCGAGAGGCCAGTTTCCATCTGATCCCGTCGTTTCGTCGTTTTATATATTAAACAAATATTGAAACTTAGCCACCACGGCCGCACCGGCAATACGAAAAGGTCGGTTACGGTCCAGTGCGCTCATATTCAGGACCGAGTAATCGTCATCGGCTAGTTGATTGTATGCGATGAAGAACGAATGGCCGGACTGCATGCGATAGGCAATGAGCAGATTGCTGACCAATGTCGTGTTGGCGCCGCGTTGCTCGTTTTGCGCCTTCTTCCAGCTTCGATTGGCCTGCACGAACGTGCTGATATAGAATTCGGGCGTAAAGGAATAGTTCATCCGGAATCGGCCGATGAACGTATTGTCCCGCCGATAATCTGTCGCGGCGATACGTGCTGTGGTGACTGAACGGGTCAGCCGGTTATTCTCCAGTTCCAGGTTCAGCAGCAACCGGGGAATCGGCTTAACTGTAATTTCCGCTTGCAAATTCAACAGGTCGCCGTCATAGAATGTACCCTGTGTGTACTCGGCTTTAAACACCACCGGATTGCCAGGATTCGTCTCAGCACCGGCAGAAATCCGACCAAAGGCATATGCCTTTGGTGGGAAATGTACGCCGGCGATCCTGCGCAAGGCGGACAGCGTATCAAACTCGCGGTGCCATTTCCCGAAGAACGACAGGCCATTTTCCAGCTCTATTTTCGGCCGGAACTCGATTTTCCAGCTTAGACGGTCCGAGAGAAAACTCCCTTCGTGGTTATCGGTATACTCGAAATCAACCTTATTTTCGATCTCACGAATGCCGTACCGCCGAAGCAGAATTTTGTTCTCGGCATTTGCGCGAATCTGGCGAATATCCCGCCTTCGAACAAAACCCATATCTGCATAAAAGCCTTCTCTGATATCTTTATAGGTGGCAGCTGTGTTGAAATAATCATTGCGCCATCGATGGGAGACGCTCCCCGCCCAGGTTCCGGCGGCCTGCGTACTTGCTGAAAGGTGCTGCACACGGGAATCATTAGACGGCAGCCAGCTTTTGGCTACCAGAACCTCCATACGGTGGTTCGTTTTCCCGAGGCGGAAAAAGCCATCGAGACCCACCACCCGGTTGTAGGCGCTGTTACTGAAACCGACGAATGACTCGCCCGGCTCTTTGAACAGGGCCATCACACCGATCCGGCTTTCTCTGGCCAGATCCTGCCGCAGCCGAAACACCTGCCAGTTGGTCTTGGAGACCCCGGCACCCGACACGGCGCCGGTCTGGGCGTTGAAGTAGGCGAAACTCGTCCGGCCTGATTTGCCGGTAACCTTCACGGCCAGATCGATAGGTGTGTCCGTTCCGTCGAAATTCTGCGCCCCGATGCGGCGACTGAAAAAAAGAGGCAGGGCGCTGCCGGAGGAGTAATTTACCGGTTGGCCGAATTGAAAGAGGTCCGCACCTTCAAGGAAGAACGGTCGTTTTTCTTCGAAACGGAATTCGAATCGGCTGAGATTGACCACTTCCTGATCCGACTCGATAGTCGCGAAATCCGGATTCACCGAGGCGTCCAGCGTGATGTTCGGAGAAATGCCCCACTTCACATCCCCGCCCGCGTTCCGCTCTGCTTCGAATTGCATGTGGGTATGCGACGGCGTAGGCGTCGTCAACGTAGACGCCACGGACCGGTTACCTAGAGATCCCAGGACCGTATACGGCAGGATTTCGAGCGCACGGCCGGGTTTCACGCCTTCCAGCCCGACCAGCCGCCCCCCGTTCTCCAGCTTGTACATCCCCGCAAACCCATCCGCCCGGCTGACCGGCCGCCAGTAGGCTGATTCCCGCTTCCGGCGAATAGCCCGGCGAAAGTTGATGCCCCAGGTCTGTATGGCCGACTTGGGAAACCGGAAGGTCTTGAACGGAATAGCTATTTCTGCGGACCAGCCTTGATCGTGCTGCGTGGCCTTCACCCACCAGATACCGTCCCAACTGCTGTTCGTATTCTCACCGAAGTTGCCGACAAAACTGTCCCGCTGCTGTCCCAGCGGCGTCGTGCTGAAAAAGTAAACGTTGCTCATGTCCGGAAACGGGCTGACAGACACGTCGAAGGTATCGTCCGTATTCCAGGTCCGCGCATCCCGCCGCGTCTCCCGCCCGATCACCCTTTTCGGGTCGCTGTCGTATACGGTCGCGCCGATATACAGATTTAAGTCGTCATAGAGCACGCGCACTTCGGTACGCTCGGTAGCTGGCGCCAGATAGTCTGGTGAAAATTGCGTGAAGCCCGTGGCGACCGGTGCCTGAGACCAGACCTTGTCGTCAAGGCGGCCGTCAATCTGAGGACCAGCGCCCACTTTGACGGCCTCAAGGCGGTATTGACTATAATCGTGGGTAGTCAGATTGATACGATCCTGCGCCTGTAAAGGAGCCGTCAGACCGACTGAAATCAAGGTGAGTATACATCTCGTTTGTATTTTAATTATGCGACCTCCACGGGCGCTCACCTGATGTTTTTGAACCAATCAAACTTCTGCCCGATTTCTGATGCAAATGGAGTGCTGATAAGAATTTTTAGTTTTAAGTTGTTGTCTCATATGCTTTTACATTTTAAACAGATCTATTGGCAAGGTCTTTCACATGCCGGCATATCAGCAAAATGACGATATATCGGCAGGTGTGGCGTGTTCTTATCTGTCTGCTGCTATGTTAATCACCATTTTCCACGCCTCTAAGTAATGTAAAAACAGCAAAGCAGTTGCGAGGGTTGCATAAAACGCGGGTATATCGTTAAGACATGATGGCGCATTTTTTCATAGTGGATCACCTTACTTTATCGCTCTTCGTGTTTTTATACAGATGAGACGTCTCAATCTTCGTGTTTTTATACAGATGGGACGTCTCAATAAATGTTTGAATGGCCGACTGCTGATCCAGAACGTAGCCGAGCACACGCCGCCTGAATTGCTACGGCAACAGCTGCAGGCATCTTCCGATTTGCTTGGCACGACGGTAACGGTGATGGTGCTATAAACGTTGCGGATGTAGTACATCAAATTTACCGTATTATGGGAAGCCCCGTCGATCAGCCGCTGTCTAAGGTAGTCTATTCGCCCGTCACGATAGATCTTAGCCAGCCCATGGCTTCCGGTGCCGGTCTTATGTTGCCGGTCACGATATAGACCGACACGCCCATCGGAGGCCTGCAGCTTTCCTATGCCTACGATCCTTCGCTGGTCACCGTCGGTGAACCCGAATGGCGGTCCCTTCCGATGATGTGACGCTGCAATGGCATGTTGAGGACGGCATCCTGAACGTGATCGCTTACAGCATCAGCGGCGAGGCTATTGTATTGGGCTGGTCAGCTTTCATGATACCGCTAACGGTACCGGAAGCCAGCACCCCTGAAATAACGCTCACAGAGGCTACCCTGTCTGATCTGTCCGGACGTGAGGTGCCTGCAAAACTCGGTCAGAAGCGTGTTGCCGTGGCTGCAGCCCCAACGTCTTTCTCTCTCTGCCGCCCGTCCCAATCCTTTTAACCCCTCCACCACCATCGCCTACGAGGTGCCTGAGCAGACGCACATCACGCTGACCATATACAACCTGTTAGGACAAGAGGTAGTCCGGCTGGTGGATCAGGTGCAGCCGCCGGGGGGTTACGAGGCGGTATGGCACGGGGTCAACTCACGCGGCGCAGGTGTGGCCAGCGGCATCTGCCTGTACCGCATCACGAGCGGCAGCGGGTATGCGGACACTAAGAGGATGACGCTGCTGAAGTAGGAAAGCGCAGCACATGGCGGTACGGCACTTTAACAAAGTCGTGTAACCCGTTGGTGGTTGGTATGTTTTATGGTTTAGTTAAGGTATGGTGTTGAGGTATTGGTTTGTCATTGACTATCCCGGTTTTTCCCTGTACCTGTAGCACATCACGAGCGGTTGTGGGTAAACGGAAACGGGCGGATGACGCTGCTCAAGTAATTGGGTACACCGTTTAGACTCGTAAGAAACAACGCCATCACGAAATGCCCGGTGGAGAGAACCTCCGCCGGGTTTTCTTTTGCCTGCCATAGGACCGTGAGGCATGGCTGGAAGGCAGCGACCTGCTGATACTGAAGCGGAACCGCAGTCTCCCCTGGTGGTCATGGACTTCGAGAGGTGTACACGCCTTATGTGCTGTGCACTTGCGGAGCACTACGACCACGAAACATGCCGTGATGTACTCTTGAGCAGTCTCTATGGATAAAAACCATAAGGCGTCCGTGCGGATGACGCTGCTGAAGTGACGGTAGTGACGATTTTATATAAGCAAGTTGGGCTGCGTACTTACACATCCTCTATTTATCGCTCAACCGTCACTACCATCATTCATGATGCCATGGATTTCACCTCCGTGAGCAGTCCCAGAGCCTCCACGGCATCGGGATATCTGCTCACATGATCCAGCACGACAGCCCTCAGTACCTCAGCAGAAATGCCCTGCTCCATGAGATAATGCACTCTCCCGTATCTGTAATCCTCCAGGGATACGAAATCCTGCCCGTCAATTGGAATATAATGTCCATCCTCACAGACCAGCATGCTCTTTGATTTAACCAGTTCGTACCTGGTCTTCTTTACATCATTCATACATATCTCCTTTATTAATTGTGTCGCCTTCTGCTTTAATTGGTAAGAGGTGATGATCTTCGGAAGGATAATTGCCTTGATGTTAGTTCTGGCTAATATCCACTCGAATAACGACGATGCATTGCTCTTTGCTGCATTTGATGCACCGACAAGCTGGGAGAGGGACGCGTGGTTGTTCAGTACGCCGTACATGGACCGTATTCTTCCCCGGCGATTCCATAAAGATACGCCTTCATCGTAGGGTAGATCTTCCACAGGTACCCGGAGATATGTCGAAAGATTCATGGGGTCCTGCAAGATCAATTCGACGATGTTTGGTCTTTTCCATGCCATAGCTAATTTTCCTTTTTCAGAATAGATTGTATTGATTACCGCTTCACAATATATACGCTAGTTATCAGAATATTTCAAAAATATAGAGGGCGAAGTCTTTACACTCTCGAAAAATGACGTATATAATAAGATTGTATCTCCTTTGCATATTGCTCATCTACCAGAAGTTAACGAAAGGTCAGCTGTTCATGGATCAAAGGTGAAGACACCTGGTCCTATTAATCAGGAGAAACACATGGACGATAAAAAGAAATGGATACAATTCAAGGGTGTTGAAAGAACCGGGGCGAGACGTCACATTGTCCTTGTAAGCGGTGACGAGGAGTATCGTTCAGAAGAAACCATGCCCATGCTGGCAAAAATCCTGGCGACCCACCACGGCTTTGACTGCACCGTGCTGTTTGCCATCGACCCGGGCACCGGCCTGATCGATCCCGGATGTCAGACGAACATCCCCGGCCTGCACCATCTGGACACAGCAGATCTCATGATTATATCCACTCGCTTTCGAGAATTACCTGACGAACAGATGAAATACATCATTGACTATACAAATTCTGGTCGTCCCGTCATGGGATTACGTACGGCTACACACCCCTTTATGTATAGTCGAGATCTCGAAAGTCCTTATGAAAAATATAGCTGGAACAGCGAAACATTTGATGGCGGATACGGTCGTCAGGTACTCGGTGAAACCTGGATCAGTCACCACGGACATCATGGTCACGAAAGTACACGTGGTCTTATTAACCCGGCGTTCGCATATCATCCGATCCTCACGGGCGTGGAGGATGTATGGGGTCCTACCGATGTTTATACAACGGGCAGTCTGACAGGTAATCCCGATATCCTCCTCGAGGGCCAGGTCCTTACCGGTATGGATCCTTCCGATGCGCCGAAGGCCGATACACCGACTATGCCGGTCGCATGGATCAGGAAATATACCGGTGACGAGAAGAAGACGTCACGCGTATTCTGTACCACAATGGGAGCGGCATCTGATCTGACATGCTCTGATCTGCGTCGTCTTCTGGTTAATGCCGCATACTGGTGTATGGAAGAAGAGATTGATGCCAACAACTGCGTCGATACGATCGGGGAATTCAATCCCAGTCATTTCGGTTTTGGTACGCACAGGGAGGGACTTTATCCCTCGGACTATGAATAGATTATTTTTTATTAAAGGAGAATTACATGTTTAAATGCGCAATTCTGGGTTGTCGTGGTCGGGCGCGTGCACACGCCAAAGCCTATGAAGATATTACACGCGGCACACTCGCCGCAATCTGTGACATGAACGAAGAAGCTCTGAACGAATTCGGTGATATGTTCGGTGTCAACCAACGCTATACCGATCTCAATCAGATGCTGGAAAAGGAGAAACCCGATTTACTCCATATCGTCACGGCACCTGTCCTGAGGGGTACGATGCAACCCATCCGCTATTCTTTGCTGAAAATCGCTTCCGACCATAAAGTACCCTCAGTGATCATTGAAAAACCGATTGCTATGATGGGAGAAGACTGGCGCCAGATCCGGGACCTAGCCGAACAAACCGAAACGAAAATTGCAGTCAACACCCAGCTTAACTTCCATCCTCAGAACCTGGCGCTCAAGAGAGACGTAGCCGAAGGGAAAATCGGAGAGATCAAGCTGATCGAAGCCAGTTGTCGCAGCACGCCGGTCGATCAGGCACCGCATACGTTGCAGCTGATATCTTCCTACATCGACAACGCGCAGCCCGTGAAAGTCATGGGGCAAATTGCGGGTGGTGCCCAGCTGTATTCGGACCAACCCTCGCCGGACAACGCCGTCGCACGGATTCATTACGCCAACGGCGTACAGGCTTCCGTGGCTTTCGGAACCGAGATGGCGCCGGAAGTACTGCCGAACCCCGTAGTCTACCGTCACAAACGGGTTCGGGTTTTCGGATCCAGAGGTTTTATCCACTGGCAATTTGAGGGCTGGGAGAAATTCATTCCTGAAACAGGATACGAGAGTGGAGATCTGGACTACGGGGAGCAGGACGCCATCGCGCAAATTGGTTTGACTGATGCCATGATTGACTGGCTTGAGGACGAGAGCAAGGTGCATCCAACCAATCTGAAACAGTCTCTAGCGGAATTCAACCTGCTGCTGGGCATCTATCAGAGCGGGGCCATACACAAGCCGATAGACCTGCCGTTTGATCCGCAGGACAACATGATGCAACACTTGAAAGACATACTATAGCCAGCCATTCCCAATACCTGAACCAGCAAGGAATCGTGTACGATATTTTGGGAATATAGTAAAGACAGCAAGGGAAATCCAACCAAGCCATAATCCGGCTGGCTGGCCACCGATGATGGCCGTCACTTACCATTCCGTGGCCAGCGGGATCTATATGTACCGGTTGACCAGCAGCACCGGATTCACCGAGACGAAACGGTTGACGCTGCTGAAATAGTGTCAAATACTTCAGCAGGGGCTTAGAAAGGTTGGACATCTTGAACAGGATAGCGTTTACTGTAGTCATAAGAGTATTCCCGCGCTTGAGGTCAAGATTGTCTGTTAACAACTTTATCTTTACAAAGGAGAACTCTGTCCACCTTTTTTACCATCTTAACAAAAAACGGTTAGAACCATTGAATGTTATAGTCTTAATGATAATGAATTGAAAAACCCTGTGATCCCTGTGGTTCCAAATTTTTACCTGATAGTCTATAGATAAGCCCTAAAACCGACAACAGAAGGACAAACGGAAGGATATAATTGTGATCGTCAAACGAACGTCCAGAACAGAGATTCTGGCCAAACTTCAGCGAAAAATACAAGATCGGAATCCTATTCTCATTTCCAGTGCCGGCAGCGGGCTGGTCGCCAGTCTGCTTGAAAAGGCTGGAGCGGACTGTATAAATACGTTTTCCGGGGCACGCCTACGTGGTAACGGCATGGGCACCATGTCCATGCTGTGGCCGATCCTGGATGCCAATAAGCAGACGCTGGACTACACGGAAGAGGACATCATGCCGGCCATCAAGGGGGATGCCTTTATCTGCGCTTGTATCAACGCAAACGATCCTCTGAAAGATATGACCACCGTCCTCAACCGCCTGAAAGCCATGGCTGTTTTCTCTGTGTCGAACATCGGCCCATCCATCAGTTATTATGATAAAGACAGTAATATATACAAGATTTTGACCAGTTCCGGGATTACGTTTGAGCACGAAGTTCAGATGCTGAAACTGGCTAAGGACATGGAAATGGTCACAGTCGCTCTCGCTTTTGATCTTGAGGACAGTCTGCAAGTCGTGGAAGAGGCCCAACCGGATATCTTCTGTTTTCATGCGGGAACCACCAAAGGCGGGTTGATGGGCTATGACTCGGGTGAAGTCATTCAGGAGACTGCCGAACGAACCGAAGCAGTCTATCAACAAGTCCTCAAGATCAAGCCGGATCTGATTATGATTGGTCATGGGTCAGCCATGGAAACGCCGGAAGAGGCACAGTATATGTTACATCATACTTCGGGTCACGGGATTTGGACAGGATCATCAACAGAACGGATACCCATCGAGAAAGCCGTGATGGAAACCGCCTCACAGTTCGCCGCGTTAAAATTTCAGGATTAAACCCTTATGAATAAGACCATCGCAGTGCTTGCGACGCTTGACACCAAAGGTCTGGAGTCCAACTATCTCCGGGAGCAGATTGAGAAACTTGGTGAATCGACTTTGCTGATCGATATGGGAGTCATCGGAGAGGCGGAAACCAGAACCGACATTGACCGGCGAGAACTTGCCGCCGCAGGTGGTACGCCCCTCGAAGATCTCCTGAAAAACCCGATCCGACAGGATGCCGCGCCGGTAATGGTCGACGGCGCTATCCGGATTATCACCAGACTGATCGATGAGGGTCAGATTCATGCGATCATCTGTCTGGGCGGAACCCAGGGAACGACAAACGGTGGTAAGGTTCTTCAGACCCTGCCTTACGGCTTTCCCAAGATCATGGTCTCCACCATGGCCTCCGGGGATACTTCTCCCTTTGTAGGCATCAAGGATATCACCATGATGTTTTCGGTCAGTGATATTCTGGGCCTCAATACCTTTACGTGCAGGATTCTGGCCAACGCCGCCGGTGCCGCCTGTGGCATGGCCCAGATTGATCAACCCATCAACTCCGAAAAGAAGGACAGACCGCTGATAGGGATGACGAATTTGGGCGTCCTTACCGAAGGGGCCATGATTGCGCTGGATCTGTTTAAGCAGGCGGGCTATGAAGTCATTGTCTTCCATGCCATCGGTTCCGGGGGAGCGGCCATGGAGCAAATGATGAAAGAGGGCATCATCGGCGCTGTTTTTGATTATGCTCTGGGAGAAATATCAGACGAGCTGTTCGACGGCTTACGCGCATCCGGACCGGAGCGGCTGACTGTAGCCGGAAAACTGGGCCTCCCTCAGGTCATCTGCCCGGGAGGTACGGAACACCTTGGTCTTATCGTTCCGCCCAATGAAGTTCCGGAGAAATATAGCACCCACAAATACACGTTCCATACGCCGATTATTCTGGCGCCACGGCTCAAAGGCGATGAAATGGTCCGGGTTGCGAAAGAAATTACCTCTCGTCTGACCGACACCAAGACCAACGCATATTTCATCATGCCGACAAAAGGCGTCAGCCGGTATTCCGCCGAAGGGATGGTGCTGGAGGATCAGGAGAGCGACGAGGCTTTCTTCAATGAAATCAGATTATCTCTGCCAAAAAATATCAAGCTGATTGAATGGGAAACACATGCCGAAGATCCTGCTTTTATCAGGGAAGGGGTAGACTTGCTGATCTCCCTGGTTGAAGCGAATTAAGGAGACGGAATATTGCAACGACTTCTGACACGAAAAGAGGTGTGCAGCGGTTGCCGGGCATGTGAAGTGGCCTGTGTAGTTCGGCATGAACGGTGCTTTGGCGTCGCGCACGCCCGCATCAAAGTGACCAGGGTCGACTCGGAAGGGCTGGATGCACCTAACATCTGCAGTCTGTGCCGCCGACCGACCTGCGTGACGGCATGTCCAGTGATTCTGCTCCCACCATACCGGTCCTGTATTTCGAGATCAATACCACGCTGCCCGATACCGCTGCCTTTACAGCCATGGTGTCCATAAAAAACACGCAGGCCATGCTTGACAGTGCCAACGTAACCGACGAGACTACCCTTAAACTATTCAGATTTGACGCTGGTGGTGGAGTATGGACGCAGCTGGTTACCGTGGTGAACACTTCAGCTAATACGGCCACGGCAACTACGTCCAGTTTCTCGGTATGGGGATTGGGATCGGCTACCCCTACAGGCATAGAGATGGAAAACGAGGCCAAAGCCCTGCCCAACTCCTTCGCACTCCACCACGCCCGACCCAATCCCTTTAACCCCTCCACGACCATAGCCTACGAGGTGCCTGAGCAGACGCACATCACGCTGACCATTTACAACCTGCTTGGACAAGAGGTGGTGAGGCTGATGGATCAGGTGCAGGCAGCCGGACGCTATGAGGTCGTGTGGCACGGGGTCAACTCACGAGGCGCAGGTGTGGCCAGTGGGGTATATCTGTACCGCATCGTCAGCGGAAGCGGATATACGGATACGAAGAGGATGACGCTGCTGAAGTAGATAGGTGTATCAGATGACGGAGATGCACTTTAACAGAACCGTATAACCACTTGGTAATTGGCTTGTTTTATGAGTTAATTAAAGTGCGGTTCTGAGCGATAGTATAATAAAAAGTTATGCAAACAATTAAAGAAGCGATGTCCGCACTCAATGCAGCTTGGCCATCCATCAAGTCTGAGTGTCTTTCGGTCCTCGGTTCAGAACTCCATTATCAGGCTATGAATCATGTTCGTATTCTGATGCCGTGATTCGTGCAGATATTGCATTCGCTGAAGGAGGGTAATGTCACGATGGGAAGGTTCGAGAGATTAACGACGGACTCTAAGGGATACTTGCATATAAATGAACAGTTCCATAGCGTGATTATGGGAGCATTTGAAATAGTATCCTAAGGTTCCAGCATTCACCGTGTTCGATCCGGTTTAGTGATGGCTACCAATCAAAGGATCGTATTCTTTTATCCCAGATTCCTCCACTATGGCATCGGATAAGTCGCTTTTGGCATACATCTCATGTGGTGTATTCAAAAAAGATAATACCGGAAATGATTTGACTCAATACTTTCTTAATCTGTATTACACCCTTGAGTAGTAATGGAACCATAACGAACGCTAAGCATCTGGTGCGTTCAGAATGCAATCATTACTGGAATATAAGGAGGTTTTTGACCATGGATATCGACGCGCTCCGCTCAGAGATGCCGTTTCTGAACCGGTGTCTCTATTTTAATACTGGCGGTATCGCCCCGAGCACATCGGTCGTTACGGATACGCTTATAAACTATTTCACTGACGTCCGCCGGCAGGGTCCTCCGCTCATCATGGATTCAGTTGCAAACAGCGAGCGTATGGCCGACGCACGACAGCGGATCGCGGCGTTGCTCCGTGTTGATGAAGATGATTTGTGTCTGACACGCGGTGTGTCAGATGGCATCACGCTTGTGTTGAACGGGTTCGACTGGGAGGAGGGTGACGAGATGATCATCACGGATGAGGAACATCCCGCAGTGCAGATGCCCGCAGATCGTCTCGTTGCCGCGTGCGGCGTCACGCTGAAGCGACTGGCGCTCTCGGACAATCCGGAGGCAATGTTACAGCGACTCCGGAAACTCCTGACACCCCGAACTCGGCTTCTGACTTTGAGCCACGTGACGACAGACACCGGCACAAGACTTCCTGCTGAAGAGATCTGCCAGATGGCTCATGCGCATGAAATTCCCGTCATGCTCGATGGCGCGCAGGCGCTCGGCCAATTTCCGGTTGATATTCCGGCGCTCGATGCTGATTTCTACAGCTTCCTGAATTACAAATGGCTATTCGGTCCATACTCTACCGGAGGTCTGTACATCAAAAAAATCTGGCAGGAACGGCTCAAACTGGTCGCGACCGGCCGATCCGTGCGGCGGGTCAATCCATCGTCATACACCTATCCTTCGCCGGGGGGGGCGAAACAATTTGAGACGGGGGCGCTGTCACAGTCTCTATATTATGCTACCGCTGCGGCGATTGACTATATACAGGCCATCGGGATTTCAGCGATCGAAGACCGTACGCGCCAGCTCACTGCCGACCTGCGGACTGCGCTCAAGGCCATTCCCGGTCTCAGCATAGAGAGCCCTGAAACGGCGGAGACATCGACCGGCATCGTTACGTTCACCGTGAAAGGGATAGACGGCCGGGATCTGAATGCCGGATTAAGAGCGCGAAACGTTGTGGGGCGTGCAGCGCTAATGAAATTCAGTGGCGTGCGGATTTCCGTGGCGTTCTTCAATACGGAGGAAGAACTGGACGTCCTGGTACGGGCGATAACAGAAATCGTGGGCAGAGACGGGGCATGAGTTATATAAATGCCTATTCGCCTATTCTATTTTTTTTACATACATGGTGACCGACAAATTCTGAAGTTGATCGCCTCGCCAGGCGCGTTGGCCATGCCGGTTGACCTCCAGCACATGACTGATGAGAGATGGTCGCCAGAGCTGGTTCACCTGCGGATGCCAGAGAAACACCGCGCCTACATCTTCGATTAGAACTTGCTCCGCCTGTTGATATAACCGCGTTCGCTCCTCCTTCGGACCTACATACGCATTCGCCTGACGAAGCAGCCGGTCGAACAGGTCATTTTTCCAGGCGTGACGTCCGTTGGACATCCAGATGTTGAGCAAACTGCTTGGATCGACGTAGTCATACTGGTAAGGCACCATGGCGAGGGGAAGAATATGCGCGTTGAGAGCATCCATAAAGACCTTGGCTTCCATATTGCGGACTTCGACCCGTATGTTGAGGACCCGTTTCAACATTTCCTGAATAGCTTCGGCGGCGGTACGCTGAACCGGACCTTCGTTGCGTAGCCACATTTCCTGTACGGGAAATCCCTCGCCATTAGGATATCCCGCCTCCGCCAGATATCTGCGGGCCAAATCGGGATCATACCGCTGAATCGAAGCGAACTGTGCCTCTGATGCCGCAGGGAATCCTGACGGCATCATCGCATAGGCCGGCACACCGAAATGTTTTAGCGCGGATTTGCACAGCGCATTCCGGTCAATCGCATGACTGAAAGCCTGACGAATGCGCCTGTTTTTGAAAATGCTGTGGTATGTATCAAACGTCAGATAGTAGGTGGCGAAATCCGTATAGCTGTTTAACTGTTTGTGGAGTCCGGGGTCGGTCTGGACCCGCGCGACCTGCGCCTGTGTGGTGAGATCGGTATAATCGACTTCCCGAGCCTCATAAGCAGGAAAAAACGGGGGTTGCGCGGCCATTACAAACAGCTTGTAGATGATACGTTCCAGATACGGTCGCGCACCGCCGCGATAGGCCGGATTCAATACCAGGACGATTCGGTTTCCTTTCGACCATTCTTTGAGCATATACGGTCCGCTCGACACAGATGTCTCCGGTCTGGTAGACCAGGTGTCCCCGTATTTCTCGATCGCGTGTCTGGGCGATACCCACGAAAAACTAAGGAGCGCCGGAAGAAAGGATACGGGATCTTCTGTCGTCACCTGAAGCGTAAGGTCATCGAGTGCCTGCACACCAAGCGCTTCCAGCGGCTTTTGTCCGGCAACCACAGCGCCCCAGTTCTTGATCGAGCGATAGTACCACTCTGCATCGTAGGCATTGTCCGGACTGGCGCCCCGCCTGAAGGTATAGACATAATCATGGGCATTGAGGGGGGTTTCATCGCTGAATACCATTCCACGGCGTAGATAAAACGTCCAGATCAGACCGTCGTCTGAGACCTCCCAGCGTTCTGCGGCTGCCGGAAGTAGGTCGAAGTTGTGATCAACACGGATGAGCGGTTCGGCAATCAGGTACATCCCTGCTGTTCCTTTATAGACGGTCCTGAAGCGTTCCATGTAGGTTTTATCTTCCGCGAAACTCACAAAGACCTGTTCCTCAGGCGGTGCGGCGTCGGACGGCAGGGGGATACCGATACTATTGACATAACCGCCGTCCGTCCGTGAGGCATAATCGGCCGTCAGGGCAACCAGGAGGACTGGTGTCATGACAACGAGTGTTCGGAGCATGGGGTGTCTCCTTAAACAGCGCCATATAATGTGTGACTTGATGGCGGTTTCCGTGAGTAGGAAATGAAAATATCATCACAAAACTCATACCCTATCACATCGATCTCTCTGTCTTCGAACGTAGCCTGCTGGTTGGGGAAGTGGATCACCCGCCACCCGTTGATGTGATGAGGAATAATATTCTGAAATATAGTATGGGAGGCATGCGTTGTCAATTTTGGTTTGAGGTTAAACAGGAGTATTCTGATAATCCTGGCGCTTAAAATCCTTGACATTTCGGATCATACATGTTGGTCTTATAAAGGACTCTTCATTCGTTATCATGACCACCCTGGCTATCAAAGGAAACGTCATTGAGGAGATTATCATGTTAACACCGGAGCAGGTTAACCACTTCCTGGACTGAACCCTTGACCGAGACAAAAAGTTAAGCTTCCTTTTACTCAAAGGAGGCGGAAATGAAACTGAAGCGGCGACACTTCACGGGCGAGTTTAAACATCAAGTGCTTCAAGAAGTCGATTTG
>Ga0315338_1001843_pt1 | contig 23821 bp, 24 predicted proteins | sample ASW8metaG_FD_204518 | JGI IMG/M metagenome (GOLD analysis project Ga0315338, IMG submission 204518) | Ammonia-oxidizing marine archaeal communities from Monterey Bay, California, United States - ASW #8 | ecosystem: Environmental > Aquatic > Marine > Coastal | place: USA: California | collected... | reverse complement strand
AGTCTCGAGGATCTGTTCGTGCGCCTGGTCCACGAGGATCGCGAGGGGAACACATGAGGGCATGGGCGGTCATGCGGAAGGAACTCGTGACCTACTTCTCGGGGCCACTGGTGTACGTGGTCGTGGGCGTCTTTCTCACCGTCACCGGATACCAGTTCTACACGACGTTGCAGGGATACGTGCAGATCGGCTTCGGCATGAACATCCTCGACAACTTCTGGCAGGAGTTCTTCGTCCATCACATCGGGCGCTATCTGCTCATCGTCGTGCCGCTGTTCACCATGCGTCTCCTCGCTGAAGAGCGCCGACTCGGCACCATCGAGCTGCTCTACACGTACCCCTTACGCGACAGCGAGATCATGCTTGGCAAGTTCGCTGCCTGTCTCACGGTCTTCCTCGTTTTCCTGGCGGGCACGCTCCTCTACCCGGCCATCGTGTACTGGCTGCAGCCGTTCGACCTGATGCCGTTCCTCGCCCGCTACCTCGGTGCGATTCTCTTTCTCGCCAGCTGTATTGCCTGCGGGCTGTTCATCTCCTCGCTGACCGACAGCCAGGTGGTCGCCAGTTCGTGCACGCTGGTCATTCTGCTCCTGTTCTGGATCGTGACCTGGAACGAAGCCGCCGTAAATTCGTCGCTCCTGACGGCGTTGAGCCAGCTGTCGACCTTCGATCACTTCTGGGCCTTCACGCGCGGGGTCATCGATCTGAAGGACGTGACCTATTTCGTCCTCTTCATCGCGTTCTTTCTCTTCCTCACCCTGCGCTCGATGGATTCGCGCCAATGGCGGGGGCGGCGGTGAAGCGCACGTTCCCATTGGTCATCGGCAGTATCGGCCTCCTCGGATGCGCGGCGCTGATCCTCGTGCTCACGTATCGACACAACGTCCGCGTCGATCTGACGGCGAACAGCGGCTACACCCTCTCGGCGCATGCGCAGAAGATTCTCGATGCCCTCGAGGACGACGTCCAGATCACGGTCTTCGTCCGCTCCGCGGATCCACGCACGCCCAACATCAAGGATCTCTTGTGGCGCATCGCGGAGGCCACCCCGCGTGTGACGTACTCGTTCATCGACATCAATCGCTCGCCAGCGTTGGCCCGCCGGCACGGCGTCGATCGTTACGGGGCCCTGGTCTTCGAGTCTGGGGGGAGGCGTCGCGATATCGGCAATCCCGATGAGGCACTCATGATGAGCGCCATTCTCTCGGTCACGCGCGCCCGCGAGCGGATTGTCTACTTCGTCACTGGGCACGGTGAGCGGTCACCGACGAATCGCGACCGGAAGACCGGCTGGGCGCTCGCGGCGACGGCCCTGACCGACGAGCAGTTCGACGTCCGCGAGTTGTCCTTGCTGGGCCCGGACGGCGTACCCGCCGATGCATCCGTGTTGGTGATTGCGGGACCTCAACGCGACTACCTGCCGGAAGAGCTGGCGCACCTCGACGACTACATCGCCCGCGGCGGCGATCTACTCCTGGCGATCGAGCCCGAGACTCCCACACCCGTTGCCGCGCGCTCGGTGCAGCGCGGGATCGTTCCTGTGAACGAAGCCATCGTGGACAACGACGGCCGCCTGGCCTTCGGTGAGGGGATGACATTCGAGGTGACCGACCTCGACAAGAACTTCCTGATCAGCAGAACACTCGGAGCGCCGCCAGTGTTCTCCAACGCCCGCACCCTGCGGATCGAGCAGGGTGCCGAGGGCGCGATCGTGCCGTTCCTGTCGAGCAGTGCTTCGAGCACGGGCATCGTCCCGGGGCAGGGGACCGCAACCGACTCGGACGAAGCGAGCGGCGCACGCGTCGTCGGAGCAGCCGTGTACCCCGCGCGCGACGGGGAAGCTGGAGCTTCCGGGCGGCTCCTGGTCTACGGAGACTCGGATTTCGCCAGCGATCGGTTCTTCGAGTACAAAGGGAACAAAGATCTGCTCCTGAACAGCATCAACTGGCTTGCGCGCGACGAGTCACTGATCGGGCAGCGCGCCTCCGACAAGGCGCCGGGACGTGAGCAGTTCTTCGTCAGTTCGGAGCAGTTCGAACGCGCCTTCTGGTTGGCAGTGGTCATCCAGCCAGCGGTTTTCCTGTTCATGGGTGCCGTGGTCGCGATACGGCGGCGACGCCGATGACCTGGACGCGCGTACTGCAGATTTACGCGATCCTGGTCCTCCTGACGGGGTACGTACTGATCTTCGAGCGAGCGCCCTCCGACGTCGATCCGAAGAACGTTCCGCCGCCCATGGAAGAATCGTTGTTGCAGGCGGCACCCGAAGCGATCGTCTCCTTGACGGTCCGTCGAAGCGCCGACGAGGTGCATGCCGTCGCCGCCGGCGGTCGCTGGCAGGTCCTCCGTCCAGCCAAGGCGGACGTGCCGTCCGATCTGCTTTCGGCCATCGTGGGAACGTTGACGACCGGTCAGGCGTCGGAGGTGCTGGCCTCCACGGCCGGAACCGATCTGGTCGAGTTCGGACTCGTCGAGCCGAGCGCCGAGATCGAGATCGGATTCGGTGAAGGCAAGAAGGCCATTCGCGTCGAGCTCGGCGCGGCGAACCCCACAGGGACGGCCGTGTATGCCCGGCGCAGTGATCGCGACACCGTCTTTCTCGTCGGAATGAACGTCCGGTACTACCTCAACCTCGTACTCGAGGGCGTACGCACCGACGCCTAGCGGCCCTCGATGCGTTGGAAGGTCGCCAGGAATACCTGACGGCCCCGGGCGCGATACTTGCGCGCGAATCCCGTCAGCAGTCCACCGTGCGTGTCGTCCACGGGCAACTCGACGAAGGCCGGATGCGCGAGGATGCAGCCCCGCATGAGCCACCCGTATCCATGGACGTCGGTTGCCAGAAAGAGGTGCCCCCCGGGAATCAGAGTGCGGGCGAGCGCCCGCACCAGGGACGGTGTGACGACGCGGCGCTTGGCATGACGATGCTTGGGCCAGGGGTCGGGGAAATAGATGTGGTACGCGTGCACCGAGGCCGCCGGGACGATGGTCTTGATGACACACGTCGCGTCGGCCATGAGCGTCCGGACGCGCGGTGACCCCATGGCCGCAACGCGCTCTTCGGCACGGCGGAGACGCGGGTAGGCGTTCTCGATACCGAGAAGATTGACGTCGGGATCGCGCAACGCCGCGGCGCGAAGAAAGGTCCCGTCCCCGGAGCCGATCTCGAGCTCGACGGGAGCCGGATTCCCGAACAGCTCGGCCCAGAACGGATGTGCCCGCACGAGGGGCGCGGTACCATTGTCCTGGCGGGAACACAACGTAGCGCGAGCGCCCTGGCGGCCGCCATCGCGCACGAATGCGCGTTCGAGGTGCCGGAATCGGCTCTTTTTTTTTGAGACCTCGCCCGTATAATGGACTCTCTGCGGTCTCCGCATTTTCATCACCCCACCAAACGTAAGGAGTAAGCCCACCATGAAGAACCGAGTGTCCGAGATTCTCAGTTGGTACGGGAGTGACAACCCTGGCACCCTCGCCAACCTCGCCCGGTTGATGAACAGCGGTCGCCTCGCCGGGACGGGAAAGTTCGTCATCCTCCCTGTCGATCAAGGATTCGAGCATGGTCCGGCGCGCTCATTCGCGATCAATCCGGCGGGTTACGATCCGCGCTATCATTTCGAGCTGGCCCTCGCCGCGGGATGCAACGCGTACGCAGCGCCGCTCGGTTTCATCGAAGCAGGTGCCGCCGACTTTGCTGGCCAGGTGCCCCTCATTCTCAAGCTGAACAACTCGGATAGCTTGTACTCGGGATCCGATCCGTGTCCGGCCATTACGGGCAGCGTCGACGAGGCCTTGCGCCTCGGTTGTGCGGCCATCGGGTTCACAATCTACCCGGCCTCCTCGGCGCGGAACGAGATGTACGCCCAGATTCGCGAGCTGACCGAAGAAGCCAAGCGAAAGGGATTGGCGGTCGTGGTGTGGTCGTACCCGCGCGGGTCCGGCGTTTCCAAGGAAGGTGAGACCGCGATCGACGTCGCGGCGTATGCCGCCCAGATCGCCTGCCAGCTCGGCGCGCACATCGTCAAGGTGAAGCCCCCGACGGCACACCTCGAGCAGGCAGCCGCGAAGAAGGTCTACGAAAAGCAGGGCGTCAAGATCGACACGCTCGCGGACCGTGTCCGACACGTAGTGCAGAGCGCGTTCGGTGGCCGTCGCATCGTCATCTTTTCCGGCGGTGAGGCGAAAGAGACCAATGCGATCATGGAGGAGATCCGCGGCATCAACGACGGTGGCGGTTTCGGCTCCATCATCGGCCGCAATTCCTTCCAGCGTCCTCGCGAGGATGCGATCAAGTTCCTCCACTCGGTCATGGAGATCTACTCCGGCTGAGCGGCTTGTAGGTACCGGGACGTCCGGGGTTGGCCGTGAGCCGCCCCGGACGTTTCCTACGCTCGATTCGTCGGGCGGACCGCGGCGCGCCTACGGAGTCCCACCCGGGATACCGAGCGCCACCCAGGTAATCCACGCTGCGAGCGCGAGATTCACGATCGAGGCGCTGCGCATCCGCGAGATCATGCTCGCGAGCTTCTCGGGCGAGACCGGGTCTCCCCATTCGACCATACGCACCAGCCGGTGCGCGAGACCGAAGACGACGTACGTCGCGCCGATGATCAGAATGAAGACGAGGATGAGCTTCTGCGACAACGGCTCGCCGACACGCGCGAAGAACTCGGTACCCAGCTCCGCCTTGTAAGCGGTCAGACCGAACGCCCCGCTCATGATGAGTACTCCCAGCACGCCGATGATCAGGGGATTCAGCCGTGCAAGAGTGCTGGTGAGCATGCTGAGCCGCTCCTGATGCGACTCGAGGCGCTCGGTTGCCGGAAGAATCACCAGGACCAGTGCCAGCGTTGCGCCCACGTACCCGGCGAGGCTCAACAGATGCAGCCAAAGAAGGAAATGTTCCACGCGGCGCTCCTTAACGTGTGAGGGCAGGCCTTACAACGGAAGCGACGTGCGAAAGAGCAGGAAGCGTCCGAGGAACTCACCGACGACGGTCGAGAGGATGGCCACGTAGAAGAGACCCGTCGCGGCCATCGTCTGCGGGATGGCGAGGGTCCGCCAGATCATCCACGCGATGCCGAGCGCGGCGATGGGACCCACCGCGAGGCGTGTCCAGAACAACGACTGATACGGGCCCCAGAGCGACTGCACCGCGATGGTCGTGGGCGTGGTCCCCGCCACGTAGAGCGCCAGCACACACGTCGCGAGCGTGCCGAGCTGAACCAGGAGACTCGTGCGGTAGAGCTGCCAGATCCGGATCAGCGGACCGAGCGGCATGCCGACGTCGATCAGATACCAGTGGCCGAGCAGCATTCCGGTTGCCGTGGCCCCGAGCAGCAAGGCGGAGACGAGGAAACTCAGCGGATAGAGCAGGCTCTCGACCGAGAAGGGCGGGCCGGGCGAGTAGCGGAGTGCGCTCGTGACGACGGCGAGGAACGCAAGCAACACCGTCGCGACATAGGCGATGGCGCGGCGCCGATAGGGATCGCCCCACAACGAACTGAGATAGACGGCCCCTGACACCAGCATCGCCAGCCAGAGGACGACCTCCAAGGTCGCACTCGCGCTGACATCGGTGCTGCTCCGGCCGAGCAGCGCGAGCTGGCCCAGGACGAGAACCGCACCACTGGCCAGGTAGACGGCCGCGGTCGATTTGTAGAAGCCTCGCTCGATGTCGTGGAAGGGCAATCTGCTGAGCGCGAAAAATCCACCGGCGGCCAATTGACCGAAGACCAGCAGGAAACAGTGGGCGAACTCCGTCATGGGGGCGCGATGCTAGAACGGAGCGGGACATGAGACAACGCGCGGTACGCGGTACGCGCGTCGCTCCGCGCAAGCGGGGCAGTCCGCCGACCACGATGGCCCAACAGCGGCGCGGACATGCGGGTGCACGCTCCGATATGGCGCGAGGTTGACAAAATTTCGAGCCATGGCATAGGTCTGCGTGCTTCATGGATGATCGAGTTGCCCTCGCAGAGCGACGCGTAGAGGAGCTTGCTCGAGAAATCGTGAAGACGATAAATGAAGCGGAGGACGCGGGATCACCGGGAGTCCGTAGCGAACTCAAGGATTTCACAATCGGCTTGCTCAACGACGCGCTCGAGACTGCGGAGATCGTTCGGCCTGAGCAAACTGGGAGTGACGATGTTCCGTTCAATCCCGTGGGGATGGCGATTCCGGTCTTTGGGGCCGGCGCCGTACTTTTCTTCCTCTTCCCCCCGGTTGGAATCCTGCTGTTCGGTGCTGCGGTGGTCATGATCGTCTGGGGTGTGGTCGCGTCGCTCGTGCGACGCTGAGGTGACGAGCAAGAGAACCATGGCAAAAGAGCCCGTGAAGACGACCGCCTCTCTCTGGTCGCGCCGCGATTTCATCGGGCGCATGGGCTGGGGAATGTTTCACGCCTTCTCTGGCCTGACGCTCCTCGGCTTCCTGCGCTCGGCCTTTCCTCGCATCCTGTTCGTGCCGCCGACGGCTTTCAAAGCGGGCATGCCGAGCGATTTCACGATTGGCGAGGTCTCCGAGAAGTTCAAGAAAGAGTACCGCACCTGGATCATTCGCACCGAAGAGGGCTTCTACGCCCTGTTTGCCAAGTGTACGCACCTCGGATGCACGCCGCGCTGGCTGCAAGCAGAGAACAAGTTCAAGTGCCCGTGTCACGGTAGCGGGTTCTTCAAAACCGGAATCAACTTCGAAGGGCCGGCCCCACGACCGCTGGAACGGTTTCGGGTCTCGCTTGCAGAAGATGGTCAACTCGTCGTCGATTCCGGCGTGAAGTATCTCTACGAGAAGGGCGACTGGGGTAAGCCAGGCGCCTTTCTGAGTCTCAAGGCCTAAGGCCCTTAGTCCAAGACGAGGAACGCTCCGGATGGCGTGGGAAGACATCAAGCGTCAGATAACCGACAGTGACGTGTGGCGGTCGATGTTTCGCCACGGGTACGACGACAGCGCCCGCAACCGGATCCTCATGGTCTCCGGAAACGTGTGGCTGCACCTGCACCCTTCGAAGGTTCGGCGCCATGCCGTACGAATGCGCTTCACCTGGTGCATGGGAGGCATCACCTTCCTGATGTTCCTCGTGACCGTCGTCACAGGCATCTACCTGATGTTCTACTACCGGCCGACCGCGGAGTACGCGTACGCCGACATGAAGTATCTCGAGTTCGACATGCCCTTCGGCATGTTGATGCGAAACATGCATCGATGGGCGGCACACGCGATGGTGATCGCCGTCTGGCTGCACATGTTCCGCGTCTTTCTGACGGGCTCGTACAAGCCACCGCGCGAGTTCAACTGGATCGTCGGTGTCATCCTGCTCGTACTGACGCTCTTGCTGAGTTTCACCGGCTACCTGCTGCCGTGGGATCAGCTCGCCATCTGGGCCGTAACGGTCGGATCCAACATGGGTCGCGCCACGCCGTTTCTCGGAAACGAAGGGCCCGGCGCCGAGCTTCTAGGTGTCAATCCCATCTACGATGCCAGAGCGTTTCTCTTCGGCGGGGGTGAGATCGGAACGCATACGCTGATGCGGTTCTACATCTTGCACTGTATCTTCTTCCCCCTCGTGACCAGTCTGTTCTTGGCCGTTCACTTCTGGCGAATTCGCCGCGACGGGTTCTCGGGCCCGCCACTCTAGGGGAGTTGTCGTGCGGGTATTGGTTCTACCGATCATCTTTGGCGTCATGCTCTGGGTGATGTACGTCCTCGCAAAACCGAGGAAGGATTAGTCGTGGCCGCACGCACAGGTCCCCCGATCGACGACAAGATCCACACCTGGCCGTACTTGGTGCGCTCGGAGTTTCTGTGCGCGATCTTCACCACCCTGCTGCTGATCGTCTGGTCGCTCGTGGTCGATGCGCCGCTCGAAGAACCCGCCAACCCGACACGTACCCCGAACCCCTCGAAGGCGCCTTGGTACTTCCTCGGGCTGCAGGAAATGTTGGTGTTCTTCGATCCCTGGCACGCGGGGGTCGTCCTGCCCAGCCTGATCATCGTCGGACTGATGGTCCTGCCCTTCATCGACATCAATCCGAAGGGGAACGGCTACTACTGCTTCAAAGACCGCAAGTACGAGATCATCACCTTCTACACGGGCTTCCACATTCTCTGGATCTCGCTCATCATCATCGGCACCTTCCTGCGAGGGCCCGGGTGGAACTGGTTCTGGTTCTGGGAGCCGTGGGACGCGCACAAGGTCGAGGCCATGACGGCGGTCGATCTTCCCTACCTGCTCGGCGTACGCGACCCCGTACTGACGTTCATCGTCGGAGGCGCGTCGGTGATCGGCTTTTTCGCTGTGGGCACCGCGCTGATGTACTTGTGGATCATACGGCTCAAAGGGAAGGAGTTCATGCAACGGTGGGGTGCCGTTCGTTTCGGCCTCACATCGTTTCTCTTCCTGAACATGTGGGCGGTCGTCATCAAGATGCTCATGCGGCACCTGGCGTCGATCAAGTACGTCTGGGTGACCCCGTGGCTGAACATCTGACGGGTGGTGACGCAGGTGCGAACCCAGGCGCAAACCGATCAGGTGCGAACCCAGGTGCGAACCGATGGTGTTCTATTTTGGCAAGTTGCTACAGCTGATCGGCTTCGCGCACGTGGGTTACGCCCTGTTCGTCGGACTCACGGAGCCAAACGCGATGAGCGCAGAGTTGCGTTTGTTGATGCTGGGCTCGGCCATCTTCTATATCGGCCGACTGATCGAGCACCGCGCGGCGGCGTAAGCACGCAGTCCCAGTCTGGGACCGGAAGAGCCTAAGGGATAGATGAGCGACCCCAAAAAGATCGACGAAGAACAGAAGTCGCGCAGCGTGCTGTTCCTGCTCTCGGCCATCGCGCTCGTGGTGACAGGGCTGTGGGCCGTTTGGAACGACAACATCTCGCGCCGCCCCTGGAAGCACTACCAGCACGAGTTCCGGCAAGTCGAATACGAGCGCGCCGACCAGGCCTTGCAGGAGGAGCAGGCGCGCCTCGCCGAAGATCCAGAGTACCTGAAGGCGATCGAGACCGCTGCAGCCACCCGGAAGAGTTTCGATGAAGGCGAGGGCGCACGCGACCTCGCCGCGCGCCAAACCGAGCTCGACGAGCTGAACGATGAGCTCGCGACCGTGGATCTCGATGTTCGTTTCGTAAAGAGCGAGCTCGAAGAGGCCTGGTACGAGTACGAGCACGCCAAAGAGATCGGCGGTGCGACCGAGGAGAAGCGCAGTCGGGTCGACAGCCTCGAAGAGTACCGGGTCAAGGCGCAGGCGGAACTGGATCGCGTCAAAGGTGAGGTGGCCGCGCTCGAGGACGCCATGGCGACCCTTCGGGCAAGCGTCACCGAAGCCGATGCTACGGTCACCAAACTCGCCGCCGAAACCGTCTCGCTCGAACAGCAGCGCGACGGCTTGTTGGTCCACGTCGGCGGCCCGATCAAGATGTACAAAGTTCCGAAGATCGAGCAGACTATCCTCGAAGAGTTCGATCGGAACGCCTACAACCAACCGGTGGCACGGGTCGATCGTTGCGTGTCCTGCCATATTGGCATCAACCGCAAAGGCTTCGACGATCTCCCCCAACCACTGACGACGCACCCAGATCGCGAGCTCCTGCTCGCCAAGCACCCCCCGGAACAAATGGGCTGCACCCCGTGCCACGACGGACAGGGAGCAGCGCCGAACAGCACCGAACAAGCACACGGCCACGTGATTCACTGGGAGCATCCTCTCCTGCACGGGGATGAGCTTCAGGCCCGCTGTGACGGCTGCCATCAGAACGTCGAGAACCTCCCGCACGCCGACCGCCTGGCCGAAGGCCGGCGCCTCTTCGAGGAACTCGGCTGTCACGGATGTCATCTCGTGACCGACTACGGCGAGCTCACCAAGGTTGGCCCCTATCTGCGCCGCGTCGCCGCCAAAGTGGATCCGTCGTGGCTCACCCGCTGGGTCACCAATCCCCACGACTATCGCCCCCACACCCGTATGCCGAACTTCATGTTCGACGACGATGAGGGCACGGCGGTTGCTGCCTATCTCCTGAGTGTCTCCGAGGAGGAATCCTCCGATTGGCTGAAGGAACACCCCGCGCCTTCGGGGATCGATCCCGCCAACCCGACGCTCGTCGCCGAGGGCGAGGCCCTGACCGAATCCGTTGGCTGCAAGGGCTGTCATGCTTTCGTTGCGGGCGAACGCGGCCCACTCCTCGGAGCCAGCAAGGACATCGCCCCCAACCTGTCGAACATTGCTGAAAAGACCGACGCCCGGTGGATCTTCCATTGGCTCAAGAACCCGCGCCACTATTCGCCCGCATCCAAGATGCCGAGTCTCCGACTCACCGACCAGGAGGCGAACGCCGTCGCGTCCTATCTGCTCACGCTCGGCACGAAGAAGGCAGAGCCCGCTGCTCGTCTCGCTGCTCTCGATGCGGAGGCGACCGTGGCGCATGGCGAGACGCTCGTTCGTAAGTTCGGCTGCGCCGGCTGTCACGACATTCCCGGCATGGAGAGCGAGTCGCGCATCGGCGTCGAGCTGTCCACCTTCGAGAACAAGACGATGGACCAGCTCTTCTTTGGCGAGCGTGGCGACATCCCCCACACCTGGTACGATTGGACCTACAACAAGATCAAGACACCCCGCACCTACGAAACCGAGCGCATCGAGCAACTGATGCCGAACTTCGATCTCCCCAAAGAGGACATCGAGGCACTCATCATCTTCCTCACCGGCCGCAACGAAGAATACGTCCCCACGAAGTATCGCTATGCCGCCGACGACAGCCGCCAAGCGCAGATCGTCGAGGGGCAGCGCCTCATCGCGCGCTACAACTGTACCGGGTGCCACGTCGTCGATGAACAGGGTGGTTTCATTCGCGCCCAGTACGAAGAGACGCCGTCATTCGCGCCGCCGATCTTGAACGGCGAAGGATCGAAGGTCCAACCGGACTGGCTGTTCGGCTTCCTGCAAAGCCCCGTGCCCATCCGCCCCTGGCTGCAAGTGCGGATGCCGACCTTCAACTTGTCGAACGAAGAAACCAACACCCTCGTCAACTATTTCACGGCACTCGCGAAGCTCGATGTGCCGTTCGTCCACATCGCGGCCGACGCCATCCCCGACGATCACGTCGCAGCGGGCGAGTTGCTGCTCTCGAAGGACTACTTCGATTGCTATTCGTGCCACGTCCAGGGGGACAACAAACCCGAAGGCCCCCCCGAGGGCTGGGCGCCGGATTTCGCGATGGCAAAGCATCGCTTGAATCCGGATTGGATCGTCGAGTGGCTGCATGATCCACAGCTGGTCCAGCCCGGCACGAAGATGCCAAGCTTCTATCCCGGCGGCCCTGATGACCTTCTCGGTGGAAGTGACGACCGGCAGATTGACGCGATTCGCGATTATCTCATGGTCCTCGGCACACCGAGGGCACAACCGGCCCCCAATCTCGCAGCTCAGGTGGTAGAGGAACAGCTCGATCCCGCCTCATGACGCAACCACGCGCCCGCAGGCGTGTTGGATCACTTCAGGGGCCGGTTCACTCCGCCCCGACGCTCGACAAAGGAGAATGAATACGATGCGGACTCTTACGGTTTCCCTGATGGCAGCGGCAGCCTTCCTGGCGTTCGGCACCACCTCACATGCCTATGAGGGCGGCGCGGTCGCCGATGGCGGGACGATCAGCGGCACGGTTTCGTTCGACGGTGCGGCCCCGGCACCCGAGAAGCTCGCCGTCACGAAGGACAAGAAGGTCTGCGGTGAGGAGAAAATCTCGCCCGGTCTGCTCGTCGGCGCCGATGGTGGGCTCGCGAACGTCGTAGTGCGCCTGACCAACATCACCAAGGGGAAGGCCATGGAGGCGCCCGCTTCGAATCCGGTCTTCGATCAGAAGGGGTGCGAGTATCAGCCGCACGTCCTCCTGTTCCCGGCGGGTTCAACGATCGACATTCTCAACAGCGACGGCATCTTGCACAACGTCCACACGACCTCCGAGGCCAACAAGGCGTTCAATCAAGCGCAGCCGAAGTTCAAGAAGAAGCTGCAGAAGACGATCGAACAGCCGGAGATGGGCATCAAGGTCGTCTGCGACGCCCACGGCTGGATGAACGCGTGGTGGATCTCGCAGGACCATCCGTACTACGCGCTCAGCGATGCCAAGGGCGCCTTCTCGATGGGCGATGTTCCGGCCGGCGACTACGAGATCGAGTTCTGGCACGAGACGCTCGGCAAGCACATGGACAAAGTGAGCGTCACTGCTGGCGGCACGGCTACCCTGACCGTGAAGATGGCCAAGAAGTAGCCCGGCAACAATCGCATGCAGCTCGGACACGGGGCATCGCACCGGAAGGGTGTGATGCCCCGTGTCGCGTCACGTGTCGTCTGCGGCGCGCGAAACCGTCATCGATTCAGTAGCGTCGTTGTCGCGCTCTCTCTGGCCGCGACGTCTGCCGCCTGCGCGCCGTCCTGGGTAGCGACGGCCCTCGAGCGGATGCAACCCGCTCCACCGCACGCGGAGGCCTGGCTGCTTTTCCAGCGTCATTGCCGATCCTGTCACGGCAGCGTCGGCGCTGGGGATGGCCCTTACGCGGCCTCCTTCCGGGCGCCTGCCCCCGACCTGTGGCCTCTGGTGGCGGCTGCGACCACCCGGCAGACGCTCGCGGAGAGTGTTCTCCAAGGCCCACGACCTACCCCGGGCGCGGAGAGCGCCATGCCCGCCTTCGGCGACGTGCTCAGTGATCGGCAGGCGAGAGCCATCATCGACCTGATGGCCCACCTCGGACGTCAGGTCGAGTCCGAGGACCCGGACGGAGCGATCATCTTTCGTGCGCGCTGTGCCAGCTGTCACGGACCGGACGGGAAGGGCGACGGACCGCTCGCGGCGGCGCTGATTCCTCGTCCGCGTGATCTCACTCGATCGTGGTATCGGTTCCGATCGTCACCGTCTGGTGCGGGGCCGTATCACTCCGATCTGGTTGCGAGCCTCGAGCGCGGACTCGGTGTCACCGCCATGGGGGAGTTCAAGGCGCTCGGACGCGAGCGTCTCGATCGTGTCGCCGCGTTTGTGGGGACGCTGACCGCGCTCACTCCCGACCCGGAACCGGCCGCGAGGAAGCGGCCGCCGGAGGGTGGCGACAAGGAACTCGCCCGCGGTCGGGTTCTCTACGATGACTCCCGTTGCTGGCAATGTCACGGAGAAGAGGGTCGAGGTGACGGTCCCACCGCACGCGAGCTTCGCGACGATGCCGGTCGGGCATCCCTCCCAGCCAACCTCAGGCGGCCATGGCGGCTGAAGGGTGGGGCGGAAGTCGAAAGTCTCGCCCGATCGATTGCAAACGGACTGAACGGGACGCCCATGCCGAGCTATGGCGAGGTGCTCACGAGCGACGAACTATGGGCCCTGGCGCGCTACGTTCGGAGTCTGGCCGAGGCGCGCCCAACAGTCCCGCGCGCTGTGCCCGTCCGCGTCTCCGACCACCCACTTCCCCGCGATCCCGCCGCGGCGTTCTGGACCAGGATCGCGGCGACGGACGTGCCGCTCGGCCCACAAGCCTTCGTGGCCCCGCGCTGGCATCGCCCGGCGATCGACGTCGTACACGTGAGCATCGGCTGGTCGGCCGAAGAGATCGCGTTCCATCTGACCTGGGACGATCCCTTCGAAGATCGAGATTCGGAGGACGTGCCCGTGCTGGCCGAATCGATCAACGACCCGCGGCAGCCTGGTAGGTGGCGAGCGCCCGACCAGCTTGCCGTTCAGCTGACTGGGGTCTCCGAAGATACCGCCTTGCCGCCACTCGCCGGTGGCGGCGAGGGCCCGCGGCTGATGCGGTGGCTGTGGTCTGCGGAGGAGGACTCAATCGGGGTCGAAGGGGCGGCCACCGCCACGTTCGAGGAGGGCCGCTGGCACCTCGTCCTGGCCCGCTCACGCCTCGATCCAGAGACGCGACGGCTGTTGCGTCCAGGATCCCGGGTCGCGCTCTCCCTGCAACTCTGGGAGGGCTCTCAGGGGGAGCACGGGACGCGCCACGCGGTGTCGTCCTGGATCCCGTTCACGGTTCCGGTGCGCTGACCGGTATCGCGTGCTCGGTCACCAGCTCGATCCAGCCCGTGTTGGGTGGTGACCCGAAGTAGCACAGGCCGTAGGTGGTGTGCAGGATCTTTCCAGGTCCTCCCGGTCGCCGGATCGGAATGAGGCGTTCGACCCGCCCGACCAGCTCACGCGTGCCCACCTGTACGGCGAGGGTGCCCGAATCGTCTCCGACCCGGACCGCCGCGGTCCCCGTGAGCTCCTCGCGCTCACCTCCGTGCTCGACGTGCCCTGCCAGCTCGAACTGTAGCTCGCCCGCGTGTACGACCCCCGAAAGGGACGCGAGGGCGAGCGCACCGAACGGCGACTGTGGAGCCACGAGGCGAAGAGTCGGAAGCCCTCGAGTCGCGGCCCCACCGCCGTCGGTACGGAGCGCAACCGTCCTGATCGCCATGGTTCGATCTCCAAGCCGGACGGTTCCTGTGAGATCACCAAAGGTCAGCCCATGCGGTCCCGGCTCCGCACGGGGCTCGCTACTGCCACGCGCGCAAAACTCGAGCGCGACCGTCGCAGCCATGAGGCGCCCATCGGCCAGACCGTTCTCGAGATCGAGGAAGGGCTCGAGGCTCCCGAAGGAAAGGACGTCGCCCTCGTAACGCAGGTGCCAGCGGTCGCCATCGTCGTCGTAGCGGAGCGGCGGGACATGCCATCGCGGTCCCGTGCGGTCACCGAGCTCGCCGGTGAAGAGCGTAACCGATCCCGCTTCGGTGCTGAGCAGGAGGCGTCCCCCGACACTTCCGGCCTCGCTCATTTCGACGGCCGTCAGACCGAACAGGTCCTCGTGAACGAACTGCAACGCACGACGTTCGGTCACCCGGCCCCGGCACGCGAGCCGGCTCGGCAGCGGCCTCGAGGCCCGTGCTGGCGGCTCCGTCTGTGGCGTATCGCTCAACGTGTTCACCAGCAGATCGATCACCCGCTCGCGCATCGCCCCGGGCCAGCGAAGGGGGATGCCCAGTTCGAGCTGCGCCGCATCCAGCGTCCCAGCAGCCGCCAGTGCGCCCAGACGCCGAATACCGGGATCGGCATCCTGTGCGTATCCGGCCGTGAACAGCTGCATGAGATTGTTCGGATGCGCCGCGGGATACCTCGCGCCGATGGTGACCGCGATACCAGCGGGTGCCGCCGCCGCGCGGAGTCCGGGCAGGACCTCCTCGAGAAAGCGGGGACTCACAGTCGGCGCACCGGTGCGCGCCCCCTCGAGCTCCCCCGCGCGCTCCACCAACCCGATGCCGATGTCGCACGCCGGCTGCCCGATGTTCCATCCATGGATGACGAGCAGGGTCACATGGCCCGCCCGGGCGACCTCCTGCTCGAGCGTGTCGGCAAGCAGGGCCGGCAGCCATGACGCATGCTCACGTACCTGCTTGACCCGGTTCAGATCGAGCTCGTTTCGATCGCGCGTCCGGTTGATGATGGCAGTTGCCCCCGAGCGGACTGCCAGGATGTCGGTCAGATCGGCCGTGTGCAGATCGTTGACCTTGTGCTCCCCCGGCTGGCGCTCCACGAATCGCCGGCCGCCGTGCGGGGCGAACAGGACCACGGGCCTCGTTCCACGTTCGATCTCGATCCAACTTGGGGGTCGTGGGGAGGGCACGCGTCCGGCATCCTACTGCCTACGCTCCCCCTGTGTCACTCGCTTCGTTGTCGATCGTCGGTCGCTCACGTAAACTGGCGCGACGACGTGATGCTGTGAAGATCGCCGCCATCGACATCGGCAGCAACTCCATCCACATGGTCGTGGCCAGCATTGATGCGGGCGGGCATTTCGTCCCCATCGACCGTGCGAAGGAATCGGTCCGTCTCGGCGCCGGAACGCTCAAGACCCACTGCCTGTCGGAGCAGGCGCAAGCCGATGGCCTGCAGGCGCTTCGTACCTTTCAGCGCCTGGCCAACACGCACGAGGTGGAGCGCATCCTGGCGGTCGCGACCAGCGCCGTCCGCGAGGCGGAGAACGGCGGCGACTTCCTTGCCGACGTCAGCCGCGAGCTCGGCATCCACGTCGAGGTGATCACCGGTGCCGAGGAAGCACGACTCATCCATCTTGCCGTCATCAATGCGCTCGAACTCGATGATCAGCCGGTCGTCATTGTCGACATCGGCGGCGGGAGTGTGGAGTTCGTCGTGAGCCAGAAGAAGCGCGCCGTGCTGCTCGAGAGTCGCAAGGTCGGCGTGATTCGCCTGGCGGAAGGATGGACGACCTCCGATCCCCCGACCGCTGACGAGGTCGAGAAACTCGAGTCCACGATCAGCGGCGAGCTCGATGCATTGGCCGATCAGATCCGCTCGCACGGCGTGCGGACCATGATCGGCACCTCTGGGACCGCCCTCAATGTCGCCGCGATCGCCGCGCATCTCGCCGACGGACAACCGCCGCCCCGGTTGAATGCGCTGAAGATGAAGGCGGCCGCCATCCTGCGCGCCCGGAACCTCATCATCCGCCGCGATCGGAAGAAGCGGCAACGCATCCTCGGACTCGAGCGTCGGCGGGTTGATATCATCGTCCCGGGCGCGATCCTGCTGGGCTGGTTGATCGAGGCCGTGGGTGTCCGCGGATTCTCCGCCTGCGACTGGGCGCTGCGCGAAGGTCTGATCCTCGATTTCGTCGGTCGCCACGGACAGGACATCGCCGACAGCGATTCGACGACCGACGTTCGCCGACGCGCCATCCTGCATCTGGCCCGGCGCCAGGACTACGAAGCGGAGCACGCCCAGCACACCGCCTGGCTGGCGGGAAAACTCTTCGACCAAACGCGTCGACTGCACGAGCTTGGTCCGCGCGAGCGCAATTGGCTCGAGGAGGCTGCGCTGTTGCACGACGTCGGCAACCACGTCGCGCATACCAGCCACCAGAAACACTCCTACTACCTGATCCGCAACGGCGAGCTGATGGGCGTCGAGCCAGACGAGATCGCGCTCATCGCTGCGATCGCGCGATACCACCGTAAGGGTGGCCCGAAAGAACGCGACGAGGAAATGCAGGCACTGCCCGAGCGGCTGCGTCCCGTCGTGGCACCTCTGGCCGGAATCCTCCGGATTGCGGATGGCCTCGACCGAAGCCACTTCGGCGTCGTGCGTGACATCCGGACGACACGCCGGGGTGAGGTGCTCACGATTCACGGGTCCACTGGCGGTCGGGATGCCGAGTTGGAACGCTGGGCGGTGCTCCGCAAGGCCGACGTCTTCGAGCGCGCCTTCGGTGTCCGCGTTCGCATCGAGATGAAAGACTGAGACGAGACGTGAAGATTCCCGTGGGCGAATGGGCATGGCAGCGCTCCGCCAAACCTTCATCGTTTTTGCGGACGTGGTGCTCCAGCAGGATGATTCGGCTCCCTGAGGGACGCGGCCGGGAGTCTGCATGCCTACTGCCTAATGAGATCGGACGACCGTCATCCGTCCCGCCTCACCGTGGAGGCGGATGGGAATCTCCAACCGACCGTTCGTCGTGTGGTGCACCCCGGCGAGCGAGCGGCGCGCGATGAGCGCCCGTGATACGGCACTCGGCAGGAACGCGATGCCCTCGCCGGTCACGCTGCCGCCGGGCGCCCCGCGCAGGCGCGCCCGGGTTTCGAGGGCGCCCTGAACCACGACGCCCCGGGGAACACGCCATCCCCGCTCATCGAGTCTGAAGGTCGCCCGCAGATCGGCGAGCCCAGCGTCCGGCGCCGACAGGGCGCCCGGAGCGATCCGGAGTGATTCGGCCAGATCGCCAGCGAGATCGAGCCCCGGCATGCGTGCATCGGCGACGGCCAGACGGCCCGCCCAGCGCCAGGTGTCGTTGCCCCCCGTCACCCGGACGGCCAACGCCGTCAGACCATCCGCCCAGTCCCGCACGTACGGGAGGATCGCACTTGGGAGGTCGTGCCCGCCGATCGTCAGATCGACGCGCGAGGCCTCGGCGTCGAGCGTCCCACGCACACTGAGTGTGCCGTCAGCCAGGGTTGCGGTCGCTCGCAGGTGCACCTGCCCGCCGATGGTCTGCGTCGCCACCGAGAGGTCCTCGATGATGATCGCCGGCCCGTTCGATTGGTCGATGCGCAATACGCCGCCGACGATCTCCACCGTGGGCGCGAGCGCGAGCGCGCCGAGCGCGGCGCCAGGCGTCACCCGTGCGGGATCCTCCTCTGCGAGCGTCCAACGGAACGCCGGCGCGAAGAGCCGGAGGGCGCGCACGTCAGACCTACCAACACCGAGTCGGCGAGGGGCGAGCACTACTTCGGCCGCCGCCACGTTACCGAGTGCGCCAAGATCGAGCCGCTGCGCCTTCACGGTGATCTGTCCGAGCCCAGGTCCGAGCTTGAACCCGAGCTGCTCGACGTCCACCGACTCGCCGAACCGGTCGGTGGCCATCCGGATGGCCGTGACCCGTACCTGTTCGCTGGCGACTCCCATCGCGCGGTACCCGACCCCTCCGGTCACCAGAAGCGCCAAGCCTGCCGCGAGCGCCGGCACCCAGGATCGGGCCGGCACTGTCGCCGTGGCGCGCACCGGCACCATCGGCGTGACCGGCGTCTGCGGTAGCGTTTCAGCTGGGATCGCCGCCGCGGCAAGGACATCCAGGCAGGAGACACAGCCCGCCACATGGCGCTCGATCTCGCTCTGCTGCGGTTCGGCCAGCCGCCGTTCCATGAAGCCTGCGAGGGCCTCGTGATCGGGACACGTCGTCATTGGCTGAGCCTCAACATGGTTCGTAGCCGGTCGAGGACTCGGCTCTTTCTCACGTACACCGCGTTCATCGTCACTCCCAGTAGCGTGGCAACATCGTCCAGTGAGCGTCCGCGCAGGATATGGAGCTCGATCAGCAGACGGTCCTTTGCCCCGAGAGTCGCCACAGCGGCTTGCAACCCCTCGCTGAGCTCTACGCCAACGACCATTTCCTCGGGACCGGCATCGGCGCTCACCAGGACCCGGCGCAACTCGTTCATACTCGGGGTCTCGGCATCGAGTGAGGTGAGACGCCGCTCACGTCGAAGCAGGTCGATCGTGAGCCGCACCGCAACGACCCGCAGCCAGCCGCCGAACGAGCATCCGTTGCGACCCTCGAACTGCCGGAGGCGCGCCCCGTCGTCCCGGAACAGCGCCAGAAACACCTCGTGCGTCAGATCGTCGGCAAGGTCCGCCCGACCTCTGCAACGCTGATGGAGATAGCGCGCGATCGCGGCGTGCACGAGCGGGCGGTACCCGGTGACGAGCGCCTCCATCGCATCCGGGGCCCCGCGCCGCCATGCACCGAGCAGGGCGTCCTCGCTCTCTGGTGGCCTATGCTCGCTCATGGGTGGTGAAAGATGCCATTGGGCGGTTCGTCCTACTCCCATGCTCATCTGGCTGCTCGAGGTGTCCATCCTCGCCGGCCCGCTCCTGTGCGCGGCTGGCTATGCCGTCGGCAGGTACCACGGCCAGAGAAGGACGATTCCATTGCGCCCGATCTTTCAGCTGGTGGACCATCGTCGGCACTGCCTCGGGCAGGATCGCCAGCGGATTCGGGACGAACTGACGGACGCCCTGCCGCTGGCGCCCTGGGCATGGGAGGAGATCCTGACCATGCGGCGACCGCTCGCCCGGCCTCGGGGGAGCGGGTCCTGACCATGGGTACGACCTTCGTCGGTCTGCGGGAGGCTTCGCTCCTGCTGCCCGTCCTGGTACCGCTCTTGATGCTGGTCCGGGCCTCGTTCCGGTGGGGGCGGCGCCAGCGCCCCTGTCCGCTTCCACCCGCCCTGCTTGGCGAGTTGTCGGCGCACAAACGTCACTGTCTCGGCGAACCGCCAGAGCGCGTGGCGCTCGAGTTGGAGCTGCTCTTCGGGAGCAGCGCGCCCGTCAGTGATTCAAGAACAGGCGTATCCTCGACCCCGGTCCCACGACACGGGGCCTCACGATGGCGAATGTCCGGTCGTTGAATACGTCATGGCTTGTCCGGTGCATCGTCCTCCGCCGGAATGGACACCGATGCCGCCGCGTCCGATGATGCGTCTCCGGAGGGCAGCACTGGTTCCGCGGCCGCCGCCTCCTCTACAGGCGTCGCTTCGGCTTCCGCAGGCGCCGCTTCGGCTTCCGCAGGCGTCACTTCGGCTTCCGCGGGCGTCACTTCCGCTTCCGCGGACGTCACTTCCGCTTCCGCGGGCGCCTCTTCTCCTTCTGCGGGCGCTACCTCGACCTCTATGGGCGCCGCCTCGACCTCTACAAGCGCCGCTGCTGCCTCGGCCGCCGGAGAGTCACCCCGCAGGGTCGCGGCCGCGCGAACGACGGCCTCGAGATGAGCCTCCGCGCGATCGGGCGACACAGCGCCGAGACGCCACGACGAGCTGATCCACAGCCGCTCGCTTCCGTACGCGCCGACGGCAGCCTGCAAGCGTGCGTCGATCGCCGCCGAGGTTGGAGTTTCACGCGGCCCGGGCGCGAACACATCGATCGAAGCGTGCATGCCGTCTGGCAGCCCGTCGGGATCGCCAAGACCAGGGATCTCGAGGTTGTCGACGGGAAGTCCAAAGCGCCCGCTCGGCAGCTCACCCGCTGTGGAGTCACCGTGCTGTCCGGTATGTGCGACTACGTAGGCGCCGACGCCCGTGGTCACGAGGCGGAGCGCTTCGGCGGCCAACTCCCATTCGGCGTCGGGCTCGGCGAGCGCGGGCTCGTCGATCTGTACGACCCGGGCCCCCGCGGCAACCAGTGCGTTCACCTCTTGCCGTAGGGCCGCGGCAATCGCCAGGCATGCGGCAGCGCGCGAGCTGTACTGCGCGTCGAACGACCAGCGCGCCAACGTGTAGGGCCCCGTCACGCGGGCTTTGAGCGGCCGCGTCGTGAGCGATTGCAGTGCCTGCCACCCCTCGACACTGATCGGCTCGCGCCACGAGACCGGACCAGCAATGATCGGCTTCCGCCGATAGCGATCGCCGTAGATGCGCACGAGCCCGCCCGGGGTGAACCCGGCAAGCCCATCCGCAAACCGACAGACCAGATCGCGGGCATCGAGATCACCATCGACCAGGACATCAACGCCGAGGCGGTCCTGCACTGCAATCCAGTACTCGCCCGCACGTTGCGCTTCCTCGGCTAGCTCCGCGTCCGACAAGACAGCACGCGCGTGCGCGCGCCGTGCTTCGCGGAGCGTGGGGGTCGCTGGAAGCGCACCAGCGCTCGTCACCGCGAGCGGCGGCAGGTGCACGCCGAGTTCGGCCAGGCCTGGACGGTTCATGCTGCGGCTCCCGCATCACCCACGAGCGCATCACGGATTCGTGCGAGCGAGGTGATCTTCTCACGTGCGGACGCCCGCGGAAGATGCTCGAGGCCTCCGGTGGATGTCAGATAGTGCGGACCCGTCGGTGGCCCGGCCAATAGAGGTTCGATCGTACGTGCTCGGCTGGCCACGTCATCGTTGGTGACGTTGGTCGCATCGACGATGCCGAGCGCCAGGCGCTGCGGTGGCGGCGAGCCGATCAAGGCCTCAACCGCACGCGGCGAGTGCAGCACATCGATCGCAAAGACGTCGATGGGAAGAGTCGTCAGGGTTGGCAGCGCGTGACCCGGGTCGCCGAGAAACAGGGCCAGGGTGAGTTCGGCCGCGCCTTTAGCGCCCGCGATCATCGTCAGGGTCTCAGCGGCGAGCTCGAGGAGATCGGACCGGCTCGCCACGGTCGGCTCGTCGATCTGAATGTACCGGGCGCCGGCCTCGACCAAGGTCCCGACCTCTGCAGCAAGGATCTCGGCGTAGGAGCGTGCCAGGATGGCAACGCTGGGATAGGCGGGTGTGTCGAGGACCGAGGCGCAGGCGAGGGTCACCGGGCCGGTCAACACGGCCCGCACCGGACGCGTGCTCTGCGAGCTCGCAAAGGTGTACTCTTCCGCGACGAGCGGCCGGGTGCGCAGCAGCGGCCCCCGCACCAGCGCCTGACGGTACTCGGAGCCGGTCTCGAAGTACGGGCGCAGCGGACCAGGTTCGATACCCATCAGGGCCTGGGCCATGTGCGAAATCGGGTCGTACCATCGCACGAGACCATCGGTGACGAGATCGAGACCGGCCGAGACTTGCTCCGCCAGAACATCTGCTACGACTTCGTCCTCGAGCTTCCGTAGCGCCCCTACCGTGAGTTCCCCGGAGCGGAACGAAGCATAGGCATAGCGGAGCCGCTGCTGCTCTGCCGCATCCCCGATCCGCGGATAGCTCCCCGCACTTACCGCCTGTAGCTCCATACCGCTCTCTGCTTGCACGGCTGGCCGCAGGTGGCAACCCTGCAGGGAAGCCTCGCGGGCCCGCGTATGATCGCCCCGTCATTGTGTCATCGGATATGCGACCGTCGATTGACTGCAGTGGGGTCGGCTACGAGACTGCGCGCATGACGGTGGCGCTGGCAGTGCGGAAGGGAATGCGGACTCACGACGTCACGAGCAAGCTCCTCGGCGTCTCATCGGCCATCGTTCGTCTCCGCGATGAGATCAAGGCAATCGGACGGGCCGGGTTTCGATCGCTGCTGATCCAGGGCGAGAGTGGCGTCGGCAAGGAGCTCGTCGCCGAAGCGTTGCGCCTCGCCTCGGGACGCGCCAACGCCCCGTCCGAAGTGTTCGATTGCCCGGCGGTGCCTGAAGATCATCTGGAGAGCGAACTCTTTGGCACCACGCGCGGCGCGTTTCCGGGTGCAATCGACAAGGCGGGCGTGCTGGAACGCGCCGACGGGGGGACCGTCTTCTTCGACGAGATCGGCGCAATGCGGCGCGATCATCAAGCGAAGGTGCTACGTGCCATCGAGGGGAAGGCATTCCGTCGCGTTGGGGGAAGTGTCCCCATCACCGTCAACGTGGCGGTCATCGCGGCTGCCCACCAGGATCTCGCAGCGCTCGCCGCACGCGACGACTTTCGTCACGATCTCTTCTACCGCCTGACCCATGACGGCCTGCTGCTCGTCCCTCCGTTGCGCGAACGCCCCGAGGACATCGCCGTCCTGGTACGCCATTTCGCCGTGCGCGAAGGTGTAAGCGTGGCCCCAGCCGCCTACGATGCCCTGGCCAGCTGTCCATGGCCAGGCAACGTACGGCAACTGTCGAGCGTGCTCCGGATCGCCCAACGCCTCGGCAATGGAGCACTCACCAACGAGGCGGTCGAACTGGCCCTCCGGCGCTTCGGCGCGACCGTGCCGCCGCCGACCTCCTCGCCCGCGCCACCTGTGACGCCCGCGCCACCCGTCGGAGACTTTCAGGCCGTCACGATGCGCGCTCAACGTCGAGCGTTGGTGCACGCCTTCGAAACATCGGGTGGGAACAAGACGGCCGCGGGCATCCTTCTCGGCTTCCACCGCTCGCCCGGCGACGTCGCCGACGATCCGCCGACGAGCGAGGCACGACGCAATCTCGCGCTCCGGAAGTTCCGCTATTGGACGGCGCGTCTCGGACTGAGCGCCGCCTTGACGCGTGCACCTCACCTCGGACAGCGGCCCGCGTCGGCGGGACCTCTCGAGAGATGACGCTCCATCCCAGGCCGGTTGTGACTCGCGGAAGGGAACTCACCATGCACTTTCTTGGACGTCGACGCCGAGGAGCGTTCGCCGCAATCGTATTGGCCGCGTGCGTGACGCCAATGCCGAGTTGGGCGGTCGAAACCGAGGCGGTACTCGTCGATCTCAATCAGGCGTCGGCCGCCGAACTCGCGGCACTGCCCGGCATCGGAGCGACGAAAGCGCAAGCCATCGTCGATCACAGGACAGCCGAGCCGTTTCGAACCGTCGATGACCTGAAGCAGGTCCCGGGCATCGGCGATCGCACCTACGATTCGCTGCGCTCG
>Ga0315338_1001842_pt1 | contig 23828 bp, 21 predicted proteins | sample ASW8metaG_FD_204518 | JGI IMG/M metagenome (GOLD analysis project Ga0315338, IMG submission 204518) | Ammonia-oxidizing marine archaeal communities from Monterey Bay, California, United States - ASW #8 | ecosystem: Environmental > Aquatic > Marine > Coastal | place: USA: California | collected... | reverse complement strand
TATTTGCTCAAGAAGGAACTATTACAGGATCAGTTGGTGTACTAATATTAAGCTCAGAAATAACGGAACTTGCAAAAAAAATTGGAGTTTCTACTGAAATTATTAAAAGTGGAGATTTAAAAGCCTCGCCTTCTCCTTTAGAAAAAATGACACCTAAAGCAAGAGAACAAATGGAAAAAATTGTGAAAGAAATATCTGAAAATTTCATTGATTTAGTAAAAAAAGAAAGAAAGCTAGATAATAAAAAAACACAATTAATCTCAGATGGAAGAATTTTTACAGGTCAATCAGCTGTCCAAACAGGTCTAATTGATACTATCGGGAATATTAAAGAAGCAAAAGAGTATTTAAAAACAGAATATAATATTGACAAACTACCATTATTAGATTTTGAAATTATAAAAAAAGAAAAGTTAATAGAAAAATTTTTATCATTCTTTTCTGGCAACATTAATGCTAGCAGATATTTAAATCTTCAAGGTTTGATTTCTATTTGGATTCCAAAAGTCTAAACTTTAGAAAAAGAAAATTTTATATTATTTTTTAGAAGCACAAATTATATATTCATGACTTTGATAATTTAAATAGTCGTGAGATGCTTGTCCTTTTTCATTAATAAAAAAAAATTTTTTTACAATTTTTTCAAAATCACTCAATTTATTAGGACAGAAGCATAATATCGGTTTATGTTTTTGTTCAATACCGCTAAACTCGTATAAGAATTTTTTTTTTTTTTTTCCATAAATTACAAAATAACTTTTTGGCCCATTAATATCTAAAATAATCTTTGCATTTGGCTTCATAACTCTTTTAATTTCACTTAGTACATTTTCGATTACTTCTTGGCTACCTAATAAAGACAACACGCTTACGCAAACAATATAATCAAAAAATTTGTTTTTATATGGTAATTTTCTATAATTTTTTTCTAGAACTTTTAAAGAAATCTTTTTTTTTAGTCTTGGATTTTTATTAATTGTAGATTTTATATTTTTTATAAAAAAAGATGATGTATCGACTCCATATAGATTAAAACCTTGTTTACAAAGATGTATTAAATTAGAACCTGTACCGCAGCCAAAATCTAACATTTTTCCTGAATTTTTACCAAAATATTTCCCACTAATTCTGACTAAATTTAAATCCGGATATCTTGGAGAGGATTCCTCTTTTGAGACTTTAATATAATGATTAATTGTATTTAGATTGCCTAGTTTTGTCATATGTCGTTAATATCCTTTTAATTTATTTACTTCATTTAGTAATGATTTATTTTGAAAATATCTTTTTATATTTTCTTTCATAATTGAAATTGATCTATCTCTATTCATTTCAGATAATCCAGCATTGTGAGGCGTAATAATTACATTTTCAAGTTTTCGCAATATATGATTGCTATTTAAAGGTTCCGGATCTGTTACATCTAAACCGGCTCCAGATATTTCTTTTGATTTTAAAGCTTTAACTAAACTTTTTGAATCAATAATTTTACCTCTTGATATATTTATAATATAAGATTCTTTTTTCATTTTATTAAATTCTTTCTTTCCAAATATTCCCTCTGTTTCTGAGGTTAATGGGGAGGAAACAAAAACAATATCTGATTTTTGTAAATTCTGAATTAATTTATCCGGTCTATAACATTCATCAATAAAACTATTTAGTGGTTTTAATTCTTTATCAATGCCAATTACATAACAACCAAAAGTTTTTATTCTTTCTGCTATTAACATTCCAATCCCTCCCAGCCCATATATCAAAACTTTTTTGTTCTTTAGTTCAATTGGTCTATAAATAATTTTTTTTTCCAAAATTGCTGGTTTTATTCTTCTTATTAAAGACAGGCACAGTGCCATAGCTTGATCTGCAATAGGTGGGCCTTGAACAATTTTTCCATTAGTTACAACAATGTTGCTATTAATTAATTCTGGTATAAGTACATTTTCTACACCTGCGTAACCAAATTGTATCCAGTCTAATTGCTTTGCTAAATTAAAAATTTCTGCCTTTACAAAATATGAAGGAAGGGAAACTACCGCGGTAAATTTTGGAATTTTTTTTTTAAAAATTGAGTAATTTTCATCAATATTTTCTAATTTTGAACCATAAGTAGTAATTATTTTTTTATAATACTTTTTTAGTTTTGGATTAGATATTAGTAAGACTTTCTTTTTTAACATCGTTTAATTACTATTTCTTTTTATGAATTTCTAATTTCTTTTAAATTATATTAATAAATTATTTAAATTTAAAAATAATAGGTAATTTTGAAGAAATATATATAAAAATGTAATATATTTATTTAAATTTTGGTGGGTGCGAGAAGAGTTGAACTTCCGACCCCTACGATGTCAACGTAGTGCTCTACCACTGAGCTACGCACCCAGAATCGAAATATTGTTTTTTGATATAAATAATATTATATACTAATTACAATGACAACAGGTCTATTAACTCCAACAAGTAAAGGAATTTCAAATTACTTAGCATCTGTAAATAAATTTCCAATACTATCTGAAAAAGAAGAATACATGCTTGCTAAAAGATGGCAAATAAAAGGCGATGCAAAAGCAGCTCGAAAACTTATAACAAGTCATTTACGATTAGTTGCCAAAATAGCATTCGGATATAGAGGCTATAAACTTCCAATTGAGGATATTATTTCCGAAGGAAATGTAGGTCTTATGAAAGCAGTAAAAAAATTTGACCCTGATAAAGGTTTTAGACTGTCTACTTATGCAATGTGGTGGATTAAAGCAAGTATAAATGAATTTATTTTAAATTCTTGGTCATTAGTAAAATTAGGAACTACGGCATCCCAGAAAAAACTTTTTTTTAATTTACAAAAATTAAAAAGCCAAATGCAACAAATTGAAAAAGGCGAGCTCCCTCCAGAAATTGTAAAAAAGATAGCCAAACAATTAAGTTCTAAAAAATTAAAAATTAAAGAAAAAGATGTAATTGAAATGAATAGAAGGTTATCTGGGCCAGAAAAATCTCTTAACGCTCCAATTTCAAGTGAAGATGAAACTGAAAAAATTACTCTTTTAGAAGAAAAAGATGAGAATCAAGAAATTAAATTAAATAAAATAGATGAAAATAATAAAAGAAAAGAATTGTTAATTAAAGCATTAGGTAATTTAAATAAAAGAGAAAAAGACGTTTTTATTAAAAGATGTTTAGATGATCCGCCTTCAACATTAGAAACATTAAGTAAACTATATAATGTATCTCGTGAAAGAATAAGACAAATAGAAGTAAGATCTTTTGAGAAAGTTAAAAAAATGGTGTTAGAAAAGGCAATAGAAGAAAATAAAGAAATTTTAATAGAAAAAAAAAATTAATTTTCCCTCTTGAAATATAATTTTTTTATCATTATATTTGTGCGTAAATAATTTGATCTAATGTTTTTAAGAAATATATGAAATTTAAACCATTACACGATAGAATTTTAGTAAAAAGATTAGCAGATGAGGAAAAATCAAAAGGCGGTATAATAATTCCTGATACAGCTAAAGAAAAGCCTTCCGAAGGCGAAATTGTTGCTGTTGGACCTGGCGCTCTTAACAACGATGGTAAACGTAATCCAATTGATGTTAAAGTCGGAGACAAGGTATTATTTAGTAAATATTCTGGAGATGAAGTAAAAATTGATGGACAAGATTTAATAATAATTAAAGAAGAAGATGTTATTGGTATTTTAAATTAATTTTTTTTAATTAGGAGAATTTATGGCAGATGGTAAAGATGTAAAATTTTCGACAGAAGCAAGGGCAAGATTATTGAGCGGCGTCAATATTTTAGCAGATGCTGTTAAAGTAACACTTGGACCAAAAGGAAGAAATGTTGTATTAGATAAATCTTTCGGGCCACCCAGAATAACTAAAGATGGAGTTTCAGTTGCAAAAGAAATAGATTTAAAAGATAAATTTGAAAATATGGGAGCGCAAATGGTTAAAGAGGTTGCTTCAAAAACTAGTGATAGTGCTGGTGATGGTACAACTACCGCAACTATTTTAGCTCAAGCTATTATTGAAGAAGGACTGAAAGCTGTTGCTGCTGGAATGAATCCTATGGATTTAAAAAGAGGAATAGATGCTGCAACAAAAGAAATTGTTGAAGAATTAAAAAAAAAATCAAAAAAAATTAGTTCAAATGAAGAAGTAAAGCAAGTAGGAACTATCTCAGCTAATGGAGATATAGAGGTAGGAGAACATCTAGCTCAAGCAATGGATAAAGTTGGAAATGAAGGTGTAATTACTGTTGAAGAAGGTAAGGGTTTAGATACAGAATTAAATGTTGTTGAAGGTATGCAATTTGATAGAGGTTATTTGTCACCATATTTTATAACAAATGCAGAAAAAATGACTTCTGAATTAGAAGATGTTTATATTCTTTTACATGAACAAAAATTATCAAATCTACAACCAATGCTACCTTTACTTGAAAGTGTTGCACAATCAGGAAAACCTCTTTTAATTATTGCAGAAGAAGTTGAGGGCGAGGCTCTTGCTACTTTAATCGTTAATAAATTAAGAGGTGGTTTAAAAATAGCTGCTGTTAAAGCTCCTGGATTTGGAGATAGAAGAAAAGCAATGCTAGAAGATATTGCTTTACTAACAAACGGTCAGGTAATTAGCGAAGAATTAGGTATTAAACTTGAAAATGTAAAATTAGAATCTCTTGGAACTGCAAAAAAAATTAATATTGATAAAGAAAATACAACTATCGTAGGTGGATCTGGAAAAAAATCAGATATTGAAGCAAGATGTAATCAAATAAAAAATGAAATAGAACAAAGTGATTCAGATTATGATAAAGAAAAATTACAAGAAAGACTTGCTAAACTATCTGGAGGAGTAGCAGTTTTACATGTCGGCGGTGGTTCTGAAGTAGAAGTTAAAGAAAAAAAGGATAGAGTCGATGATGCAATGAATGCAACAAGGGCTGCTGTTGAAGAAGGAGTTGTAGCAGGTGGAGGTGTTGCATTATTATACGCAACAAAAATTTTAGATAATCTTAAACTTTCAAATGCTGACCAACAAGTTGGTGTTAATATAGTTAAAAAAGCTCTCGAAAGACCAACAAGACAAATTGCTAAAAATGCAGGTGTTGATGGCTCTATTATTGTAGGAAAATTATTAGAACAAGATAATCAAAATTACGGATATAACGCTCAAACAGGAAAATTTACTGATTTAGTTAAAGACGGAATTATTGATCCAACTAAGGTTGTAAGATCTGCAATGCAAGATTCCGCTTCAGTGGCAGGATTATTAATTACAGCAGAAGCAGTGATAGCTGACTTACCAGAAGAAAAAAAAGATATGCCTTCGATGCCTGATATGGGCGGCGGTGGTATGGGTGGTATGGGTGGTATGGGCGGCGGTATGCCTGGCATGGATATGTAGATTCAATTATATTCTATATATTGAAAAATATTAAAAAAAAAATTCTCTACTTTCTTAATAAAATAACTCCAACTGAAATAATTTTTTATAGAAAATATTTTGATAAAAAATTATCATGGCATCATCCTAAAAAAAGTGAATCTTTATCTGGTGATGGATCTGGAATAATACAAACTAATATAATAAGAAAAGAAATACCAAAAATAATAAATAAATATAAAATTAAAACAATTTTTGATGCTGCATGTGGTGATTTTTTCTGGATGAAATACTTAATTAATAAAAAAGTAGATTATCTTGGAGGTGACATAGTAAAAAAGATTATAAATTTAAATATAAAAAAAAATAAAAAAAAAAATATAAAATTTCTTCATATTGATTTTACAAATTATAATATACCTAAATCAGATTTAATTATTTGTCGTGATGCTTTAACACATTTACCTTTGAAGATGTGTATTAAATCTAAAAAAAATTTTATTAGATCAAAATCAAAATATTTACTTTCAACAACTTACACTGATACCAAAGAAAATATTGATATTCCTAAAGGAAATTTTAGACCTATAAATTTATCAATTAAACCTTTTTTATTAGGAGAACCAATAATACTTATTAATGAAAAATGTTCTGAAAAAAATTTTAAATATAAAGATAAATCTCTTGGTTTATGGAAAATAAATTAATTTTGTTTAACTAAACTAACTCACGATAAACTTTTGATACTTTTTTTGCATGAGTGGTAGGCTTGTATCTCTTTCTAACAAATGATTTAGCTGTTTCTAATATTTTATTAATAAAAATTTTATTTAAGTTCAAAACTTTTAGAGATAATTTACTTAAGTGTTCTATATTGCCAGAATTTACTAGCCATCCATTGTAATCATTCTTAATAATTTCATTGTGTGCACCAGAATTAATTGCAATAATTGGGATCTTTGATAGCATGCCTTCAGCTATAGTTCTATTAAAACCTTCATTTTCAGCTGTTACAAGAAGTAAATCACAATTTTTAAACCAAAAAGAAATATTTCGTGTTTGTCCAACATAAATTATCTTATTTTTAAATTCCTTTAGAGTTCTTTTTTTTAATAATTTTTTTTTATTTGAACCAACAATATAAAATTTTATAGAAGAGTTAAGTTTTGTTATAATTTTTGCATTTTTAATAAATACATTAATTTTTTTATTTTCAATTATATTTGCAAGAAATAAGATTCTCTTTTCATTATTGTTTATAAAGAATCTTTTTTTCAAAAATAAATCATTATTATCATTTTGTTTTACTGATACAGGATCAAAAATTTTAACAGATTTGTTTTTACTAAATTGAGGCAAACTACGGTAAACATAACTTGATACACAAATAATTTTATCAGGGAAAAAAGATAAAACTTTATATAGTCCCCATTTTGGAAAAACAATTCTTTGATGCCAGATTAATTTAGCCTTACTTATTGTTGTAGGTATTATCCATGATAAACCTGCGCTTGAATCATTTAAATGAACTATGTCAATATTATTTTTTTTTATAAATGGTAAAATTTTAATAATATTTATAAAAAGACCCAATAAATTTATTATTACCCCCTTTTTTTTTCCTACAAATAAATTTGTTTTCAAAAAAAAAGGTTTAAAACCTTCTTTGATTAAATAATCATATAAAATTCCTTTTTTATGCAATAATAATTTTATTTCAAACTTTTTATTATCTAATTTCTTTATTAATTCTATTGCAGATAAGTGACTTCCGCCAATGCTATCCCCAACAAATGGAAAACAAACTGATGTCTTTTTTTTTATCAAAATAATAAATTCTAAAAAAAATAATATTTATAATTTATTTATTTTTTTCTTTCCATTAAAACTTCCTTTAGTTAAATATCTTAAATATCCTGTAATCCCACTTAATTGTGCTTTTAACATAAATAATGATGCATTATCAGAAATTAAGCATATTTTAAGTTTAAAGGGATTTGTTAAACAATCATTCCAACCTACATCACATGTGCGACCAGACAAATATTTCGTTTTTTTAATGTAATCTACTTCACGATTGGTATAATCTCCATTTGGATAACTAAAATGATCAAATGAATATTTAAATATTTTTTTTAAATCTTTTTTTGAATTTTTAATATCTTCATAACATTCTTTATCATTACAGGTTGTTAATATAGCGTGGTACCTAGAATGACTTTGAAAATCGAAAATATCTTTCATTTTTAATATTTCATTTTTACTTAATGATTGTCTTTTGTTAGCAGAAATCTTTTTATCTTGAAAAAAATTGTATTTTTTTTTCAAAATTTTAGATCTTTTTTTTTGACTTAATTTTTTTAAAAAATCTTTTTCACTGTCTTTAACAGATTTAAACCAAAAGCCTTTTAACGAATTTACAACTTTTGTACAAAGATAAATTGTAGGTTTAACTTTGAATTTTTTGCAAACACTAAGTAAGTTAAAATTGTCCTTATGTCCATCATCAAAAGTAAGTACTAATGGATAATCAGGAATTTGCATCCAGTTTTTATTATAAATAGCTTCAACTAATTTTCTTAAAGGAATAATATTATATTTTTCATTTAAGTATTTTAAATGTTTGTTAAATAATTTTTTTTCAGGATTATGGTATAATAAAATAGTAGCTTTTTTTTTTGTAATAAAATGTCTAATAAATAAAGAAATACCTGAAATTATTATAAAAAATGCGATTAGTTCTTTAATTATAATTATAATTTTTTTCAAAATTAATCACCTATAAATTCAAAGTCACTATCAATTAATTGAAAGTTTGGAATATATTTTCTAAAATTTTTTTTAATTAAATTGTTTTCAGAAAAGAATACAAAATTTAATTTTCTTTTTATAGAAGTCAGTATATTTATTTTATTTACTAAATTTTTTTTTAGCAAAACTTTAATAAAACAATAATTCTTTTTATGTGACCATGAATGTAAATTTAAAATAAAATTTCTAAAATAATTAATGTCAACATTTTCTGGTGATAATAATATTTCAATATATTTGATATTTTTACTATTATTTGTCCTTAACAAAAAAAAATGCTTTTTGTCATCCAAAGATATAATTTTATAATTTTGAAAATTCGGAGACTTAAGTATTCTCCATTTAAAATAATTTAAATCTTTTTTATCAATTAACTTGAAATTTTTATAATTAAGCTTGTGAAAAATAATCTTTTGTTTTCTAAACTGGTTAATTTTTTTAAAAAGTAATGAAAAAAAATTATTTAAAATTAATCTTATTTTAGATGGAAAGAACCTTGTTAATAAAAAATAATTAAATGGATTAATAAATAAAAAAAACATAAAGAAACTTTCATTATGCCTCCATTTATTTTTTTTAAAAACCCTAAGAGATTTATTATTACAAAAAGCAAACCCTATCTCTATGTTCTTTTTCCATTCTTGAGACAGAAATGTACCATAACCTTGATTCTGAAATTTAGGGTCTATTTTGAAATCTATATACCAAGATGAAATATATTTTCTTTTCTTTACCATGAGTTCAAAAGGCATGTGTCCTGAATGCCCAACCATTTTGTTATTTGTATACAACGCTAAAGGATTAATTTTTTTTTTAAAATTTACTCTATATAACCACTTCCAATTTTTATTAATAAATAAGAATTTTCTTTGAAAATTTTTTCTATAAAAAGAAGTAAGAGTTCTTTTGTTTACTTTTAATAAGGAACAAACAGAATTTTTATATTCTTTATTTTTCATTTTTTAAGATTTTATTTACTTGATTTTCCCAAATACTAAGAAAATTATTATTTTTAATATACTTATTAATACTGTTTATTCCATTTTGAGCTAATTTGCTCCTTAATTTTGGGTTGCTTACTAATAAATTTATCATTTTTACTAATGAATTTTCATCATTGTTGTTAAAAAGAATTCCATTTGACTTATTTTTTATAAAAAATTTTATACCGGCAATATTAGAACCAATAATTACGGTTTTACATTGCAATGCCTCAATTATTACATTAGGCATACCTTCATATCTAGATGGGAGAACAAAAATACTAGCTTTTTTATACCAAGTATCAAGTTTTTTTATCTTTTTTTTAAAAACAACAAATTTGAATAAATTTAATTCTTTTACTAATCTATATAATTCTTTTTTATTTTCACCTTCGCCAATAATCATTAATTTCCATTTTTTTTGTAAGGCAATACTTTTAGAGAAGCTTTTAATTAAAATCTCTATATTTTTTTGATGAGTTAATCTAGCTACTGTTAAAATAATTTTCTCTTTCTTTATTCTTTTTTTAGAAAAATTAAAAGTATTTGGATTTGGTATAAAAATTGTTTTGTTTAAATTTGTAAAAAAAAAATTTTTTCTTGCATTAGGTAAATTAATGATAATTCTATTTGCGTATCTATAGAATATTATTCTTAATATTTTCCAGCTGTAATTTAATTTTTTCTTTATTAAATCATTTCTTTCATTAACTATAATTCTTCTTTTTAGACCTATAGTTGATATTAAAGCTAGAATGTTTGCTGTAGTTAAAAAACTAATTATAATATTTGGCTGTATTCTTCTAATTTCTATTCGTAATTTTAATAATCTGTTAATATTTGAAATTATTTTTTGAAAAATATTTTTAGAACTACCGTAAATTGATAAACTTTTAACCTTTATGGATTTAAATAAATTATAGTTTTTTTTATTAAAATTTTTAAAAACAAGAATCTCAATATTAAAACCCTTTTCGGCTAAATTATTAGCTAAATAAACAAGTACGTTTTGCGCTCCCCCGATTTCTAAATCTGGAATTATGAAAATTATTTTTTTTTTCATCAGATTATTTTGATAAGAGGACAGTTCTTAAACCGCCAGTTTCGCATATTATTTCAATTGCATCTTGATTTTTAATAGATTTATATATTTTTCTTTCTTCTTCATCGGTTTTGATTATTTTTGATATTGGTTCATATTTAAATCTTTTTTCCATGATATCTGATCCTCTTTGGGAAGATGAAGAAGCTAATTTTACTTTATAACCAATCTTAAATAATTCGTTTAGTTTGTTCTTCATCGAATTATTTTTAGTATATTTACTTAAATGTGTTTCAAAACAAATCATTGGATAAAATTCAAACCTTTTTTTATTACTAATTAAATTGTCGAAAATTTTTACTTCGTGGCCCTCAACATCCATTCTGATTAAATGAGGAAAACCATTTTTTATGCACAAATCTATTAAAGAAAAAGTTTTAACTTTAATTGGTTTTTTTTTTAAGAATTTCATACTACTACCTCTTGGTTCAAGAGTTCCTAAGTTAAAAAAATCTGATACATATATGTTAGAAAAAGAAGATTTATTTGAGACCGCGCCTTCTATTACTTTAGTTTTACGATCATTATTAAGTTTCAAATTTTTTCTCAAGATATTTACGTTTTCTGGTATCGGTTCAATTGCTGTAATTTTTGCATTTTTTCCAACTAAATTTCTTTGAATTAAAACGTAATAACCTATATTGGCGCCAATATCTAATATATTCATATTTTTTTTTAAAACTTTTTCTAGAATTAATTTATGATCAAGTTCTCTTTTACCAAAAAGTAATAATGTTCTTGATAATCCTCTATCATTTAAATTTAATAACATTTGAAAGTTATAAATTCTTTTTTTTAAAAATTTAGAAGAAAAAATTGTTTTATAAAAAAATTGTTTCAACTGATAAAAAATTGCAAACAATAAAGCAATTATTCCTCTTCTATTAAGAATAAGGAAAAAATTTTTAATTTTTTTCATCTAAATATACTTTTCTTTCCAAATTATATATACAAGTATTGTCCAAATCTTATTTTGCCAGTTTCTCTTATTACTAACATGTTCATGGAATATTTTTTTCACTAAAGGAACGTTAATTAAACCATCATTAAGTTTTCTTTGATTAATTAAATCCCATGCCCAATCTTTAAGTGGACCTCTTAACCAATCTGAAAGTGGTACAGCAAATCCCATTTTTGGTCTATCAAAAAAATTTCTATTTATTTTTTCATTTAAAATATTTCTCAGTATTTTTTTTGTTTCACCTTGGTGAATCTTTAAATTCTCTGGTAAATTACATGCAAATTCAACAACTCTATGATCTAAAAAAGGAACTCTCATCTCTAATCCATGTGCCATACTGGCTCTATCAACTTTTGTTAAAATATCTCCTGGTAAATAAAAATTAGTATCTGTTAATTGCATGTATTGCACAAGATTGTTTGTATCTAGTTTGAAATTAATTTTTTTATATTCTTTTAAAACATCATTGTTAATTGGCATTTCGTTAACAGGAAAAAAAGAAAGTAAATGCTCGTACATTTCTTCAAAATTTTTTAAACCTAAAATTCCAGAAAATTTATGTATTTTATCTCCATTAATATTTGTATGAACTTTTTTTCCAAATATTTGAAAAAAATTATCGTACAAAGTTGGAGAAATATTTAAAAATATTTTTGACATCAATTTCCTTAAAAAATAAGGTGAATAGTTAAATATTTTTTTTATTTTAGAAGCAAATAAATATCTATTATAACCTCCAAAAACTTCATCGCCTCCATCGCCTGAAAGACAAACTGTAACTCTCTTTCTAACTAATTTAGAAAGTAAAAAAGTTGGTAACTGGCTTGAATCTGAGAATGGTTCATCGAATATCTCAACAATATTAGAAATATTATTTAAAATTTCATTTGGATTTATTTCTAAATTTGTATGTTTACTTCCTATTATTTTAGATATGTTTGTTGCATATTCTGACTCATCAAAAATTTTAGATTTTTCCTTATATCCTACAGAAAAAGTTTCAATATTTTTTTTTTGCTGACTCATAATAAGTGATATAGTTGAACTATCAATACCCCCTGAAAGAAAAGATCCTAAAGGAACATCTGATATTAAATGTTGAGAAACAACTTTATTTAATAATCTTTTTAATTCCTCTGTATATTCTTCTTCTTTTAAAACTCTTTTATCTTTGTTTATTTTTTTATTTATATCCCAGTATCTTTTTATTTTACACGAACCATTAAAGTCTATTGACAAATAATTCCCAGGTTCAACTTGGTATGTTCTTTCGAAAACACTATTGGGTGGAGCTATATAACCAAATTGGAAATAATACAAAATATTTTTAATTTCTATCTTTTTTTTCCAAAATTTATTTTCTATAAAACACTTTGGCTGTGATCCAAAATAAAAAATTTTATTTTGCAATGACCAATATAATGGTTTAATACCTAAACGATCTCTGGCTAAATATAATTTCTTATTTTTATTATCCCAAACAGCAAAGCTAAACATTCCAGCTATCTTATTTAAAGTTTTTTCAATTCCCCAAGAATCTATCGACTCTATTAAAACTTCTGTATCACAATTACTTTTAAAAATTTTGCCTTCTTTTTTTAATTCTTCTTTAATTTCTAAATAGTTATAAATTTCACCATTATATGAAATAACAAATCTTTTATTTTTTGAAAACATAGGTTGTTTGCCAAGTTCAGAAAGTTCTAATATCGATAGCCTTCTATGACCAAAAGCAATACAATTTTTTTTATCAATCCATAATCCTTTATCATCTGGGCCACGACTATCAAGACAGCTAGTCATGTTGTTGATATTTACATGAAGATCCTTTGATCTTTTTTTATTAAGATCCCAAAAACCTGCTATTCCACACATTTTTTATTTTTTTAACAAATTGGAAAGATAATCTTTATAAGGGCCGGGCGACATTGCGTTAGTTAGTTTTTGTAAGTCCAATTTACTTATCCATTTATTTAAATATGAAATTTCTTCCAAACATGCAATTTTTAGACCTTGTCTTTGTTCTATATTGGCAATAAAAGTGTTAGCTGTTAATAAAGACTCCGGAGTTCCTGTGTCTAACCAAGCAAATCCTCTGCCAAAAGATTCCATATACAAATTCCTTCTTTTTAAATATACTTTATTTACGTCAGTGATTTCCAATTCGCCTCTTTTTGAAGGTTTAAGTGACTTAGCAATATTGACAATTTGATTATCATAAAAGTAAAGACCGGTTACAGCTAAATTTGATTTAGGAACTTTAGGTTTTTCTATTATTCTAATAGGATTATTCTTTTTATCTATTTCAACTACGCCATATCTTTGAGGATCGTTTACAGGATATGAAAATACTGTTGCTCCATTATTTTTTGATTTTGCAGACATTAATTTTTCTGTAAAATTTTGACCGTAAAAAATATTGTCACCTAAAATTAAAGCGCAATTAGACTTTCCTATAAATTTTTCACCAATAATAAAAGCATCAGCTATGCCTTTAGGTTTTTTTTGTATTGCATAGGATATTTTTATTCCTAATTTTTTTCCATTACCTAAAAGAGACTTGAATGACTTTAAATCTTCTTTTTTTGTAATTATTAAAATATCTTTTATCTGTGATAACATCAATACTGACAAAGGATAGTAAATCATTGGTTTGTCATAAATAGCAAGAAGTTGTTTATTTACAGCAAAAGTTATAGGGAACAATCTTGATGCTCTGCCAGCGGCTAGTACAATACCTTTGTAATTAGTCATTGATTTTACCCAATCTTTCTCCCTTATATTTATATTTTCTTATTTTTTTCCACCAACTTTTATTATTTAAATACCAATATATTGTTGATTCTAAACCGATGTTAATATCAATTTTTGGTTTCCAATTAAAAATTTTTTTAATTTTGTTAGAATTTAAAGAATATCTTTTATCATGTCCAGGTCTATCAAAAACAAACTTAATTAATGACTCATATTTTTTTTTATTTTTTCTTGGTTCTATTTTATCTAATATTTTGCAAATTTTTTTTATTATATAAATATTACTAAATTCTTTATCACCGCCAATATTATAAATATTTCCTTTTTTCCCTTTTAACAAAACTTTTTTTAGAGCATTAACATTGTCTTCAACATGAATCCAATTTCTTATATGCTTGCCATTGCCATAAACAGGTAGGTTTTTATTTTCTAAAGCATTTATAATAATTAATGGAATTAACTTTTCAGGAAACTGGTAAGGCCCATAATTATTTGAAGATCTGGCAATAACAGCTGGAAAATTATAAGTTTTATAAAATGAATAAAGCAAATGGTCGGCTGAGCTTTTTGAAGCAGCATATGGAGAATTTGGAATTATATTAGATGACTCAACTGAAGAACCTTTTTCAACCGATCCGTAGACTTCATCGGTAGAAACTTGTACAAATTTAAATTCTTTTTTTTTTATTTTATTACAATATTCTTTCGAAGAATTAATTAAATTAAAGAAACCTAAAATATTTGTGTTTATAAAATCACTAGGATCATCAATTGATCTATCAACATGTGTTTCAGCAGCAAAATTGATAATTGATGATGGTTTATATTTACTAAGAATTAAACTTAATTTTTTTTTATCACCAATACTTCCTTTAACAAAAATATAATTTGAATTCTTTTTTAAATCGTTTAATGAGTTAGGAGAAGAGGCATATGTAAGTAAATCAAGATTAATAATTTTGTAATTATCTTTTATTAATGATCTTATAAAATTAGATCCTATAAAACCAACCCCTCCACAAACTAAAATATTTTTCATAATTAAATTACTTTTTTATAAGTTCTAAAAATCTTTTTGCAAATAATTCCTGAGATTCCTTTCCTTGCGTGTAATATAAATATCTTTTTTGTGCATTAATAGCAATTTCCTTAAATTTTTTATAATTACCTAACGCAAACTCAAGTCTAGTTATAAAATTTTTTAAATCCCAATCAAATGATAGATATGTTTTGTTTTGAATATACCAATTAGGCCACGTATCAATAGTTTCCATATCTGGTTTAATCAATACCGCGCCATTAATAAAAGTTTCAAAATCTCTAGGACATAATTCTCCCCAACCAAATGGGGAAATACTATACTTTGAATTACTTAGTTCATTTAAATATTTGAAACGAGAAAGTTTTGTCGTAATAATATATTTTTCTAGCAATTTAGATATTTTAATCCTTTGAAAACTAACCGTTTCTCTTTCATATTTTGTGCCAATTCTACAGGAAATATTTAGCTTTCTATTTTTATTTGGTAAAAAGAAATTCTTTGTATTATTAATAAAAAAATTAAATTTAAATATTGAATATAATCTTTGTTTTATATGAGAAAATTTTCCATGATCACAAAGACCCATATTCCAACATACTTTTATCTTTTTTAATAAGTCTTTATTCTTAACAGATTCACTCATTTGTTTATTTTTATCTATAACATTAAATTTTTTTTTATAAAAATTTGTAAACAATCTTCCTCCATAATGGGGTTTCATATATTCATTTTTATTTTTTAAAACTTGTCCTTTCCAATATAAATCGACAAAAGATAAAAAATCTGTCTTTATTTGTCCACTGTTATCTGCAGTATCAGCAAAAATTAATTTTAAATTTTTAGATTTATTTTTTCTAACTAGATCAATACATTCATTTATATTTTTAATTTTTCCTATGTATCTACTATCTATTATTAACATATCACAATCAAAAATGTTTTTTTTTACATCATAAAAAAAATTTAAATCATTTCCACTTTCTCTAATTAAATGAATAGAATTTATTATGGGATATATAAAACTATAAGTGCAATGATCTCTAAAAAAATTATTATTTAAAAGTAAATTTATTTTCATTTAAAATTAATTATTAATTTCTTTTATTAAAGAATGAATCTTTGGATAATTTTTTTTTATAAGATCTACTTCTTTATTGTAATTTCTTTTATCACTAAAAAATTTATCATCGAAAATTAGTTTATTTAGTTTCTCTGATGTAGAAGAATTTTTAGAATTTATATGTAAAACTCTATAACCCTTAAAAAAATTTTTATTAAACTTTTTTCTATAATCTGAAAAATCAATTTTTTTAACATTTTGAGTATGAGTTAATACTCCAGTTGGGGATGTAAAAAAAAATCTTTTAGAGATTAAAGACAAAATATCTACGTTTACAGATGTTTGGATAATTTTCTTACTTTTTATTTTTTCTAGAACTTTTTTTAAATAAATAGGCATAGGTTGTCGTGGATGACCTTTAAAAAGAATTAAACATTTAGGATCATTTAAACAAAGATTATTTATTATTCTTAATAAACTATCATGTTGAGATTTATTACTTTTCAAAAACTGGCTATCTCCATCTTTTCCACCAATAATAGTGTAAATTGATGAATATGATTTATGTTTATGAATTAAATTTTTTTTTATTTGTAATGCAGCTTTTTTAATTAAATTTTTCCAAGTACTATACATGTTAGGTAATCCAATATGTATAATTTTTTTACTATCTGTATTATGAAGATTTTTAATATAGTTATAAATAAAATTATCTTTGTTAAAAAAAACAAAATAATCAAAAAAATTAATTTTTTTTTTATTATCAATAATTCCTTTTTTAAATTGTTCTCTGTTCATAAGTGAAGTTGAATGACAAAATCTATCTGGTGATAAATAAATTATTTTCCCACCGAAAAACTTGCAAAGATAAACTATAAAATCTTGATTTAACATTGAAAGTCTTGGAAAAAATATCAAAGTTTTTTTTCCAAACATCAATTTTAATAAAAGTTTTATATTATTGGTAATAGAAAAAAATTTTTGAGTTATATAATTCTTACTACCTTTAAAAACATATAATTTAAAATTCTTTTTTAATTCTTTCTCAATAAATTTATGTTTTACAATTTCTTTATATTTAGAAAAATTTGTAAAAACAAAATAAATGGTAAAATCACTATATTTTCTTTTTATTTCTAATGCTGTAGGAAAAAAATTGTGAAATTCTAATTCTTGATAAATAAAAAAAAATAAATTCTTTTTTATAATTTTGCCTTTATTTATCATTTACACTTTTTAATAATCAGTTTTAATTAATTTTTTTTATTTTTTTTATTTTATTTCGAGAAAATAAAAAAATGTTATCAGCTATATTTGTAAACTCTTTATTATGACTAATTGCAATTATTGTAATTTTTTTTGAAATATTTTTTAATATTTTACAAATTTTTCTTTCCGTTTCATGGTCTAAATTTGCTGTTGCTTCATCTAAAAGAATAAGTGTTGGTTTTCTAATTAATGCACGAGCTATAGATATTCTCTGTCTTTGCCCTCCAGATAACATTATGCCTCTCTCTCCAACAATAGAATTAATCTTCTTTGGTAATTTATTTAAGAATTCATCAATTCCTGAAGCTTTAATAGCAAAATCGATATCTTTTTTTTCATATTTCTTCCCTAGCGTTATATTTTCTAGTATAGAATTATTAAGTAATATAGTTTCTTGAGGAACATATCCGATTTGATCTCTCCACTGCTTTAAATTGATTTCTCTTAAAGGAACATCGTCAATAAGGATATCTCCTTTGTTTGGCTTGTACAATCCAATGATTAAGTCAAAGATTGTGGTCTTTCCAATCCCAGATGGTCCATATAATGTATTAATTTTTTTACTATCAAATTTTAAAGATAAATCTTTAATAACTTTCTTTTTTGTATACTGAAATGTTAAATTATCAAAGTTAATTTTAGATTTTAATCTAACTGGTAACTTTCCATTCCATTCTTCTTTATTATTTTTTGCTTCATTAATGGTAGATAAAATACTTTGTACATATCTTTCAAGTCTAATTACATTTAAATATGAAACTTGAAGTGAGGCTAAATATGACATTAATCTATAAAAAATAAATACTAAAAAAACTATCTCTGTAATACTGAATTCAAAGAAATTTATTGATAAATACAAAAATAAACAAATAAATAAAGCAACTAGAGGTTCTTGAATGGATTGTACTGCTGAGGAAAGAAAAATTTCTTTTTTATAAAAATAACCCACCTTATCTGCTTCTCTATTTAGCATTTTATTTATTGATATTCCGCTATTCATAGCTTTTATTGGTTTAAGTAAAAGTAAATATTCAGTTAAATCACCTGTCATTCTTTTTATTCCCTCTACTATGGCACCAGTAAACGAAGTTAATATTTTATGTATTGAAATAACAACAATGAGCAAAATTAAAGCATAAATAAAAGCAGAAAATGTTACTACAAAAGATGTGGCGAGACTTAAGCACAAATAAAATGAAAGTTGTATAATGGAATTTAGAAAAAGTACATAATATTGAAATGAATTAGCTGCTTTATCAGGTTCACTACTAATTGCATTAGCTAATGTACCTACTCTTTTTGTAACAAAATAATTCCATTTAGCTTTAAAAATAGACTCTACCATTGCTATGCGGTAATCCTTTGAAATTAAAGCATAGGTGTTTCCCATAAGTAAAGAATTTACTAATTTCAGCAAAGATTTCATAACTATCGCTAAAATAAAAAAAATTAAAACAAACAATATGTTTTCTGTAAGTCCAAATTTCTCGAACAAATCGTATACAGCGTTAGTAAAACCACTTTCAGGAATTCTATCTCCGGTCATTATTAAAAAAATTGGAATTATAGTTAAAATTCCAAGAATTTCAGAAAAACACGCAAAAGTAGATATTAAAGTTGCTAAAATTGTTCTCTTAAAATAATTTTTATAAAGAAAATTTGTTATTGTCCTGAGAGCAGAAAATTTAATTAATTCTGATTTGAAAATTTTATTGAATATCATTTTTTTATATACTTTGTCCTAATTAATTTTTTAGCAGAGCTGGATATATTACTCAAAGATATATTCCTTTTATGTGCTATTTCAAATAAAGTGTTAGAACCATCTGATAAATTTAAAATCTCCAAGATGCTCATTACTTCCTTATTAAGTTTTTTGTTAAAATTATAACTATTAATACTCATTGTCTCTGGATAAAGGTTTGTTTTGCTTTTTGAAAGTTGTGGAGACCCCTTCATAATTCTTGAGATATATTTTTCATTAAGAAAAATAGGAATCTGATTTATTTTTTTTACAATATTTTCATATGAATTAATGATTTTTAACATTGTATCAAACGAAATAATATCTTTGTTATCTAAACTGGTATGATATTCTTTATAAGTTCCATACATTTGCCCCATTAGTAAACCAATAGGTAGATCAAACCCAGGAGTTGAAAATTGTTTTTCATCACTGCCTGCAGGAAAAAAATCAATAATCTTATATGGATATTTTTGTTTTTTTAAATAATCTAAAGCAATAATATTTGTTAAACTATTTTCTTTTCTACTTTTTTTATAAAAAAAACTTTTTCCAAATCCTACGCAATTTATAACATAACCGGCTACAATATTTTTCTTAAGCTCATTTCCGAATCTTTTTAAAAAAGCTATGGATCCTATATTTTCAGGACAAAATAAAAATTTAATCGAATAATTTAATTTTTTTATTTTTTTTAATTTTTGATATAAAAATGCAGTTACAAGAGGTCCTGAAAGTTCATTATGCGCCATAGAGGGGTGGCATAAATATGTTGAAAAAAAAATTGTTTTTTTAGATCTTCCTTTAATATCAGCTATACCAATAGTTAACTTACCAGGTGTTAAAGTACTTTTTATAAAAACTTTATAAATTCCTTTTTTTAATTTTTTAAACTGGTTATATGATATACAAAAACCCCAATCTCTTTTATAATATGATGTCACATACGGAATAGCTTTTGGAAGTTCTTTTATTGTATATAACTTCTTTTTTAATTTATCTAATGTTAAACTTTTATTTACAGGAATAGAGTATCCCATTAAATGTAAATTATTTTCCTTAAAATCTAAAATTTTATTTCCGTCAGGATCAATTATATAAGCTTCTTTAACATTCCATTCCTTTGGAACTGTCCAGTCAAAACATTTTTCACCTGTTTTAAAATTTATTTTCTTTAAAGGAATAATTTCGGAAATAATATTTAAACTTTCTTGGTAATCTTTACCTGTTATACTCCTTGCAATAGGAAATAACCTATCAAAGTAATTTTCGATCTTTTTTTTTATTTTCATAGTAGTTTAATTAAATGTCACCAATTAATTTGCAATTTTTTTTTATATCCAAGTCTAGTCTTTCAACTTTATTATTAATATTTCTTATAATTGGATTTTTATCTAACCAATTAATAATTATCTCTAAACTAGGAGGATTGCCTTTAAAATTGTTATAAATTTTTTTTATTACTTCCAAGTCTTCTTTAGTATCAACGGTTAGCCTTATATCTTTCCTAATTAATTTTTTATTATTAACTTTATATTTCTTTATTTTGAAATAATCAGGTCTTTTTAAATAAAAAGATAAATATTCAGTTAAATTTTTATTTTTAATTATATTATCACATTTAATAAGAGCTTTTTTTGATATAATTTCAGGTGATGTACCAAAAGGCAAATTATCAACATATGTATATTCAGATTTTGATTTAAAATGATCTTTTATCATTTCATCTATTAATTGAGGATCTGTAAGAGGGTTATCTCCAGTAACTCTAACTATCCCATCTGCTTTTCTTAACTTAATTACAGATAAAAATCTTGATAAAACATTTAAATCATCTCCTCTAAATAACGAAATCTTATTTAATTCAGCTAATGCTTCCAGTTTATCATCATCTTTATTCTTAGAAGTGCACCAAACTATATCAATTGGTATTTTTGCTAACTTAATTCTTTCAGTTAATCTAATAATTAAAGGTTTTTTATATAAATTTATTAAAGCTTTTCTTTTTAATCTTTTAGATTTTAATCTAACAGCTACTAAAATTAAGAATTTTTTTTTCACTAGAAATCTTTTTTAGAAAAAGGAGAATCTATTTTTTTTTTATTTACTAATTTTTTACCTAAAATACTTTTAATTTCATCTAAAAAAGAATTACTTGGCTTATCAACTCTTTTAAAATTAATCTCACCTTCATTTATTATTGATCCTTTTTTAAGATTTTTACTTGCAACTAAATATTTTTTAAATTTATTTTTATAAATTAATTCATTTGTATTTATTTTAAATTCTTTGTTTTTATTTAAAAATTTAAATTTTTTGAAAAAAGATACAAATTCTTTAAATTCATGAGGGTTTAGGGCTGTCTCAAAATCAGGATATTTTTTTTTTCTATCTAAAATTATATGTTTTTCAATTATGTTTGCGCCATTTATAATTGCTAAAGAGCATAATGAATATGTTAAACCTATGTTTCTGGAATCAGAATGATCGGCATAACCAACTGTGCATTTAAATAAATTTTTTATTAATTTTAATTTCGTAAAATTTACATTAAGAAAATTAGTTGGAAAATTTTGAAAACCTTCAATTAAAACAACTTTTCTTTTTGAAAAATTTTTTATAACTCTTTTTATATCATATTTATCAAGCCCCGCGGTTCCTAATAGTATTTTTTTCTTTAATTTACAAATTTCTTTAATAAATTTTATATTTTTCGTATCACTTGTTGGAATTTTTATAGCATGATAATTCTTAATATTTTTTTTTATAAAATCCAAACTATCTATATCATATGGCTCTAAAATAATTTGTATTTTTTTTGTTTTAATTTTATTTAAAATCTCAGCTATTTTGAAATGAGGTATTTCTATTTTTTTAAAAAAATTATAATTCTTATGTTTATTTTGTAAAAGTTTACTAGTTTTAAATATTTGAATCTTTACGGCATCTGCCTTTGATTCTATAGCAAAATTAATCAACTTTTCTAAATTTTTTGAACTGCCGTTATGAGCAGAGGCTATTTCGGATATTATATATACCAAAATTATAAATTAAATATATTGTTTAAATTTTTTTTTTAATCTGAAAATGCTTCGTCAATTCTAATAACTGGCTCATTTTTTATATTAGACTTTTTTATCATTAAATCTCTTTTTTTAACCTCTTCGTTACTCATCTTTCTCCATTCGTATGATGTTTCAACATAGCAATTCTTACAAAGATGATGTTTATCCAGCTCTTTTTTTCTATTAATTTCTCTTAAATCATTCATTCTTTTTCCTTTCCAAATATCTTTAAGACTAGTCTTTTTAGAATCTCCAATTTTATAATTTCTATCCCAATCAGCACAACAAGGAAAAACTTCTCCGTCCCTAGCTACAATCATTCTTTGCCATGGCTGATTGCATCGTTTCCTTCCTATTGCAACTTGATCACCACTATAAAGGAAGGATCCTTGCCCCCTATTTGTCACATCGTTAACTCTTATATCATCAGCAATATTTTTCCACATACTGATAAATTTGTTAACTTCATTTTGATTGTCTTTCATTTTAACCATTTGTATTCTTATAAAAGGTTTTTGTCTTTTTAAAGATTTTCTTATTTCATAAAAAGTTTTAATATTAGTCATTAATTTATTAAAATCAGATCCAACACGTATTCTTTCGTAAGTTTTCTTCGTTGCACCATCCATTGAAAAAATTACCCTATCTAAACCAGAATTTATAATTTTCTTTATTCTTTTTTCATTAAATGGTATTCCATTAGTATTAATTTGAACTTCTAAAATTCCCTTACGTTTTGCATAATGTATTAAATCTTCTAAGCCTTTATGAAGAGCTGGTTCACCACGCCAATTAAATTTAATTGATTTCGTCCCTCCTTTAGCAGCCTGATCAATCAAACTTTTTGCAAACTTTGTATCAATTAATCCTGTTATTGGAACTCCTGTTGTTCCATGCACGCACATAATACATTTTAAATTACATGCTTCTGTAACTTCTATATCCAAATGAAGAGGAAATTTTAAAACAGAATCGTACTTAGCAACATAATTCCATCTAAATCTATACCAAAAGAAATTTAAATCAAAACCTCGTTTGATCCATTCTAGAAACACATTAAATTTTCTTCTTATAGGGTTTACTTCTTGATATTTTGCCATTTCTCTATCTACTTTTTACCATTTCTAATAAAATTGTTTGATCAATATCAATTAATCTGTCTGCTACAATTAAATCAAATACTGATTGTATCATTAAAGCCTCAATTTCGTTATTAATATATAGTAATGTTTTTTTTTTTCCTTTTTTAAAATAATAATCTATGTTAGATACAAAAATTCCACCAGCTACTTCTAAAAAGGGATTTTTATCCGATTTTTGACCACTTGAAATATTAAAAAAATCTTTTTTATTTTGTGACTTCCAAATTGATGACTTTATTTTTTTTACACTATAAATTCTATCAGATTTACTCTTTTTAAATAATGCTATAATTTTATCAATGGTCTCGGCTCTCATAAAAGGTGCATTTGGAAGTAAAGTAACAATTATTTTTGTTTTAATTTTACTTTTTCTTAAAAAATCTTTAACAACTTCATCAGTTAAAATATTTTTTTTAGTTAATTTTTTTGGTCTAATATAGGAAATTCTAGCTCCGTTTTTTTTGCTAAAATTTGCAATCTTTTTATCTTCAGTTGATACAAAAAC
>Ga0315338_1001841_pt1 | contig 23831 bp, 20 predicted proteins | sample ASW8metaG_FD_204518 | JGI IMG/M metagenome (GOLD analysis project Ga0315338, IMG submission 204518) | Ammonia-oxidizing marine archaeal communities from Monterey Bay, California, United States - ASW #8 | ecosystem: Environmental > Aquatic > Marine > Coastal | place: USA: California | collected... | reverse complement strand
AGGGCGACGACCGCGTAGGCGAGGACCGCGTCGGGGAAATCGTTCATGTCGATCTTGCCGAGGCTCTTCAGTCCGTCGGTCGGGCCCGTGACGCGGACGCCGTCGCTTCGGCGTGTCACCTGGCAGCCCATGCGTTCGAGCAGGTCGAGGATCTTGAAGTCCGCTTGTAGCGAATCGGTCGGGATGCCCGAGACGGTGACGCTGCCTCCGGCGATCGCGGCGGCACAGAACGGGTAGGCGGCGGACGAGGCGTCGGGTTCGATCGCGTACTCGCGTGCGTGATAGGGCTGGCCGGCCTTGATCCAGAGCTTCTCTTCGCCGCGCCATTCGGCTTCGGCGCCGAAGGCGCGCATCACGTCGAGGGTGAGGTCGATGTAGGGGCGCGAGACGACGATGCCGTCCTTGAAGCCGAGTTCGATGTCGTGCTTCGCAAAGGGGGCCACCTGGGCGATGGCCGAGACGTATTGGCTTGAGCGGCTTCCGTCGATGAGGGCGGGTCCGCCAGGGAGTCCGCCGCCGTGCACGCGGACCGGCGGGCAGTCGTCCCGGCCTTCGATCGTGAGCTCGGCGCCGAGGTCTCGAAGCGTGTCGACGAGGTCTGAGATCGGGCGCTCGCGCATGCGGGCGTTGCCGTCGACGACGATCGGGCCGGGGGCGATGGTGAGGGCGGCCGTGAGGAAGCGAACGGTCGTTCCGGAGTTGCCGCAGTCGAGGGCGTGGCCGGGGACATCGAAGTGGCCGCCGCGGCCGCGCACGATCCAGCTGTCGTCGGTCTCTTCGACGGCGATGCCCATGGCGTCGAGGGCCGCGCGCATGACGACGGTGTCATCGGATTCGAGGCCGCCCGAGAGGTGGCTCTCGCCGTCGGCGAGGGCGGCCAGGAGGAGGGCGCGGTTCGTGATGCTCTTGCTGCCGGGGACCGAGATCCGGCCGTCGAGGGGGCCGCGGGTTTCGATCGTGAGTCGATCTGGCAGGTCGGACCGGGCCATCGCTTCGTTAGGTTCCTCTTGGCTTGGGAGGCGTGGACCGCCGGCGCCCGTTCATGGCGGCCGAGAGGCGTTCAGGGGCCGGGCCGGGCACGCTCACGGCAAGCATTCGGGCGCACCGTAGCACGGACGCGCTTTCCGTTGACACTCGGCAGGCGCTCAGGCACACTCCGGCACCGGTTGGAATCCATAAGGTTGTCGGTCAGTTAGCACTCCGCCACCCCTGGTCATCCCGGTCCAGCCATATAGATGTTGTAGTGGATGTTGTGTAGTCGGCGTGTAGTCGAGATGTCGTCGACTTTGAGTCGATGTCGTCATCGGGGATCCTCGACGGATCGCACTCGACGACATGAGTTTCCGGAGTGGGCATTGCGTCCGCTCCCGTCGGCCTCTGGGTGGGGGCGGGCGGATCCCGCGCGCGCGGACGAGCGTCCGAATGCGCGGCCGAAAAGCAGATGAGAGCCAGGCAGAGCTAGCCAGGGCCAGGAGAGACCGCAGGTGCTGAAAGTCCTCGTTTCCGATTCCCTCGCCGAACAGGGAGTCACACTACTGGAGCAGAGCCCCGGCATCGAAGTGGTCAACAAGCCCGGCCTCTCGCCCGCGGAACTCCTCGAGCTGATCCCCGAGATGGACGGCCTCATCATCCGCTCGAACACGAAGGTGACGGCCGAGGTCTTCGCCGCCGCCGACAAGCTCAGCATCGTCGGCCGCGCCGGGATCGGCGTCGACAACATCGACGTCAAGGCCGCGACCGAGAACGGGGTCGTCGTCGTAAACACGCCCGAGGGCAATAACATCACGACCGCGGAACACGCGATCGCCCTCATGGTCTCGCTCGCGCGACATATTCCCCAAGCGACGGCCTCGATGAAGGCCGGCAAGTGGGAGAAGAAGAAGTTCCAGGGCATGGAGCTCTACAACCGAACCCTCGGCGTGCTCGGCGCGGGCAACATCGGCCGCTTCGTCGTGTCCCGCGCGAAGGGCCTCGGCATGAAGGTGATCGTGCACGATCCCTACCTGACCGCCGAAGCCGCGGCGCGCCTCGAAGTCGAGCGCGTCTCGCTCGAAGAGATGATGAGCCGCGCGGATGTCGTGACGGTGCACGTCCCGAAGACGAAGGAAACGACGGGCATCCTCGGCAAGGCCGAGTTCGCCCTCGCCAAGCCCGGGTTGATCGTCATCAATGCCGCGCGGGGTGGCATCGTCGATGAAGAAGCGCTCCTCGAAGCACTGAACTCGGGACAGGTCGGCGCCGCGGGACTCGACGTCTTCGTGACCGAGCCGCCGCCCGAAGACCACCCGCTCGTCGCGCATGCGAACGTGATCTGCACGCCGCATCTCGGCGCTTCGACCGAGCAGGCCCAGATCAACGTCGCGATCGCGGTCGCCGAACAGCTCCGGGACTACCTCCTCGAGGGCGAGGTCCGGAATTCCCTGAACGTGCCGACGGTGTCCCCCGAACAGATGGCCGAGATCGGGCCGTACATCGAGCTCGGCGAGAAACTCGGTCGCTTCCAGGGCCAGCTCGCCCAGGGTCGCGTCGACACGGTCGAGGTCGAGTACTCGGGCGAGGTCGCCGAACTGAAGGTCGCGCCGATCACGATCGCCGTCTTGAAGGGCATCCTCTCGCCGGTTCGCGAGAGCGTGAACCTCGTGAACGCCTCACACATCGCGCAGGAAATCGGCATCAAGGTCATCGAGTCGAAGGTCGCACGCTCGACCGACTTCGCTTCGGCCGTCTCCGTTCGCGTGAACGGGGTCGTCGAGCGGCTCGTTGCCGGGGCGGTCTTCCATGGAAGGCAGCCGCGCATCGTGCGCATCGATGACTTCATGCTCGAAGCCATCCCGGAAGGGTGCACTCTCCTTCTTCACAACCACGACCAGAGTGGCGTGGTCGGGACGGTGGGCACGATCCTCGGTGAGGCCAACATCAACATCTCTCGCATGCAGCTTGCTCTCCACGAATCCCGGGGTGAGGCATGCATGCTCGTCAACATCGACCAGGAACCGGATCCAAAGGTCCTGGCCGCATTGCGCGACGCGAAGAACATGATCGCCGTGCAGGTTCTGGAGCTCTAGTTATGTCTACTGTCGTCGCCGTCGGCGCCCAATGGGGTGATGAAGGCAAGGGAAAAATTGTCGATTGGCTCGGTCCGCGCGCGGACCTCGTTGCCCGATTCCAGGGCGGGAACAACGCCGGCCACACGCTCGTGGTCGATGGCGAGACGACGATCCTCCACGTCGTTCCCTCCGGCATCCTGCACGACGGTTCGACGAATCTGATCGGCCCCGGCGTGGTCGTCGACCCGTCGATCCTGCTGGGCGAAATGGCGAAGCTCGAAGCACGCGGCATCCTGAAGGATCCGTCGCGCTTGCGCGTCTCGGGACGCGCCCACGTCATCCTGCCCTGGCACACCGCCCTCGACGCCGCCCGCGAAGAGCGCGCCGGCAAGAGCAAGATCGGCACGACCGGTCGCGGTATCGGTCCCTGCTACGAGGACAAGGTCGCGCGTCGCGGCGTCCGCGTTGCCGACCTGCGTCAACCCGACGAACTGCGAACCAAGTTGAACGCGATCGCCGAACAGAAGAACATCGAACTGACGAAGATTCATGGCTGGGAGCCGATCGACGTCGACGAGCTCTTCGACAAGTGCATCGAGTGGGGCCGGCAACTCGACCCCTACATCGATCACACGGGTCGCCTTCTCGATCGTTCGCTGCGCGCTGGCAAGAACATCCTCTTCGAGGGCGCACAGGGCACCTTCCTCGACATCGACCACGGGACGTATCCGTTCGTCACGTCCTCGAACTGTGTCGCGGGCGCCGTCTGCACGGGCTCTGGCATCGGCCCGACGAAGATCGACCGGGTCATCGGCATCACCAAGGCCTACACGACGCGCGTCGGTGCGGGACCGTTCCCGACCGAACTCGAAGACGAGACGGGCGAAGAGCTTCGCCGCGCGGGCGCCGAGTTCGGCGCGACGACGGGACGGCCGCGGCGCTGTGGTTGGCTCGATGCGGTTCTTCTTCGGGAAGCCGTTTGCGTGAACGGGCTGACGGATCTGGCGATCAACAAGCTCGACATTCTTTCGGGCTTCGACGAGCTGAAGATCTGTACGGCGTATGACATCGACGGGAAGGTGACGGAAGACTTTCCGATGACCCTCGCGGAAGCGGAACGGGCGAAGCCGATTTACGAGACGCTTCCTGGGTGGACGGAGGATCTCACGAAGATGACTTCGATCGATCAGTTCCCGGAGAATGCTCGGCGGTACATCGAGCGGATCGAGGCTCTGGCGGAAGTTCCCGCGGCGCTTCTTTCGGTCGGGCCTGGGCGGGATCAGACGATCATCGTTCGGGAGTTGTTCGCCAAGCGCTAGGCGGGTTTGCTCATGGGTCGAGGGGCGGCGCGGTACGGCGCGCCCTTTGGTGAATGGCTCGGCCGCTCGTGCGCCGCGGTTTCTGCGTCTCGTTGTTTGGGGCTCGCGTGGGTCGCGGGGATGGACAGCGAGGGTCGGCCTGCGCTTGATTTCACCAAAGGGCACACCGCACCGCGCCGCGTCCTCTGGCGCATTAGCGAGGACGGTGGGTGTGGGAGTGCGCCTTTGGCGCGGCGCGCCGAAGGCGCGCGGGGCGATGTGGTGTGCCGTTCCGATTGCGTCGTAGTCGTGCCGTCGGTCGGTCCTTGCCGGGTGTTTCGGCGGGTTTGGCTTGACTTTCCTCGCCAGAGAGTGCATACGGGCTAGAGGTCGTGCGTGGCAGCATGCTGGGTGCGTTATGCGAATTGAGATGCGAATGGCGCGAATGCGAAAGCGGCTCTTCCTGATCGTGACAGTGTGTCTGCTCTTGCTTTTGACGGCTGGGGGGGCGCAGGCTTTGCGACTCTCGGTTTCGATCGATTTCGAATCGAGCGTGGTCGCGAATGGCCTGACGCCGCTGTTTCCAGGCACAGATAATATCGGGCTCGCACACTTCACTCCGGGCGACATCATTGGACTCGTCATCGTTGCGGAGAACGCGCCAGCGGACCTGATCTCGGGAATCTATGCGACACTGGCTTGGGATCGAAGGGACGTCGCTTACATCGGCGGAGGATTCGCGGGGTCGATCTTCGAAGGCACCTGTGAGGGGCCGGGCTGCACGGTGCCACCGCGACTACAACCGAGTATCGGGGCCCCGACTCTCAGTTCTCAGAGTCCCTTTGCTCGATCGACCGGCGTGACGGAGTGGCTCCAGGTCGTCTCGCACAACGTCATCCGGCCGGCCGATACGCCGTACACCCTGGGAACCGGGCCCGATGTTGTCACATCGACGTTGGGCTTTCAGGTGCTGCCGGGCGCCACTGGCACCGGTCCATTTCCATTCCATCTGCAGATCGATTTCGCGATTGGACCGGATCTCGAGCCGTATGATGGTCCAATCAATCTCAGTGGTGCCGTATTCAACGTACCCGAGCCAGGAAGTGCGCTCTTGCTCGGACTTGGCTTGACGGCTCTGAGTCTCCGGCGCCGCCGCTCGCGCTGAGCGGCCCCGTTATTCGAGTTTTATCAGGCGACTGCGCGGATCGATGATCCGCGGTTTGTTGCGGAGCTGTCGAGGGCTTTTTGGGCGGCCGATCGGCCGCTTGCGAAGGCGGGTTCGCAGAGGATGCCGGGGGCGGCGACTCGGTCGCCGGCGAGCCAGCGGTTTGGGCCCTGCTCGACGCTTGGGCGATCGCGCCAGGTCGTGCCGGGGGGGTCGGCGGCGCCCGCGCCTTCGCTGAGTCCCTGGCGTTTCCATGTCGCGCGTGTTCGCCAGTCGGGGACGGCGAGGTCGAGGACGGCTTGGATGCGTTCGAGACCCGATGCGAGGTCTTCCCCTTCGCGCAGGCCGGCGATGCACTGGTAGAGATGCTCGCCTTCGGGCGCGAGGGTCGGGTCGTAGGCGCTGTAGTCCGAGGCGTACACGCGACGATCCAGGTCGAGGACGGCCTTCTTGTCCCGGCGATGGGGTCTGATGGCGACGTCGAACATGGCGGTTCGCGGCGCTGGCCAATCGATGCCGGGATCGTCGAGTAGGCGACGCGCCGTACGCAGGTCGGTCGCGACGATGGTGGGGCCGTCGGCTATCGAGAGTTGGCTGCATTTCTCGCCCGTTTCGATTCGGACGCCGAGCGAGCGTGCGTGCCTCGCGAGGGCGTCGATGATCGCGACGAAGCCGCCCTTCGTGTAGCTGACGCTCGGGTTGGTGAAGGATCGCTGGAGGCGTTCGTGTACGAAGGCGGCGGAGAGCGAGCCCGGGTCGCCATGAAAGGTCGGGAGTGACGCGAAACCGATGGCGGCTTCAGCGCCGCGGGGGCTCATGTGTTGCTCGGCCCAGGTTCGATAGTCGACGTCCGTCTGTGCTTCGCGTTTCAGGCTGCGCAGCATGGGGAGGAGGGCGAGCGGCAAGCGCAGGATGCGACCGTCGCGCGCGAGCTTGAAGGCGGTCTTTTTTGGGGGCGTGCTCGGCGGCATGAGTTGGCGCTCGGCCAGCCAATCCGTGAAGGCGCCGTGGTAGAGGGCATGGCCCCCGATGTTCGCGCGATAGGGACCGTCGTCGGTGCGCGCGCGGCCGCCGAGTCTGGGGCTGGCTTCGAGGAGGGTGGCGGATCCGCCCGCTTCGGCGATGGTGATGGCAGCGACGAGGCCGGCGACGCCGCCTCCCACGATCTTGATTTCGGTCACGCTGGTTCTCCCGGTTTGGCGCGATTCGGAAGAAGGGGGAGTCGGCGTGGGAGAAGGTTCCCGGAGAATGGGATTAGGTGGTTCGCGAGAGGGGGGATGTGGTGAGCGAGGGGAATGAAGTGGCACGGCGGGCGCTCGAGAAGCTGCGCGAGGAACTCGACGAACTGGTTCGGGCGACGGCGGAGGGCGTGAAGCCCGTGGATCTCGGGGAGCCGATCGGGCGGGTATCGCGCGTGGACGCCATGCAGCAGCAGACGATGCTCGCCGAGAACCGCCGCGCAGCGCAGCAGAGGAAGCAACAGGTCGAGGCTGCGCTGGCCCGGGTCGAGGCCGGCGAGTACGGGGAATGCCTCGGATGTGGTGAGGAGATCGACCCGGGACGGCTCGAGGCGAAGCCCGAGGCGGCCCTCTGCTTCGAGTGCCAGAGCCGGCGCGAAGGGGCACGCGGCTGAGGTTTCGGCGGGTTGTTGGGCTCGTCGAGTCGTTGGGTCGCGGGAGAGTCGGGAGGAGAGTTGCCGGATCGCCGCGTCGTGAGGTCGTGGGGTCGCGGGAGAGCCGGGAGGAGAGCCGGGAAGGGAGTCCCCTTTTCTGCCCGCACGGGAACCGACTATCGAGGAGCGGGGCCCTGTCAGGGACTGGTTCCGGGGCGGGCGCGGGCACTGTTCTCGCGGGTGGTGCCCGAGCCCGCCTCGGGCACCTCGAGGCCGAGCGCCAGGGCGCGAACGCCGGCTTCGAGCGAGGGGACGTGATGCACGGCCCTTGATTGAAGGGCGCATCCGGTCGATAAGATGCTCCAGCTGCCGGGTCTCGAGGGAGATCGCGGCGGCATCTGGGAGAGGAGCGGGGCTTGGCCGGTTCGATTCGCGTGCTATCTGGAAATCTCTGGTGGGGAAGGGCCGACCCGGACGGGCTCGTCGATCTCATCCGTGATCATCAGATCGATGTCTTCGCCGCCCAGGAGCTCGGCCCCGAGAACGCCGAAGCCATCGCCAGCGAACTCCCCCACGGCGAGCTCGAACCCCACGACCAGTTCCAGGGCATGGGCATCGCCCTCCGCCACCCCGGCAAGTACGAACGCGTCCCCATGCATTTCCGCGACGCCCGCCGCGTCGTCCTCGACCCGAACGACTGGCCCGGGCTCGAACGATCGATCGACCTCGTGAACGTGCATTTCCATGCGCCCCACGCGATCCGACCCTTCCCCTCGCTCCTCGTCCGCCGCCGCCAGGCGGTCGACTTCGAGCGCTTCCTCGCCGAGAACCCGAGCAACGCGCGTGCCGTCGTCGGCGACTACAACGCGACACCGCAATGGCCTCTCTACCAACGCTTCGCCCGCATGTTCACGGACGCCGCGATTCACGTCGCACAACGGGAAGGGCGGAACGTCGCATCGACCTGGGGACCGCGGCCGGGCTTCCCGCGCTTGCTGCGGATCGACCATGCGCTCGTGCGCGGGCTCGAGGTGGAGAGCTTCGAGGTCGTGACGATTCCGGGGAGCGATCACTCGGGGTTGGTGTTCGAGTGCCGGCCTCGGATCGTGGTGGCTTAGGGCGCGCAGAGGCGCGCGAGGGAGCGGGCCTCAGTAGTTGGCGACCAGATACTGATCCGCGATGTCGACGATGTAGTAGAGAAGGTTCTGATCCGTCGCCCCGACCGACCAGCCTCCCGCCATCGCATTCGAACTCCGCGTGACCCGCGGCCTCGCGATCACCTCGCCCGACGCGGCGTCGATCAGCGCGAGGCTGATGTCGATCGTGGAACTCCCGGCCATCGCGCCGGCCCAGAATCGCGCGCCGCCGCTCACGATCTTGATCGTTTCGAATTCCGGCTGGATCTGGAGCGTGCCTCGGCCCATGCCCGAGGACGACCATTCGGCGAAGCGGGTCTCGAGCCGTGCGGCGAGGAGGCCTTCGAGCTTCTCCGCATAGGCGATCTTGTCCTCGTTCTCTTCGATGCTGGGGCTCAGCGTGGCGGGCAGCAATTCAAAGTTCGCATAACTCGAGAGGCGTTGGCTCGGCGCCACCATGCGGCCGGCTTCCTGGCTCGCGACTTCCTGACGTTTCGAGTGGTCGCCGCCGCTGCCCGCGCAGCCGATCGCCAGGGGGATGAGGAACAAGACTCCGAGAAGGACTCTGGGGATCCGAATCATGGGTCACCTCCGAGATCGGAGTCTATCACGAGGGGAGGGGTCAGGTCGTGATAGGTGCGTGCAAGACACTTTTTGGAGTTGGTAGGTGGGGTGGCGCACAGGGACGGACTGGCGTTTGAAGCAGGGGTATGAGGCTTCGTGTCACGGATTCGAGATTGGCGCTCGAAGTTGACGTTCGAGATTGACATTCGAGTTGGACGAGCGGCGTCGCGCGAATAGCGCGTCATCTATCAACAGATAGAAAGACAAGCGGCGGCGCGATCGTCGGGCGAAGCGTCCGGTTTCGCCCTCCGGTTGCTTCGCTCGTGCACATCGCGCCGCCGAGTTTCGTCGAGATGGCAGCTTCGACGGATCTTCTCTTCGACTAGCGATTCATCCAGTCAGGCACTTTGCCTAGCGCGCCTGGCTCTTCTAGAAGGGCAGGGCCCAATCCGTCGAGCGGGGATTTCGGTCCACCTTGCGGACGTTCGACCGGGTTCGACTCCAGTTCACCGAGGCCGGGACAGCCCAGGCTTCGACACGGACGCGACGGACACGGCGGGGGGCGGCCGGTCTCGCCGGTTCGGACGGACTACATCGCGGGGAGTTCGTGAGGGTCGGAACCTGGAGGGGGAGTTCGTGGAGCGTGTTTGCGGGGCTGTTCGCAGAGTTGTTCGAGGGCGACGCGGAAGGAGAGACGGAAGAGGTGGCGGTCTGTTCGTTCTGGACGGTCGGTTCGGACATTTCGAGCTTCACGGCGATGTCTCCTGGGTGTTGTGTGGGTTCGAAGAGGGATAGCGAACAAAAAGCGAAAAGCAAAGACAAGGCGAAAGTTTCTCGCGAATGAGGAGAGAGCGGACTGAAGTGGGTTTGGGGGGTCGAATTCGGCTCGACGGGTCGCGGCGGCGGTGTTATCCAACGCCCGGGCCCGTAGCTCAGTTGGTAGAGCAGGAGACTTTTAATCTCACGGTCCGGGGTTCGAGTCCCCGCGGGCTCACCGATTTCCCTTTATGGAACAATCGGTTAGACGGCCGTTGATCATCGGCGTCGGGGTCGACATATTCATCGGAACGCTCTCGGAACTTCTTGAAACACGCTCGACGGTCGGTCCGACAGTCGGGATTCCGATTTTCTTCGCGGGTCACGAGCGATTCCCTGAGGAGGGATCGCTGGTAAACGCAAGGATCCTGGGCAAGATAAAAACTGCCCAAGTCCTAGGGCATGACTTAAAACCGCCCTACGCGATTCCTCAGTTCGAGGCGTTGGCGGTGTCGAAGCACACGCGCAAGATCGCGGCGATGTCGGTGTCCCGGTCCGCTAGCGAAATGCTGTACACACCGCGCCGATAGAGGTGTCTGCTGATCATGTCGTCTGGATCCGCGTCGTCTGAGCGGAGCCAATAGTGCCGCCGTAGAGCGGCACCGGTCGCCCTCGCCGCAGACTTGGCAGACTTCCCCTTCGCCTCGAACTCCGAGAACTTGTCAGCCCTGACCTCTGCGGCATGCACTCCCAGCCAGCGCATTAGGTTCACGTCCGTCATTGAGAGTCCGATGAACACACAGTGGCTGTCGTGAAGCGCATTGGACATCACCCGGTTGGCGAAGGATGTGGGACTAGCAAGCGAGTCCCAGTACTGCGAGTCAGTAAACACGAGGGTGTCGGGCGCGTCTCTGCTCGATTTCGCCGCGCGCGGCAGATACCCGTGGATGTGGTAGATCGGGATCGGGGGCAATCCGTTGGCGCAATTTCCGCGACGGGGGTGGAAGCTCGCTCGGGATATCGGCCACACGACCGGATCTAGATTTGGGTCGTGGCCTTCATTTGCGCACTCCTCGATCAGGCCGTCGGCATTGAAGGAGATTACCCGCGAGATTCGGCGGGTACCCCGTCTCTGATCTATGCAGATGGCCTCAGCGAGAGCGCCAAGAGTGGAGCCTGGTCGGATGTTCACGCCCGAGTAGAGGGCGTCTCTTAGCGCGTCTGCAAGCGAACTCGGGTCGCTTTCTCCTTGGAGATTGTCCGGCGTGCGCCTCGACCTCAATGCTTCTTCGATCTCCTCCAAGAGCATCTGGTAAGCGAATGGATGAGCTGTTGCTGAGGCGATGTCGAATCCCTGGCGACGGAGAGACCCAAACGGATCTGTTGACTGCAGAGTCTCGTAGACCTTGTTGAGGTGTTGTGGAACTCCGAGAGCACGCGACGATCGAGTAGCTTTCGTTCCGAACCTGACCGCGAGATCGCGGACCAGAGTTCCCCACGTCGGGATTCCTGCGCTTGCAGACACGCCCGCCCCGAGTACAAGAGTGATGTTTCCTGTGTGAGCGTCCCTGACCAGCTTGCTGGCGATATTCGCTTGCTTACTGGAGAGACCGTCGCGGAAGTGTGCAGAGTTCTCGGTCACGAAAGGGACTCTCTTGGTCTTCTGCGCCATGTGAAGGTGGGGCTCGTTCCGAGGTGGGTTGAGTATTGGAGGGTACCGGGTTTCTTGGGCTCAGTGAACCTCGGGCCACGGATCGAAAAGACTTGAAAGACGCAAGCTCAACTTTGCACCGGACCTTGAGCTTGAGCGCCGAATGTCTTTCAAGGCGCCGCTACGTCTTTATGCTCATAGGTGGACTTGTCGTGCCCGCTTGAGCGTCCGGACGCAATTTTCAAATGTCGAGCTCCGAGATATCAAGGCATGATCCAGACACCTGCGTCGAATCAGGAAATGTGTCGTCCGTTAATTAGGCAGTCCTGTTCGTTGGGCACTGTCCACTCGAGTGGACAATCCGAAGAGTCTCCCGTCCTGTTCGGCATCGTCGACATTTGCGTCCGATCAAGAGAGCGTTTTCCGCGCGGCTCTCTTGTTTCGCTGGAGGCTTGTAGCTAGCCGTGCCTATCGAGAAATTGCGCCCATCGAGAGAAAAGCTACCCAGCGGGCTGCGAACTCCGTCTACACTTATCTGAAGAATTGCGTTAGGTGACTCTCGATGCCGCGACCGCGCGTCTTCTTGCTTGTCTTTCATCGTCATCTGGCTCATGATCGGAACTGGCGCCAACTATGAGGTCGCAATCGGGCCGAGGGCCATGCTTTCCGATGAGCATAAATGCCGGCCGGAGAAGAGGGGAAACCAATGAGCATCGGTAGGAAGTCCGGAATCGTTCTCATCGTATTGGGGGCCCTCGGCGTTCTTGTCTTTGTCTCTTGCAATGATTCTGATTCTCTGGGCACGAGTGAGGAGGCACATGAAGAAGAAGCGATCAAAATGGGCTACCTGCCGATGGTTTCTAGCCTGACGTACTTCGTTGCGCTTGAGCAGCAATTCTTCAGTGACGCGGGTTTGTCAGTGAAGGGCATTCCGTTTACGACGAGCAACAAGATCGCTGCTTCACTTGATGCGGGAGATATCGACATCGGCGTGGAATTGGCAGTGATTCCCCTCCTGAATCAACTGAAGCCTGGCAAAGAGGCGAGGGCGGGCTTCAGGATCTTCTCGACAAGTCTGATCGAGGCCCACAACGGATTTGACAGCGTAGTTGTAGCGAAAGATTCGACGGTCAAAGCACTGAAGGATTTGGCGGGTGAGAAGGTTGCGGTATTCCCAGGAAGCACGGCGACGAACACCTTGCTCGAGGTCTTTCGGCGACAGTTCCCGAAACTGGCGGCTCCGATTCCGCTAGTAATGGCGCCTGCGCTTCACATAGCCGCAGTCGAGCGTGGAGAGGTCGTGGCGGCTCACGCATATGAGCCCTTCCTGTCCGAGGGAATCGTCAAACATCAGATGCGGCGAATTGCAACGTCGCTGTATGCGGAGCAGGTTTCGCCGAATCCAATCGGCGTCGCGGCGGTAAATCTGGAGTTCCTACGCGACCGGCGAGAGAGGGCGATTCTTGCCATCCGCGCGCTCGATCGGGCGGCGAATTTCGTCGAGAAGTATCCAGACATGGCTCGAATGATCATCTCTGAATACACCGGGACCGAATCCGACGTCGCAGCAGTTGTAAACATAATGCCAATGTCGATGTCCAAGGATGTCGACACAGATGGTCTTGCGGAGTACGCGAAAGTGCTGATGAGCATGGGAGAAATCCTGTTCGAGCCGGATGTAGGCAAGATCGTCTTCTCCGCGCCCGAGGACTAGCGAATGTCGATCGAGAGCGACGGATATCTGATCGAGGTCGACCGAGTTTGCTGGCCCGACGCGACGAACGGAGTTGGTCCAGTCAAAGCCGAGATTAGGCCTGGCGAAATCATCGGGGTAATGGGCCCGAGTGGGACAGGAAAGTCGACCCTTTTGAAGGCGATCGCTGGCTGGGGTTCGGAGCTGTCGGGAACCGCACTCACTCGAATTCTGAACGGTGGACAAACCCTCGATAGGAAAGAAATCTGCATTCTGCCGCAGCATTCCGCCGAGTTGATATTTCCCTGGTACAAGGTCAGAAGAAATCTCAAGATCGCCTCGAAGGTAGGAGAGCGGTTCGCGAACATTGGTAGCGTCGAAATCATTGCCGAGCAGCTCGGACTATCTGAGGACCTACTAGTGAAGTTTCCCAATCAACTATCCGGCGGTCAGCAGCGTCGGCTTGCGCTTGGGATGGTCCTCCTTAGAAGGCCCAAGATCGCACTATTAGATGAGCCATTTACCGGGCTGGATCCCGACCTCAGAATCAGAGTCTGGGATCTAATGCACTCGATCCTGAAGGGGGGCGGAGGCGCACCGCCGATGGCTGTCATTCTGGTCTCGCACTCTGTCGAAGACGTCGCCGTGCTTTGTGACCGTGTCTTTGTTCTCGAGAATCATGATCTTCAATCAAGTTTCTCAGCCGAGCTCGTGCGTGAGGCCATGCTGTCTCCGGTTCTTCCTTCGGACCTTTTCTTTGGTAGGCAACACCAGCCCGAGGTTCGGGAATGGAGTAGCGAGATTCGAGGCGCGATAGGGCGCGCGTCTGCGGGCGCGTAGGGTTCTGCGGTGATGCCGTTCTTACATCGATTGTTTGGGGCCACGATTGTATTGCCAGCGCTGATCGCGGTTGGTCTTCTGGCTGTCGACTCTTGCAGCGAGTCGGCCTCCGGAAAGTTTCCGCTGGCTGATGTAGCCACCGCGCTTGTCGGGGTATTTGAGCAGGGGCCTATCGCGCAAGTGGACCCGTTCGATGCTGCCGCCGTTAGCATGCTCCGCGTGGCACTATGCTGCGCGGCGAGTAGTTTGATTGGGCTGGCGTTAGGTTGTCTGCTTGGATTCGTGAGGCCACTTGGCCTCCTGTTGAGTCCTTCTGTCGACTTCGTTCGCGGACTTCCGATCACGTTCTTGCTTGTTCCTCTCATCTGGGTCGTAGGGATCACGAAGAGCCCAATACCTTGGGTGTTGTCTTGTGTCCCCTGTTCGTTGATCGTCCTGGTTTGTGTGTATGATCGAACGCGACTGATCTCTTCAGACCGCAGCGCTACTGCAAGGTCATTCTTTGGTGGCAGGGGAATCGACATGCTCCGCCACTTCTACTTCCAGGAACTCAAGACGGGGTTCGCGGTTGGGCTGAGGTTGGCGACACCGTATGCGGTCATCGTTATTGGAGTTCTGGAGTATGTTGGGGCAGGGAGCGCCGAGCCAGGGTTTGGAACGATGGTGCAGATGCTGAGTGAGAGAGGGGGGCAAGAGCCCGCAACGATCGCCGCAGTCATCTGGTATGGATTCTTTGGGTTGTTTCTATTGCTGGTAATCGAGGCCGCCGAAGGCGCACTGCTTCGCTGGCAAGGGAACTAGTACGGGGGAGGTCCCCGAGTGGGCGGTTGGATCGACGAGTGGAGAAAGCTGACCTTCCTCGAAAGGCATCAGGTTGCTCTATCGATTGCCGGGGCGATGTCGGTTGTGTTCTTCGGAGTATTGACGTTGGTGGTCAGTTACAGCCAGATATCGCAGGAACGGGCTCGGGAACGGCAAGCGGCCATAGAACGCAATGAAGTCCGGAACAAGCTGGAACTGAAGAGATCGGTTCGAGCTTTTCGAGGCCGCGATGGAACTGGTGTGAGCCACGTTCATTGAAATCTCCCGGCGATCTTGTGGGCGGTCGCTTGTCGTCTTAGGAGCGATCAAACATGCTCAGAGCGCTTGTTGTTATTGACTACCAGAACGATTTCTTGAGCGAGGGTGCTCTCGCCGTTCCGTCTGGAAACGAGGTTGGTCCGGTAATTCACTCGATGGCGTCTGACTTTGATCTGATTCTGGCTAGTCTCGATTGGCATCCATTCAATCATGTGAGCTTCGAGACATTCCGTCCTGCCGACGAGAGAGAGTGTGAGATTAGTGCGGCTATCGAGAAATGGCCCGTTCATTGTGTTGGATTTACCGGCGGGGCGATGCCCGGGGTGGATCTTGATGTGCGTGGAGTCCAAAGGTTCTTCCCGAAGGCGTGCGATCGGTTGACCGAGGAACTTAGTTGTGTTGCGAAAGGAGCCGAATCGGAATGCGCCCGGTTCCTTCGCAGTGCGCAGGTCGATGAAGTGCATCTAGTCGGGCTAGCCCTGGACTATTGCGTCAAGGACAGCGCTCTCGGACTTGTTGAGGTCGGTTTCTCGACTCACGTCCATCTGCGAGGTACGCGATCACTATCTCCGAATCCCGAGAATTCGATTGAGCATATGGTGTCGGCGGGGGTTCGCATTCACGAATAGGTCGGAGACCTTCGCATTGGATATCGCGCAAATGTCTCTGGTCGGATCAGTCCCCGAGAGATCTCGTCGGCCTCCATCAGCTCGTGCCTAGCTGTTCAAGGTGCAGCTCGGGACCTGATCTGTGGATCTCGTTCTGAGTGAGGCCGTCGACATCATTCGCAGCGGACGCCCTGCCGGATCTGGCGTATCGTGGAGTCGCGAATTGAAGAGGACTGGTCAGGTCCGGGTTCGTCTTGGATGATCGCGTATGCTTGAGCCTTTCAACGTATTGAACGACGCCTGGAGTTCGGCACGACCGATCGTGCCGCTGTATGGCGCTGGAATCTCCGTCGGCTCTGGTATTCCAACGACTGCGGGTCTAATCGACTATCTCTGTAAAGTCGTCTTTCTCAATGAATACTTCAGTCCGTTATGCACTGCCGATCTTTCGACGACGATAGGAAGGTCTCGTTGTGGACATGGGCACCCGGGGCTTGTGCCGCATAGTCAGTGGCCGTCGCCTCCCCAGCTGAACGCAGATCTCGCTCTACTTGTTCGCCACCCTGAAACACGAGAAATGCTTGCTGGAGTTCTGGGCCCCAGGCTGCTAGAGGCAAGCTCGGCGCCGCTCGATATGATCAAAGACTTTGTTCTCGATGAGGAGCGTCGGCGTGCTCATCCGGATATTGATCGCATGCTATCAACAGTTGGTCTCGAGAAGCGTCGAGAAGCACTCAGCGCGGTCTCGGTCCCATGGACACGACTCTTGGCTCGAGCCACTGGGGATCAGCAAGACCAGATCGATGGTTTTTTCGACCGAATCGTTCGCGCCCGAAATCCCTGCGCAGCACACCACTACAGCGGATTTCTGACTCGTCTACTCGATGTTCCTTTGGTCCTAACGACCAACTTCGACGATCTACTCGAACGGTCGATGCGGATGCAGGGCATTGAAGCCACGACCTTTGAGATTCAAACAAGCGGGATGTTGCCTGACCCGGCCTTGGTAAGAAGCCATAGAGCCATTCTGAAGCTGCATGGAGGTAGCCACGGATTGAGGGCCGACTCGACGCTTGATCGTCCGCTCACCGAGTCTGAGGTTGGTCGCTTCTGTCAATACGTTCCCGGAGACGCGGTGCTCGTCGTGGTCGGGTATTCAGGGGCCGAACTGCGTGTCCAGAGCCTTATCAATGCGCTGCTTGAATCGAGTGAGGGTTCTCGGACACTACTCTGGATTCATCGAAACCCGGCAAAGCCGCAATATTTGCAAGAACTACACGAGGTCTACCCCGAACAGGTCAAATCGCACCCGTATCGTGATGCTGGACTTTTTCTTCAAGAAGCATATGAGCGTATCGGCTATGCGCACCCGGTGAGTGGGTATCCATATCGCGCGCTACCTCAAGTTTCTCCATGGATTCCTACGGGCGGACGAGAGTCGGTCGGCTCGGACTCGAAGAATGGCGAGCGAATTCTCGTTTTCTCGGGATATCCCGGGACAGGGACTTCAACCGCGCTAGCGCGCTATACGCGTAGTCTTGAACGCACGCATCACGCGATCTGGCTCGATCTCGAAGAGCTTCCATCGGTTACAAGCTTATGTGTGGTGCTACTGCAGGAGATCCGAGAACATGACCCGGAACTGCCGTCGGTGCTATTGCCGACGGAGATCCCTGGCATCGACGCCGATCCCGTCCGTCCTTCGCCCGCTCTGATTCGCAGAATCGCCGAAGGTCTGGCTAGGTCGCGATTTGTGGTCGCTCTCGATTCCGTGCATGAGTTTTGCCAGGGGCGCGAAGGGCGCGACGCGCAGATCGTTGAACTTGGGAAGGTCGTCTACGAAATCGCACAGCAGGTCGGCGCTGCTGGAGGTGACTCTCGAGTCGGGCTTTCGTTGAACTCCTCCGACGACGAGCGGGGAATTTACCTCCCGTTCGAGGGGCGACTCGAGCACCGCGATGAGAGAATCGTTTCCTACTTGAAAGTCGGAGGCCACCGGGCGGCAGAGTTCAACGACATCGCGGATCGACAGTTGGCGGCCTTCGAGGCGCTACTGAATGTCGCGCCAGGCAACCTTCGGAACTATCCGCGCATCGATGAGTTGGTACGGGAGCGGTGGGACGAATTCGATCCCACGACCCGGCGGCTACTTATGCTTGCGTCTGCTTTTCGTCGGCCTCGAAGCATCGTCGCGTTTCGACAGCTCATAGCGCCGAGAGATGAGGACAAGTCTCAGGCGCTTGAGGAGATGCTTGGGAGTCTGGCGCGAGCACGAATCTTGATCCAGCGCGAAGGTGGCTTCTACTGGATGCATCGTTCGCTGCGCAACTGGATCGTTGAGAAGCTCAAGGAGAACACAGACGAGTTGGACTTCAGCGCCGTTCATGAGAAGATCGCGTGGTACTACCTTGAGGACGTGTTCTTCGCCTCAGGCGAGATTCAGGCTTTCATGGAGTACGTCTACCATCGTATGGAATCCGCAAAGTACGGCTCGAGTGCGGATTCGGTGCCGCGATTCCGTGCGCTGATACGAGCACTCACGCGACAGCGAAATTTCTTGCTCTCGAACGGACACTCGGAAACCTTGATGGTCTGGATCGAGGATATCAAGAGAGTGTTCGATGAGTACCGAGCTAGGGCGAGCGCCGAAGACCAGCATGGAAAGGAGCTGTCAGAGCTGAGCCAAGAGATCGATTCCAGTCTTAGCGATCTCAAGAGCACTGTTGTTCGGGAGGCTCAAGGATTCCAGTCCTCTATTCGAATTGACGTTGCTCGATTGCAGCAATGTTTGCCGCGCGACTCGCCTGAATTGGTTCGCGGGAAATCAGGGCGATACAGAATCCTCACGCCCCTCAAGCAAGTGCTCCGGGATGCGCATGGCGATTCGCAGATCGAGAACGTGCTTCAAGCACTTACCATTGGTGAGCGAGTATTGAATGTCGGTCGGTCGTGTAGCGGTCTTCGAGAGTTCGCGGATGCACACGAGTTATTGTTGATTAGTAAGGCGATTGCCACCAATGCCCTCCGCTCCGGGAATCCGACGATTCTGTCGCGTGCACGGCGCCTCTCAATCTCTTCCGGTCTGCAGGCGATGTCGACTGTTCTGAATCGCGTTGATCCCAATGAATATTTGGGCTCGTCCGCGCAAATGCCTATTGAAAATGCACTAGGCGATGCAGATAGCTTCTTTCGTCGATGCATGGCAGAAATGCGACAGCTGTCGACATCGGATGGTCTAGACGCCGAGCGACTGAGAGGCGCGTTCTATACCCAGCGAGCACGTCGATTTCGGCTGAGCTCGCCTCCGAATCTTGATCGTGCGAACCGCTATCTGAACCAGGCCGAAGCATCAGTCCGTGGGGGCGGGATGCCCGCACGAGAAAGTGCGATGATGCTCGCGATCATCGGCCTGCGTCGCACTGAGAATCTACTGACTCAGCTAGAGCAAGATTCGACCCAGGTCGGAATCAGTCCAAGATTTCACCTCCTAGGCCAAGCCTCGCAACAACTCGGCGAAGTGGATCAGAGGATTGATGTAACGCGAACCAATGTCTGGTGGTGGACACTGAGATGTTTGTTGTCCGCTCGCGTGTATTGCGAGCTGATTAGACTGTGGTGCGACTATCGAACTCTGATGGATCAGCGGTCGAGCCAGACTATTGAGAGTTGTTCGCTAGGCCAAGCGGAATTCAAACGCCTTGAAGGAGCCGATCCAATGCTCTGGCTCTATGAAGCGCTCGTTTCATTGAGTTCTGGTCTCGACAACGTTCAGACCGATGAGGTCCGGAAGGAGGCTCTGATCGGGACCTGGGGTTTGCTGAAGGGGCACCACGACGTGGTGCGTAGCCGAGTAGGATCTCTTGGAGCGGGGGAGTGGGACCGTCTGAACGAGCGGGCGGGTCTTTCATGGGCAGCTCCTGCCCTAGACGCGCGCAAAGTGGAGCGGTCTCGTAGCGGCGAATCAGAACGCTTGAGCTCTGATAGTTTTCGCGGATTGTCGCCGTGAGCCAACGCTCGGCCTGGCAAGAGCGTTTCCGGTCAAGGTCGCCTGCGGCCTCGCATGTCGACTGCGCGTTGTTCACTTTCGTGCAGACTGCCTGGCCTGGTCTGGCCTGGCCTGGTCGATAGCTCTGTCGTCGGCTCCTGTGTTCGGTGCTTCTCGAGCATCGTCGTCGCGACGATCATGACGGATCTGGAGACAGGATCGCATCTCGTTTCCCCGTGATCCTCGTGACCTCAGGCGCGATGTCGACGGATCGTTGGCACAATTAGCCATGCCGTGTATGACTGGTGGCGCAGCCATCTACCGCGGATACTGCTTCCCCACCTCCGCCGCCAGCATCCTCCTGAGCTCCTGCCGCCCAAGCCTCACAAGCGGCTGCCCGTTCACGAAAAACTGCGGCGTCTTGCGAACGCCGAGGCTGCGAAGATCCGCAACATCCTGCTCGAGGATCTCCCGAATCCTCGGCTCCTCCATATCCCGCCGAATTCGCTCCACATCAACCCCCGCCCGCGGCAGAAACTCCCAGATCTTCTCGGGCTGCGGGCGATGGTGACTCGCCCACTCGGGCTGGGTGTCGAACAGCACCTGGAGGGTCACCCATAAACGACCCTGGAGCGCCGCGGCCTCGATGGTTGCGCCCGCTATTCAACCCCGCCCGATGACACTACTCTTGACCTTGACGAGGAATCGCCGAGTCGGCCGGGGTGGTTCTGGGGAGGTTCACGTGAAGATCGGAGTCGCGCGGGAAATCAAGGACAACGAGAATCGGGTGGCACTGACGGCCGAAGGCGCGAAGCAACTCGTCGCAGCAGGCAATGTCGTGTGCGTCGAGCGAAGCGCGGGAACCGGCTGCGGGATCAGCGACGCTTCGTATATCGAGGCGGGCGCGACGATGGTCGATGCCCGGGAGGCGTGGAACTCCGATCTCGTCATCAAGGTGAAGGAACCCGTGCCTGCGGAGTTCGACTACCTGAGTGGCCAGATCGTCTTTACCTATTTCCATCTTGCGGGCGTCGACGCCGGTTTGACCGAGGCCCTCCTCGAAAGCGGGACCACGGCGATCGCCTACGAAACGGTCGAAGACGAGCGGGGCCGTCTCCCGCTTCTCGCGCCGATGAGCGCGGTCGCCGGCAGCATGGCACCCGTGATGGGCAGCTACTACCTCGCGCGCTTCGCCGGGGGACGCGGAATGCTGATCGGCGACATCCTCGGGAACCGATACGGCAAGGTCGTCGTGATTGGGGATGGCGTCGTCGGGCAGCATGCCGCGAGAGTCGCGGGGGCGATGGGTGGCCGGGTCGTTCTCTTCGGACACCACCCCGATCGCGCGGAATCGTTGGCCCATCTCGCTCCCGATCTCGAGTACGTCTTCTCGAACGAAGAAAACATCGCGAGTCATCTTCCCGATACCGATCTGCTCGTCGGCGGGGTGCTGGTCGAGGGGGCGAGGGCGCCGCACGTCGTGTCGGCCGAGAGGGTCGGGACGATGCCGGAGGGCTCCGTCATCGTCGACGTGAGCATCGATCAGGGCGGATGCATCGAGACGTCCCGGCCGACATCACATTCGAATCCCGTCTACGTCGAGCGCGGCGTCACACACTACTGCGTGACGAACATGCCCGGCGCCTATCCTCGGACATCGACCTTCGCGCTGACGGCGGCGACGCTCCCCTATGCGAAACGATTGGCGGAAGGCGGGGTCGAGGCCGCGTTCGAAGACGCGCCGTTCGCCCAGGGCGTCAACACCCATCAGGGAAAGATCACGTTCCGGCCGGTCGCGGAGGCTCTGGGCATGCTCGACCGCTACGCCGAACTCGAACGTCGCTGACCTGACATCGTCGCCCGAGCGATACGTTCCCGCTTCGCAGGGCTACATCGCCGACCTGAAGGCGATCGCGGGGCGAGCAGGGCTAGCGACCTCGCGTATTCCAGCTCGCCCAATCACAGTTCTGTGCTGTCAGGACCTGATCGACGAGTTCTCGAAGCACGTGATCGCGAAGCTCTGATCCACATGCTGCTGTTCGCATCTTGGGAGCGGGTGGTCGATACTCGGGGACTAGCAAGGGAGTCTCGCATGGGTCGATTCGTCATCGTCGCCTGGCTGATCACCATCGCGTTCGGGTACTTCGCCCTGGGTGATTCGATCGGCAAGCTCGTCGAGGGACTTCAGCCCTCGGGATGGTTGCTTGCCCCGGCGATTCTGACCGGCGCCGCGTTGCTCGTGAGCCTCACGCTCACTGGCATCTGGATGTGGCGAGGGGGCAGCGCCGCCGAGGCGGCAGGCACGGACGCGGTGTCGGCCGCCGGAGACGGACGTCGTCGCTTCCTGCTCGGCGCCGCCGGTGCGCTCGGCGGTGTGGCGGCCACGCTCGCGGCAAGCGTCGCCCCCAACCGTCGTTGGTTCACCGTATCCGGTCGCAACATCTTCATGGTGCGCCCGCCCTACATGGCCGACACCTTCGACAGCGCGTGGCAGGGCGCGCGCGTGTCGAGCTACCGCCGTCTGGGTCGAACGGATTTCCGCATCTCGGACATTTCGCTCGGGTCCGGTTCCTCCACGGGCGGCCGGCAAACCGTCGATGTCACGCGTGAGGCCATCGCTCGGGGCATCAACTACTTCGACACGGCGCCCGACTACGCGGAGACGGGCTCGGAGCGCCGCTTCGGAGAAGCGATGAAGGGTGTGCGCGATCAGATGTTCGTTGCCACGAAATTCTGCATGCCGAATGGTCACGTGCATCCCGGCTCGCCCGTGCAGAAGTACATCGACGCGGTGGACGGTAGTCTGCAGCGCCTGCAGACCGACTGGGTGGACCTCGTCCATATCCATTCGTGCGACTCCGTCGACCGGCTCCTCGACGAGAACACGCACGAGGCGTTCGACCGCCTGAAGCAGGCCGGCAAGGTGCGCTTCCTCGGCGTCTCGACCCATACGCCGAACCTCGAAGCCGTCGCGAACGCTGCGATCGAGAGCGACCGCTTCGACGTCATGATGCTCGCCTACCACTTCGGAGCCTGGCCAACGCTCGGCGACATCATCTCACGCGCGGCCGCGCAGGACATCGGCATCGTCGCCATGAAAACACTGCGCGGTTCGCATCACAAAGGCCTGCTCGACTCGCGCGCAGAACAGGACTCCTTCGTGCAGGCCTCGTTCAAGTGGGTCCTCTCGAACCCCGACGTCTCGGGCCTGGTGATCTCACTATGGGAGCGCGCGCAGCTCGATGAGTTCTTGCACGCGTCCGGCAAGCCGCCCACGCCGAGCGATCTCGCCGTGCTGCGCCGCTACGACGAGCTCGTCGCGTCGAACGACTGTCGTCCGCATTGCGGTGTCTGTCTCGGCAGCTGCCCGGAGGGCCTAGCCATCCACGATGTACTCCGACACCGTATGTACTTCGAGGGCTTCGGTGCCGAGAAGGAGGCCATGCGTCTCTACTCGAAGCTCGAGACCCAAGCGGACGTCTGCGTCGGGTGCGACGCGCCTTGTGCGAACGCCTGCCCGTACGGCGTGCCGATTCCGGAGCGGACGCGCGAAGCCCACTCGCTGCTCAGCCTCGCCTGAGCGCGGTCGCGCACGTTCCGGACGAAGACCCGACGAGCCGTTCCCGGCCGACCCGATTGAGAAGTACTCGCGCACGAGCTTCGGTAGGCACGCCCGCTCGAATTCAGAATTGAGAGCGCTGTTGACGACATCGACTGCCCGCCAGATCTCGCCCTGTTCCATCGCTGAAGCATCGAGATAGGTTGGCGTGTGGCGTCGCCTGGTGATCAGAGTGTGACCGCGACTCACCGGGTACGAATCTCGGACGGCTATAGAGATACACGGCGACTCCCAAGAGATTCGAGAAGACGAGCTGGCGCCGGTCGACTGAGTTTGCGACCGGCCCTGCGAGCGAATTGGCGATGCCCTGGGCGAGCTGGCACCATCGCTCATCATGAGTTTCGGTTCCGGTTCCCACCTGACACCGCCGCCCGAGCGGTACGTCCCCGCTCTGCAGTGCTACCTCGCCTACCTCAAAGCGATCGCGGGCGGCGCCGCCAGCTGGTGGCTGATTATGCATTTTCGCCTACTCGCCGATCCCCTCTGGATCGGTCTCGCCGTGACCTGCATCTCGACTTTCATCATCTGGATCTTCTCGATACTGAACGACAACTCCTCGATCTACGATCCCTACTGGGTGATCGCGCCGCCCTTTCTCGCACTCGCATTGAAGGCGACAGCCGGGGGCGGGATGCTCGGGGACTGGAGCGCGAGGCAGGTCTGCGTCGTCGCGGTCTTCGCGATCTGGGCGATTCGATATCACACGATGTACTCGTGGACGGGTTGGCGGACGGGGCTCATCCATGAGGACTGGCGCTACGAAGCGATGCGCGCCGC
>Ga0315338_1001839_pt1 | contig 23841 bp, 19 predicted proteins | sample ASW8metaG_FD_204518 | JGI IMG/M metagenome (GOLD analysis project Ga0315338, IMG submission 204518) | Ammonia-oxidizing marine archaeal communities from Monterey Bay, California, United States - ASW #8 | ecosystem: Environmental > Aquatic > Marine > Coastal | place: USA: California | collected... | reverse complement strand
GCATCTTCATGATCTCCTTGAATCATATCAAAACCCATTGCTCTAGCATATTCAAAAACTTTCATGAAAACGGGTCTTAAGGATTCAAATTGATCTATATGATAACAATAAGGTTTAGAAAAACCTTTGCCAGTAGGAGTTCCATCTTCATTTTTAGTTAACCACATCATTTCTGGCTCTGTTCCAACTCTTAATTGATAGCCATGTTTTTTTTTAAACTCTTGAGCATGTATTCTTAAATTTCCTCTACAATCAGATGTTAAATGTGCACCTGGGTTTTCTCTTTCTTCTCTGTTTCTAAAACAAGTAACAAATACTCTTGCAACTTTTTTATCCCAAGGAAGTTGACAAAAAGTTTCTGGATCTGGTATTCCAACAAGTTCCTTAGCTTCTGGCCCATATCCAATATAATTTTTATGACGATCAACAAATAAGTTTGCTGTTGCACCGTAAACTAATTGAAATCCTTTTTCGCAAGTTCTTTCCCAATGATCAGTAGGAATACCTTTACCTACTACTCTTCCAGTTACAGAAATAAATTGAAAAAATATATACTCAACACCTAGCTCGTTAATTTTAGCTCTTACTTGTTTAACCAGTTTACTTCTACCAGGTTGGTTAACGTGTTTTTCTAGATCTGTCATTTATTATCCTCCAAAGAATTTTTTATAAAATAAAAGTTAGCTGATATTTTAATTTGTGTCCACATACTAAAATTTAACTCCAAGGGAACGGACTGTTGGAATTAGGGTGTAGTTCACCCTTCTCGTAACGGTTGAATCTAAAAGGTTTCAATAATTCACTATCGTTTCCTATGATTTCGTCAGCAACTAATTGACCAACACCAATCATTTTATATCCGTGGTTAGCGTCAGCAATTATATAAACATTTTCACAAAATCTATCAAAAATAGGAAAAGAATCTGGCGTCATACAGCCCAAGCCACCAGAAGGTCCTTTACGGTAAACATTTGATTTACCTTCAAATCTTTTTTGACAATGAGCTAAAGCTGAACACCACATTTCTGAAAATGAGTCTGTTGTTTGATATTCTTTTGATTCCAAACCGTAAGGGTCTACAGCAACATCATTAAAATGTTTATCGACTATGTAAGGGGAAGTTCCTCCTTGAACACCCAAGCCTTCAATATCTGGCTTATAATAAATTCCCCACATTTTATCAGTAATTAATTTTCCATTTTTATCAGAGTAAAGAGGAGAAGTAGAGTCCACATGTGTAACAGGCGGAGCTTTTCCATCATTCATTTTTAAAAAATCTGCATCAACTCCAATAACCCCTTCTTGGAGAAACCAATATTTCCACATTGGAGTTTCATGAGTTTTTCCATCTTTACCTTTAATATTTGCTGTTTGAGGCAACTCTAACATATTCCAAATATCTCTTACCCAAGGACCGACTCCAACAATAACTTGTTCACAATCTATTACACCTTTGTCAGTTTCTACTCCAGTAATTGCTTTACTGTTACTACCTTTTTTAAAACCTGTAACTTTAACTCCGGTTAAAATTTTAGCACCATGATTTTCGGCTTTTTTTCCAATGGCTAAAATTGAATCTTTATTAAAAGCATAACCACCTTTTTTTTCATGAAGCACGGACGTAATTTCTTTTGCTTGCCAATCATGATAAATAGTTTTCATGTAATTAGAACAATCTTTTTCACCCTCAATAAATTCTGAATCATAACCAATTGCTTTTTGTTGTTCGTATATAGTTGATACATCTTGATGCATCACTTCAGGAGAAATTTGTAAATATCCTACTGAATTATATTTAAAATCTTTTGCATTGTTTTCCCAAACATTAACTGAATGAGCCATTAATTCTCTCATGGCTGGCTGGAAATAATTATTTCTAACTACACCGCAAGCTATTCCGCTGGCACCTGATGCTATTTCATTTTTTTCAATAACAACTATATCGTTGCCAGAACCATTTCCATTTTTTTTAATTTTTTGAGCTAGATGCCATGCAGTGCTTAAACCATGAATCCCTGCTCCTATGATTACGTATTTAGCTTTATTTGGAAAAGTCATGAATAAAATAAATATCCTAATTAATTATTTTTGAAAACCATTATCAAAAGTCAAAAAAATTAAAATTGCTTTTTTTTATTACTAAAATATATATATAAATAAAGTTTCCCATCTTCTAGCTTGAAAGAAAATCAATTGCTGCCATTATTCCTCCAGATTTATAAGGAATGCCTGATTGTTTTAAACCCATTTCAACTCCTGCAAGAGCACCCATGAGCGATAAGTCATTTAAATCTCCCAAGTGACCTATTCTAAATACTCTACTTTTTACTTTATTAAGTCCTGTTCCAAGAGACATATTATAGTTGTCGTATATTATTTTTCTAAGATTGTCCGAGTCATGACCATCTGGCACCATAATAGCTGTAATCGAGTCTGATCTTTCTATAGGATTTTTAGCAAGAATTTCTAAACCCCATGCTTCGACAGTTAACCTAGTAGCATCAGCAAGTCTTTTGTGTCTTTCGAAAACATTGTCTAATCCTTCTTCTTGCAACATATCTATAGATTCATTTAATCCGTATAAAAGATTAGTTGCTGGAGTGTAAGGATAAAATCCACTTTTGTTATTTTCTAGCATTTGGCCCCAGTCAAAATATGATTTCGGCATTTTAGAATTTTTATAAGCCTCTAAAGCTTTGTTACTAATTGCATTAAATGACAAGCCTGGAGGTAACATCAAACCTTTTTGTGAACCAGCTACTGTAACATCAACTTTCCATTTTTGATGTTCATAATTGTATGAACCTAATGAAGAAATAGTATCTACCATAAATAAAGCAGGATGATTAGTTTCATCAATTGCTTTTCTTATTTCTTCAACTCTACTTTTAATTCCTGTAGAAGTTTCGTTGTGTGTAACTAGTACAGCTTTAATTTCATTTTTTTTGTCTGCAAGTAATTTTTCTTTAACAATATTTGGATCAGCGCCTGTTCGCCAATCCCCAGGAACATAATCAACGTTAATTTTAAATCTTTCAGCTGCTTGACACCACTGTCTAGCAAATTCACCAGTTTCAAACATTATAATTTTGTCACCTTCATTCAAAGTATTGACTAAAGAAGCTTCCATAGCTCCTGTACCTGAGCTTGGATAAATCACTACTGGGTCAGTAGATTTAAAAATTAATTTTATTCTTTCCAATACACTCTTTGATAATGCTGCAAACTGTGGCCCCCTGTGATCAATAGTAGGAGCATCCATAGCTCGCAAAATTCTATCAGGAATATTTGTTGGCCCAGGTATCTGTAAAAAATGTTTTCCTGCTTTGTAAGTGTTTGAAATAGCCATATTTAAAATTTAAAGTATTTACAAATTTTTTCACATATTTTTTTTATATCTATTTTTTAATAATAAAATTTATGATTTATTTGGTTGTTGATATTTTTATAATAAGCATGGGAAAGAGAGATTAAAATAACCGTGTATTCTCTCTTCATCTTATTATTTAGTTTTTCTTTCCCAAATTAAATTTGGAGGAAAATGAGTCATCAAACTTATGCATCAGTACGACCAAGACTGCAAAGAAGTGAATTGGCAGTTCCAGGGTCATCTCCAAATATGTTTGAAAAAGCATTAAATTCTAGCGCTGATTATATTTTTTTGGATCTTGAAGATGCTGTTTCTCCAAATGATAAAATTATAGCTCGCCAAAATATTATCAAAGCTCTTAAAGAGATTAATTGGAAAGAAAAAGGTAAAACAATTTCAGTAAGAATTAATAGTCTCGATACACATTATATGTATAGAGACATTGTGGAAATTGTAGAACAGGCAGGTGATAAAGTTGATACTATATTAGTACCGAAAGCAGGAACTAGTAGCGATGTGTATATGGTAGATTGTTTGTTAACTCAAATTGAAACTAATAAAAAAATCAAAAATAAAATTGGAATAGAATGTTTGATCGAAACTTCATTAGGAATGTCAAACATTAAAGAAATTGCAAAATCAAGCGACAGGCTAGAAGCTCTTCATTTTGGAGTTGCTGATTATGCTGCAAGCTTAAGAGCAAGAACAATTGTAATAGGAGGGTTAAATCCAGACTATCCTGGAGACCAATGGCACCATGGCTTGTCTCAATTAGTTATGACATGTAGAGCATATGGACTGAGAGCAATTGATGGACCATTTGGGGATTTTAATGATCCTGATGCATATATTGCGTCTGCTAAAAGAGCAGCAGCAATTGGTATTGAAGGAAAATGGGCAATACACCCTTCACAAATTGATCTTGCTAATAAAGTTTTTTCTCCTCCAGAAGCAGAAGTTAATAAAGCGATAAGAATTTTAGAAGAACTGGATAAAGCTGCAAAAGAAGGAAAAGGTGCAGCGCAGTTAGATGGAAGAATGATTGATGCCGCTTCAGCTAAGATGGCAGAAAATATTGTAAATATAAATAAACTTATACAAAGCAAAAAATAAAATGGATATACATGAATATCAGGCAAAAAAAATACTTTCAGGATTCGGAATCGAAATTCCAAGAGGAGGAATTGCTTACAGTCCAGAAAATGCCGAAAATAAAGCTCGTGAAATTGGTGGATCAAAATGGATTGTAAAAGCACAAATTCATTCTGGAGCAAGAGGAAAAGCTGGCGGCATTATAATTTGTAACAGTGCTTTAGAGGTTGCTCAAGCAGCCGACAAACTTCTTGGCAAAAAATTAGTTACAAAACAAACAGGCCCACAAGGCAAGATTGTCCATAGAGTTTATATAGAAGAGGCTTCTGATATTAAAAAAGAATTATATTTAGGTTTAGTTTTTGATAGAAGTTCAGAATGTATTATGGTTGTTGCTTCAACAGAAGGTGGTATGAGTGTAGAAGAAATTTCCAAAGAGAAACCAGAAAGTATAATTAGGTCAAAAATAGAAGTTGCTGTTGGAATGCAAAAATTTCAAGCAAGAGAAATTGCTTTTGGTCTGGGCATTGATCCTAAGCTCATTTCTAGAACTGCAGAAGTAATTATAGGGTGTTATCGTGCATTTAGTGAATTAGACGCGACTATGGTAGAAATTAATCCCTTAATAATATCAAAAAATGATCATATTTTAGCTCTCGATTGTAAAATGAGTTTTGACAACAATGCTTTATTTCGTAGAAACCAAGTTTCTGAATTAAGAGATAAGGCACAAGAAAATTCAAATGAGGTTTACGCATCAGACAGAGGTCTTAATTATGTTAGCCTTGATGGTAATATTGGTAATATTATCAATGGTGCCGGTTTAGCTATGGCTTCAATGGATATGATTAAATTAGCTGGAGGTGAGCCAGCAAATTTTCTTGATGTTGGTGGAGGTGCCACTCCTGAAAAAATGGTTAAAGCTTTTAAATTAATTTCTCAGGATGAAAAAGTGAAAGTTATTTTAGTAAATATTTTTGCTGGTATAAATAGATGTGACTGGGTTGCTGAAGGAATAATTCAAGCTCTACAAAAAATAAAAATTAATATGCCTCTTGTAATACGTTTAGCAGGTACAAACGTAGAAAAAGGTAATAAAATTTTAAAAGAAAGCAAAATAAATTACATTGAAGCCTCAACTTTAGAAGATGCAGCAAACAAAGCTGTTAAGGCACTTAAAGAATCGGAAAAAAATTAATGACAATATTAATTGACAAGAAAACAAAAATACTAATTCAAGGTTTTACTGGTAAGTTTGGTTCTTTCCATGCAGAAGAGATGATTAAATATGGTACTAATATTGTTGGAGGTGTCACTCCTGGAAAAGGTGGACAAACCCATTTAAGTCTTCCCGTTTTTAACACAGTTAAAGAGGCAGCCAAAAATACTGGAGCAAATGCTTCAATTTTATTTGTACCTCCTGCCTTCGCGGCAGATTCTGCTATGGAGGCAGCTGATGCCGGAATTAAGACTTGTGTTGCAATTACAGACGGGATTCCTTCACATGACATGATTAAAATTAAACGTTACATGAGAAGATATTCTAAAGCAGAGAAGATGACTTTAATAGGACCTAATTGCGCTGGAGTTATTAGTCCAGGAAAAGCCATGCTAGGTATTATGCCAGGACATATATATAAAGAAGGCAGAGTTGGAATTATTGGAAGATCTGGTACACTAGGGTACGAGGCAGCCCAACAATTGAAAAATCTAAACATAGGTGTTTCAACAAGTGTAGGTATTGGAGGAGATCCTATTAATGGAAGCTCGTTTAAAGATATTTTAGAAAAATTTGAAGAAGATAAAGAAACAGATGCAGTATTAATGATTGGCGAAATAGGAGGACCACAAGAAGTGGCCGCAGGTAAATTTGCAAAAGAAAATATGAAGAAACCAGTAATAGCTTACATAGCAGGATTGACAGCTCCAAAAGGCAGAGTTATGGGACATGCAGGAGCAATTGTGTCTGCTTATGGAGAAAGTGCAGTTGAGAAAGTTGAGCTCTTAAAAGAATGTGGAGTTACTATTTCAAAAAACCCTTCAATTATGGGTGAAACTGTAAAGTTAGCTTTAAATGGTAAAAAAAATTAAATATAAAATCGCAAACATTCAACTTTCTAAAATCGTAAGTTTATTAGGAAAGATTTTAGGGATTGTTGTTAAAGAGCAAGAAGGGTTGCTACTCTACAATAAGATAGAAGAAATAAGATCTTTGTCTAAAGCAAGTAGAGGTACAAAGAATAAGAAAAAAATAAAATTAAACGAAACAAAAAAGTTTCGACAACTAATAACAACAATTAATAAATTAAAACCAAAAGAATCTTTAGTTATAGCTAGATCTTTTAGTAAATTTTTAAACTTTTCAAATTTAGCGGAGTCCCTTGATAGCGTTCATAAAATTGACGAAGGTAACATCCAAAAAGCACAAGGCACAAATGCGTTTACAATTTTAGAAGATGCCATTAGTAGGTTGTTAAAACAAAAATCTATTTCTAAAGAAAGGTTTTACCAAACAGCCAAATCACTTAAAGTTGATTTGGTTTTAACAGCACATCCAACTGAAGTAAAAAGAAGAACGCTAATACAAAAATATACTAATGTTAATAATATTTTAGAAAAATTTAATAAATCTAGAATATTTAAGATCAAAAATATTAGAACAGAAACATTGGCCATGGAAAGAAACCTTCATGAAGAAATTACATCGATATGGAAAACAGATGAATTAAAAAGAAGTAAACCAAAACCAACTGAAGAAGCTCAGTGGGGATTAGCAGTAATTGAGGATAGTTTATGGAATGCAGTCCCAAAAATATGTTCAAGATTTAATGAAGCGGTTGAGTTTCATACAGAAAAAAAATTACCAGTAGATTTTTCTCCACTAGTATTTGGATCTTGGATGGGGGGTGACCGAGATGGAAATCCAAATGTTACTGCCAAAACTACAGAAGAGGTTGTTTTATTGTCACGATGGGAAGCAGCAAATTTATACGAAAAAGAATTTACAAAAATAATTCAAAAACTATCTATGCATGAGTGTTCTAAAGAGTTAAAGAAAAAAGTTGGAAGTAGCCAAGAGCCTTATAGAGACTATTTAAGACCAATAAGAAACAAATTAAAAATTACACAGCAAGAAATTGAGTTATTTTTAAATGAGAAAAAACCTTTAAAAGAGTCACTTTTAGTGCAATCTATTAGTGAAATAATTAATCCTTTAAAAGTTGTTTATAACTCTTTATGTGAAGTTAAATGTAAAGCCATCGCTGATGGCTCAATATTAGATTTACTTAGAAGAGCTTACTCTTTTGGTTTAAACTTAGCTCGTCTTGATATACGCCAAGAATCTAAAAGACATTTAAAGTTAATGAAAAGTATTTGTAAGCACTTAGGCTTAGGTGATTTTGAAAAATGGTCTGAAAATGAAAAAATTACATTTTTGTCTAAGGAATTTAAATCAAAAAGACCTTTGATATCAAAAAATATTTCTTTTGATAAAGAAGACAAGGAGACTTGGTCTACATTTAAAATGATTTCAAAATTACCAAGAGAATGTCTAGGAGCTTATATTATTTCAATGTCATCAAAAGCATCTGATATTTTAACTGTAGTGGTTTTACAAAAAGAAGCTGGCATAAAATCATGTTTAAGAACAGTTCCTTTGTTTGAAACTTTAAGTGACCTTGAAAATGCTCATCATGTTATGCAAGATATTTATAAAATATCTTGGTATTTAAAATATTTTAAAAATAAACAAGAAGTAATGATTGGATATTCTGATTCAAGTAAAGATGCTGGGAAATTAGCTGCAAGTTGGGCTCAATATTATACTCAAGAAAAATTACAAGAATTATCTAATAAGCATAAAGTTGATCTTACATTGTTTCATGGACGAGGAGGTTCAGTTGGAAGGGGTGGGGGGCCAATTTATGAGGCATTATTATCTCAACCCCCAGGAACAGTTAATGGAAGAACGCGTGTAACTGAGCAAGGAGAAATTATACAACAAAAGTATGCAACAGAATCTTTGGCCGAGTACACTCTTGGTACATATATCGGATCTGTATTAGAAGCAACGTTGGCTCCACCAATTAAACCAAAAAAAAATTGGCGAGAATTAATGAATGCTATGAGCGCAGTCTCTACTATCGCCTATAGAAATAACTTTTTTAATAAAAATTTTTTAAGATATTATTTTAATATTACACCTCAAAGATTGCTAGAACAACTTTCAATTGGTTCAAGACCAGCAAAAAGAAACAAATCAAAAGATGTAAAAAGTTTAAGAGCAATACCTTGGGTTTTTGCTTGGACACAAATTCGTTTTCTTCTGCCTGCATGGTTAGGAATTTATGAAGCATTAAATTTTGCTGTTAAAAATAAAAATATAAATATTTTGAAAGATATGTTGAAAAAGTGGCCGTATTTTTATGCTATGATGGATATGTTAGATATGGTTTTAGCTAAAACAGACCAGAGAATAATTAAATTTTATGAGGAATGTCTAGGAGACAGTAATCTAAAAAATACAGGTGAAAAGTTAAGAAAACAATTATCAACTCTAATTTATTTAAATAGAAAAATAATACCAAATTATATTTTAGAACAACGAAAAGGATATAGAGATTCTATAAGAAAAAGAAATACTTACGCAGAAGTATTAAACATTTTGCAGGCAGATATTATGAAAAAACTTTATAAAAAAAAATTAAAAACTAAAGATAAAAAAATTCTAATAGACGCAATGTTAGTTACAATTGCTGGAATAGCCGCAGCAATGAAAAACGTTGGATAAAATTTACAGAACTAAATTTTTTAAAGTAATTATATAGCTATCAAACTCCTTAACAAAATCTGGAGTTGGTTTAATATTTTTTTTTCTCTGATCAATAGAAGTTTTTTCTAGAAAAAAAAACCCTTTTTCACAAGCTTCATTAATTATTAATGCAGATTTTGGTCTTGAAGTTTTAAATAATTTTGTTTTAAGTTCTTCAACTGATAGTTTTATATCTTGCTTATGGGCAGCCATAACTAATAACATCATATGATAGTGTGAAGGTGATTTTCTAAAAAAATAGTTACTTGAACGATGAGAATGCCTCATTTGTTCTTCCCAAAATTCTAATAAAGCTGTAGTGTTTTTCATTTAAGCTCTAACTCTCGATTTTGTTGGATCATAAAAAGGAAAAGCTATAACTTTTGCTCCAATTCTTTTTTGATGTCCATCAATTTTTCCAACTTCTACTTCTGTTCCTAATTCTGAATATTTTGTATCTATTCTGCAAAGAGCTATATTTTTATTTAAAGTTTTTGAAAGCATTCCACTAGTTATAATACCAACTTGTCCTCTTCCAACATGAACGGAATCACCATTAGCAGCTGGCTCATGACCAACAAGCTCTAACCCAACTAGTTTTTTTTGTGGATTTGATTTTCTTTTTATTAATTCTTCTTTACCTATGAAATTATCTTCTTTTGTTTTAATAGGCACAGTAAATCCTATTCCTGATTCAAATGGATCTGTTTTATCATCAAATTCGTAACCATAAAAAATTAACCCAGCTTCAATTCGTACCATGTCCAAAGCTTCTAGACCAAGTGGAGATATATTAAATTCTTTACCTGATTCCCAAACTTTATCCCAAACAGCGCCAGCATCTTTTGGATGACACCATATTTCATAACCTAATTCTCCAGTATAGCCAGTTCTTGAAACAACAATAGGAATTCCTGTTACGCTGTCTACTCTTGCTATTGTTAATCTAAACCATTCAAGATTTTGTAAGGAAGGCTGAGTATCTGGAGTCCATACAAATTTTTGTAAAACTTTTCTGCTATTTGGTCCTTGAACAGCAATATTATGGATTTGATCAGTAGATGACTTGACCCAGACTTTAAAGTTTTTCTTTTTTGCTTGTTCTTTTAACCATTCACCGCCGTATTCTTGACCACCAACCCATCTGAAATTATCTTGTCCTAATTTCATTATAGTACCATCATCGATCATGCATCCATTCTCATAACACATCGCCGTATAGGAAATTTGCCCATTTGATAATTTTTTTACATTTCGAGTAAGAGTATATTGCATTAAATTTTCTGCGTCTGGACCCAAAATTTCAAATTTTCTTAAAGGAGAAAGGTCAGTTGCAATCACGCTTTCTCTACAAGCAGTGTATTCTTTGATGGCTCCATAATTTGTATAATTATTAGCTAACCAATATCCATTATAGTTTATAAAATTTTTTGTAAGACTGGATGTTTTTTTATGAAAACCAGTTTCTTTTGTTAGTTTTGGTTCTGAATCAGTATTCACTCTAAAAGCTACTCCCTTCGAAATTTTTTTTTCTTTAGGATAAGTTCTAACAAATATATCAGTGGGATTCCAACCATTTGCTGGATCGACATCACAAGGACAGGCTGAAGAAGCACAAGTTAAATCTTTTAAGGCTTTAAATAATACATAATCACCAGGTCTTGACCAAGGTTCATCAAAAGAGGCAACATTATTAGCATCAATAGCGGTATTAAAAAAAAGATTTATTGCTGTCCAACCTTTTTTCGATTTTACGTCATATTTTTTTAAAACATTGTTAAAATTTTCTGAACAATTGATGTGACCCATATATCCCATATCTTCATAATATTTTGCGGTGCATGCATAATTAAAAGTATCATGCCTACCTACTGTATCTCTTATAACTTCAATCACAGGTTCATGTTCTGCATCAAAAAATTTTGAAAATAAACCTGGCAATGGATAAGCTGAGCCCATAAAAGTTCTAGTTGCTGTAGGGTCAATTAAACTTTCGATTCCATCATTTAATTTATGTGAGTCAAAAGCTAAAAAATCTGAACATTGTCTTCCAGCAGGATCAATTATTTGAATATATTCTCCAGCTTTAACTTTATAAGTTTCGGCAGTTCTCCTTTTAATAAATTTTTCATCAATTGGTTCATAAAGTGGTTCTGGTAAAATATATTGTTCTTCTGTTTCTTCAAATTTAGATTTATTCAAAAAAACTGTTAAATCTGTAGGAGGATTTTGTTCATGAACATTCATTGCTTTTCCTGGCGCCGCAAGCATAACAATACAGTTATCTTTTGATTGTAAGGTTATCTTTTCTCCCATTAAACAATCTTCATCAAAAATTATTGAAGATTTAGCTTTGTTTAAATCTAAATTTTTTCTTTTAAATAGTTTTGAAATTTTTTCATCTAACGAAATTGTTTTTTTTGAAAAATTACCTCCAGAATTTTCTTTTAGATTTAAAATAGATAAATCACTTTTACCTTTTGAGTTAAATACGATTACTTCACAAGTTTGTTTTCCTTCATTATTTATAATTTCTAACTTGTCTTCTGGTGAAATTTCAATTACGGACAAACCACCACCTTTTACAGAGTATCTTTCAACTCCAGGTGGTAAAGCTCTTAAGCCGGGATTCTTTATATTTAAACTTGAACTCATAATAATCTTAATTGTATCAACACTAATTGATTAAGTAAATTAACAAGCTGATAAAAGCTATATATATTTAATTTATTTATATGCTGTTGACTAAAAGTTTAAATAGGAACATAATTAATCAACTTAATATTAAGGAAAGGGGAAAAATAATGAGAAAAATAATATCTCTTCTATCGGCTATAGTTATTTCTGTAGTAAGTTTTGCGGGAATATCTAATGCGGCAGATAGTAAAAAACCCATCGTAATTCCAACTCACAATTGGTCAAGTCAAGTTGTAATGGCTTATGTAATTGGTGGAATTTTTGAAAGTATGGGAAACAATGTAGAATATGTACCAGCTGACTCTCAAGCTGTTTACGAGTCAATTCGTCAAGGCGATGTAACTATATCGCATGAAGTTTGGGAATCTGCTTTTGGTAAATCATTTACTACAGCTCTTGACGCAGGTGGATTACTTGACTGGGGTGATCATGAAGCAAGAACACTTGAGGACATGGGATATCCTAACTGGGTAACTGACAAAGGATTATGTCCAGGTCTTCCAGATTGGACTGCTTTAAAAAATCCTGATTGCGCTAAAAACTTTGTAACACCTGACTCAGATGGAAAAGGAAGAATGTTAGAAGGTCCACAAACTTGGCATGGAGACTTAATACCTCAAAGAATTGATGCTTTAGGTTTAGGAGATCTTTGGTGGGTTAAATTTGCTGGAAGTGCAGATGCACTTTGGGCAGAATTAGCAGCAGCAGAAAAAGAAGGAAGAGGAACTATAATATTCAACTGGACACCAAACTTTACAGATGGTGCTGGTTTTACATTTATAGACTTCCCTCCATACACTGCTGGTTGCAGACCAGAAGATGGTGGTGATGGAAAATGTGGTTCACCAGATGGTTATTTGAAAAAGGCTGTAAATGCAGACTTTCCAAAAACTCATCCGGCGGCAGCTGCAACGTTCAAAAAAATGTCATTCTCTACAGGTCAAATTGGTGCAATGGCAGCTTTAGTTGACGTTGACAAAATGACTCACGAAGATGCAGGTAAAAAATGGTTAGCTGATAACGAGTCCGTTTGGAAAGCTTGGACTAACTAAGAACAAAAGTTAATAAATTATAAATCTCTCCCAACAATGTTGGGGGGGATTTTTTTTTAAGTTTTTAAATCCACATGGATTAGAATTAGAAAAGAAATTAGTTAAATGTTAAAGTGTCTTTTATATATATCTCTCAGCTTATTATTTTTTACTATATCATTTGCTAAAAATGTAAATATACAAGAGGATATTGAACTTGGTTTTGTATGTGATTTAGAAAAGAAAATACTTAAGAATTCAGAATATAATTATACAACTTTTCTTGCCAAAGATTTAGATGAAAAAGGGTTAGATAAATTTGAAATTTTTGCAAAACAGCCAGAAACATTATTGATTAATGGACTATCATTGTTCCTTTCAAAAAACGTAAAATTTGATGTCAAAGTTGTAAATAAAGACATAGTTTTATTTAAAGCTTTTAATAAAGAAAAGAATTACTCAGAGTCAGGTATAATAACTAGAAAATCTGGTGAATTAGTTCATGAAATTACAAGAGGTTTAAAAAGTGATAACTTAGAAAAAAATATTTCATTTTATTCTTGTAGAAAGGAGAAAAAAGTCTGATTTTTTTTTATATAATTTAGTGTAAAATATAATGATGAAAAAATATCTTATTTACATAATTTTAAGTTTTTTAATTACAAATTCAGTATTAGCTCGAAAAACAGGTTGTGAGGGAAACTGTGTAGATGGTATTGGTAAATGGACCTATACAGATAAAACAACCTATGAAGGGAATTGGGTTGGTACAAAAAAAAATGGCCAAGGAATTGAAATTTGGCCCAACGGATATATTTACAAAGGTGAATTTAAAAATAGTGAGTGGAGCGGTCAAGGAATTTTAACTTTTCCAAATGGCGCAACTTATGAAGGAGAGTGGGCCAATGGTTTCATGAATGGTGAAGGAACCTTTACTTGGTCTGATGGAAAAGAAAAAACAGGTACTTGGGTAAATGGTGAATTACAAGAATAATTAAAATAATGTTACAAGATAAATATTTAAATAAATTAAGAGAGCTACCCGAACCAGTTAGACAATTTGGTGGTCTTATTACTATAACAGTTATCGTAATTTTATCTTTTGCTATTTTAAATATTTTTTGGGGTGGAGGTGATGAATTAGTTAGAAAAATGAAATTAGAAGAGGAAAGAATTGCAAAAGAACAAGAACTAAACAAACTGATTTCAAGCCTTCCATCAGGTATTCTAGTACCCTATGAAGGAACTGAAGGCCATAAATTGTCCAAAGAACAACACGAAGTAGTTTGCAATGCAACAGAAATTGTATCTCAGCGTTCTGTTATGGGTGCTAATTTAACAAATTTTAAAGCTAAACACATATACACTATTAACGGTAATGATATTAAAGAAACATTTGTTAAGTGGGACAAAGAGAAAAATAAATGCTTTGCTGGTTTTACTGTAACTGGAAGTAATGTTGGAGTAAATGAAACAATTACTGTTAGTGGAGAGGTTTTAAGTTTTTTTAATACCGGAATTGATACAAGAGTTTATTTTATTAAAAATTTTTAAGGAGGTAAAACAACAATTATATAGATTTTATTTTTACTGAATTTCGTATAACTTGTTAAAAAATTATGACTGATGCGGTAATTAAGTGTGATTCTGTATATAAAATTTTTGGAGCAAATGCCAAAAAGATGCTTCAAGAAGCAAATGGAAATGTAGACGCAAAAACATTCCAACAGCATGGATGTATAGTAGGTGTGAATAATGCTTCTTTTGAAGTTTCAAAAGGAGAAATGTTAGTTGTAATGGGTTTATCCGGTTCAGGAAAATCTACATTATTAAGATGTATTTCTAGATTAACAGATGCAACTGATGGAAAAATTTATATAGAAGGCCAAGATTTACTCTCATTAAAAAACAAAGAACTAATTGAACTTAGAAGAAATAAAATGGGAATGGTTTTTCAAAGTTTTGCTTTACTTCCACATAAAACAGTTTTGGAAAATATAGCTTTCCCACTTCAAATTAAAGGAATTAAAACTGAAGATAGTATTAGTAAAGCTATGGATATGGTTAAACTTGTTGGCCTTGATGGAAGAGAAAACTATTTTCCAAGAGAGCTCTCAGGTGGACAACAACAAAGAGTAGGAATTGCTAGATCATTAGCCGTTGAACCTGATATTTGGTTTTTAGATGAACCCTTTTCTGCACTAGATCCATTGATTAGAAAAGAAATGCAAGACGAATTTTTAAGGCTTCAAGAAAAATTAAAAAAAACAATCATGTTTATTACTCATGATTTTGATGAAGCACTAAAACTTGCTGATCGTATAGCTATCATGAAAGATGGAATAATTGAACAGTTAGATACTCCAGCAAAAATTGTTTTAAATCCAGCTACTGAGTATGTAAAAAAATTTACTGAAGAAGTTCCTAGGGAAAAAGTTTTAATAATAGAAGATGTAATGGACGCACCAACCACTGATAATTTGAGTGATATAAAAGTTTCAAAAAATGAAATAATTGAAAATGTAGCTGAAAAGATTTTAACTCAAGAAAAATCTGTGGCTGTAACAGACAAAAATAATAAAATTGTTGGAACTGTTCATCCTTCAAAAATAATTCATACTGTTTTTGGGGGGAGAAAAAATAACGAATAAAACATGGAATTATTAAATAAATATCCAAAATTATTTCAATGGTTATTTTTGTTAATTGTATTTTTTACCTTATGCTTTGCAATTGATGTTCCTGAAACTTACAAATTTATAAGAGGTCAAGCTGAATTCGTTAAAGACCCAAATCAAAGTACTTACACACTATTTGGCAAAGAAGTAAGGTATTATGCATTTGATGTTCTTTGGAGACTACCTCCTTTACTTGGATGGTTACCTATTTGGGTAAATGACTCTTTGTTTTTCTTATTGAATGAATGGATGCCAATGGAGTTTTGGAATGAAGATCTCCAAGAATACAAAACTCGACCTTTAGTACTACAAATAACAAGAAACATAACTGCATCTATGACATTTCTTATTGAATTAATTAGAGAAATTTTATTAGGTGGTGTTAAAACAGTTGTCGCATTTACCAGTTGGGACTGGATAGATAAAAATCCATGGGCAGAATTGCCTGGTTTACCTTGGACAATCGTTGCAGCGGGTGCAGTAATATTATGTTACAAACTGAGTGGTAAAGGTCTGGCTATATTTGCTGGTTTAATCATGATTTATATTTCCGTATTTGGTCAATGGAAACCTGCGATGCAAACACTTTCTTTTATATTAGTAGCAGCACCACTTTCTTTTATTTTTGGTCTGACCTTAGGAATTATGGCTTATAAGAGCAAACGTGTTGAAAAAGCTTTATATCCAATACTTTTAGTTATGCAGACCATGCCTCAATATGCAGTTCTAGTTCCTGCAATGGTTTTGTTTGGAATTGGAGATCATGCTGCAGTTATTATAACAATGGTTGTTGCTATTCCGCCAATGATCCTATTAACTTTGTTAGGTCTTAGAGGAGTATCTCCTGAAGTTATTGAAGCTGGTAAAATGAGTGGATGTAATAATTGGCAACTTATGACCAGAGTATTAATTCCTACTGCTAGAAGAGACATTTTAATTGGAGTGAACCAGGTTATTATGGTGTGTTTTTCTATGGCTGTTATTGCAGCTTTTATAGGAGCTAAAGGATTAGGGTGGAATTTATTGTTAGCTTTAAATCAACTGAATATTGGATTAGCATTGGAAGCCGGCTTATGCATTAGTATGATTGCAATACTGTTAGATAAAATGTCTCTGGCTTGGGCAAATAAACAAGAAGATTATTTTGGTAACCTAACGTTTTTTCAGCGTTATAAAAATTCACTGTTTTTTGCTGGCGCAGTATTGATTGGAGCGATACTTGCCTATGCTGGATCTTTTTTATTTAAAGACAGTTTTAATTACTTATCTGAGATTCCACATAATAAAGGAATATCATTTGCAGATTTCTGGAATAAAGGTGTTGATTGGATTTGGGATACATTTTTTCAAACTTTAAAAATATTTAATACTTGGCTAATAACAGAAGTTCTTCAACCAATGAGAGCCATGTATCTAAGAATGCCAGCAGTTGCTACTTTAGTATTAGTGGTTGGAGCAGGTTATATAATTGGTGGAATTCGTTCAGCTTTTACTGTGGGTGGATTAGCATTATTTATAGCACTAAGTCCATGGTGGGATAGAGCTTTGGTCACAACGTACATGGCAACTTTTGGAGTTATTGCATCTTGCACAATTGGATTAATTGTTGGAACTTTATGTCAACAAAACAAATATACCACAAAATTTATGTTGGCAGTTTGTGATATTTTTCAAACATTTCCTTCTTTTGTATATTTAATTCCAGTAATGATGCTTTTTGGTATAACGGATACATCAGTATTAATTGCAGTAATTGTTTATGCAACTATACCTGCTACTAGGTATACTATTGAGGGATTAAGAAGTGTTCCACCTGCTTTGCATGACGCAGCCACAATGTCAGGTGTAACGAAATTACAAAGATTAATAAATATAGAATTTCCAGTAGCGTTTCCTCACATAATGCTTGGCGTAAATCAAACAATAGTATTTGCTCTGTTTATGGTAATAATTGGGGCATTTATTGGAACAGAAGATTTAGGACAATATATTCTAAAAGCTTTATCTGATAAAGCAGGTGGGGGTAAAGGATTAATACTTGGTATTTGTGTCGCTTTCATAGCTTTGATATTTGATAATTTAATTCGAACTTGGGTAGAAAAAAGAAAAAAACATCTTGGCATAGATTAAATTCGTGAAAAAATTTCTAGTTGCTATTGACCAAGGCACTACATCAAGCAGAGCTGTTTTATTTAGTCTATCGGGCAAAACTATTTACACTTCTCAAAAGGAATTTACACAATATTTTCCAAAAGATGGGTGGGTAGAACACAATCCAAATGAGATTTGGAGCACAGTAAGAAAAGTTTTATCTGATGTAATTGTTAAAAGTAAAAAATTAAAAGGTAAAATTCTTTCAATAGGAATTACAAATCAAAGAGAAACCACTATTCTTTGGAATAAAAAAACTGGAAAACCAATTTATAATGCTATTGTTTGGCAAGATAGGAGAACCCAACAATACTGCAAAAAATTGAAAAAAAAAAATTATGAGAATAATTTTAGAAAAAAAACTGGATTATTTATTGACCCATATTTTTCAGCAACAAAAATAAAATGGATTTTAGAAAATGCAAAAGATGCAAAAAAATTATTAAAATCTAATAATTTATTATTTGGTACTGTCGATACTTTTTTAATTTGGAAACTTACCAAAGGTAAAAAACATTTAACAGACGCAAGTAATGCAAGCAGAACAATGTTATATAATATAAATAATAACAAATGGGATAAAGAAATTTTAAAAAAATTAAATATACCAGAAAATATTCTACCAAAAATTAAAAATTCTGCAGATAATTTTGGTTTTACAGATAAAAAGATTGTTGGAAAAGAAATTTCTATAACAGCTGTTTTAGGAGATCAACAAGCAGCTGCGGTTGGACAAGCTTGTTTTGAAAAAGGTTCAATTAAAAGTACCTACGGCACAGGCGCATTTATAATAATGAATACTGGATCAAAAAAAATTTATTCAAAAAATAAATTATTAACTACAGTTTGTTATAGATTAAATGGAAAAGTTACTTATGCGTTAGAAGGTTCAATTTTTATTGCTGGAGCTGGAGTACAGTGGTTAAGAGATAAAGTTAAATTAATTAACAATGCTTATGAAACTGAAAAAATAGCAAGATCTAAAAAAAATAATGATGGTGTTTATATAGTTCCTGCATTCAGCGGTATGGGTGCTCCATATTGGAGACCAGATGCTAGAGGACTTATAACAGGTTTAACTAGAAATAGTGATTGGAAGAGTTTAGTAAGGGCTGTCGTAGAGTCTGTTGCTTATCAAAGTTATGATTTATTTAATTCAATGAACAAAGATGGTTTAAAACCTAAAGTCGTAAAGGTTGATGGTGGCATGGTAGTAAATAATTGGTTTTCTCAATTCTTGTCAGATATTATAAATCTTAATGTAATTAGGCCAAAAGTGTCAGAAACAACAGCTTTAGGGGCTGCTCTTTTTGCTGGATATCAAATTGGAGAATTTAAAACATTAAATGACATTAAGCTTATATGGAAAAAGGATAGAGTTTTTTCACCAAAATTAAATAAATCAAAGAGAAATAACTTATTGCAAGGGTGGAAACTAGCTATTAGAAAAACTTTAGCTTAATTTTAATTATGAAAAAAATTTTAATCATAGGGGCGGGAGCTATGGGGTCAGCTTTTTCAATTCCTTGCTTAGAAAATAAAAATGATGTTTCATTAATTGGTACCTTTTTAGAGAATGATTTAATTAAATCTTTAAAAGAAAAAAATAATTATCATCCCTCACTGAATATTAATTTGCCTAAAAATTTAAATATTGAAAGACATGATAAAATAGAAAATCTGACTCAAAGTGGTGTGGATTTTATTGTAGCTGGAATAAGTTCAGTTGGTATAGAATGGTTTGCCAATGAAATATCTAAATTTTACAATAAAAAAACTTCAATAATATTACTTACGAAAGGATTGGCTATTGATGATGATCATTTAGTTACGCTTTCAGAAAAATTAGAAAATATTTTAAGAAAGAATGGACATGATAATATAAACATATCATCAGTAAAAGGACCTTGTTTAGCTTCTGGCTTAGCTCATAAAATGAGAACTTCTACTGTTATAGCAAATGAAAATATAAAAAAAGCACAAGAGATCCAAAGTTTAATTTCTACTGAATATTATAAATGTGAGATTACAAATGATGTTCCAGGAGTAGAATTTTCATCAGCTATAAAAAATATTTATTCAATGTTGATTGGCGCTGCAGAAGGATTAAGTAATCCCACAGCACCAATAGAGATTCAAAAAAAATTTTATCTAAATACTTCAGCAAGTTTAATTCATAGATCAATTTCAGAAATGGCTGAGTTTGTCTCATATTATTCAGGAAAAGTTGAAACTGTTTATGGTTTAGCAGGTCTAGGTGATTTACATGTAAGTGTTGCTGGAGGAAGAAATAGTAAAATGGGAATGTATCTTGGACAAGGATATCTTTATAAAGATGCAAAAGAAAATTTTATGAAAGATATTACTGTAGAAGGAGCTGACCTTGTATTTGAAATTGGTCCTAAAATAATGAAAAACTTTAAAGAAAAACAATTTCCTTTAATGTTTAGCATCTTAAGATGTATATGTGAAAATAAAAAACTACAAATTAACTGGTAAATGAATAATAAAAAATTATTTAGTAATAAAATTATAAATATCGTTGGCTGGGTTTTATTTTTAATTTCTGCAATAGGTTTTATTATGTCTAGTCTTGGAAATTTTTGGGCTATGTTTGGAAGCTCTTTCTTTTTTGTTGGATGTTTAGTTTTTTTGATACCTTATTTTTCCGAAGAAAATTAACTTATTTAGGCAACTTTTAAAATAAAGTAACCTAATTTTTTGATTTATTTAAAAAATTTTTCAAAGAATCATCCATTGCTGATGCCCATGGTGTATGATGAATTGGTGCAACTGAACCAGTGACAGGAGAAGAAAAAGAATTATTTCTATAAGTCATAATGTCTTCAACTTTATGGTGTTCCCATTCCTTAAAATGAGTCCTAATTAATTCAAAATCAATTTTTGGGTAATCAGATAGATTATGAAGTTCTTTTGTGTACTCAGTTTGAAAATCTATCATTTGATCAGGATTTTCTAATTTTTCCTCCATTGACACCCATTTATTTATATCTTTTTCTATTTCTGAATTATTTGGAATTTTAATCTTTCCCATTACAACATCTCTTGCAAACCAAGCCTGACAATCGAACATATTAAAAGTATGAAATTGATCTTGCATACCCAAGTATAATAATTTGTGATTATTTTGCAAAACTACACCTTTATATAATTTTGGTGGATATAATCTGTTTCCAGTTTTTAGTTTAAGATCTTCAGATAAAAAAGGAAAATGATGAAGATAACCCGAACATAAAATTATAGCATCCGCTTCCTGTTCATGACCATCTTTAAAAATTGCTTTGTTACCTTCAAGTCTATCTAGATAAAAAACTTCTTTAACTCCACTTGGCCATTTAAATCCCATTGGATTGTGCCTATAGCCTATAGTTACACTTTTTGCTCCATATTTGTGACACTGAAGAGCTACATCTTCAGCAGAATAACTACTTCCTAAAACAATAACATTTTTGCCTCTGAATTCTTCTGCATCTCTAAAATCATGTGAGTGTAATATTCTTCCTGGAAAAGATTTCATTCCTAAATATTCTGGAATAAATGGAACTGAGAAGTGACCAGTTGATACAACCACATAATCAAAAATATCTTTTGAAAATTTATCATTCACCTTATCATGAGATGTAATTTCAAAATTATTTTCACTATAAACTACACCAGTAACACAAGTGTTAAATCTTACTTTATCTTTTAGATTCCCTTTTGTAACTCTACCGAGTATGTAATCATATAAAACTTCTCTTGGCGGAAATGATGGGATGGGATTTCCAAAATGTTCATCAAAAGAATAATCGGCAAATTCTAAACATTCCTTAGGGCCATTTGACCAAAGATATCTATACATACTGTTAGGAACAGGGTCACCGTATTGATCAGATCCAGTTCTCCAACTGTAATTCCATAGTCCTCCCCAATCTTCTTGTTTTTCAAAACAAACTATTTCAGGTATTTTCTCACCTTTCTTTTCAGCTTGTTCAAAAGATCTCAACATTGATAAACCACATGGTCCCGCTCCTATTATTGCCACTTTTGTCATTAAATTTTCTCCATCTAAATTAAATTTATAAATGTTTTATACTAACAAAATGGTAAAAATTGAAATAATATTTTATTATGAAAATTAATTGGAATTACCCAACTTCTGTATGGGTAGGAGAAAATAGAATTAAAGATTTATCTCAAGCTTGTAAAAATTTAGATATTTCAAGACCATTATTTGTAACAGACAAAGATCTTATAAATCTTAATATGGTTAAAGATATAATTTTAGAACTTAAAAAAAACTTTAGTAATTTATCAATTTTTTCAAACTTCTCAGGAAACCCATTTGGAGAAAATGTAGAAGATGGAGTAAATGAATTTAAAAAAAATAAAAGTAATGGTGTAATTGCTTTTGGAGGAGGTAGCGGACTTGATGTAGGAAAAGCAATTGCATTTATGTCAGGTCAATCAAGACCCATATGGGATTTTGAAGATTTAGGAGATTATTGGAAAAGAGCAGATGGAAATAATATTGCTCCTATAATTGCTGTTCCTACCACAGCAGGAACCGGATCTGAAACTGGACGAGCATCAGCAATTATTAATAAAACAACTGGTATAAAAAAAATAATTTTTCATCCAAAAATTTTACCTTCAATTGTAATTTTAGACCCAGTTTTAACTTTTGATCTTTCGCCTAGGCTTACTGCGGCAACTGGCATGGATGCATTAGCTCACAATTTAGAGGCTTTTTGTGCTTCAGGTTTTCATCCTATGGCCGATGGAATTGCATTAGAAGGGATGAGATTAATTAAAAGTTCACTAATGATTGCAGTTAAAGATGGAAAAAATCTAAAAGCTAGATCAAATATGTTAGCTGCAGCAAGCATGGGTTCAACGGCGTTTCAAAAAGGACTAGGCGCAATACATTCATTAAGTCATCCGGTTAATGCTCAACACAATGTTCACCATGGATTGTCAAATGCTATTTTCATGCCTTATGTATTAACATTTAATAAAAAAGAAATATCTGAAAAAATAATTTCAATTTGTGATTATTTAAATTTAAACAAATCGTTTAAAAGTTTTATAAATTGGATAATAGATCTTAGAAAAGAATTAAATATACCACACAAACTTTCGGATGTTATTGATGAAGAAAAATTAGATTTAGATAAACTTTCATTGATGGCGTTTGAAGATCCTTCTACAGGTGGAAATCCAAAAAAATTAACAAAAGAAGATGTGAAAATTATGTATGAGCATAGTATTTCAGGAGAATTATTTTAAGTATGAAAAATTTAAATATTTTAATTTGTGAAGGGAACACACCCGAAGAAGGAAATAATTTTAAAAATGTAGGAATACCCACTCATACAGAAAGTTTAAAAGAAAGTTTGTTTTACTATAATAAAAATCTGAATATAGATGTAATTAATCCTTGTTTAGAATTAAATTTAAATGAAATTACACCCGATCTAAAAAAATATGATGGATTAATTTGGGGTGGTAGTAGCTTAAATATTTACAATGACACTACTGAAATAAGAAGACAAATCTCATTTATGAAAGAATGTTTTAAAAATGTTAAAAAAGTATTAGCTATTTGTTGGGGTATGCAAGTTGCAGTTACTGCGGCTGGAGGAAAAGTGCAAAAAGGCACCAAAGGTTCTCATATAGGAATTGCAAATGATATTGAATTAACTCAAGATGGTTTAAATAATTCATTGTATAAAGACAAAAATAACAAGTTTAATACACCAGCATTTAATTTTGATGAAGTGGTGACGATTCCTAATGGCGCAAATCATCTTGCGTTCAACAAAATTAATAAGATACAAGGTCTTCATTTTAAATCAGGTGTTAGTGAGATTTGGGGAGTGCAATACCATCCTGAAATTACTTATGAAAAAATGATTAGTATTATTGAATTTAGAAAAGAAAGATTAATTAATGAAAGAAATCGATTTAAAGATGAAATAGAAATAAAAAATCATATTAATTTAATTA
>Ga0315338_1001837_pt1 | contig 23841 bp, 17 predicted proteins | sample ASW8metaG_FD_204518 | JGI IMG/M metagenome (GOLD analysis project Ga0315338, IMG submission 204518) | Ammonia-oxidizing marine archaeal communities from Monterey Bay, California, United States - ASW #8 | ecosystem: Environmental > Aquatic > Marine > Coastal | place: USA: California | collected... | reverse complement strand
AAACATCGCAGGTCTCGGGATCGATAGCGCCTCGAACCTCACCATCCTCAGCGAGTAAAAGAAGTTTCTTTGCCGTTTCCCGGGATGGGTTCTTTATGGCCCCGGATAGCGTTTCTGACAAATTACTTAGCATCGTCATCACTCCCCGCCGTTAATAAACCTTACAGAAACCTTACATGTTTTATATCGATAGGTATAGGCGCTTCAGTTGATTTCACCAACTTGTGAAGAAATCGACCTGCAGTGGAGAATTGTGTCGAACCACTCATCGAATGTCCGCTATTGGCTATTAGCGGACATTCTTACAGCTGGTGAAACATGTCTGCTTTACACCTGAAAGCGGACATTCCGAGGGCAGTCGCAAAGAGTCTGCTTATGACCCAAAGCGGACGTTGCTCGTTCAGTAGAACATACCAGTACATCCATCTTAAACAGAGTCTTCGCGTCGGCCATGGCATCCGGTTCTATTGCCATCAGGTTGTCGGAAGTGCGCCAGTTCAACCGCATGCGTAGATTTTGAGAACAATTTCACTCGAATACGCCCACTCGTCCATGCCTCCTACGAAATGCTTGTGAGGCTATATTGGCTATGTTCAAAATACGAAATGCTAATTCCCGCAGACCCTATTCCAAAAGGATAACGCTGAGTCAAATTCGAGGAGTCGATGACGAAAGAACACGGCACAAAGGCCGAGAATCAGTTAAACGCAGATTTCAAACACGCGAAGCAATGCTTTGGATCAGGCAAAGTCGATGAGGCGGAATTAATACTCCAGAACATCCTTGCCCGAGACTCGAACCACTTCGATGCGACTGAGGGTCTGGCAGTCCTGTATGCCACGAAGGGAGACTTAAAGGCAGCGATTCCCATGTTCCAGAAAGCGGCCGCCCTGAGGCCGAGCAAAGCGGGAGTGCATTTCAATTTGGGAACAGCGCTGACAGAAGCCGGCAGGTTAGAAGAAGCCGTCGCCGCACTTCGCCAATGCCTCCGAATCGACCCTAACGCGGAACCGCCTCACATCCATCTTGGCAACGCCTACAAGGAAATCGGCGATCTGAACGCGGCTGTGACTAGTTTTCGTCGGGCAGTTGAGATTAATCCTGCATCACCGATCGCCCACAACAATATCGGCAATGCACTCCGCGATTTAGGGAAATTGGAGAATGCCGTCGAGAGCTATCGCAAGGCCCTGACCTTCAGGCCCGATTACGCAGAGGCTCACAGCAATCTCGGCAATGCACTCCGCGATTTGGGGAAATTGGAGAATGCCGTCGAGAGCTACCGCAAGGCCCTGACCTTCATGCCCGATTACGCTGAGGCTCACAGCAATCTTGGTAATGCGCTCCACGACCTAGGAAAGCTGGATCAGGCTTTCAAATGTCACCGACATGCAGTTTCCCTTGATCCCAAGAACGACTTGTTCTGGATTGGATTGGCGGCGTCAGTAGAGTTTCTTTCGTTCACTTCGGCTGATGACAATCTCTGGCAAGACCTATTGTACCTAATTGAGCGGCCCACAGTGCGTCCTTCCCAAGTAGTTCGGCCAGTTATCAGCGCACTTCGCCATCACCCGGATTTCTCGCAAGTCCTTGAGCTTACGGGCTCTGGGAAAACGGAGAATGGAATTACTTACGGCGACGCGGCTGGGCGGCTTTCGTCGATTCCTCTTCTTCTCCGAATAATGCGACTGAGTCCTATCTTTGACCTGGAGATAGAGCGGATGCTGACGTTTTTGCGTCACGCCATGGTAAAGGAAACGGCAGCAGGGATGACAAAGGAGAACGGCTTGCCTTTTTCAGCCGCCTTGGCTCTCCACTGTCATACTAATGAGTATGTCTTTCCTGAAACGGACGAGGAAAAAAATATTATTGAGCACCTCCAGCACCAGATTGCGGCGCTGGTCGGAAAAGACTGCGATGTGCCACCATCCTTCGTTGCTGCTTTTGGCGCCTACAGGCCGCTCGATGGGTATTCTTGGGCCGAAACACTCCTCGACAGGGAATGGCCGGACGACATCAAGGAAGTAATTGCACGGCAAATATCGGAACCGTTGGAAGAGCAGTCTCTACGGCCCGAAATTCCCCGCGTGACTTCCATCGAAGATACGGTTTCTCAATCCGTTCGCAATCAATATGAGGAAAGCCCATACCCCCGTTGGATCAAAACCAACTTAGCAGATAAAGGCAGGGCAATTGGCACTGTCCTGCGAGAGGCCCTAAACCGCTTTGATCTAGGAAACTATGATTCTCCCGAAAACCCGGAAATCTTGGTTGCGGGCTGTGGCACGGGTCAGCATGCTTTAGACACAGCCTCCAGGTTCTCGAACGCAAATGTGCTGGCTGTGGACTTGAGCCTGAGCAGTCTTTCCTACGCCTTGAGAATGACAAATCAGTTCGGTCTCTCAAACATCGAGTACGCCCAAGCGGACATCATGGAACTGGGAAGTTTAGATCGGCGGTTCGATCTGATCGAGTGCGGCGGAGTGCTTCATCACCTTGGCGACCCGTTGTCCGGCTGGCGGATTCTGGTGGATCTGTTGCGCCCCGGAGGGCTCATGAAAATTGGCCTGTACAGTGAAACCGCGCGCCAGGATATCATTAGCGGGCGCTCCCTGATTGCCGAGAAAGGGTATACCACGTCTGCCGAGGATATTCGTCGATGCCGGCAAGACATCATAACCATGGCTGAAAACGGAAATTGGAAGATGGCAAAGATATGCAACTATAGAGACTTCTTCAGCCTGAGCGATTGCCGCGATCTGCTATTTCACGTCCAGGAACATCGCTTTACGTTGCCGCAAATTGAGGCGGCCCTGCGGACTCTTAAGTTGAAATTCCTGGCATTTGAAATGCGAAATCAGGAAACGATTAGGACGTTCCAGGCATCTTACCCGAAGGAACATGCGCTAACCTCACTGCCCCTGTGGCACACATTTGAATGCAACAACCCCGATACGTTCAAGGGCATGTATCAGTTCTGGTGTCGAAAGATGTAGGTTGGGTGGACTCTACTCTGGTGCAAAACTATTTGGCCCTAAACCGCCAAGATAGGCGCGGGCCCAATGTCCGCTCTTGGCTATTAGCAGACATTCAGCGGCATCGTGATTTATGTCTGCTTTTGACCCAAAGCGGACATTGATTTTACAGTGCGTCACTTCGGCATGGTAAAGGGGGCGTCTTCGAGGAAACGGCGCACCACGTTCTCCGAGATTCGCGCCACATTGTTGTCGTATCCGTTGTGCGGCAGGCTCGCGGCCCAAGCGATCGAGCTGACGGAAAACACAGCGCCGCCGCCCGGTGTTTCGAAAAATGTCATGTCCGCCCGGATGATCGGGCTCTGAACACCGTCCATGGCAGCGTGGTGAAAGCCAATCTCGTCCGGGCAAATCAAGGTGTTTTCCGAGTGTCCTTCTGAGCTGGCAACGACCAAGGCGTGGGCGGGCGTTCCCATCATTGGATCGGTGGCGTCAATCTCGGAGCCGCTGGCGCCGTCGCCGAGAAGTCCGAAATCACCGATAATTTCGTCATCCTCAATCCCCTCAAAAATGAATCCTGCTCGCGGATTGAAACTGTCTTCGGTGCGCCGGTAATAGCCGGAACTGTCAAAACCACAGGCAATGGTGCCGACACCAACCACTGCTTGCGGCGGCATGCCGAGGCGCCGCCACAACCCGCCATATTCGCCGGTGAGTTCGAGGTAGTATTCGCCCGGTTCTTCGTCACGGTAACGAATCCCATCCTCCGCGCGGCGTAGCTCGAGTACGCCTGGAAATTTGTCGGACAGCGCACATCGCCAGATGAATCCGTTGCCGCCCAGGTAAACCAATCGGCCGGGTCCGGTAATGTAGCTCCGCAATCCGTCCAGCATGGGCGTCGTGTAATACTCCGGGTGTGTTCCCGTCAGCACGGCGTTGTAGGGTTCAAGCACGCTGGCGCCTTCATTGTGAAGGTCTTCATCCGTGATGACGTCAAATTCGATCCCCTGACTTTCGAGCCAGCCAAGGATGTGCGTGTCGGCATTGAAACTCCAAAGCGGCGTCTTGGACGCCATGTTAAGGATCGGCCGCAGGCGCGAGGCAAATCGCACACCACTGCCGTCCGAATGGGTGTCATACGTCGACAGGCCAATTTCGTTGTGCTCCTGCAGGAACACATCCGTCTTTTCCAACGTCGTCCAAAGAGACTCCGTCGCCTCGGCAAAACGTTCATGGAACAGCCAGTGATAGTTTGAATAGGCCATGTAGGTCACCGTCGACACCAGGAATGCGAGCTTCGCCGTTGTCGTTCCCTTTTTCGGGCGGACGAAGAAAGTCACGTACCATTCATCGTCTTCGGCTCTCAGGCGGACGGCGTAGACCCCGCTCCGCAGGTCATCCGGAATAACGTAGTCGAAATCCGTTTCCCAGCCGGCATCGTACAAATCGTCGTCATGGAAATGGATTGCGCCATATTCCTGAGGCGCTTGCTGCCAGTTCTGTTCGTTGCCGGTCCAATTGTGCCCCTTGCAGCCGCGGGACGGCAGGTTGACCGTGTGGCCATGGAGATTATTGGGACCGGTGTCACGGATATCATCCGTGCCGATGCCACGGGAAAAGTCCCAGGCTGCGACGATATTACTGTTCTGCTCACAGGGGCTTTCGTTGGATGCCGCCGCCGAAATTTCTTCCGCGGACATTGCCCCCGCACTCAGCCGCGGCCTGTCGATCTTGCCGTTAAAGTGTTTTGTGGACGCAGGTTTTCCATTCGGGAAAACCGCCGGGAATGCGGCAAACATCAAAGGTATCCCCGCGCCCGCGACGTTGTCCGCGCTTCCCTGAGCGTCACCGGCGATGAGGTTTTCCAATGTTGATTCGATGGGCGCTTGACGAACATCGATCACTTTGGTTTCCGAGTCGTATGATCCCGAAACCAGATACCACCGCCGTTCGGCAAGCGGCGCGCCGATTGAAACATCGGTGACGTTGCCATTGCCGTCGCCAACCCGCATGGCGAGCGAGCCTGTGTCGTCAATCATCAGGGCAAACCCGGTGGCGGGATCGTCTGCCCAGTTCGTAATGATTCCCTGTTCGCCCTTCATCGGTGTCGTTGGGAATACCCAGGCCTGCACGGTGAAGCTTTTCAGTCCGTCAACGGCGGGAGATTGAGGCACGACACCGTATGAACCGGCGTCTATCGGCTGTAAGTGGCCCGGATGTTCGCCGTTGAAAGGCGCATCGATTTCCTCTTCCTGGAATAACCCGTGCCCGGGTTCGTCATCGCCGCAGATTACGCGAACGAGGGCTGCCTCGTAACGGTCAGGGCCGTAGGTACTTACCTTGAAATTGACGGTGCCGCCCTGGACGGCGCTCCAATCATCACAATATCCGAGAATTTTTTTCATTTGAATTTGCTCCCCCCGTATCGAAGCCCTTACGCCACGTCCTGTCCGGTTACGGTTTTCCAGCGCCGCTTGAAGACTTCCCAGACGCCTTTGTAATAGTCGTCGAAGACTTGGTCGTCGTAGAGTTCCATCTTGGCGCCGCGCACGGTCGGCATTTTCGCCAGGACCCACTCCCGGCTGCGTTTCGTGCAAACCAGAATGTGGCGGTCCGCCATGGGCATTACGTGCAACCGGTTCACGACAAGAGTAAGTTCCCGACTAAATGGGCCGCCCGGATTGTTGCGAAACTCCTCAACCAGATCAGTTCGTGACGGATCAATTTCATACATCGTGCATTCCTTCTCTGTGCCTCTTTACAACTCAGGTTCCACGGTAATGAAGAAGTTTTTGTATTGTTCAGTCATCTGCCAATCGCCATTAAAACCGCGGGGGATGATGAAGGCGTCTCCTGCACCAAACGTTTCGGAGTGGCCGTTCTCGTCGGTAATTGTCAGCGAACCTTCGAGGACGAAGCAGCATTGGTCAAATGGATAATCGCGGACTCGTTCGGTGCATGGCGCGCACTCCCAAACACCGGCATTCACATTTCCAGTGGTGTTGGTGAAGAAAAGATGCCCCCGCTCGTCGGCTGTACCGTCAACGACGGTATCGGCATCAATATAATTCATTGGCTTCATACCTCCGCCGGAGTCTCCGTTGGGCAGCAAGCGTGTGATCGTCATATCAGTCATTGTGTTCCTCTCTTCCACGTCAAAAAACTCTCATGTAGTGAATTGGGAGCCTTTGCGGCAATACAATAAGTTGATCCCTCTTGGAGCAGGCTAAAGATGTCGTGCCGGTCTTTGCGAGTCACGTTACTGCTGTGCCAGAATGCGGCACGAAGCTTGCCGGATCAACGGTGCAATTTTTCGGAAATGAAGGAGATGGTCATTGGGACTCAATCGTGATCTTGCCCTCGAGGAATGCCAGCCCGAGACGGAATTGGCGTTTAGCCCGGAGGAGTTTCAACATCGTCTCCGGCGTATCCGTGCGCGCATGGACGACGACGGCATAGATGTCCTGTGGCTCATGGCCCCCGAGAGCCTCTACTATGTGAGCGGATACAAATGCATCTGGTATCAGGCGCAAGGCCCCAAACAATGGCCCGCCACAAGCGGCATCGCTATACACAAGGACCATGACGACTTCATTCTGTTCGACACGCCCAGCGAAGCCATCATGTGCCGTTTCGTGACCTGTGCGAAGGACATCCGGGTTTTCCCCTTGGGGGGGCGCCGTGACGGCATTTCTTTCATTGTCGACGAGCTGAAGTCCCAGGGCTGGATGTCTTCAGGCACGGTCGGAATGGAATTTCACAGCTATCGGCCAAACCCTGCGGTCAGCAGACGCTTTCGCGACGCCTTCGAGAGCACCGGCATGAGCGTGACCGACGGCAGCGATATCTTGCGCGACGTCCGTTGGGTCAAGTCGGAGGCCGAGATTGCCTATATGGAGAAGGCGCTGGAAATCACCGACATCGGTTTGGAGGCAGCCCGAGATGCCATCCGGCCCGGTGTCACCGAGCTCGACGTCTATGGCGAGATCATCGATGCGATGTCGAAGGCGGGCGGCGAAAACCCGGGACTCACACTGCCAGTGAACTCGGGGCTGAAAGCCAATTGCGGCCACTCGCTGGCCAGCCGAAAGGTCATCAAGGCCGGCGAACAGGTCAACGTCGATGTCAGCGGCGTGTTCAACCGATATCACGGCAATGCCGGGCGGTCTTTTCACGTCGGTGAGCCTGCCAAGGACGTGATGGAGTATCACCGGCTTTCGGCGGGTGTTTTCGATGTGATCGCCGACTTATTGCGGCCGAACCTGCCGGTGGCGGAACTCGTCACCGCGACCAGGGCCTATTACGACGAGGTCGGCATCTGGTCCGACGCCGGCTGGGTCGGCGGCTATGAGCTTGGCCTTGCCTTTCCACCCGACTGGGTCGGCAATTATGTGTACGAGATGACGGATGTCGAGACGGACAAGATTTTGGAGCCGGGGACAGTCGTAAATTTCGAGAGCCAGTTTTTCTCGCCTCGCATGTCGGGAATTACCTATTACATCGATACGCTAATGTTCAAGGCGGATACGGCGTATCAGCCTTTAAAGTCTCCGTTAGATCTCGTCATTGTCGGAGAATAGCTCGGCCACAATTCATTGCAGTGTCGTTATCATCCCAAATTCAGACACCAACTGTCGATCCGTTCGATGTCCGATTTTGGTTATTTACGGACCTTTTGTGGACTCGTCAATTACGTCCGCTTTGTCCCCGAAAGCAGACATTCTGGTGGGAGTCCTGGAATGCCTGCTTTTGACCCGAAGCGGACATTGGCCGTTCCACCCTTTCGTTGTTTATGTCAGACTTACCTGGCCATGTTCTCAGAACGAAAACCATCAATCCGCATATGGGTAGCAACAATCGTTGCCTTGGCAGTGTTGCTGGCCAGTGGGCCATCCTTTGCTGAGAAACGCATCGCATTGGTCATCGGCAACGGTGCCTATCCCAATGTCGGCGCGCTCAAGAACCCACCTAATGACGCCAAGCTGATGGCCAATACGCTTCGATCACTCGGTTTCGATGTGATTGAACGCATTGATGTCAACCAGAAGGGCATGAAGAAAGCCATCAAAGCCTTTGGCAACAAACTGGAAGCTGGCGGTAAGGATGCAGTGGGCTTGTTCTATTACGCGGGTCACGGGGTGCAGGTCGGCGGAGAGAACTATATGGTGCCGGTCAACGTAGATATTCAAGACGAAGCCGACGTGGATATTGAAACGGTATCCGCCACTGCCGTGCAGGGCAATATGTCCTTCGCTGGCAATCGCCTGAACATTATTATTATGGACTCGTGCCGCAACAACCCGTTCAAGCGGAGTTTCCGTTCGGCAACGAGAGGTCTCGCCCGCATGGATGCGACCAAAGGAACCCTGATTGCCTACGCCACCAGCCCCGGCGATGTCGCCGCCGACGGCAAGGGAGTCAACAGCCCCTATACGGAAGCGCTCAGTCAAGCTCTGTTGACGCCCGGCCTGACCGTAGAGCGGGTGTTCAAGAAAGTGCGCAACAGCGTGGTGGCATCGACGAACAGCAATCAGGTGCCGTGGGAGGCATCATCTCTGACTGGGGCCGATTTCTATTTCAAAGGCGGCGCGGAAACCGTGGCGCCCGCAACATCGGAAGCGTCGCCGGAAGTGGCGTTTTGGAACTCAATACAAGATAGCGAAAATCCAGCCGAGTTCGAGACGTTCATTAAAGCCTATCCCAACAGCCCGTTCTCTGCGTTGGCCCAAACCCGGATCGAAGCATTGGAACAGAAGAAGCAGGCTGCACTGACTCCACAACCGGCTCCGGTCCAACCCGTGCAGACACCATCGACTGGTACGGAACAGGTGGAAATAGCTTTCTGGAACTCGATTAAGGACAGCGGCGATCCGGAAAGTTTTAAGGCGTACATGAACCAGTTTCCAAACGGCCAATTTCATTCTCTGGCGACAATGAGATTGAACGGGATACTTGAGAAACTAAACACACAACAGGACACTGAGGCTCAAACTAGAAATCTGAGGGAAAATTACAAAATATTAAACGGCACATGGTGTGGTCCAAAAGGAAACCATGTTTGGAGTTCGGCTTCATCAGCAAATATTACTTATGACAATGAGTATTTGGATGGAATTGTTGGTGATCTGACGTTCAATGGTAATGAGTTTAGCGTAAAAATGAGCTACTCATTCACCACCTATACTTATTACTACAGAATGGAAAATATTGACACGGTCAAGCATTACCGCACCGATGGTGGTGTCCAAAACTATGTGTATAAACGGTGCGGCGATGGTGAAGGATTGTTTGATGTCGGAGCCGCAAAATCCAAATCTAAACAACCTGAAAATCAGTTCGAAACAAAAAACTAAGTTATCCGGCGCTGACCACTCGGCTTGCGTTTGATAAGTTTTGCCAGTGTCCGCCTTTGGCTATAAGCAGAAATTATCGGGCATGAGTTTTTATGTCCGTTATTACCCCCAAAGCGGACATTCCGAGGACAGTCGCAAAACGTCTGCTAATGACCCGAAGCGGACATCGGCTAAACATTACATTTCGCCCGGACTGTACCGAACAAATAGTGATTTTAGCATCCGCCGAATTTCAACTAATGGCGATTGTCAGATCTATCGTCATGTCGCCATTCGGCGAACAAGGGCTTCTATTTTTCTATGGAGTTCAAGCGGCGCGAAGGGCTTGGCAATATAGGCATCGACCCCTTCAAGTTTTGCATCCGAGACGTCAGTCTGGGCAACTTTGGCAGTCAACATCACGAAGCACGTTTTATAGCTCATGGCACGGACATGCTTTAGAAGTTCCAGGCCGTCCATCTCCGGCATCATCCAATCACAGATGATGAAATCAAAGTGCGACTCCGGCTCGTTCAAGATATCCAGAGCCGCTTTGCCGTTTGCCGCCAAAACGATTCGAGTGAAACCAATATCCTTGAGAACGTGATCAATCAGGTTTCGAATGAACATTTCGTCTTCGACGACGAGAACGCGGAGCTTCTCCAATCTCTCTTTCTTTGTGCCTGACAACATCGTTCCTCAATACGTCCTCGGACGTATCTCGCACAGGTTGGCGGGAATCCCAACATATTTGAGACTTAAGCCAAACAACATTTTCTTCGGTTATCGGGCTCCTTGGTCCGGCGCCGGAAGATCATAGTGCCCAACATTTGCAATTAGTCGCCGCAAAAATGGGATACAATCGCAATCGCCGGCGCAGATAGGGCATGATTCCACGGCGCTGTCAGAAGCTCAGGGGGTGATTACGGGGATGGCAGATGAGGCGCCGGAAGGCATTGAGGGAGAAGGCGGAGAGCTACGGAAAAGTCAGGAACTAATGCAGGCATTCGCCGACGACCTGCCCGAGTTCATCAGTCTCAAGGACATCGACGGACGGTTCCTATTCGTCAACAAACGGTTTGAGGCGTGGGTTGGCTTGGACCGCGACGAAGTTATTGGCAAGACCGTGTATGACATCTATTCCGCGGATCAGGCGTCAGAGTTCGATGCCCTGGACCGTGAGGCCTTGAACAATCGCTCAGTTCTGACCCGCGAGGTTGACCTCAAGTATCCGGACGGCGACATCAGAACCGTCGCCAGCACCCGGTTTCCGGTTGTTTCATCGACCGGCGAAGTTGTTGGGCTGGGCACCATCAACTACGACCTCAGCGTGCTCAAGCAAGCGGAAAAAGCACTGCACGAAAGCAGGGAGCTGTCACGGGCCGTCATCGAGAACGCCGTCGATGGCATCGTCACCATAGATGAAAAAGGCATCATTCAATCCATCAATGCCGCTGTCGAACGAATTTTCGGCTATTCTGGCGACGAGATCATCGGGCGAAATGTGTCCGGCCTGATGCCGGAGCCGAACCGCAGTAAGCACGATGGTTTCCTAGGCCGTTACCTGCGAACTGGCAAAGCCAGGATCATCGGGTTCGGCCGCGAGGTTATTGGGCTGCGCAAGAACGGCGCGGAATTCCCCCTTGATCTCGCCGTCAGCGATACGATCATCGACGGACGACATGTTTTTACCGGCATTGTGCGCGACATCACCGAACTCAAAGAAGCGCAAGCTGCTCTTGTCAAGAAAACGGAGCTTGTTCAATTGCTCCGCCAAACAGCACGTGATGCCAACAAAGCGAAAAACCTGGCGGAAGCCATGCACGACGCAATTGCCGACATTTGCGCCTATAACGGCTGGCCGATCGGACATGCCTATGTTCGCTCACCGAAAGACCCGAACGTTTTGGTGCCGAGCGGCATATGGCACCTGAACAAGACCCGGCGCTTCGCCACCTTTAAAAAAGTCACCGAACAGACGTCTTTCAAGTCCGGTCAGGGTTTGCCCGGGCGCGTGATGAAAAGCGGTGAACCGGCTTGGATCATTGACGTCACCAAGGACCCCAATTTTCCCAGGGCCAAATTGGCCAAGGGCATCGGCGTTCGGGCCGGGTTCGCGTGCCCGGTCCTGGTCGGCCGAGAGGTGGTCGCCGTATTAGAGTTCTTTGCTCCTGAGGCGGTCGAGCCGGATCAAAACCTGCTCGACAGCTTGATCCACGTTGGCATGCAGCTCGGCCGCGTCGCTGAACGTGAGCGTTCTGAGCGCGAACTGCGCGAAAGTGAAGCCGCCCTCGCCGAAAAGACCAACATTCTCGAAACCGTTCTTGAAAGCCTGCCGGAAGGTATCGTGGCCTTCGACAGGGATCTCAAACTCCTGGTTTGGAACAAGAACTTCCTCGACATTCGAGGGTTCCCGTCGGAATTGGCGGAGGAAAAACGCGATTTCCAGGAGTTCATTCAGCATGATGCCAGACGCGAGGAATTCGGGCCCGGAGACCCGGAGGAAATGGTCCACCGGCAGGTCGAGCGCGCCAAGAAATTTCGCCATCATGCTTTTGAACGCCAGCGGCCCAATGGCCGCTTCATCAGCGTCCGAGGCGGTCCCATGCCGGGAGGCGGCTTCGTCAGCACCTATTCGGACATAACCGAGCGCAAAGAAGCGCAGGTAAAGATCGAGGCCCAGCGGGATGAACTGGAACTCCTGAATCAGCAGAAGAACAAGTTCTTCTCCATTATTGCCCACGACCTCAAGGGCCCATTCACCACCTTGTTGGGTTATTCGAGCCTGATGTCCGAAATGATCGACCGCCTCGACAGAAAAAAGATCGTGGAATCCGCCACCGCCGTACACACTGCCGCAGAACGCGTGTTCAAGCTCCTGGAGAACTTGCTCGAATGGTCACGCCTGCAAATGGAAGGCACGGATTTCAAACCCGCCCCCCTTGATCTGAAAGAAATCATCGATGCCAACGTGAAATTGTTCGCCCCGCTCGCCGTGGACAAGAAGATCGTGCTGGGCAGCAATAGGACACAGGCCCTGGAGGTCTATGCTGATGCCAATATGGTCGATACGATCGTCCGCAACCTGGTCAACAACGCCATAAAATTCACGATCGAAGGAGGCACCGTGACTTTGAGCGCGCGGCGCAAGGGGAAATTGGCCGAGGTCGAGGTCACCGATACGGGTGTCGGCATTCCGGCCGACAAGATGTCGCGATTGTTTAGATTGGACGAAAAGACGTCAACCACTGGAACCGGCGGCGAGACAGGAACGGGACTTGGTCTTCAGTTATGCAAGGAACTGGTCGAAAAGCAGGATGGCCGGATACAGGTTGCAAGCACCGAGGGTGAGGGATCGGTATTCCGCTTTACCCTACCGCTTCATCAGCAGTGACCGCGGGGACGGGACAATGCCCGCTTTTGGCTATTAGCGGACATTCAGCAACCTAGTGATTTATGCCCGCTTTGCATCCGAAAACGGGCATTCGTTTGGGGGCCGCCAAACATCCATATACCCTCCCAACAAAGCGGGGCGAAATGGGGTTACGATTGTATGGAGATGCGTTTAAAATTATGGTAGAGACCGCTTTCGAACTGCAATGCTTGGATAGTGAGAAAAATGCCGGTTTTGCCCCCTTTTATATGGCTCCTGATTGCCGCTTTTGCCGCTATTTTTCCGGGCCGCGCCTATTCGGCTGACTCGCTGCATCTCTACACGGCGGACATTCCCGGCCACGCGTCAAAAAGCTCCCATGAGCCGGGTATGGCGCTAGAGATTACCCGTGTGGCGGCCGTGCGGGCGGATATTGAACTGGAAGAGCATTTCGTCCCCTGGCCCCGTGCCATGAGGATCGTCGAAACCAGACCCAGCGCCCTCATCATTCCTATCTCGCGAACCCCCGTCCGTGAGAACCGGTTCACATGGATCGAAGAACTTTACTCGGTTGAGTTGGGCTTTATCTCGCTGGTCCAACCTATCAACGACAAAGACACGGCCCGCAAGCTGGAGCGTGTCGGCGTATGGCGGGGAACCTCCATGGAATCTGAGCTGTGGCAAGACGGTTTCAAGAATATCGTCGCTGTTTCAAACGATATGGCACTGGCGAAAATGCTCACCGCCGGGCGGTTCGATGCCTGGTATGGCTCCCTGTCCGAAGCCGCCTACCAGTTTCGCGACCTTGACGTGGCCAATCGTGAAAAGATTCGTTTCGGCCGGCCGGTGCACTCGGATCCGATCTGGCTCGCCGGTGGCGTCAGCCTGCCGGGAAGTGTCGTTGTACGATTACAGGCCGCCCTTCAATCGATGCGGCGTGACGGCATTATTCGCGCTATTACCAAGCACTATGAGTTTGATCATTAATAGGACGTCGTGCCGTCAAATTTCTGACAGCTGCGCCGGTGGTTCGATCTTCTTGACCAGGTGGTAGTGATGGGTCAATTGCTTATGGGAAACAGGCGAACTTAGGCCGATCACATACCAAGAGCCGGCCAACGGATTTTCCGTATCTGCCTCGAATTTTGCCAGCGTCAGTCCCATCCCTTTGGACACGATCCAATAGAAGCCCGATACCGGATTGTGATTGTCGAGCAAAATGCACGTCCTTTTTGCGACCGCCGATGCCACTGTATTAGCAGCACAACATTCAAATGCTGCGAACACGACGTTGCCTTGGTATGAACAGTGGTTAACTAAATTCAACACATGCGCGGACAGTCTAGACATCCGGCTGTTGATCCCCCATACACTGGCTGTCGTTGCCTTGGAATGACTGAGCGCGCCGCCGATGACCAAACCGCAAAACATCCTTTTCATTACCGCCGACCAATGGCGGGGCGAGTGCCTATCTGCACTCGATCACGCCTGTGTCAAAACACCGAACCTGGACCGCCTTGCCGCCGACGGCGTCCTGTTCCGCCGGCACTATTCTCAGGCCACACCGTGCGGGCCCGGCCGCGCCAGCCTGTACACTGGACTGTATCTCCATAATCACCGTTCCGTGGTCAACGGCACGCCGCTGGATGCGCGTCATGCCAACATCGCCCTGGAATCGCGCAAGGCCGGTTACGATCCGGTGCTTTTCGGTTACACGGACGTGAGCGCCGATCCCCGGATGCATGAAGAGGGCGACCCGGAATTGACCAGCTACGAGGGAATCCTGCCCGGCATCACACCCGTTATTAGAATGAGAAGTGATTTGCAGCCCTGGCTCGCCTATCTTGAGGGCAAAGGCTATGAGATGCCTGAGGAAAAAAATGGAGCGTTTCGCCCAACAGCTAATTTTCCGGACTCCGAACAGCGCGGTCCGACCTACGCGCCGGCGCGTTTTAAGGCCGAAGACAGTTTGACGGCCTATGTCACTGACGAGGCCATCAAGTACATCTCTGAGCGCCGCGATGAGCCCTGGTTCGTCCATATCTCACATCTGTCGCCGCATCCGCCCTTCATCGTGCCGGAGCCATACCACGAGCTTTACGATCCGGCGGACATGCCGCAACCGGTACGCGCGGACAGCCCCGAGGATGAAGCCAAACAGCATCCCTGGCTGGAATATTTCCTTGGTAACCAGGAAGGAACCGGTTTCACCGTCGGTTACACGGCGGCCGATAACCTGTCTCTCACCGATAGCGAAACCCTTCAGTTAAGGGCAACTTATTTCGCCATGATGACCGAGGTCGATGACCAGGTCGGCCGCCTGATCGCGCACCTCAAGGAGACTGGAGAGTACGATAACACCCTGATCGTGTTCTGCTCCGACCATGGCGAAATGCTCGGCGATCACTGGCTGTACGCCAAATACGGCTATTTCGACCAGGCCTTCCACACGCCATTAATTTTGCGCGATCCGCGGCCCGAGGCGGATGCCGGCCGCGGCCGCGTCGTCTCAGACTTCACCGAGAACATCGATGTGATGCCGACCATCCTTGATTGGATCGGCGTCCCGGTCCCGGTTGCCTGTGACGGCGAAACTCTGCTGCCCTTCTGCCGTGGCGAAAATCCACCGGATTGGCGCAGCGAGGCCCACTGGGCTTATGACTTCCGCAGCGTCGTAAATCGGACGCCGGAAAAAGCCCTGGGCCTGACGTCGGATCAATGCACCATGACGGTGATCCGCGACGACAAGTACAAATATGTTCACTTCACGGCCCTGGCCCCCTTATTCTTTGATCTCGAGGCCGATCCCTGGGAGCAAAACGATCTTGCCGGTGACCCGGCCTATCACGGACTGGTCCTGGAGTACGCGCAGAAAATGATCAGTTGGCGCATGACCCACGACGAGCGAATATTTTCCAATACCTTGCTGACCCGGAAAGGGCCGTTCGAACGGCAGGGCCCACGCCGGTCTGCTTAGGCGCTTAAAGCCGCTTCTTCATATGGACACGGAGATACTCGTCATCACCGTGCTCGGGAAGCGCTTTATGGGTTTCGATGAATCCGTGGCGGGTATAGAGGCGCAACAGATCGGTCATCATCTCAGCGGTCTGTAGTGACAATACCGTCACTTGCTCGCTCCGCGCGGTATGCTCAATCTGTTCAATCAGCCAACTTCCAATCCCCTCGCCCTGCCGCGACGGGTTGACTCCCAACTGGTCAATGACAAGTTCGTCTTCGCGGCGAACTGTCGAAATGATGCCGACGACTTCGGTTCCATCGAGCCCAACATAGACGTCGCCGCGGCCAATGGCGGCTTCTAGCCACGGGTAGGGCCCGGCTGTTGGCCCGCCATCCAGTTTGATGACATAGGGCGTAAATGCGTCCAACATAAGCTGATAAATCGCATCGTGCTGAGATGGCGACGCTGATGAAAAAGTGAGAGTCATGGATTGAAACTTCCTTGGAATTTTTGGCCCTAAACTCAGTTTGTAATTGGATTCGTCCATAGGCGCTAGTGGGTTAGCAATCAGATCATAATCGTGTCACTCAATCTCCGCAAAACGGTCTGGTAGTTTTAATCAAAATACCCTACGGTTTCCATTGCCCTCCTGGGAGTGGCCATAAATCAAGACTTATAAACAACTGTTTTACACAGGGAAGATGACATGAATATGAAAATCCTTTTAAAGGGTAGCGTCATGGGCGCTGCGCTATCACTTGCTGTTGTCAGCGGTGCACAGGCGGCCTGCCCGGCTGCCACGGTGGCCGACGGCATGGGCGTAAAGGGAATGTTCCCGCAGCAGTTTGAGCTGGCTGAGTTTCAGTCCGCCGCGAATTGCAAGCTCTCATTCTCCGAAAATCCGGACATGAAAATGCTGAACGGCAAGATTCTCAACAATCCGGCGTTGCCGGCGCTTGCTGATCGTCTGCCGTCCGAGCCGCTTGTCGTCGCACCTTATGACTCAATCGGAAAGTATGGCGGCACTTTCGACATGCTGTCCAATGCGACGGAAGCCGGCACGTCCGATCTGTTGTCGACGCGACACGTCAACTTCGTGCGCTATTCCGATGATTTGGCGACCATCGTTCCGAACATCGCCAAGAGCTGGTCCTGGAATGACAACTTCACCCAGCTGACCTTCAATCTGCGCAAGGGCCACAAGTGGTCCGACGGCGCGCCGTTCACCTCGGCGGACGTCAAGTTCTGGTACGACAACCTGAACATGGACACCAACGTCATCGAGAAAGCCAAAGACTATCTGATGCCTGGCGGCAAGAAGATGGTTGTCGATGAAGTCGATGCGCAGACCGTCCGCTTTACCACCTCAGTGCCTTATCCGGGTCTGCTGGCTCACTTTGCCACGCATTTCGGCCAAGGCTTCCAGCCGAAGCACTTCCTCGGTCAGTTCCACCCGGCCGTTAACGCGGATGCGGACGCGATGGCCAAGAAGGCCGGCTTCGAAAAAGGCTATGACGTGGTCAACTTCTACTATGGCCAGTCCGACTGGACCGACGTGCCGTCACCGATGCTCAAGGATCCGACCAAGATCCCGATGCTGCCGGCCGCCATCCAGCCGTCGCTGGAGTCCTTCATTACCGTTGCCGATACCACCGAAGGACGCCACTACGTCGCCAACCCGTACTTCCACATGGTTGATACGGCGGGCAACCAGTTGCCTTACATCAGCGAACAGGACGAAGTTTACATCAACGACAACGAAGTCCGAATCCTGAAGGCGATCAACGGCGAGTATGACTACAAATTGCAGTCGCTGTCGCTGCCTGTCGCGCCGATCCTGATGGATAACGCGAAAAAGGGTGGCTACAACGTTCAACTGAAACCTGAGATCGCGGGACCGACCTTTGCCTTTAACGTGACCTCCGCCAACTTGGAAAAACGTAAGGTCTTTGGTGATCTCAAGTTCCGCCAGGCCATGTCGATCGCGATCAATCGTAACGAAATCAACGAGGTTGCGTTCTTCGATCTTGGCACGGTGAAACAGTACATTCCGTTCAGCCCGCCGCCGGCTTTCGTCGACAAAAAGTGGGTCAGCTACTACACCCAGTATGATCCGGCAGCAGCCAAGAAGATGCTGGACGAACTTGGCGTGGTCGATAAGGACGGTGACGGCGCCCGCGAATTGCCGAACGGCGAGAAGCTGGTGCTAAACCTGCAGTTTGCGACGCAGGGTATCGCCGGCCAGGTTGTTGAGCTGGTTGCTCAACACTGGACCGACGTTGGCATCAGTACCACGTCCAAGGAAGTTACGCCGGACGAATTCCGTTCCGCGCAGTCGGCCAACCAGCTTGACGTTACCATGTGGCGTAAAGGCCAACCGATGGCCATTATCCTCGGTAACCCGGAGCTGATTAAGCCGCCGTTCGAGAACTATTTCGGCGTTCGCAACGGCATGCTGTGGGCTGAGTATATCGACAGCAATGGCGCCAACGGCGTCAAGCCGCCGGACTACGTCTACCAGCTGATCAAGGACATCGACACGTTCCAGGCAGCGCCCGCGGGCTCGGCCGAATCGAACGAGTCCGGTGCCCGGTTGGTGGAAAACATGACCGGCAACTTGCTGTTCATTGGAACGGTGCTGGCACCTGCGCCGATCTACCACCGCAACGCTGTGAAGAACTTCCCGGAGTTTAAAACTGCGTCTTATGAGTACTATCGGACCTATCCGTATCGGGCCCAACAGTGGTACCTGGACGAGTAGAACTGATAGACTGAATGAGATTTGCCGGGCGCTATCGGCGCCCGGCATTTTTCTTCCCGAAAATAAATGGAGTAAGCTAAACTCCAATCAATCGGGAACGACAGGGACGGGGGAAAACAACAATGTTTCAGTTTGGTCAATTTGTCCTGACGCGCTTCATGATGGCGATTGTCACATTGTTGGTCGTTTCTTTTATTGTTTTTACTTTAATGGAGCTTGTCCCGGGTAACTGTGCCGAACGTTATGTGGCGTTCAAGAACACCCAGGGCGGGCAGATTTCCGTCGCCGATATTGAGGCCGAAGAGCGGCGCATGGGCCTCGACAAGCCCTATGTTATCCGCTGGGGAAGCTGGGTCGGCAACGTCTTTCTCAAGGGAGATTTCGGCGATAGTTGTATCCTGCGGGTTGGCATTAACCAGCTTCTCGGACAGAAGTTCTGGATCTCATTGGGCATATGCCTGACCGCCCTTATCTTCGCCTACGCCATCGCCATCCCGGCCGGCATATATTCGGCGTCGTCATCTAACGTCTCGCTCAATAACGGTATTCGTTTCTTCAGTTATATGGGACTGGCGATGCCCAACTTCCTGTTGGCGCTGATGATCATGCTGTTTTCGACGGTTATCTTCGGCGACAGCCTGACAGGATTGTTCAGCAAAGAATTCAGGGATGCCGCTTGGTCGTGGGCGCGGGTCAGGGATTTCGCGTCGCGGGCCTGGTTGCCGATCTTTATTCTCGGCTGGTCAGCCACGGCCTTCGCGCTGCAAACCGTGCGCGCTTTGATGTCCGATGAAAACGGCAAGCTCTACGTCACCGCGGCCATGGCCCGCGGCGTTTCAGGCCAAAAGCTGCTGATGCGGTATCCGGCACGCCACGCGCTGGCGCCGATTATTAACTCCCTGGGGTTCGATCTGAACCGTGTGTTCAACGAGTTGCCCATCGTCGCCGTAATTTTGGTGCTGACTGAATCGGGCTTCCTGCTGATCGAGGCCCTGGCCCGATCCAATGACCAACAGCTCGCGGGCGCCATCATTTTCATGCTGACGGCGTCGATCGTCACCTTGAACTTCATCACCGATATTCTCCTCGCCCTGATAGATCCACGGATCTGGCGAAGTATCGTGGGAGGGGGCTGACACAATGACTGATGCAACAACCACGGTAACCGCGGAAGACGCAGACCTGGCGGAACAAAAGCGCAAGGAAGCCTACTTCACCGCCGGCCAACTGCAACTGATTTGGGCTCGCTTCAAGAGCAACCGGTCCGCTATGTGGGGCGGGATCGTTTTGATCACCTTGATCTCCATGGGTCTTTTTGCGCCGTTCCTGTCGCCTTATGACCCAACCATCGCGGGGCGGGACAAGACCTATCAGAACGGCGCCCCTCAAATTCCATATTTCTGGGATCAGAATGGATTTTCCCTGCGGCCATTTGTCTATTCCTATGGCCAGGAGCGGTCCGCGGCGACCAACTTCCGGTGGGTCTTTAAGGTCAACGAGGATGAACGCCGCTACCTGCAGCTCTTTGTACGGGGCTGGGAATACCACGCTTTTGAATTGAGCTTGGATCTGCCGGGGACATTCTTTGATATCAATGTCCGATTGGGCAAATCGAACCTTCATTTGTTTGGTGTTGATAAAGGCCAGATTCATATTTTCGGCACCGACGGCCCCGGCAAGGATGTATTTTCGCGGACACTGCACGCAATTTATACGTCGCTGTCTGTCGGCACGATCGGCGTTTTCATCAGCTTTATCCTGGCCCTGGTGATCGGCGGCATATCGGGTTATTTCGGCGGTAAGATCGATGCCGTGCTGCAAATGATCACCGACGCGGTCAGAACCGTGCCGGCCATTCCTCTGTTTATGGCCCTAGCTGCGTTTGTGCCGGATGAATGGAGCGCCGAACTCCGCTTCCTCTTTATCTCCATCATATTGGGACTGATTGGCTGGCCGACCCTGGCCCGGCGCGTCCGTACGCATTTGCTGACGGAGCGTTCCCAGGATTATGTGCTGGCGGCGCAACTTTGCGGCGCGTCGCCCAACCACGTCATCCGCAAGCATTTGCTGCCCAGCTTCACCAGCTACATCATTGTCGATCTGGTGATTTCTTTCCCCTATATGGTGCTGAGTGAAACGGCGCTGAGCTTTATTGGCTTAGGGCTAAAGGACCCGGTCAATTCCTTGGGCGTGATGCTGCAAAACGTCACCAAGGCGGACGTCTTGCTGAATTATCAGTGGCAGTTCATTCCGGTGATTTTCTTCATGGGCCTGGTTATGGCCTTCGTCTTCGTCGGTGACGGACTGCGCGACGCGGCCGATCCGTATTCAGGTCATAAATAATGAGCGAGTCACTTATCAAAGTTGAAAACCTGACCCTCCAGTTCAAGACTGACGAGGGGCTGGTCACGGCTGTCGACGATGTTTCCTTCGAGGTGGCGCCCGGCGAGATATTGGGACTAGTCGGTGAGTCGGGTTCAGGTAAGTCTGTGACCGCCAAGTCGCTGATGCAGCTAAACCCCGGCAACGCGGTCTATTCCCCGGAAAGCAAGATTACCTTGACCACCGAAGCGGGAGCCGTGGATGTGCTCAGCCTGAAAACCTCGCGCGAATTGATCGTCGTGCGCGGCGGGGCGATTTCCATGATCTTCCAGGAGCCTATGGCGAGTTTTGCGCCAGCCATCACCATCGGCGATCAGATGGTTGAGCAACTTCAGATTCACAGCGACATGACCAAGGTGGAAGCGCGGGACCTCTCAATCGAGATGCTTGAGCGGGTTGGAATTTCCGAAGCGCCGACGCGGTTCAAGCAATATGCCTTCGAGTTCTCCGGCGGCATGCGCCAGCGGGCGATGATCGCCATGGCGCTTTCGACCAAGCCAAAGTTGTTGATCGCCGACGAACCGACGACAGCGCTGGACGTCACCATTCAAGCCCAGGTCATCGACCTGATGAAGGATCTGGTCTCCGAGTTCGGTATGGGTATTATTTTCATCACCCACGATTTAGGCGTTATCGCGCAAACCGCGGACAACGTCGCCGTCATGTATCTCGGCAAGCTGATTGAGACCGGCTCGGTTCGCCAAGTGATCCGCGAGCCCGCCCATCCCTACACCCAGGGGCTGTTGGACGCGCTGCCGAAGCTCGAAAACCTGGACGAGCCGTTGACGCCTGTGCCGGGTGACATTCCGAGCCCGCTCGACCGGCCTTCCGGCTGCGTCTTCCATACGCGTTGCTCGCAAATGATAGAGGGCCGGTGCGACGCCTCTATTCCCATTACGACGGCGTTGGCTGATGGCCATGCGGCATCGTGCTTCGTCGCTGAAGACAAACATAGCGGCGCGGAGGCCTCGGCATGAACGACACACCGCATATTTCGGCCGATGGCCTCTCCGTGCACTACCCTCTCGGCCGCGCTACCCCGTTCGGCGAGATGCGCTATGTCCACGCTGTCGAAAACATATCGCTGGAAATTCCCAAAGGCTCCTTCTTTGGCCTGGTCGGCGAGAGCGGCTCAGGAAAGACCACATTTGGCCGCGCGATCCTACAGGCTGCGCCCATCTCCAAAGGCGGCATTACTTACAATGATGGAGAGGTCGACTATGACGTCGCCTCACTCGAAAAGATTGATCTTAAGGATTACCGCAAACGCGCCCAGTTAATCTTCCAGGATCCATACGCGGCCTTGTCTCCGCGCATGACCGTGCGCGACATCATCGCTGAGCCCCTTGAGGTCATGGGCCTGACGGCGTCGCGCCAGGAAACCGATGCGCGTGTCCGTGAAATTGCCGCCAAGTGTCGGCTCAATCTCGAACATCTCCGGCGCTTCCCTCACGCATTCTCCGGTGGCCAACGCCAACGCATTTCCATTGCCCGCGCACTGGTCTGCCAGCCCAAGTTTCTGGTTGCCGACGAAAGCGTCGCGGCCCTCGATGTCTCGATCCAGGCGGATATCCTCAATCTTCTCAAGTCCCTGACCGAGGAATTGGGAATCACATTCCTTTTCATCAGCCATGACCTCAGCGTGGTCGCCCATATTTGCGATCATGTGGCGGTGATGTACCTCGGACGCCTGGTCGAGACGGCGCCGACGCGTGAGTTGTTTGCAGCGCCGCGCCACCCGTATACAAAAGCGCTTCTTTCGGCGATTCCATCATTGGATCCGGACCACCGTGGAAATGCACAGAAGCTGGAGGGCGAAATTCCCAGCCCGACCAACCCGCCGCCCGGCTGTAAGTTCCAAACCCGCTGCCCGCATGCCATCGATATTTGCCGCTCGGAGGAACCCGTGCTCTCAAGCTTTGGGTTCGAGCACAACGTCGCCTGCCACAGGTGGGAGGAGCTGGCCGAGGAGATGGCACCCAGTGTGTCGGCTCGCGTGTCCGAGCATCGGGCCGAGCCTAAGCCCAAAGCCGAGGCGACGCCGGTGATGCCAGCCGAAGAGGCGCCGGAAGTACAGGAAGCGCTGGCCAATGAAGTCGCTACGCTCCGCAAGAAAAACCGTCTCGTTATGGCGGTTTGTATTCTCGCGCTGCTGGCGCTGCCATTTGCTTGCGCCCTGTAAAGCGGGCGATTTCGGCAGTCATCAACCCATAACGGCTCTCACGTAACTGCCGTCTATCGCTCCAGCCCTTGTCCTGTGCGCCGACAAACGCGCCGCGGCACCGACCTTTCAATCATGAAATTTGACCGCTGACGGGCTCTCAGCCTGCGTTTCGCGTTTCCGAACTGAAGTGAGGCTAACAATCAATATCTGCGTGACTTATATTGTATGCAGATTTCTATTGTATGCAATTCTTTATGCTGCCTATAATCCGCCACTCTAGGTTTAAGTAAGATTTTCGGCCATTTCCCTATGGAGGTTAAAGGCTATGCTTGACGACAATTCATCCGCTCCCGGCCCCAGCGCAGAACAGATCGCGCTAGTCCAAGAGACCTTTAAGCCGGTTGCCGAGATCTCGGAACAAGCTGCGGAACTGTTTTACAACCGTCTGTTCGAAACCGATCCGGCGCTCAAGTCTCTGTTCAAGAACGACCTCAAGGAACAGGGGCGTCTGTTGATGGCCACGATCGCGACAGCAGTCAACGGCCTCGATGACCTGGACACCATTGTTCCGGCCGTGCAGGAGCTCGGCGCGCGGCATGCCGGCTACGACGTCAAGGAAGGTGATTATGAGACGGTAGCAGGTGCGCTTCTTTGGACCCTGGAGCAGGGCCTGGGGGATGCCTTTACACCGGAAGTCGCTGATGCCTGGGCCGCTGTCTATACGGTCCTGGCCGGCACCATGATCGAAGCCGCCACCAATGTCTCAGTGACTGAGACTGAGACTGAGACTGAGACTGAGACTGAGACTGAGACTGAGACTGAGACTGAGACTGAGACTGAGACTGAGACTGAGACTGAGACTGAGACTGAGACTGAGACTGAGACTGAGACTGAG
>Ga0315338_1001836_pt1 | contig 23865 bp, 16 predicted proteins | sample ASW8metaG_FD_204518 | JGI IMG/M metagenome (GOLD analysis project Ga0315338, IMG submission 204518) | Ammonia-oxidizing marine archaeal communities from Monterey Bay, California, United States - ASW #8 | ecosystem: Environmental > Aquatic > Marine > Coastal | place: USA: California | collected... | reverse complement strand
TAGGACATCGCGCTCGATCCCGATCTGCCTCGAAACCAACTCGTGCGGAAGCTGGGCCTGCGCGGTGCCTTCGGGTTTCCGGTGAAGCTGGAGGGCCGGGTCGAGGCCGTACTCGAGTTCTTCGCGGATCGCGAACTCGCCGAGGACCGGAGCCTGCTCGCCATCATGCAAAACGTGGGAGCACAGCTCACCACCGTGCTCGAACGAAAGCGCTCTCAGGACGACCTTGCGGAGAGCAAGACCCGACTCGACCTGGCGCTCCAGGCGGCGGAGAGGATCAACTTCCTCTCAGACTCGGCCCTCGACCTGACCCGTGCCGGCTACTGGGAGATCGACTACGACGATCCCGAGTACTACACGAGCTCCGAGCGAGCTGCGGCGATCTTCGGCGAGCCGCCGAGCGAGGGATACCGCTACCACCTGACTGATGAATGGTACGTGCGGATCGCAGCGGCCGATCCGGAAGTCGCCGAGGCGACCGGGGTGCACTACGCTGATGCGGTCGAAAACCGCGTGAAACTTTACGATGCCACCTATCCCTACGTGCGCCCGGTAGACGGACGGACGGTATGGGTTCGGGCGATCGGCAGTATCGTCCGCGATGAGAAGGGCGAGGCACGCCACATGTACGGCGTGGTTCAGGACATCACCGATCAGAAGCTCGCAGGGCAGGCGCTCGCGGAAGCGAAGGAAGATGCGGAGGCGGCGACGGAGGCGAAGTCGTCATTCCTCGCGAACATGAGCCACGAGATCCGTACGCCTCTCAACGGCATCATCGGGTTCACGCGCCTCACCCTCGACACGAAGCTCGATCCCCGGCAGGAGGACTACCTGCGGAAAGCGCTCGTCTCATCGAATACACTGCTCAACCTCATCAACGACATCCTCGACTTCTCCAAGATCGAGGCGGGCAAGCTGGAGATCGAGAGCGTCGAATTCCAGCTGCGTGACACCCTGGAAGAGCTGGCCGACCTGTTCGCGAACCTGGCCGCGGAAAAAGACATCGAGATGATCATCGCCCGCGCGCCCGAGGTGCCAAGCGCTCTGGTCGGCGACCCGCTCCGGCTACGCCAGGTGCTGACCAACCTCATCAACAACGCAGTGAAATTCACCGGGGGCGGCGAGATCCACCTCCACGTCGAGTCCGTGGACGTGAGCGCAGAACAAACTCGTCTTCGGTTCGAGGTTCGCGACACTGGGATTGGGATCGCGCCGGAGAAGGCGGTGACGCTGTTCGACTCGTTCACCCAGGCCGACGACTCGACCACGCGCAAGTACGGGGGCACGGGGTTGGGACTGTCGATTTCCAAGCAGCTGGCCGAGCTGATGGGCGGCGAGATCGGGGTCGAGAGCGAGGTCGGTGTGGGCTCGACGTTCTGGATCGAGATTCCGTTCGATCGACAGGCAGACGGGCATGAGCCCCAGTACGATTTGAAGATCGACCTCGAGGGGCTGAAGATCCTAGTGGTGGACGATAACTCGACGAGCCGGGAGGTGCTCTCAGCCATGCTGAGGTCGTTCGGGTTCGAGGCGGATGCCGTTGAGTCGGGAGCGGAGGGGCTGAGCCAGCTCGAGGAGGCAGCGGGAACGGAGGCGCCCTACGGTCTGGTGATGATGGATTGGCGGATGCCGGGCTTGGACGGTCTGGAGACCTCGCGACGCATTCGGACGACCCCGGGAATCGAGTCGGTGCCGATCGTGATGGTGACCGCCTTCGGCAAGGAGCGGGAGCGCATGGAGGGAGAGGCGGTTGGGCTGAACGGATTCCTTCAGAAACCGGTCCAGCAGTCGGTGCTGTTCGACACGATGATGGAGGTCTTCGGAGGCGAGGGGATCTCAGCGCGATCGCTCGTGACGGAGAAGAGCCTGCGCGCGGGCCGCGTGGCGGGGGCACGGGTGCTGCTGGTGGAGGACAACCCCATCAACCAAGAGGTGGCCCAGAGCCTCCTCGCGGCGGAGGGGGTGACGGTGGAGATCGCCAATCACGGAGGCGAGGCGCTGGAGATGGTGCGCCCCGACGTGTACGACGCGGTGCTCATGGACATGCAGATGCCGGAGGTGGACGGCTACGAGGCAACCCGGCGTCTAAGGGCGGACGGTCGGTTCGACGATCTTCCCATCATCGCCATGACCGCCCACGCCATGTCCGGGGACCGAGAGAAATGCTTGGAGGCGGGCACGAACGACTACGTGACCAAGCCCATCGACCCGGCCAAGCTGTTCGAGGCGCTGGCGCGATGGGTGAAGCCGATCAATGAAGCGGACACGGTTTCGATCGATATCATCGAGACCGGAGCCACCGAGACGACGGCTCGCGAGGTACCGGATGTGCCCCTTCCCCATATCGATGTTCCTGCGGCGCTTCGCCGAGTGGCCGGGAGTCGGGAGCTCTTGCACAAACTGCTGAAGGAGGTGGCGCGGAACCACGCGGAGGATCCGGAACGGATCCGCGCCGCGATCGAAGCCGGCGATTTCGAGGAAGCACGCGCGTTGACCCACGCGCTGAAGGGAGTGGCCGGCAACCTGTCCATGACCGAGCTGCACCCGACGACGGCGGCACTGGAGTCGGATCTCGTTGCTGCTCAGGTCGCACCGTCTGCCGATACCGGAGCCTTGCACGAGAGGCTGGCCGAGTTGGAAACCGCTCTCGGTGAGGTTCTGGCAGGCATCCGCTCCGCGTTCGACGTGGAGGAGACCGCGACAACGGTATCGAACTCGCCCGACGGTGATCCAGTTGATACAGCGGCGGTAGCCGAGGCCGTGAGCCGGGTGCAAGCCGCGGCCGAGATCGGAGATATCGCGGCCATCCAGGAGGCGATCGCTGAGATCCCCGAAGGGGAGACCAAAGCCCGGCTCACCGAGCTCTGCGAGGCCTTCGATCTCGACGGCTTGGCCGCAGCCGCTCGAGAGTTGCAGGGAGAAGAGTAGGCACGGAAACGAGTTCAACTTCGCGGATCTGAAGAGTTCTGTAAATCGGAGGAACCAGTAGTGGCGACAGATTTGAGGTTTGTGAGGTGGAGTCTCTTGCTGGTTGTGGCGCTGTCAGCGTCATTCCAGGTCAGTCACGCCCAGAACTCGATCGTGAACGAGGACAGATCCGATACCGACCGAAAGTACTTCGTCACACCCTATGCGTTCTACAGCGGGACGCTGGAGTTCGCCGGGGCAGCGACCTTCACCGCGCGTGGACTCTGGCAACCTCAACTCTATTCTCAAAACACTCTGATCGGGTCGTCGAACGGCTCCTTCTTCCTACTCTCGAGCATCAATGATCTCCGTATCCTCGATCGACTGTTCGTCAAGAGCAACATACGTGCCGGGCAGTTCGGTCTCGTCAAAGTCTACAGCGGGGTCGACGAGTCCGGAGAACTCGCTGGAAAGAATGACTCTGATGTCGAGAACTACCGGGAGAAGGAAGGAACCGACGTCTTCGTCAGCATGGACCTTCGCTACCTCCTGCCCTTGGGAAGTGCGAAGCAGGAGCCCGTTACGGAGATCGTCCTGCGAGACGGCAGGATCATCCAGGGACGAACCGGCGCGGTTGGATGGCATCCCGTCTCGAGCGGACGGACCTTCCTCGAATTGAAGCCGTTCTTTCGAGTACGCGACCTCGAGGACGCCTCCGCTGAGATCAAGGAAAAGGAAGAGACCTCGACGAATGGACTTCGCTTCGGAACGACCTACGAAAATGTCGACTTCTCCGAGAACCCGTCCACGGGAAGCATCTACTCCGCCACGTACAATCGGGACTTCGGATGGGGCGAGAGCGACACTGAGTGGGACTCGATGGAGTTCGAGTACTCCAGATTCCTGACCGTGGCCGGGGGAGGCACCGGATCGCGAGGTGTCCTGGCCCTCAACGTATGGACCAGTCAGGTTCTCAGTTGGGACGAGTTCGACGAGAGCGCGGATGGTTCGAAGCGGTACCGACGCCCGCCTTCCTTCCTCGGATCAACACTTGGGGGGAACGAACGATTTCGTGGTTACGACGTCTTCCGTTTCAGTGACAGGTCCGCCCTCTACTATGGAATGGAATACCGACACACGCCCGACTGGCGGCCGGTTCGGTTCAAGATCCTGGCCAATCAGGTCGACATATCGTGGTTTCAGTTCGTGGCGTTTGCGGAGGCTGGGAGGGTCGCGCCGGATTGGCAGCTCTCGACTTTGCACGAGGATATGAAATGGGATGCGGGGATCGGTGTCCGTCCTTGGGTCAACGATGTTCTGGTGCGGGTCGATCTCGGTCTCTCGAGCGAGGGGCAGTTCATAACCATGACGGTCAACCAACCCTTCTAGGAGAGCGTCGAGCCGTGCAGCCGCTCGTCGCGTAGGCCCCACAACGTATTGGCCTTAGGTCCATTACCTACTACCAAGGTCCAATAGAACGGCGGTTTTGGGGATCCTATCTTCTGATACGGAAGCTCCCGAACAAGGACTACTCGAATACGAGGAGAAGCCCGTATATTACCGTGAACTGCTGACCGGTTCGTAGGGTCGCTGTGGCTCGCCGATCCGTCCGGCTCTAGGAGTCCCTGTGCCGACGACGGAGACGCCCCAAGCCAGTCCGAACCTCGCCCGGCAGATCTGGCAGTCGATCCTCCGAACTCCGATTTCGGCGAGCACCGATCGACAACGTAAGCGTGTGGTCCGCGATCACATCATCACCCACTCTCGGCCGATTCGCGTATCGGCGGCGACGTTGCGCTACACCCACACCTGGGGCCTTGGTGGGATGTCTTTGGTTTTAGTCTCGATGCTCATGGCCACTGGCATTCTCCTCATGTTCGCCTACCAGCCGGTACCAGGAGGCGCCTACCAATCCATTGTCCGCCTCGAACAGGAGGTCGGGTTCGGACAGCTGGTCCGCAACGTCCATCACTGGAGCGCAAATCTTCTTGTCTTCATCGTTGGCCTCCATCTGCTTCGCGTCTTCTTCACGGGAGCCGTACAGAGTCCCCGGCAGTTCAACTGGATCATCGGACTGTGTCTGTTGGCCGGCATACTTCTCTCCAATTTCACCGGCTACCTCTTACCGTGGGACCAGTTGTCTTACTGGGCGATCACTATCTCTACAGGAATGATCGGCTATATCCCGGGGATTGGTTCGGCTCTTCAGAACCTGATCAGAGGTGGGTCAGAAATCGGCTCAGCAACGCTGCTACTCTTCTACACCATTCACACCACGGTAATTCCGGCGCTGCTGGCTCTCGGAATGGCGCTTCACTTCTGGAGAGTTCGGAAGGCGGGCGGCGTTGTGATCCCGGAGCAAGCCGACGAGGAGTTCTCTGGCGAGATTGGCCACGGCCCTAAGAAGGTCCTCTTCGTTCCGAACCTTCTGATTCGCGAGTTCTCCGTCGGGCTGATTCTCGTGGCCGTCGTGCTCTTGTTCTCTGCAACGATCGACGCGGGTTTGGGAGACCCTGCCAACCCGGGCATGTCTCCCAATCCAGCCAAGGCGCCGTGGTACTTCGTCGGGCTCCAGGAGCTACTCCTCCACTTCCACCCGACCATCGCAGTCCTCCTCGTTCCGCTACTGGCCATTGGATTCCTTCTGGCGATTCCCTATCTCAGGTTCGATTCCGCGTCGACGGGAATCTGGTTCTTCTCGAAACGAGGTCGGCAAATCGCGTTGTGGGCGGCGGGGTTGGGAGTGGTGACGACTTTGACCTGGATCGTACTTGACGAACGACTCGGAAACGCGGGAGCCTGGATGACAGGGGTTCCACCCATTGTGAGCGGAGGGATCATCCCGTTGTTTCTGTGGGGTGTGGCAATCACCGCAGGCTATCGGATCGTGAATCGGAAGTACGCGCGCTGCAACAACGAATCGATCCAGGGGCTGTTTGCCTTCTTGTTCACCGTGTTTGTTACGTTGACCGTGATCGGAGTCTGGTTTCGGGGCACCGGGATGTCTCTCACTCTGCCTTGGTCGAGTTAGATAGAGAAGGACGAGGATCGCTACGTCATGAAGAAGTCTCTCAGCGCTCGCGACGAGCCGGGAAGCGGAGAGGTCGGAGACCCCGGCCGCCGCAGCTTTCTCACGCGCGCCTGGCTGCTGCTCGGCGCCGTCGCGAGCGTCGAGATCGTCTGGCTTCTAACGAACTTCCTGCGGCCCCGAAACCCTCGAGCAGACAGCCTCGACCAAAGCGAACTCCTCGTCGCCGGACCGATCGACCGTTTTCCGCCGAATTCGGTGACCGCCTTCCCCGAAGGCCGCTTCTACCTGGCGAGGATCGAGTCCGGTGGATTTCTCGCCATCAACCGGAAGTGTACGCACCTCGGCTGCACAGTCCCGTGGATCGCGAGTGAGGGTAAGTTCGTCTGCCCCTGCCACGCATCGGCCTTCGACATCACCGGTGAGGTGATCAATCCTCCAGCTCCGCGCGCGCTCGACTTGCATCCGGTCCGCATCGAAAACGGAATCGTGAAGGTCGATCTGCGCAAAAGCCTCCAACGGTCCGCGTTCGAAGCCGATCAGGTGACCATGGCGTGACCGACTTCGACTCCTCGACAAGCGGATCCGCATCCTCCACTCCGCGCGATACGCTTCGAAACTGGAAGCTGGCCGGCTTCGTCGCCTCGATCGTCATCGTGCTCACGATTCCATTCTATGCCTGGAAGGAGTCGGGCCGTCGAAGCGCTGAGGTAGGTCCGTCACCTGCAGCGAGCAGCGCTTTCGTCGGACGAAGCCAGTGCATCGACTGCCACCAGGATGCCTACGAAGCGTGGCGAGGTTCACATCACGATCTCGCTATGGCCGAGGCAAGTGACAGCACGGTCCTGGGTGACTTCAACGACACTGTTTTCGAAACAGATGGCGTGATCACAAGATTCTTCCGACGCGACGAAAAGTATCTCGTTCACACGGAAGGGCCGGACGGGGAAATGGGTGATTTCGAGGTGGCTTACACCTTTGGTGCCGAACCTCTCCAGCAGTATCTCATTCCCTTTCCGGGAGGACGAATCCAGTGTTTGACCATCGCATGGGACGTCGAAGGCCAGCGCTGGTTCGACCTCTATCCCGACGATGACTTTCCAGCCGGGGATTGGCTGCACTGGACCCAAAACGGTCAGAACTGGAACGGGATGTGCGCGGAATGTCACTCCACGAACCTTCAGAAGAATTACGACCCGGAGAGCCGCACCTTCTCGACGACCTGGTCGGAGATCGATGTGAGTTGCGAGGCGTGTCACGGCCCCGGCTCCGAGCACGTCGAGTGGGCTGAGATCACTCCAATGGCAAGACCCGAGATCGAAAACTACGGACTCCTCGTCGAAACAAACGGCATTCCATCGCGAAACCAGGTCGAACTCTGCGCACCGTGCCACTCGCGACGCACGGAACTCGGCGATTATGATCATGTCGGTGCCGATCTGTTCGAAGATCTCATCCCGGCCGTCCTCGATGAGGGCCTCTACCACGCAGACGGTCAGATCCGTGAAGAGGTGTATGTGTATGGTTCATTCGTCCAGAGTAAGATGCACCGAAACGATGTCGGCTGCAGCGACTGCCATGATGTGCACAGCCTCGAACTGAAAGCGGAAGGAAACGAACTCTGCCTGCAGTGCCATACCGCAGAGGCATACGACACGTACGATCACCATTTCCACAAGAAGATCCATGAAGACAAACCGAGTGACGGGGCCCTCTGCATCAAGTGTCACATGCCCGAGCAGCCGTTCATGGTCATCGACGAACGGGCTGATCACAGCCTGCGTGTTCCGCGCCCCGATCTCTCGATCGAGATCGGAACACCCAACGCCTGCAGCCAGAACGGTTGCCATGGCGACAAGCCAGTGCAGTGGGCAGCGGACCACTACACGGAATGGTATGGCAAGGCGAGGCGGCCTCACTATGGAACCCTGCTGCACGCCGGCCGCGAAGGGAAACCCGAGGCTAAGCCAGGACTGATCCGGTTGGCCGGAGACCCTCTGCAAGCACCGATCGTCCGCGCTACGGCCCTCACGCTGCTGAGGCAATACGACGGGGATGACGTCAGGCAAGCCGTCGCGTCCGCATTGTCAGAAGAAGAACCGCTTCTCCGTTACACAGCAACGCAGAGCGTCTCGGCATCCAGGCCAGAGGAACTTGTCGAGTTGCTGGCACCACTCCTGCTCGATCCATCCATCGCCGTCAGACGCCAGGCGGCTGTCCAGCTCGCGCCATTACCGGCAGGCCAGCTCCTTCCCTATCAAAGCGAAGCGTTGGCAGAGGCCCTGACCGGCCATAAGAAGGCTATGGAGCATTCCCTCGACTTTGCCTTCGCGGGTCACAACCTCGGGAACTTGCAAGCGAGCCTTGGGCAGACCGAGGAAGCCGAGCGCTACTACCGTCAGTCGCTCGAGATCGACGACCTCTTCTACCCAGCCAAGATGAACTTGGCGATTCTCTGCAGCCAGCAGGGTAGGAACGAGGAAGCGGAAGCGTTGCTCCGAGAGGTTGTCGAGGCATACCCGGAGGTATATGACGCCGCATATTCGCTGGGGCTTCTTCTGGTCGAGACCGGTCAACAGCACGAGGCTGCGAAGCTGATTGAGCAGGCGGCCCAAGGCATGCCGGAAGCGTCTCGTGTCCACTACAATCTCGGGCTGCTGCAACAGTCCCTTGGTGAGGACCTTGCGGCGGAGGCCAGGCTGCTCCATGCGCTGACGGTCGAGCCACGAAACATGGAGTATCTCTATGCGCTGGTTGACTTCTACATCAAGCGGGGTCGATACGATGAGGCGCTGCCCATGGCCGATCGTATGATCGCGGAGCAGCCCGAGGCTCAGATCGGACACGAAATGAAAGCCCTGATCTTGAGGGCGACCGGTTCTACTCAAGACTGATACTGCGCCGCAGATTGAGGTCCAGCGCTCCGGTGCCGGCGGCCTGCTTCCCGTTGGCCCGACCCTGTTCAATGGACGCTGTATCCTACCTCCTCTCAACGCTTTACCCCCGTAGTGTGCCAAGTCTTGCGCGACCCTGTCTGTCGCACCAATCCTCGATCTTACCGGCTACAAAAAAACTTGCGGGCCGCCGATTCCCGGCGACCCGCAAGTATCAGAACAACTCAGCAGCGGCACAAGCGACCAAACCCACACTGCTGCGAAGTAATGAAGCCTGAGATGGATCCGAGCGTTACTTACTCCCTCCGCTGGACTGGAGCTTCTCCATGACCTGGTCAAGGCTGAACGACGCCGCCTTCATGCGCGGCGGGTACTCCCTGAAGGTCGCCAGAAACTTGCCGACGTACACCTGGGCGGGAACCATCAGGTAGGCCCGGTCGATGACCCAGTCCCAATACGTGTTCGACGTCTGCATGCCCCGTTCGTACGGATCACGTCGCAAGTTGACCATCAGCGGAAAACGCAGCGGAACGAACGGTGCCTGCCAGATCTCCAGGGTCGTCTCGACCTTCTGCTCCATGAAGATGAGCTTCCAGTCGCCGTAGCGCAGCGCTGAGAGGTCGCCTTCATCGGTGAAGTAGAAGATCTCTTTGCGCGCCGACTCGTCCGTCTTGCCCGTGAGAAGAGGTAGCTGGTTGTAACCGTCGAGATGGACCTTGTAGGTCTTGCCGTCCGCCTTGTAGCCGGTGAGGAGCTTCTCCTTCACGTTGGGCTCGCCAGCCATGGCGGCAAAGGTCGGCAGCCAATCCATGTGATGGAAGATGCCGTTCGTGATGGATCCGGCCTCGATTTTGCCGGGCCAGCGAACGAAGGCGGGCACTCGCATGGCACCCTCCCAGTTGGTGTTCTTCTCACTGCGGAAGGGCGTCATCCCTCCATCGGGCCAGGTGTTCATATGAACGCCGTTGTCAGTCCCATACATCACGAATGTGTTGTCGGCGATGCCGAGCTCATCGAGGAGAGCGAGGAATAGGCCGATGTGCATATCGTGCTCGACCATGCCATCCGAGTACTCGTCCTGCCCGGAGATTCCGTCCAGCTCTTTCTTGACGTGGGTGCGGAAATGCATGCGCGTACCGTTCCACCAGCAGAACCAGGGTTTCCCGGCTGCGTGCTGCTCGCGGATCCACTCGATGGCCCGAGCGCTGGTCTCGTCATCCACCGTCTCCTGGCGCTTGATCGTGAGAGGACCCGTGTCTTCGATTCGCTGCGTGCCGTCTCCGTTGGCATACGAATGCATCACACCGCGCGGGCCGAATTTCTTGCGGAACGTCTGACCGTCGGCCATGATCATGTCGCCAGGGTAGTCCTCGTTCTCCGGCTCCTCTTCAGCATTGAGGTGGTACAGATTGCCGAAGAACTCATCGAACCCGTGCATTGTGGGCAGATGCCTGTCCTGATCACCGAGGTGGTTCTTGCCGAACTGCCCCGTCATGTAGCCTCGCCCCTTTAGGATGCGAGCGATGGTGGGATCATCCGGGTGGCTCCCAAGTTCGGCGCCAGGTAGACCTACCTTGCTGAGACCGCTGCGAAAGACACTCTGGCCCAAGACAAAGGACGCACGACCGGCCGTGCAGGATTGCTCGGCGTAGTAGTCGGTGAACCGCATCCCTTCGTTCGCGATCCGGTCGATGTTGGGCGTTTGGTACCCCATCAAGCCGTGACTGTTGGCGCTGATGTTCGTGTTACCGATGTCGTCACCCCAGACGACGAGAATGTTGGGCTGATCAGCCGCCATCACACCCCCGGCGATTCCGATCGTCATCGCCATGAACGCCAAGGCAACTGTCCTGAGGTTTCTCTTACTCTTCATAACTTCACAATACTCCTTCTGTCCCCGGCCAGGACTATCGGGCAAACAGCCTGAGTGGTACTCGGGAGAGACCGGTCTCCTCGATCCGAACGCTTCCGTTTAGGACACTATGGTCACGGCGGGAGGGCCGCCATTGGACCTTGGTCGTACCTATCGAGCCGGGCCAGCCAGGCTCGCCTACTCGCGGATCCGGCGACTGAACTCCGAATCCCCCGCCGCCGCTTGTCCCTTCTCGCTGATGCGACACTTCAGCTTGTACTCGTCGAAAGGCAGGTCGGAGCGAAGCATTCCACGCTCGAAGCCCTGCTCGGGTGCGAAGCCGTTCATCAGGATCTTCCGCGAATACGGAGTACGGTTCGGCCAGACCGCATTCACGTGGTTCACGAGGCTGGTTGTGCAGTTGTTCGCGAGCGTGCGATAGAACTCCGGATGCTCATTCAGGCGATGCACCTTCTCGAGGATGTGCACCAAGAGCGCGCGCGACTCCGCGGGAGACAGCGATGTCCGGAATAGAAAGACATCCTGCTTCCGGTGGGTCGTTCGAAGCTGCACCACGTCGCGCTCGTCTGCGAGGACATAGATGATCTCGAATTGTTTGAACATCCCCGGCAGGCCACCGTATCCTTCGTTTTTCTCACGGCGCACCTCGACCGACAGGCACAGTACGTCAGTCCCGCCGAAGTCGAAGCTCAACATCGTGTGAGCAACGCCCACGTTCCCGTCCCAGTAGGACACCAAGAGGTCGGTAGCCTCGAGCCTGCTCAGGTCGAACGTCTTGTCATAGTAACGCACGTCGAAGTCGTCGGAAGTCCGGTAGGCGAAGTTACGGATGTTCTCGACGCGGGCCAGATCGGCTTCGAGGCGGACATCGGCCAGTTCCGCTCCTGCGATCGTCCAGTCACGGTCGTTCGAAGGCCGAATCGATACGTGCCAGGCGAGAACTCCAAGAAACACGGCGAAGAGGACAGACAGCGTCCTGCGCCTCTTCGGGAAGAATGCGAGTGCGAGTGGCCCTGCGAGGCCGAAGGTCCAGGCCAACGTCGTCCGCGACCATGGCCAGGGTAGGTTTGAGTAGTGAATCGCAATGCTCGCCAACATCCACGCCAGCGAAACAAGGAGGATCGCCAGGATCCACAGGCCGATTTTAGAGGCTCGTCGCATAGACCCCATCTCTCGTCGCTCAAATGACGATGCAGACGGTAGCCGCGACCCGGCCAGTTCACCATTGGACCTTAGGAGTACGAATCGATACGAACCACGACCCGGATCCCGCAATCCGTCCCGGCGCAACTCGTGTAGGACGAAGGTCCTATAACAAGCTGGGAATGCGAAGCGTACTCTCGGGTCCTTGAAGAACCCGCAGAGCCAAGGAAACCAGGTGGGGAAAGGACGAACAGAGGTATGGTCAAGAATCAGGATTCGGGACAGCTTTCCGAGCGTAGGGCCGAGATGTCCGATCGGCTCCAATCCGCGACCGAGATCGCCATCCGTCTGGGACTCGTTGTCCTTCTCGTACTACTATGCCTGCAGATTCTCACACCCTTCCTGGGTGTGATCATCTGGGCCTTGATCATCGCCATCGCGGCCGACAGCCCCTTCGAGCGACTCTGCTCGATGCTCGGTGGAAAGCGGGGCCTCGCATCCGCGATTTTCGTAGTGGCCGGCCTCCTGATCATCATCGTTCCAGCGGTGCTCCTCACTGAGACTCTGGTCGGGGGAGCGCAAGACTTCGCGGAGCAGCTTCGCTCCGGAGATCTCAAGGTACCTCCGCCGCCGGACAAAGTCGCTGAATGGCCGGGAATCGGAGAGCGCGTCCACTCGACCTGGTTGCTGGCTTCGGAGAATCTGCAAGAAGCCACGACTCGCCTGAAGCCGCAACTCGTCGCTTTCAGCCGCGGCTTGCTCTCCGCCGCCGGATCGGCCGGGGTGGCCATGCTGCAGTTGGCGGTATCTCTCATCATCGCGGGCATCATGCTCAAGAAGAGCGAGGGGCGGCAAACTGCCCTCCGTGCGTTCTTTCGCCGTATTGCTCCGGAGCAGGGTGATCACCTCGCAGAACTCTCCGCCGCGACCGTGCAGAGTGTCGTCCAGGGCATCCTGGGGGTCGCCATCATCCAAGGAGTGCTGGCCGGCGTCGGTTTTCTCATCGCAGGTCTCCCCGCAGCTGGACTCTGGGCGCTGCTCGTGATGATCGCTGCCATCGTGCAGATCCCCGTCACGCTGGTCATCATTCCACCCGTCCTGCTTGGGTTCAGCGTTCTGGGAACACCCGCAGCCATCGCTCTTGCCGTGTGGTCGTTCGTTATCTCCCTACTCGACAATGTTCTCAAGCCGATCCTCTTCGGACGAGGAGTCCAGGTGCCGATGTTGGTGATCTTCCTGGGAGCTATTGGCGGGATGCTGGCCATGGGAATCATCGGCCTCTTCCTTGGTGCCGTGATTCTCGCCGTCAGCTACGAGATTCTCATCGCGTGGGTCGGCGGCGACAAAACCGCTCCCGAGCCTGCGAACAGCTAACGGCTGTTCGTCTCGAGTGAACTGAAGAGGTACTGGACATGCCCGAGAATGGTGAAGGCGCGGATACTCCTCCGGAAGATCCTCGCGTAGAGAAAGACTCGTCGGACGACGCGCCCGCCACCCCAAAGAGGGATCCGATTCGCGCGATTACCCGGATTGTACTCCTCCTTTGCCTCATCGGGTTCGGCTGGCATCTGCTCTCCGATCGCTTTGTCCCCTACACCGATCAGGCCAGCGTTCAGGCGCTCGTCGTTCCGATCGTGCCACGGGTCCCTGGACATCTCACCGATGTCTATGTCCGACTGCACAGCATCGTGGGCGAGGGCGACGAGATCTTTCAGATCGACCGAAGGCCGTTTGAACTGGCTGTCCGCAATGCCGAGGCCGCCGTTGACAACGCCACCCAACAGGTCGGCGCTCTCACAGCGACGGTCAAATCGGCAGCAGGTCGAAAGGGCTCTGCGCTAGCCCAACTCGATCGCGCGCAGCGTAACTTCGACCGCACCCAAAGGATCATCGACCAAAACCCCGGGGCATTATCACAAGCCGACCGGGACCGAACCGAGACCTCCTTAGATCAGGCTGTCGAAAGAGTCGCCTCGGCCGAAGCTGATCTGGATCGAGCCAAGCAGAACCTTGGGACTACGGGGCCGGACAACGCGCAGCTTCGCGGCGCGATCGTGGCGCTCGAAAAGGCCCAACTCGATCTGGCCTTTACCACGATCCACGCCCCGACGAGCGGGGTGATCGAGAGCTTCAACGTGGATGTGGGGCACTTTGCCGCCGCCGGGCAAGCTCTCGCCACGTTCGTGTCGACCAACGACGTTTGGATCCAGGCGGATATGCGGGAGAACAACATCTCCCTCGTGAAGCTCGGCGACCCGGCTGAGTTCGTTCTCGACGTCGCCCCGGGTAGAGTATTCCGTGGAACGGTGCGGAGCGTCGGGTACGGAGTGAGCTCTTCCGGCATGACGAGCCGTGGCAGCTTGCCGACGGTACGAGGTTCGCAGGGCTGGTTGCGAGATCCTCAGAGGTTCCCCGTCATCATCGACTTCGACGACGACGCGCTGTCCGGGCTTCTCCGCGCCGGAGGACAAGCCGATGTCATCATCTACACCGGCGATCGTTCGGTTCTCAACGCAATCGGCCGACTCCAGATTCGGGTGAGAGGCCTCCTCTCCTATGTCCGGTAGTCACCGAATCGCGTTTTCCGCACCAGGTCGTTGGATCATCGACGCACGCAGCGCGCGTGTGCTGCGCTATGCGATGGGCTCGACGATCGCATTGACCGTTGCGATGGCTTGGAATTGGCCGATCGCGTATCTGACTCCTCTGCTCTCCCTCAAGTTTCTCGCGTCTCCAAAGCCACGACCATCACTGAAAGTGGGCATCGGCTTCATTGTCGTCGTCGGGTTCTCATGCCTGGGAGGCCTGTGGTTGGGGCGATATCTAATCTCGTACCCGTTGGTCTACATACCCTTCACTGGCCTTGTACTTTTCCGGATCTTTCACCTCAAGACCGTCGGCAAAGCTCCTGGCTTGATGACCATGCTTTTGATATCTCTTTTGGTCCTTCCCTTGATCGTGATGACTACACCTGCCGCGGCCGAGATTGCAGCTGGGGGCATTCTGATGGCAGCTATTGCGACGATCGGAGTTGTCTGGCTGGCCCACGCACTGATCCCAGATACTGCTACTCCCATAGCTGTGCCCGGAACTGGACAGACCGCTCCCGAACTTGCGACTCCTCTCGCTCGAGAAGAGCAGTACCGCAGAGCGATGATCAGCACCCTCGTCGTGCTCCCGGTATTCATCGTGTTCTACGCGCTCCAGCTCACCGGCCTGATGGTAGTCCTGATCTTCGTCGCGGTCCTCGCGTCGCAACCTGAATTCGCTACGAACTTCAAAATCGGTGCCGCGTTGATCATCGGGAACGTACTCGGTGGACTATCGGCGATCCTGTTTTACGAATTGCTCGTGATTGTCCCGGCATTTCCCTTCCTTATCTCTCTCACCTTCCTGGCCGGCCTGGTTTTCGGTAATCGCGTCTTCTCGGACGAGCCCGTCGGTAAGCTGTTTGGAATGGGATACTCAACCCTGCTACTCGTGATCGGCTCTGTAACAGCAAGTGGCTCGGACGAAGCAAGCTCGATGGTCTACCTGCGAGTAGCGCAGATCTCCGTAGCTGTCATCTATTGTGTCCTGGCTTTCGGTGTAGCGGATCGCTTCGTCCGACGTAAGGAGGGCTAGTTTGCGATACTTGCTTCTGACCGTTCAGATCCTCTTTCTCGTCGGCTGCACCAGAGGCCCCAACTACAGCCGTCCCCAGGTTCCGGACCCAGGGCAATACCGCGATGCGCGCCCGACTCAGGAGTCGATTGCGAACACCGCCTGGTGGGAGCTCTTCGACGACCCCGTGCTGGTCGATCTGATCGAGACCTCCCTCGCGGACAACCGGGGTCTGCGGGCGACTGCAGCAAGGATCCTGGAGGCGCGGGCAAGCCTCGGGGTCGTGCGAGCCGATCTCTTTCCGCGGCTCGACTACGTGGTCAGCGGCTCCTACGACGGTACCCTGGGCGAGGACGGACAAACTTTCGAGAGTACGACAGGCCTGCTCAACGCGTCCTGGCAGTTGGACCTCTGGGGTCGGATTCGGCGTTCCAACGAGGCTGCTCTGCAAAGCCTGCTTGCGACCGAAGAGGCGTATCGTGGCCTGACGATCACCCTTGTCGCGGAAGTGGCCTCCGCCTACCTGGTGCTCCGTGACCTTGACAACCGTGTACTGGTGTCCGAACAAACACTTGAGGTGTGGCGGAAGCGACAGGATGTCGTGAAGTCACGCTTCGACGCCGGGATGGTCTCTGAAGTCGACTACAGTCAGTCCCTGATTCAGGTGTATGAGGCGGAGATCACCGTTCAGACCTTCACCCGGCTACGAGCGCAGACCGAAAACGCGATCAGCGTACTCGTCGGGCGCCCCCCGGAGGTGGTCCCCCGTGGCCTCCCACTTCAGGAGCAGCACATCTGGCCCGAGATTCCCGCGGGACTTCCCTCAGCACTGCTCACGAGACGTCCCGACGTCCTCGAGGCGGAGCGTATGCTGCACGCTCAAACGGCCTTGGTTGGCGTCGCCGAGTCACTCAGGTTTCCCCAATTTAATCTCAACGCGAGTCTCGGGAGGATCCTCGACGAAGGACCAACGGACATCTTCGGCCTGGGCGCGCAACTGGCCGGGCCCATCTTCAACGCCGGCAAGAACAGACGTCGGGTCGATGTCGAAGTAGCTCGCGTCGAGCAGCTTCTCAACGCCTACGAACAAACGATTCTGCGTGCCTATCGTGAGGTGAATGACGCGATCGTCGCCTTTGACACCTACAAAGCGGAACTGGAATCGCGACGTCGCCAGTTGGCCGCTGCCCGCAATGCTTCTGAGCTCTCCTGGATTCGCTACGAGGGAGGCTTGACGAGCTACATCGAGGTTCTTGACCTCCAACGATCCCTCTTCACTTCCCAGCTGAAGGCATCGGAAACACTTCAATTGCATCTGACGTCTGCGGTCCGTCTTTATCAGGCGTTGGGCGGAGGCTGGGTTGCCGAGCAGGACTCGGTCTTTACCAGAGAGGAGCATAGTCGACGTGACTGACAAACCCGCAACACGGCTCGATACAAGGGCATCGCTCGGCGCGAAGCCGGCATGGGTGAGTGCTTCGCTCCTCTTTCTCGTTTCTTTGATTCTGTTTGTCGTTCCAACTCTTCCCCAGCAGACACAAGGATCTAGCTACAACCTGCTCTTCACTCTCCTCGTTATCACGGCCGCCTTGTCCATGGACCGCGGGCGAAAGAAGATCTTCAGACTCGCGGCCATCCTCGTCGTCGTTGTCTGGATCGCAAACTTCGCGGGCCTCGAAGTACTACTGACCGTCTCACGGACGCTGCTGTTTCTCTTCTTCGTTCTGATCGTTTTTGGCCTGATTACCCAGATCGCGAGGAGAAAGCAAGTGACGACCCGAGTCATCGTGGAATCGATTAGCGGGTACCTGTTGCTTGGCGTGGTCTTTTCTCTGATCGTCGGCGTCGTGACATCGCTCCAGCCCGAAGCCTTTAACTTCACTCTCTCCGGCGCAGAGGGCGGTGAACTCGCCTCCTTCCGGAGTGACTTCGCGTATTACGCACTCGTAACCTACACGACCCTCGGCTACGGAGAAATCGTTCCCGTCACTCCACTCGCGAAGTCACTCGCCATGCTGATGGCGATAACAGGGCCTATCTACCTAACGGTTATCATCGCGATGCTGGTCGGCAAGTTTCTCAGCTACTCCCAGGAAATGACCGACAAGTAGGCGATCGAAAAACCAGGCGAAAGTGTCCCCTAAGAGTCTACTCGGCTACCAACCCATCTTTTTGCAGACGATCGACGATCAGCTTACTGATCTCATGAATCGCCGTGGACACGTCGAGAGGATTATATGTATCCGAGACACCAGACCAGATCAGCCTCGCGTCCGTTGTTTCGTAGAGGATCGTCTCGACCAGAATGGTCGTATCTTCCGTGTAGTGTCCCGGCTCCGTGACGACGACAAAGCGGCTGTGATACCCGTAGAAGTCGTGATAGTAGGAAGGGACAACCGCGGAAACTCCAGGAACATAGCGGGTGTCTGTGTCCACCCCGAGGAGTCGGGTCACGAGAATTCCGTCAAAACCTCCCTCCGCCACGATAGGGCGCAGCACTTCCTTGGTGACTTCCTGTCCGGTTGGTAACACGGAATAGGCAGGAGTGCCTCGAACACCTCGAGCGGTCAGGTCTGTGACAACCGCGGACTCATAAAGACGACGGTTGGTCTCGTTCTCTCCGACCGCGAGAACGAGGAAATTGTCGAGATTGCCAGAAGCGTAATTGGGGTCCTTCCAGACACTGTCGAGCACCGTCGATCCACAACCAGAGAAAATTGTCGCTCCAAGAAGAAGCGCCCCGAACATGGCCGCTGTTTTCATTTCGTACTCCTTATCTGAGTTTCCGAGCCTCATCCAAAACGCATCACTCCAACTCGAGTGGAACGAAGCGGAGTTCACCTGCATTTTCGACTTGGGCCACGATCGCGTCCCCGGCCGCAAACGTCGCGAGCATACTCTGAAGAGATGCCACGCTCACAATGTCGGTCCCATTTATCGAGTAGAGAATGTCGCCGGGAAGGAAGCTGACGTCTCCGTCCTCTCCGGGCGCATTTGCGCCACGCGCGGCGATGAGGACACCTGTCTTTCGCCGCATCGAAGGAAGAACCCGAAGGATCGTTGAATCGATATCCAGCGCAAGGACGCCGAGTTGTGGAATCAGATTCCTCTCGGGCGAAACCAAGCCGGCCAGTTCGGACTCGGTGTCGCGTCGTTCCACCACGTCGACTCGAAACTCGAGATCCATCTGGCCCCGAACTACATCGATTCGAGCAAAATCTCCCGCCTCTAGCTGATAGAGATTGACCTCGAACTGACGGGCATTCTCGATCGACTTTCCGTTGAGCGATTTGATCACATCGCCGGGTTTGAGACCGGCCTGGTAAGCGGGCGCACCCAGCGCCACGTCGGAGATGATCGCGCCCCACGGGCGCGGCAAATCCAGACCCCGGGCCATGACCGGTGAAATGGTCTGAACCTCGATTCCGACCGTGCCTCGAATGACCCGGCCACTCTTTCGAATCTGGCGATAGATCGACTGCACGATGTTGCTCGGCGCCGCGAATCCGATCCCATCACTGCCTCCCGACTTCGAAAAGATCATCGTACTGATCCCAACGATGCGCCCCTTCACGTCGACAAGAGGACCTCCGCTGTTCCCCGGATTGATCGTTGCATCCGTCTGGATGTAGATCATTGGATCATCCGGCCGAAGTTGACGGGCCGTAGAGCTGACAATCCCGAGTGTCACGGAGTTTTCCAGGCCAAACGGAGAGCCGATCGCCAGTGCCAGGTTCCCGGGCCGGACTTCATCAGAATCGGCAAACTCGAGGAAAGGAAAAGGCTCAGATTCGGATTCGATCTTAAGCACGGCGAGGTCGGTCTCGACATCCCGTCCGACCACGACCGCTTCGCGCAGAATCCCGCCTCCGCGAAGAATGGAGCGGGGCTTTTTTGGACCGACCACGGGACGCGCCATGACCACACGAATTCTAGACGCGCCGGTCACGACATGATTGTTCGTCACGATGTAGCCCGTCGGATCGACGATGACGCCCGACCCGCTCCCCCGCTGCTTTGCAATCAACCCCGCCGCGGTCGCACCTACGCCGACCGTCGCATGGTATCCACTGGCAAAGATCTGCACGACGGCGGGGCTGACTTGCGCCGTTACAGCCTCGAGTCCCTGGGCGATCGCCTCGAGCTCTGTTGTGTCCCCGCGACACGGGAGAGGAAAAAGAAGCGCGAGCGTCGCAGCGAAGAGCAGAGGACGCAGGAGGTCTGTCCAGCCCAGAATACGGAGACGAACAGACGAGTTCTTTGTGGAGTTGGGTTCCATGATATGCAACAGGTTCCGATCGGGCCGATGACTGGGGTTCTCCAAGACTGCATGTTCACGTTGCCGGAACCCACTCACAACGCCAATAGGACCTTGGTCCAATTCTACATAAATAACTGCAACACTACCGGTTACCCATGTGTGGATGCATCAGGAATCGATCGCACAGCTCGTCAGGCACTACACCCGCTTCCGACGGAGACAATCCCAAAATTGGGTAAACACCCATTTTTTTGACGGTTCGCCCTAAATGACAATCCTGCAAAGCGTTGTACCGGTAGATTTCGCAAGCGTAGGCGTTTCCCCAAGGTTACACTCCACGACATGATCACCTAGCGTGCATGCTGGAGGGAGGTCGCCGTGAGTCCGAGTTCAGCGCACATCGTGTTTGTCGTCGACGACGAGGCCCGCGTACGACGGGCATTGGTCCGTCTGATCCGCTCTTCCGGTTTCCAGGCGCGCAGCTTCGGGTCGGCCCGGGAGTTCCTGGTCGAACGACCGACTGAGCGGCCTGCCTGCCTCGTTCTGGACCTGAGCATGCCCGACGTGAACGGCCTGGAGCTCCAACAAGAGATGAAAGAGTCTGGGATGACGACCCCGACCATATTCCTTACGGGTCGAGGCGAAGTGTCGGCCAGCGTTCGAGCCCTCAAGGCCGGAGCCCTTGATTTTCTCGAGAAGCCAGTCGACGACCTCGTGCTTCTGGAAGCGATCGAGAAAGCCCTCGAGAGAGATCGACTCGCTCTCGAATCCGAGGCGGACCTCGGTGAACTGCAGAATCGATACGTATCGCTCACGTCCCGGGAGCGAGAGGTATGCGCTCTGGTTGCGACCGGTATCCCCAACAAGCAGGTCGCGTTCCGCCTGGGAACAAGCGAGAAGACGATCAAGGTCCATCGCGGCCGCGTCATGCGGAAGCTGGAAGCCGACTCCCTCGCCCATCTCGTGCGAATCGTGGATGCACTGAATCAAGATGAATCGGACCGGCCGGCGACGGAAGCCCCACACTCACTCCCCTGAGTGTTTTTCCCGTGACACGACGCCCTTCAGAATTGTGAAGAGTTCTTCATCATCAAACGGTTTGATCAGGTAGGCGACAGCCCCATTTCCCAGAGCGCGAGCCCGGGCGTCCTCTCGATCGTGCGCCGTCACGAAGATGATCGAGCAACGAGAACCTGCTTCCACCAGGACCTGCTGGAGTTCGAGCCCGTCCATCTCGGGAAGCTCGACGTCGAGAATCGCGCAGGGCACAGTGTCGGCATAGTTGCTGTCGAGAAAGTCCCGGGCCGATGGGAAAGCAACCGCGCAGTATCCGAACGCCGTCAGAAGGCGGAGCAAGGCTTTTCGAACCGAGGCGTCGTCGTCAACCACGACCACATTGACACCGCGGAGTTCGTTCCCAACCAAACCTACCTCCGAGTGGCCGGCCATCGGTCCGGCGCAATCCACCTAGGCTGACTCAACTCTCCAAGTGCGCAGAGCGATGACAAACCCCGTCGAAAACTCGAACATGCTGAACGCAATGCTCTCCTCGTAGCTCCAGGAACCCTACCGGTCGCAATCGCGTGGATTGGTGCGGCACGTCCACCGATCTCGCGACACGGTAGGAAGATTGAGCTACCCACGCGAGGCCGTCCATTGGACCATCGTCCTACAGGGCTCAACCAACCCTCGGGCGTCGAGAGCAACCGAACTCCGACGCCGGACGGTGGGCGGACTGCACCATCAGAAAGTCCGCCCAAAACTGAAGTAGGAAATGAAGTCGTCGGTACTCCCGTAGGTTCCACTCAGGGCGACGGGACCAAAGGGGGAGAGCAGGCCCAGAGTGGCGCCTACTCCCGACTCGAAGCGCTCGCTCGATAGATCGAGATCCCACTTGTCGAACGTGTTGCCCGCGTTGGCCCTCAACAGAAGCAGGAGTTTCTCAGTGAGGCCAAACTGAATTCCGACCTGGGCAAACTGCGCATGCCTCCCCAGCAGCTCCTGGGATCTGAGACCGACGAATGACGTTTTTGACAGATCCCGCTCCAGCAACAATGTCGGAGTGTCGATTCCCCCGAGAATGAACTGATAGTGAGGTGGCGGATCATCCCCAGAAGTCGTGCCCGCAACCACTTCGCCATACAGAGTGACTCGATCCATGACCGGGACCGCGGCCCGCATCTTTCCGAAATAGCGACCAAAGCTCTCATCCTTCGTGAAGGCGTCGGGCGCGTAATCGGTTCGCACAAAGACGGAGAATCCCTGCCGCGGCATCTCCCCTCGATCCAGACTGTCAAACCAGATCACTCCGACCAGCACGCCGAGATCCTCATCGATATCGAGAAGCTCGAGCCCCCCGATGTCCGGAGAGACTCGAACTCGCTCCGCTCGGAGCCCAAGCCCGAAGAGGAACTCGGTCGACAGAGTGGTTCCGACGATCAATTCACCGAGGAACGCTTCCACGGCCAATTCGGCGACTTGGGTCTCGTCCTGATAGAAATCGATGAAATCATCCGCATAGGCCACCCGAGAGCCAAGGGCCACTCGCTGTTTCAAGCCGGGGTGGAGAATGTACCGCGCGTCGATGTGATTACGTTGACCTGTGACGAGATCGAGATTCAGGATCGAACTCTTCCCCAACGCATTGTTGAAGAGCAGATTGAAGACAGCAGAGAGCTCCGTATGGGAGTCGTAGCGGAGTCCGAATCGGAGATAGTCGTCCTCTTTCTCGATCACGCGGATTGTCAGCGACCGCTCTCCCCCTTCTGCACCAAGCTTGTACGTGACCCGTTCGAAGAACCCCGTGTTGTAGACCCTTCGGATCGCGAGCTCCACCTCCTCGACGGTTGCGGCAAACGGAGGAGCGATTCCAAACTCGTTCAGGACGACCTTCTTGTGGACCAGATCCAGCCCCTCGACCTGAACTACCGAAACCTCCACGACATCCGATGCGCCCACTTGGTAATCTGCGGAGGCTCGCCCTGGAGAGCGATATTCCTCGTGGGCCAGGCCCAGTGAGTCGATCAGCGCCTGGAGCTGAGGTAGCGCACGCCGGGCGGCCTCTTCCCCGGAATCGATGATTTGCCTCATCCGGTCAAAATCGGTCGCGGAAACATTCTCGATGTCCGGGAGAATCAGGACATCGGTCAGCCCTCTTTGTTCCGTCGTCGATTCCGCTCCCATGAAGCCCATGGCCTGTCCCATGATGGAAATAAATGACGTCAGTTTCTCACGTGTGGCCAGGGGCGCGCCGACATCGACTCCGATCACGATGTCCGCTCCCATGTCGATGACTTCCTGAACGGGGAAATTGCGAACCAACATTCCATCGACGAGCAAGCGATCGTCAATTTCGACCGGAGTGAAAACCGAGGGAATCGCCATGCTCGCGCGAATCGCTTCTGGCAGGAACCCATGGTCCAGAACGACTGGTTGACCCGTCTCGATATCCGAAGCCACACAAACGAAGGGGATCGGGAATTGCGAGAAGTCGTTCTCATCGTGCACGGACAGGGTCAGTCGGTTGAAGAGCGTCGAGATCCGCTGTCCGGCGACGAGCCCGCGCGGTAGCCCCACTCCACGCCCGACGAGTGGCAGGGAAACGATGTATCGGTCCTGTACGAGTTTCTGCTCGATGGGTAGCTCTCGACGACTCCTCGCGTCGGAAAACAGATGAGGCCAGTCCGTTGTCATGGCGATCTGTTCTAACTCGTCGAGCGAATATCCAATGGAGTAGAGCCCGCCCACGATACTGCCCATGCTCGTTCCGGAGATGAAGTCAATCGGAAGACCTAGTTCCTCGATGACCTTGAGAGCCCCAATGTGAGCAAAGCCCTTGGCGCCTCCTCCGCTGAGCGCGAGACCAATCCTTGGTCTACCCGCGCGAGGGGCGCGAACTCCGGGGACCTCGGCGGAGTCTAGACCTTGGGCGAAATGGAGATCGGCCCCTCCGCCGCCGTTGGCGGAGACATGGAGGGGGAAACAGAGGCACGCCAACAGCCAAGCCAGACTCTCGACGACGTACGATCTCGAGTTGCCCATCCTGCGAGTACCTCCCAACCAGGTTGACCAGGCGACGGATGCGCCGCGGATCCGATCCAGAGCTGGAAACTGAACCCCACGGGGCCCCGTGACAATGGGACCTTGGTAGTAGTTG
>Ga0315338_1001835_pt1 | contig 23866 bp, 19 predicted proteins | sample ASW8metaG_FD_204518 | JGI IMG/M metagenome (GOLD analysis project Ga0315338, IMG submission 204518) | Ammonia-oxidizing marine archaeal communities from Monterey Bay, California, United States - ASW #8 | ecosystem: Environmental > Aquatic > Marine > Coastal | place: USA: California | collected... | reverse complement strand
GTTGGGATCGGCTTTTACGAGATTAGCCGTCGTCATGCAGCTGGCGAAAAGGTCTCTCTTATGGCGACGGTTACCGCTGCGCGCCATAATAAATTAGGAATTTTTGGCTTTGGCATAGCGCTTGCCTTTGTTTTCCAGGTTTGGCTTCGCATTTCCTTCACAGTTTTTGCCTTGAATTTTCCGGGTATCATGCCGGACTGGGGCATCATCCTGATGCGCTCTCTCAGTATGGAAGGCGTCTATTTTGGAATTTCCATCGCTGTTGTTGGTGCCGTTTTCGCCACCTGTATCTTCTTTGTCGGAGCTTTCGCCATGCCGATGATGATGGACCGGAATTCTGCGCTACTGCCGTCAATCATTACCAGCACCTATGCGGTCGCCCATAACCGTAACGCAATGGTCCTGTGGGCTGCGATTATCGTTATATTCACCGGAATTGGTCTTGCCACAGCCGGGGTCGCACTGATATTCACGCTGCCGCTCGTCGGCCATGCTACTTGGCACGCCTATAAACAGGTGATGTCTGGCGACCTTCCGGAAGGTGAATCCCATCCCACCGGAACCATTGCTGTGGCAGAGTGAAGAAAGTGTTTTTTACACATTTTGGGAAAGACCATCAACTTCATCGATAACGACGAATTTAATGTTTTTATCACCCATGCATATACGCTCAACAACGCGAACGCAAAATCAGTCGATTTTAAAAGCCATCCATTTATCCAATCACAACCTATTTCGGAGCGGATAATAAGTTAGGGTTTATTTGAAGCCCTAAACCGTACTTTTCTTCCAGTTCGTGTGAGCCAATATCAAGTACTCCAGCCGTTCCGAACATAAGGCAGCGGCTTGTTAAATCATGCTTCAAAAGAATCGTACCAAACGCCCCCTCGGACGCAATCAGGTTATCCTTAATATTACTGGCAACAGTAAGGGCCGCTCGCGTAAGAATACTTGTCTCGCCGACTTGGGCCCCAACGATTATTCCAATACCTTTGTCTGCAGCTGCATTGGCTACCTCCAATGAACGGATTATCCCACCCATTTTTGAAATACGAAGATTTATCAACCATTGGCCAGAAGAGGGAAGAGTATCAAGCTGTTCAAGACGCAAAAAACTCTCATCTAGAATAATAGCTGCATTGGAAATCTTAGAAATCTTTGCACAACCTGCTAAGTCGCCTACTCTTAATGGTTCTTCGATAGCAAACACTGGACAGGTAAGTTGCTCGATGTGATTACCACAGTCGTCAGCAGATGCCCAAAAGTTGTTGGCATCTAGACGGATGCGAGAACTTGCCCCCAAAAATGCCTTTAAAACCATTATTTTTCTCTGATCGCGTTTCAAATTGCCGGAGAGCTTTATTTTATAGTCTCTGAACTTCTGTCTATTGTATCGAAATAGTTGCCATGCAAATAAAGGTAACGGGCTATCGCCCAAAACAGCAGAGTAAACAAAACTCTCTGCTAGTTCCGGAAGATCAAGTACCTGTTCTAATGTTTTGTTCTCGCATTTTCCAATCGCGTCCAACAACGCTATTTCCAGCGCACAAAAAGCAGCTGGGTTTTCATCAATGTCTTTTCGTTGATCTTGTACCCAACGACTTAGGGTCTCAAAACTTGTTATATTTTTTATAATGCCAAAGGTATGTTTTTGAATAAATATACAGGCTGTTTCGACAGTTTCATTCGTGACGTAATCGCGCGGACAGCCTTCTCCGTATGCTATGTGGCCATCCGAACAAGTAATTCGTACAATAATATTCTGGGTTTGGTGGCGGCTCGCGGAAGCATGGCGAAAAACAACTTTAAAAGGCACATTAAATTGAAGTGTCTCTATTTTCGTTACTTCCATCACCGACCCTACCTAATAGTGCAAGCTGCAAAATCAAAGGCACAATCCCCTGCGTACTGGAGGCATTGTATTTTAAACTGTGCATCTCGCTGACCGTCAGCGACAAGCTTTTCTCGATACTCATCAGCCGTTCCAACTTTTAGGCGATCTAGAACCACCGATGTCAAACGACCACTCTTGCATTTCTCGTCATACTCGATATTCAACGCTCGAAGATGCAAATCAAAATCGGAGGACAATTTCGCCAGATCCATTCCGTATCCGTCTTCTAGTTCTATAAACAAGCGATAAGTCGCTTTTTCTGGATCCGCCAACATCACAAAAAATGTTGAGGTTACTCCATGCTTTTCGCTTGCACTTAAAACAGCAGAAATAACCTGATCTTCATGAATTTTCTCACCTGTGATATTTGTAACGCCTTTGCCCTTGCGAACAAATTCAAATGCAGGAGTATTGCGTATCCAGCCATTAACACGAACTATGTCGTTAATGTCATAACGATACAAACCATCTGGAGTCGTAACGAAGATATAATATTCCTGATTCTCCTTCAACTGGTCTAGTCGCAGGAAATGAAGCTTGTCGTCTTCCCAAGCCACTCGTTCAACGAATTCGAAGTAGTTATCAACGAAGGTTGGCAAACAAAGATTTTCACTTTTTCCAATGTTTATCGTCCCACGAAACTCACTTGCGACATAGCCAAGTTCAATAATTTTGGTCTGGTGCGGAACCAACTTTTTAAGTGAAGCGAGAGGAATTTGGCAACTTCCTCCGGTCCAGGTTACTATACCTGCAAGTTGTGGCCAAATGTGCTTGTAGCTAAGTTGACCATCTCTCGCTAGAGCCTTCTCAAGCTTTTGAACCCGACGCTTTGCAGGGTATAATGATAGATTTACTATATCCGTAATTTCTTTCTCCGTAGCAATATTGTGGTGCAGTTTGCCATTCAAAATGGATTCCAAAACGACATCTATGTTTCGGTTTAATACCTCAATTATTTTAATCAGCGTCGACGGATTAGCAGTGGATACGCCGGTAACATTGCCTTCGGCTGCACCCAATATCGCCATTACCAAATAGCGTGTTTCATAATCCTCAATTGTTGAAATGATGGGAGGCAGTACATATCGAGAGCGAACAAATCGAGACTGCTGCTTATAAATCAAGCCAGAAGCGGCACCAAATGGCGTGCCGCCTTGCATCTTACCTTCAACAGCTTGTCCCGTAACACCAAATATTTTGCCTTTAAAAACGTTTGCAGTTTTTGATTGACGGTAAGCTGCGAGGCCTTGATAGCTTCGAATTTTATTCATTCCCTCAGCCGTCATGGGTATGTGTTTTGGCGCGTTTGTTGTGCCACTAGTCCGCTGGTAATAAACTGGCTGATCAGCCGTCAAACAAGGTGTCCTTTGATGCTCCTGCTTTTCAATCAGTTCGCGCAGATCTTCATAGTCTTGAATCGGCACCTCTTTCGCATACGCATCAAAACTATCAATAGAAGCGAATTTATATTGATTACCGAAATTGGTTTTCGCATTTTTCTGCAAAATGCGAATTAGCGCCTGATATTGTGTATCTTTTGGGTTATCCGCAGCTTTCAAAAGGACTTTATATTCTCGAGAGTGCTTAAAACTAAGAAAACTCCGAAAGACGAAATGCGAAATTATGTCGACAAGCTGTGTTTTCATCTATTTACGCTTATCCAAGCCATAATCAAAAGGTGTTTTCATTTGAGGTAGAAAGCCTCTCGGGTAGTCTCTGTTTATCAATCCAAGGGCACCCACCTGTCTGTCATTGGGCAAATACCGCGTACCAAAAATAAGGTCAAAAATGATAAGGTTGTTACCAAAATTATGGTCTGACTCGCTAGCTTTGATAGAATGATGCCAACGATGTAGTTCCGGACCGCTAATCAAGTAATTCAACCAACCGAGATGCAACAAGCAATTCGAATGCTGGTAAAAGCCATTTATCGCATAGAAAACAAGGTAGGCCGCCAAAACTTCAGGCGCCAGCCCGACTAATGCAAAAGGTAGCGCATCAAATAGAAATTGAGCAGCTTTGTCGACAGGATGAAATCGCCCTACATTGAGCCAATAAAGCTTGTGCGGAGAATGATGGACCGCATGAAATTGCCACATCGCAGAAAACTTATGAAAAGATCGATGTAACCAGTAGCGTGGAAATTCAGCCAGTATCAACATTAGGACTACTTGAAAAGCAAGTGGCCATTCATGCGGCCAGATGTTTTCCAGTGCCCAGCCGCCTGTTTTAAGATTCTCGGCTGCGTAAACAACAATAGATGCGGCAAGCAAGAATGGTAGGCCAACTTGAACCAAGATCAGAAAGAGAATATCCGACTTTATCTCACCAAATTTAGGTTTCCAAGTTCCACGATAAGGCAGGATCAATTCATGTACTGTAATTAACAAGGCCGCCAAACTAATCGCAAGATAAGCAGAAATTGTCACATGTATCCCAACATTCTGAAAAAAATAGAAGGAAAAGTAGCCCAGAAAAATTGTAGTTGGATAGGCAGAAATTGGTATCAATTTTTTACTGAAAGCGCGGATGCTACTATTAGTCATGTTCCACCAATCTCACTAAGTCTCTATGTTTTCCGGCACTGTCGAAAATACAGTGCTCTTAAATACCACCCGAAAATTAATATAAAGCTAGCAAGAATAATGTGAAAAAATGCCGGTATCGGTTTCGCAAACCACTGATACTCAGACAATATAGTCTGCCCGCCCATCAACCTAAACGTCATAACTAAAAAATATATGCTGCCTAGAATCAAGCAAGATCGGTATTTCCAAACTGCTGGCTTAAAGTTGTCTTTTCTTACTCTCGCGATGACTACTATCAAGCAGATTATTACGAAAATTTGTGCAACCAATAAAATTGGATAAGAAAGAGTTGAACCTTGCCATTCGTCGAATTTCGGCAGATAGCTTAGTTCTAATTGAGAGTCGGACTGGATAAACTGCGATACTACCCTAAAAATAAATAGCGCTAATAGTAATGATAGCCAAATGTAATATTTTTTCCCAATCACGATAATTCCTGCTGCCGCAACTCAAACTCGTCAATTTTTGATTTTCACATTTATAAGTTTTTATTTCGTCCAAGTTCTTCTACTCGTAAAAGCGTATTACAAATCGACCTAACTACAAAATAAAAAGCAATCTACACGTGTGACGTTATAAATAGAAGAAAGACAAACAGCTATTTCACTAAACCCAGCCTTTCGTGCCAGGCCGCAATGCTTTCATCTGGATACTCATCAAATGACTTATCGTTTTGTGAAATTGGAATAGGAACCCATGCGGGCTTTGATCCTAACATCAAATGCGTATGCTCAGGAGGATGCGGCAGTTCCGTGTCAATTGCCCCGGCGTGTGGATGAACAAGGTCAGCCCATCTTGGATCCCAGCACCAAAGGTGGGAGCCGCAGATTTTGCAAAAACTTCGCTGCATAGGGCTTTCTGCTGTTTCCTTGGTAGTCTCTTCAACCTGCTTCGCTTGATAAATAGACACATGTTCATTGCCTTGAATCTTCAGGGACCCAAAATCACCTGACAGATTTATTGCATAACCGCCACTGCCTGCTGTTTTACGGCAAATTGAGCAATAACAAATATTGAAGGGATAGGGATGCTTTGCCTGCAGAGAAAATTTTACCGCCTGACAATGACAAGAACCATCAAGTTTCACTTTAACATCCTCAAATTAATGCTGGGTATTTTCGTACTATGTCTAATACAATCCAACAACAAAAGCTCATACTTGACGCGTTGTCAGATTGAGCCTTGCTGTCCATTCGTTTGCGTCAAGCGTCTTAATTGAATTTGGGCAAGCAATACCCAATTTCTTACTAGATAAAATAGAAAAGTCACGAATCTATTTTAATACAACTATATTTTTTTGATATAGTTTATTAATTCATTGTTTTAATTAGCTAAATTAAAATAGTATTTGTATAAATAGCGTCAAATTATTTAAGTAAGTAATTTCAAATAGAATTAAATTCAATTAAAAGGGGAATTAATTAAGTAGATATACTTATCCACTTATTATTCTTAAGCGACCGTTAAAACATCAAGAATTATCAGAAAAACGCAATGAAGTATGCCATTTTTGAACTTCAAAATAGAGGTAAGCTGGTCCGCAATTTAAGAAATTAACATTTTCACATTTATTGTGCACAGTAATTTTAGTAATTAAATCAACAGTTTAAAATATAATACGTAAACTAAAAATCCGCGCGTCGGTGTTTCGAATCCGCCCTCGGACACCATTTTTTCAAATATATGAGACTGAACACTAGTACGCTTGGTCACTTTAACCTATTTATCGATCAATTTCAGCATATCGATAAAATTTGAATTCTCGTAGTTGATTGAGAAACAACAGTTTCCATTAGAAATTTATACAGTTAGGCTTTGATCAGTTGTTGTGGCAATGCCTAAAACACGCTTCGCGTTCGTACTACGACTCCTGGATCAGGATTAGGCTCTCTAATCTTATTGCAAAAGTTGCATGTAGAAAGAAGCTTGATCGGCTGCTTCTAGCCTGTTGATTTCTCTAGCGATCTTGCGTCCTCTACGATTTCCAAAAGCAGCCATTGTTTCTGCATAAGAAGGAAAGTCTCTATTACGTTGGTGGGGGCTATTTCCTGCTATACGTGCTTCACTACCGAGGATTGTCATTTCGCCAGAATCAAACACTGTTTTCCGGATGGAGAGACCCGCACGTGCGGCAAGCAAGTGAATTCCCTTAGGCGTGTAGAGGTGAAGGTGGCGTGGCGCGTCAAGTTGCACCCACTCACCTCCATATTTTCGCCAAGCATAGGATTGGGCCAATGGGATACGAAGTAATATACAACCTCCGGGAGCTAATTTTCCAGCCATTTTCGAAAGCTCCTGTTCCGGATTTTCCATATGCTCTAGAGCATGCGAGCAGGAGATAAGATCAAACGAGCGGTCAACATCTTCAATTTCTGCTGCCATCAACCTTAACCCGGCTTTATCAACAGAATGACTCATAAATGGGTCAATGCCGGTAAGATCAGCAAAGGCTATTTCGTGAAGTGTCTTGAGCCAAGCACCGCTACCACAACCAATATCGAGGATGGCACTATTCCGATTGAGAGGGTCTCCAATTTCACCTTTTACTAGCGGCTGAAGTAGGCGCATGCGATGTGACCGTGCGTATTTGGCAAGAGCCCGACCAATCACACCCGTTTCAAAAACCTCGGCTGCGTTGCGCATCCTGCGCATTATTCCCTTAACACCAAGAGCCGGTTCAGCTTGAAATGAGTAGTAGCTATTGTCATAAAAATCCGAAAGTCCTGTCGGAATCTCAATGATATCAAGAGTGCCGCAGGAACTACATTCGCTGTAGTCGAAATACATCCGATCGTCTCTAAAAACTGGGTCGCCCGGAACTCGTACGCCTTTATTTCTGACGTTATTCAGGCAACCACTACAAACAGTATCTACTGACCCAAGATCAATTGTCCACGGTGCCGGCAGCCAGCAAGTGACTCGTTTTGGAACTTCTTGAGTATTTTTTAGACCGTCAAAGTCTGCAGTCGTTTCGGTTTTTTTCAACACGTTCCTCCACCACCTAAGTCTATATATTCGAAATTACAATTTAGATCCTAATCCTATAGTCTATTTTCGTCGAGGCTATTCAGGACGCCGCTGACAAATAAACCAATAAAAGCTGGAAAACACTCTCATTAAATTGTTATTTATTTATTAAACTACTAGTTCAAGTATAAATAAAACTGGTATTTGCACCTTGTTTCCGCCGCGGTTCTTGCTAAATTAAACGGGGTCGGCCCCAGATCAGATCACCGATAAAACACCGATCAGGAAATAAACTTCCGCCACGTCAGACTAGGTAAGCTTTGCACAGCCGATATATCGGCCGAACGGAAACCCGCGTGTCGGTGGTTCGAATCCCCCTGGGCACCACTGTCTCGTACATATGGTTGAATTACCTACTATATATAATGTTTTTGACACTATTGGTTCTGTTTACACGCCATTTTGACGTTGCACATATTTCTATCTAAATTGCAGCCTAATTCCTACCAAAATGTAATTTTTTTTAAAACAAGGTACTTGACTGTAAAATGATTCATTTTAATTTTGCCTTTTGATAGTCCAATAAATTATATCAACGCGATCAGCAATATCACCTTTTTAAAATCAAATTTCAGAGGAAAGGAAAAATGAAGCGCGGGAATTTGATCGCTCTGCAGAGATGATTGGACGCGGCCACAGCATCGCCGGGGAAACGATGCCGCAGTATGCTTCTTCGTCCGTTTAAGCATTTTGGATGTTCAGTCCCCCTTTACTATGTTAGTAAGCGGTTCCTTATATCCTTGGACACAATGAATGAAACTGATCGTACTCAACCTTCCCCGCAGCTTAAGCGAAGCAGACCTCGTAAATTTGTTTGAAACTTATGGTACTATCACTGCCTGCAATTTGGTAATGGATGAAGAAACCGAGGCTTCCAAGGGATTTGGCTTTGTAGAAATGGCCCGCGGCGAAGAAGCAGAAAAAGCCGCTGAAGAGCTCCATGGAAAAAAAATTAATGGAAGAAAAATTAGAGTTAAAACAGCGCATTGACTGGAAAGCTTTAGGCGAATTTTTTCACGCCAACATTTAAAAAAATCGGACCCACAGCAAACCAGCGCACTGCTAAATCATGGCGGTTGCAATACCGCAAAGCTGTCGCTTAAAATAAATCAACTGATGAGCCAGACCATCTCTTTGCCCAAATCAACGGTAAGCCCATTTTATATGACGGTGGACATTCTATTATAGTTGGAAATGATAATACTTAACTGAAAATCCGCGTGTCGGTGGTTCGTTATCGCCCCCGGGGCAGCATTTCTCCAAACGTATCAAAATTAAGGGAGCAAAAATTCCCGAGAACTCCGACTTTGATTTGGCTGAAACCACTAGGGCAAGCCATATTTTCTTGATACTGTCCTTGGGAACTTCAGGAAAGTAAGAATAAAAATGTCCAAATTTCCGACAAATTTTGACTGGCTTAATGAGATGGTTGAAGAGACTTTGGACCCTCATTTACCAATTTGTGATGCACATCATCATTTGTGGGACTTTCGGACCGACAGAGTGGCGCAGCGGTATCTTCTGGATGAAATCCTTTTCGATGCGAATAGCGGCCACAACATCGTCTCAACTGTGTTTATTGAATGCGGCTCTATGTATCGATCGGCGGGCCTGGATGAAATGAAGCCAGTTGGTGAAACTGAATTTGTTAATGGGATAGCCGCGATGAGCGCCTCCGGGCTCTATGGCAAGTCTCGTGTTGCAGCAGGAATTGTCGGCTTAGCAGACCTCATGCTCGGCGATGCCGTAGGACCAGTCCTGGATGCCCATATTACTGCAGGCGGCGGCCGATTTCGTGGCATTCGTCATCGAGCGTGTTGGGATCCAAGCGACGAGGTACCAAATTCCCAATTAACAACAACAGAGAGCCTTTATCTGAACGCTAGTTTTCGTCAGGGCTTTTCAAATCTTGCGTCGCGTAACCTTAGCTATGAGGGATGGTGCTATCATCCGCAAATTCCGCAGCTGACTGAGCTTGCTCGTAGTTTTCCTGATACGACCATAATTCTCAATCATTTTGGTGGACCCTTGGGTATCGGCCCTTACAAAGGGAAACAAGATGAATATTTTCCATTCTGGAAAAAGGCAATAACCGAACTTGCCACTTGCCCAAATGTAGTTGCAAAGCTTGGTGGCCTTAACATGGAAATCAACGGGTTCGATTGGCATTACAAAAAACGACCTCCCTCCAGCAGAGAATTGATGGAGGCAACCAAGCGCTTTTATGAACATACGATCGAACAGTTTGGCCCCAGCCGGTGCATGTTTGAATCCAACTTCCCTGTCGACATGGTGAGTTGCAGCTACAATATTTTATGGAACTCATTTAAGCGGCTGACAACCGACTATAGCGCTACAGAAAAAGCAGATCTATTTCACAATACCGCCAATCGAATTTACCGATTGGGATAATCCATACATAATCAAACGATTAGCCCTCACTTTCGGTTTGCAAGATACGAGGCCTAATGGGCCCCTGAGGATATCAACAAGACCCTGTTGCTGCTTAAGCGGCATCGCCATTCATCAGAGATTTTTGACCAATTTTGTGATAGAGTGCCATCGTTCCAAAAAATTACAGTGATTATTCAGAGATTTAATATTGTCTTAGCGAAACTGCTATCAATTGGGGGAGATATTCAATGACAAAATTCGATCTTGGCTCGTATTCTCGTGAGATTACAGCGACTTCATCAAAGGCCAAGACCGAATTCGATCAAGGTCTGATCTGGCTATTTGGATATAATCATGAAGCTGCTGCGAAGTGCTTTGAAAAAGCGATTTCCGCCGATCCAAATTGCGGCATGGCTCATTGGGGTGTCGCCTATGCAATCGGGCCAAATTACAACAAACCGTGGGAATTCTTCGAGCCCGATGAACGTATTGCCACTTTGAAACGCGCACATGTAGCAATCGAGCAAGCGCAGGCGCTGCGTGACAAACTTTCACCCATGGAGGTCGCGCTTATCGACGCTCTGGCTGACCGCTTCCCCGAAGACCCGAAAATCGAGGACTATTCACCCTGGAACGACGCTTTCTCTGATGCTATGCGAGAAGTCTATGCAGAGTACAGCGATGACCTTGACGTAACATCCCTTTTCGCAGAAGCTCTGATGAACCGCACGCCTTGGCTCCTGTGGAACCTGACAACAGGTGAGCCAAACGACGGGGCTTCCACTGTTGAAGCTAAGGCCGTGCTTGAGCGCGCGTTCGACGAGCTGCCAGGAGCCTGGGATCATCCGGGCCTATTACACATGTATATTCACCTGATGGAGATGTCGCCAACGCCGGAAAAGGCACTCCGGCATGGAGATCGACTGGTCGACCTTGTACCGGACAGTGGCCATTTGGTTCATATGGCCACTCATATCGACGTATTGTGCGGTGAGTACCAGAATGTGATCTGGCGGAACCATCGGGCAGCACAAGTCGACCGGAAGTACGAAGCGATTGCTGGCGGAGAAAATTTCTACACGCTTTACCGTATCCACAACGTACATTTCGAGGCCTATGGCGCAATGTTCCTGGGTCAGCCCGAGAAGGCACTTGCTGCTTCTGAAGAACTAATGCGCATGCTCCCGGAACCCGTCGTACGCTTTATGCCGGAATTGTTCGAGTCGTTCTACGGTAAGAAAATTCATGTAATGGTTCGCTTCGGACAATGGAATGAGATTTTGGAAGAACCCTTTCCTGAAGATCAAAAGCTCTACAGTTATACGGCCACCGCAATGCGACAGGCGCGAGCGATCGCCCTCGCCAATCTTGGACGGATAGAGGAAGCAGAAAGGGAAAGGAAGCTGGCTATCGCGTCAAGCGAAGCTGTGCAAGAAGGACGTATGGTGTTTAACAATACCTGCGAAGACGTTCTGAAAATTGGCGAAGCGATGATGGATGGAGAGTTGGCCTTTAAATCAGGCCGCATCGAAGAAGGTCTCGATCACTTGCGCCGCTCAGTCAAACTTGATGATGCTTTGCTTTACGATGAACCATGGGGATGGATGCAACCGACACGGCACGCACTTGGCGCTCTTCTCATGGAAGTCGGACATTTTAAAGAAGCTGAAGCCATCTATCGCGCTGATCTAGGGCTCGACGACACGTTGGCTCGCGCCTGTCAGCATCCACGCAACGTTTGGAGTTTACACGGACTTCATGAATGTTTGGACCGCCGAGGCGAATTGATCGAAGCCAGGCATATTAAACTGATGCTTGACCAAGCTGTCGCCCGTGCAACCGTGCCGATCCATGCATCCTGTTATTGCCGAAGTCGCGCAAATGTAGCGGCCTAGAGCCGCCGAAAAATCAGAAACTATACATCTGAGCTTTATCAGGTGAAAAGCGCTTGAGCTTGGATGCTGCGAAACTTGCGGTCATCCCATGAAAAAGCCCTCCGCTTTTTCAAAACCTCACCTGAGACATAATCACGCATACCACGGACGCAATCTAATATCCTGGTGCTGCATGCCAAAGCGTTACCAGCCTGTCGGTGGTTCGTTACCTTTCCTGGACTGGTTCTCTATAAAATAGTTACAAGCCACTCGAATACCCGTAGTCAGATAAAACGCACTACAGATTGAAAAAGGCAGCGTCTAGAAACTTCTGAATATCACCCACTTAAGTCAAAGAGCTTGAAAATACCGACCGGTATGTATATCGTATTGATATAAACAAATCAGGTGAGGAAAATGAGCACTGCGGTTGCAACACGTGCTAAGTTGCTGGAAACTGCGATCCAGTTAATCTGGCAAAGCAATTACCACCAAGTCGGTATAAATGACATATGCAAAAAGGCAGGCGTCACGAAAGGCGCCTTCTATTATCATTTCCAGAGTAAGGCTGACCTCTTCTATGAAGCTGGACATTACTATTGGGAACAGACATTAGAGGAACTAGACCGCGTTATCTCTCCTAGATATGCACCACTCGAACAGCTCCATAATTTGATCGATATGATCGTGGAGAGGCAGCATAATGAACCTTTCTCGGATGACCTTGAAGTCAGCGGCTGTCCCATTTTCACCGCAGGTGGGCAAGTTGGGTCAGAAGAACAAAAGGTTATTCAATGTTCTCAGGAACTGTCGAATGAAATGCTGAATTATCACGCTGCCATTGTTCGGGGCCTGAAAGGTGATGGGCTCTTGAACGGTGACCCGGACATTATTCAGATTTCTCGAATAATACATCAATATATCCAGGGGTTGCTGATTTATGGCCGTGTCTTCAATAGTCTGGAAATTGTTCGCACCGATCTTCGTGAAGCAATATACAGAATAGTCGACTTGAAACAGGAATACCGCCTTCCGAAGGACACGGATATCTTATCCAAGCCGATAAAGGCTTCAGCTTAATTGCCCTCAATATCACATAAAAGTGACGAAGCGCACTATAGGATAGTATGTCGCTTGATAACATACCTATCGGTATGTAAATAGGAGAAACAAGCTCACCTATTTAAGATTTCCCATATTGGAGAAGAATATGCAATCGGCATTTCGATTTAAATCGACCGTCGCAGCGGTCAGCCTATTAACCGCCGCCATAGTGGGAGGTTATTATCTTTTGGATGTTCAGTCGGCAGATGCAATTCCGACCACAAGCAGTGCTCCCTCACAAGCGCTTCCCCTTGAGGTGATGCAGGTGCAAACCGAAAATGTCCGTTTGTGGAGTGAATTTTCCGGTCACCTGACCGCTATTGACCAAGTTGACCTGCGACCACAAGTCAGTGGTTCGATCGTTGAAATTCGGTTTGAAGATGGTCAGTTCGTCACAAAAGGCGACGTGCTATTTGTTATCGATCCACGCACCTATCGTTCTGACGTTGAACAGGCGAGAGCGGAATTGAGTGTCGCACGCCAAAATCTAAAGCTGGCGAAGAAGGAAAAGATCCGCGCTGAAGAACTCGTCGGTAAGGGAAATGTATCCAAACGCGTATTCGATGAACGCGCAAATACAGAAGCTGTGGCCATTAGTCGTGTAAATAGCTCTGTCGCCGCCCTCGAGCAGGCAAAAATTGCCTTGGATCATGCCCATGTCAAAGCCCCGATTTCTGGACGGGTCAGTCGCATAGAAATAACAGAGGGAAATTTTGTCTCTTCCGGTTCAAACGCGCCGATATTGACAACAATTGTCGCAACCAAAGAAATCTATGCAGATTTCGAAGTCGACGAGCAAACTTATCTGGCCCAAATGCATAGCGCGCGGCTTTCAGGAAAAAACCAAATTGCGATTCCCGTCGAATTACTGTTGTCCAATGGCGGCAGTCTTTCAGGGCAAGTACATAGTTTTGACAACCAAATTGACCCGCAGACAGGTACAATCCGGACGAGGGCTGTTTTTAAAAATGCGAATGGGGCTTTGCTTCCAGGGATGTTTGCCAAGCTCCGCATCGGCACTCCACACGAAGAAAAACTTATCTTGTTGCCGCCCAGCGCTATCAGCACGGATCAGGAAAGGAAGTTCGTCTACATATTGTCTGACAGCAACAAGGTCGAATATCGCCAGATAACTTTGGGCGCATATCAAGACGGTCGTCGGGTGATAAACTCCGGCTTAACCACAGAGGATCGGGTTGTCACAGAGGGCATTCTAAAAATTCGGCCCGGAACTCTTGTCGAACCAAAAATAATTCAGGCAAATGCGTCTTAAAGCCCGAAGACCCCAAGATTTATAGTCCTATCCAGACAGCCCTTACAATAGGTATACAAGATGCAGAACATTCCAAAATTCTTCATTGACCGGCCGATCTTTGCCTGCGTCCTGTCAATTTTGATCTTCCTTGCTGGCTTACTCGCGATGCTGCGCTTACCCATTTCCGAGTACCCTGAAGTCGTCCCGCCTTCGGTCGTCGTTCAGGCGCAATTTCCCGGCGCAAATCCAGCTGAAATTTCGGAAACGGTGGCCACACCACTCGAGGAACAGATCAATGGCGTTGAGGGAATGCTGTATATCAACTCGCTTGCGACAACCGATGGCAATCTTTCTCTAACTGTTACGTTCGAAATCGGGACCGATCCGGATCTTGCACAGCAGAAAGTTCAGAACCGGGTATCTCAGGCGTTACCGCGCCTCCCGGATGTTGTTCGGCAGCTCGGAGTTAATGTCGTCAAAAGCTCGCCCGATTTGACTATGGTTGTGCATTTGCGCTCTCCCAATGAGCGCTATGACATGCTGTACTTGAGAAACTACGCCACTTTAAACGTCAAGGACCGACTGGCTCGCTTGGAAGGCGTAGGCCAGGTGCGTTTGTTTGGATCCGGCGATTATGCCATGCGCATCTGGCTGAACCCGGACCGCGTAGCAGAGCGTAACCTCACGGCCAGCGAAGTGGTGAACGTAATTCGCAGCCAAAATATTCAGGTTGCAGCTGGAATTATAGGTGGCGCCCCCTATGACGACGGAATTCAAGTACAGCTCCCCGTGAATGTCCAAGGCAGGCTGCAATCACCTGAAGAGTTTGCCAAAGTGATCATCAAACGCGATGCCAACGGAACAGTCACCCGGCTTGGAGATGTTGCCCGCGTTGAACTGGCGGCCCAGCAATATGCATTGCGATCTTTGTTGGACAACAAACCTGCGGTTGCCATTCCGATCTTTGCTGCGCCGGGCTCAAATGCATTAGACATTTCCAGTAGTGTTCGCGTTACCATGGCGGAATTGAAGCAAAACTTTCCTGAAGGGGTCGATTACAGTATCGTTTATGACCCTACCGTCTTCGTCCAGGACTCAATCAAATCGGTTATCACGACGCTGCTCGAGGCGATCGCCCTAGTTGTTCTTGTGGTGATCATCTTTCTTCAGACCTGGCGTGCCTCCATCATTCCGCTACTAGCTGTCCCCGTATCGATCATCGGTACGTTTTCACTCATGCTACTTCTCGGCTTTTCCATAAATGTCCTGTCTCTGTTCGGGTTGATTCTGGCAATCGGTATCGTCGTCGATGATGCCATTGTTGTTGTAGAAAATGTCGAACGGAATATCAGCGACGGCTTAAGTCCGCGGGAAGCAACAATTGCTGCTATGAAGGAAGTAACGGGCCCGATTATCGCCACATCCCTGGTTATCACCAGCGTGTTTGTTCCCATCGCTTTCATTAGCGGGCTTACCGGTCAGTTCTATAAGCAGTTTGCGCTGACCATCGCTATTGCCACTATTATTTCAACGATCAACTCCCTGACCTTGAGCCCAGCTTTATCCGCCCTCCTCCTCAAGAAACGTGACGCTCCTAAGGACTTTCTTACAAAAATTCTGGATGGGATTTTCGGCTGGTTTTTTCGTGGCTTCAATCGATTTTTCAATCGCAGCACCGATATTTATGCGAAAAGCGTCAAGGTTTTCGTCGGTCGTAAAGCTATAATGATGATCCTCTATGCTGTCCTTCTCGGGTTTACGTATCAGGGATTTCAAATTATACCCTCGGGCTTCATTCCCCTTCAGGACAAACAATATCTCGTAAGCTTCGCACAACTTCCACAAGGAGCAACATTAGATCGGACAGAAGACGTTATGCGCGAGATGTCAGAGATAGCGCTGAAAGAACCCGGCGTTAAAAGTGCCGTTGCTTTCCCCGGCCTTTCAATCAACGGGTTCGTAAATAGCACCAGCGCAGGTATCGTATTTGTGACTTTGGATAATTTTTCCGAGCGGCGGGAACCAGCGCTCTCCGGGTTTGCCATCGCGCAAAAGCTACAGCAAAAATATGGCGGTATGGAAGACGCGTTTATCGCCATTTTCCCGGCTCCTCCCGTACAGGGACTTGGATCTGTCGGTGGCTTTAAACTTCAGATTCAGGACAGAAATGACAGTGGCTATGAAGCCCTGGACAATGTAATGAAACAGGTCCTCGGGAAAGCGTGGGCATCACCTGAACTTACTGGTGTCTTCTCCAGTTACAACGTCAATGTACCTCAGCTTCAGGTAGATCTTGATCGCACCAAGGCCCTGCAAATGGGTATTCCGGTTAATGAAATATTCGGTGCGATGCAGATATATTTAGGCTCACTGTATGTTAACGACTTCAACTTGTTCGGCCGCACCTATCAAGTGATCGCCCAGGCCGATAAGCCCTACCGCTCAACACCGGATGATATTTTGCGGTTGAAGACCCGAAATGCTGAAGGACAGCTTGTACCTCTTGGCAGCGTCGTGACAGTTACTGAGACTTTTGGGCCTGACACAGCCATGCGATACAACGCATTTCGATCCGCAGATCTGAATGGTAACGCTGCGCCTGGATTTTCAAGTGGAGAGGCGCAAACCGCGATCACAAAAATTCTAGAAGAAACATTGCCGCCGGGAATGGAATTCGAATGGACTGAATTGACCTACCAGCAGATTTTGTCCGGTAATACAGCGGTGTTTATCTTTCCGCTTTGCATTTTCTTGGTATATCTCGTTCTTGCGGCCCAATATGAAAGCCTGACCTTGCCGCTTGCCGTTATCATGATCGTTCCTATGAGTATTCTCGCTGCGTTGGTCGGAGTCTACTTTGTCGGTGGTGACAATAATATCTTCACGCAGATCAGCCTTTTCGTTTTGGCGGGATTGGCATCAAAGAATGCCATTCTAATCGTTGAGTTTGCTCGCGAATTGGAGCATCAGGGACATAGCGCTATCTCTGCCGCCGTCGAGGCAAGCCGTTTGCGGCTTCGCCCGATACTGATGACCTCATTTGCATTCATTATGGGAGTACTTCCTTTAGTCCTGTCAGCAGGAGCAGGCGCCGAAATGCGTCAGGCAATTGGGGTGGCAGTTTTCTCCGGAATGTTAGGTGTTACATTTTTCGGTCTGATTCTGACGCCAGTCTTCTATGTACTTGTTCGAAGGCTATCACCCGGCACCGCCATTGCCAGAGAAATACCGCTTAGCAAGTGAAATAGTAATGTTGGCACATCAATTTCGTAGTCAGGAGAAGGTGCACACCAGCCCCAACAGTAGCGATTAAGGCATTCTCCAGCAACACTGGAGGATATTTTGCAATGCCGTGTCAGACTAGATAGTAATTGTTAGCTTTACACAGCCGATGCATCGGTCGAACGGAAAATCCGCGTGTCAGCGGTTCGAATCTGCCCTTGGGCACCACTCTTCTCTTCACGCATTAAGCAGTGACGGAACCAATACACACTCTATTCTATGCAACTTTCTCAATTGGTCCGAATTGTGGTGACAAGGAGCACAAAAACATATGTGCTTTTGAGGGATTTGTTATCTTCGGGATGTTTCATAAACTGAAGAGGCGTCATAGTAGTTATCAAAGCCAATTCTAGCCCGCATATCTGTAAAATTCATCAAATGCTGATCTTCGGTAGCGCCTGTTTTCAAGGCCTTTAGAGAATGCACCATGGCATTCATCGCACTGGATAAAAGTGTTAACGGATAGATCGCGAGTTTATATCCGATGTCATGCAAGACATCAGTCGGTAACAAAGGTGTATCTCCACCTTCTACTAAATTGGCCATTTGCGTTCCAGGCACTTCTTTGCAGATTTCTCGCATTTCTGCTTCCGATTGAGGCGCTTCAACAAATATTATATCGGCACCGAGTTCATGGAAATTCTGCGCCCTTATGATAGCTTCTCCCAAGCCATGGCTGTGGCGAGCATCAGTACGTGCCAGTATCATGATATCCGCACCAGCTTCTCTGGCGTCAACAGCTGCGCGAATGCGATCGAATGCCTCGCCCCTGCTCACGACTTCCTTACCCGGAGTGTGCCCGCACCTTTTCGGCGCCAGTTGATCTTCGATTAAAACCGCGGCGCAGCCTGCCTTGGCAAATCCCTTTACCGTCCTTTGTACATTCATGGCATTTCCATAACCGGTATCGCCATCACCAATCACAGGAAAATTCACGACATCACAAATATTCCGAACTTGATCCAGAATCTCTGCGTAGGACATAAGACCTAGATCCGGCGCACCGATACGAGAGGCCGCAGCAGCGAAACCCGAAACGAAGGTTGCTGAAAACCCTTCCTGTTCGATCAGCTTTGCGGACAGCGCATCAAAGCAGCTAGGCAACACATAGAGTTTATCCTGAGATAAAAGAGTGCGAAGGGCATCTGTAGAGGAGACCATGGCCTGTCCTTATAATTTGAACGGAATATAGAGTGCCAAATCCGGCACAATATAAATGAGGGCAGCGACACCGAACATAATAAGTAAAAACGGTGTAACCCCACGCGCAACATCTCCCAAGCGAGATCGCGCGACCGCCTGAATAACATATAAATTTAGTCCTACCGGCGGAGTTATGAGCGCGCATTCAACCATTATGACCATAAATACGCCAAACCAGATTGGATCGAAGCCGAGGGCCATAGCCGCAGGCAGTAGAACCGGGGTCATGATGATGACCATTGAGAGTGCTTCAAACACCAGTCCCATGAGAAGCAAAACTACGCTGACAACAAGAATGAAAACTAAGGGCGTGTCGATTGATTGTGTAATAAAAGCCGATATGTCCTGAGGGATACGGTAAAGTGTAATGGCTTTACCAAAAACTTTTGCACCGCCGATTATGATGAGTATTGCCACGGTCGTAGACATCGATTCATGCGCCGCCTCTAGGAACTTTTTCCAAGATAATGTTCGCAGAACAAAGATGGTGATCACCAAAGAGGCAGCGAACCCGATGGCGGCAGCCTCGGTCGGTGTAAAAGCACCGGAATATATCCCCCCAATGATGAGCATTGCCAGGCTAACGGATGGCAATGCCCTGATAGACGTCTGCCGCCTTTCGTACCAAGTGGCCGCGGTTTCAGTTACATGCCCCCCGAAGAACCGGGAATATATCATTGCGAACACAATAAATAAGGTAAGCAAGGCGATTCCAGGACCGATGCCAGCTAGAAACAACGCGATCACAGATTCTTCAGTCACAAACCCATAAACGATCATTGGGATAGAAGGCGGGATCAAAATGCCGAGCGTGCCACCGGCAGCAAGCAATCCATATACAAACTTTTTCTCATACCCGCGGGATATCATTTCCGGAATTGCGACTGTTCCAATGGTTGCTGCTGTTGCGACAGATGAACCTGAAATTGCAGCGAACACGCCGCAAGAGACGATCGTAGCCACAGCTAATCCCCCGGGCCAATGTCCAACCCACGCCTGGACTGCTGCAAACAGGTCTTTGCCGACGCCTCCTTTCAATAGGACATTCGACATCAGCAGGAATAGCGGAACGGCCAATAAAATAAATCCATCCAGCATGGACAGAATTGACTGAGGCACCATCAGGAGCGAAAAATTCCCGATATATAGTAAGGCAAGCCCCATTCCGCCTAATGCAAATGCGACAGGTACTCTGATTAAAAGGAGAGAGAGAAGCGCGACAAGAATTAGAATAATGGTCATAAGCCGCTATTCCAGATGACTGGAGTTGGTCAGAATTTCGCCGTCATAAATTTTGTGCATTTCGAGAAAGCACTGAACAAACAAAACCGCGAAACCAACAGGTATTGAAAGTTCCGCGACCCATGCTGGTAAATCCAGCAAGGAACCCGTCGTCCGTCCCCGTTCGAAACTATCAAAGAATATTTTCCAGCCTTCAACGGTTGCGACTGCGCTGAAAACGGCAATGATACCCATTGCAACCATTTCTGTTATTCTTCGTGCAAGTAGTGGCAACAGATTGAAGATCGCATCAACTGCAATATGACGACGTTTTTCGAGCGCCCAGGACAATGCCAGGACAGTCCCCCAAATCAAGCAAAGCTGGGACAGCTCCGCAGCCCAAATCGTAGGTTTGGTGAAGAAATAGCGGGCAACGACTTCATATGTAATCATTCCGCCCGTTGCCACAAAAAGTGCTGCGGCAATTCCGGCAAGAAGACTGTTTAATCGAGTCATGGAAACGATCCTGAAAGCAAACGGTCCGTCAACAAATTGACGGACCGGAATTAAGTTCTAGAGTTTTTGGGCAGCATCCAAAACCTTCGCACCAAGATCACCGGATTTTTTGACATACTCATCATAAACCGGTTGAGATTTCGCCTTCCAAGCTGAAATTTCTTTAGGAGTGGGCGTGTAAACTGTCATGCCATTCATTTTGGCCGCTTCAATAGCTGCGTTTTCAATATTATCCAGCTCGTTACGGACATGGTTTTCAGCGTTTACAGCTGCCGCGCTGATAATGCTCTTATGCTTATCAGACAAGCCATCCCACCATTTCGAATTTACAACAACAATAAATTCAATATCTGCATGGTTGGTTTGTGTAATAGTGTCCATGACCTCCCACAACTTGCGTGACTTAACACCCGCGACACCCGTCATCCCAATATCAACGGTGCCCCGCTGATAGGCGAGATATTGTTCGGATCCCGATATGAGCGTCGGTGCTCCACCAACTGCGGTTACGAAATCCCCCAGGGTTTTACCGAAAACCCGGACTTTCTTCCCCTCTATTTCAGCGGGGCTTTTAACGGCATCCCCCTTTGAAAGCATAATTGCGCTGCCATATGCCTGCCACCAAAGAACATTGGAACCTGTATCCTTGATTGCCTCATCTAGTGGTCCCCGAACCGGGCTACCTGGTGCAACGGCGGCACGAACTTTTTCTTTATTTTCAAACAAAAATGGCTGATAAAAAACGTCAACGGCAGGAACATCGCCGACATAGCGCGTTAAAGACGCGACACCAGCCTCAATGGACCCGGAACCAACCGCTGACGGCACTTCCTTATCTTTATAAAGCTGCGCTGAATCATATATTTGAACTTCAATTTCACCGCCGGATTTAGCTTCAACTTCTTCTTTGAACATTACCAAATTTTGGCCAAGATGGCTTTTAAGTGGTAATTGCAATGTGATGCGCATTGTTACATCAGCTGCATGCGCAGATGTTGTCATGCCAATGGCAAAAATCGCGCACAACGTCCAATTTAGTATTTTCATTGTCTTCTCCCCTTCAGTTTTTTACGCAGATATTTTTCATTGAGCTCGAGAATTTGGAGCGTTATCTTCAATCTGCTGTTTATTTTTGCATACAATAAATTGAAATATCTAGTTGTCAAGGCCATATTCGGCGTGTATTTTAAGATATTGCATGCAATATGATAGAAAATATGGATTTATCAATGACGGACACAGATAGTGCGACTGAAAAAGTCTACCAAGCTTTAAGGAGCAAAATCTCATCTGGGGAGATGGAGGCTGGGTCCCATTTAGGTGCTGCAAATATTGCTTCTGAACTAGATACCAGCCGCACACCGGTGCGAGAGGCATTGAATAGACTTGCGGCAGAAGGACTGGTTGAGGTCTTCCAGAATCGTGGTGCGTATGTAGCTCAATGGTCTGCAAAAGATTCTGAAGAGATCTTCGAGCTTAGAATTCTGCTGGAAGGCCATGCCTGTTCATTAGCCGCCAAACGAATTACAAAGGCGCAGTTGACTGAATTAAATGAGCTGTCCATACTAATGGAGAAGGCAGCAACCAAAGGAGTTACTTACGACCTCGCAGAACTGACACTTTGCAATGTCAGGTTTCACAAGACTATAATTGCAGCGTCAGGGAATAAACGACTGGCGGCTCTCATCGCTACTGTCTTCGAATTCACAATGCAATCGCAGACGTTTCACCAATTCTCGCAAGAGGAATTGCAGCGAAGCATGCGGCATCACAGCGAAATCATTGCTGCACTCAGCGTAGGTGATGGCGATTGGGCATGTTCGATTATGCGCAGCCATATCAGATCCGCTCGCCATGTGTTTAAAGCCCCTTCGAAAATCGACGGTCAGGAACCTTAATTATTACTCAGCCTTTAGAACCACAATCTTCGCCTCGTTTACCTGAAGCGTAGTTGTAGAATGCATTGCTGGATGCAGAATAACCGGAGTTCCACCATACAACTTTCTAATCTCATTATCGGCCGTAGAGATTTTTTGCGCGGCAGCATAGTCATACCGGCTATGGGGTTGCTCTTAAAAATAACCACTGCACATTACCTTTCCATGAAAGTCCTGCGCTGCAAAAAAACATGAGACCGTTCAGAAGATGCCTCATATCACAGCATATTTTCGATGATGCCATCTCTTCCACGATTCAACCACAGTGTCCGTCACCAAATATTCAAGTAATTTACAAAAAACCCCTTAAGTCTGCCATAAATTCATCAAACTGGTCATGGTGTAGCCAATGACCAGCGTTTTCGTAATTTTTTACGATAGCGTTTTCGAAATACTTTAGACGCCCATCTTCGGCCGGATTTGAAGCCCAACTGTCATTGCCATAACACAGCATTGTCGGGCAGGTGATTTCTCCCCAAAGTTTCTGGGTTTCTTCATGGCTAATGTCAAAAGGAGCCCAAACGCGCATGTAATGATCAAATTTCCAACTGAATGTGCCGTCTTCATTTTGATTTACGGCATGGGTTGTAAGATGCAAAGCCTGCGTATCAGACAAATGACCATTTTCAGCTTTCATACGAGCAAGAGCATCTTCAAATGTTTCATATCGACGATGTGTACGGGCACTGGCCGCGCGTTTTTGATCAATCCAGTCGCGCCAACGTTTGGCTATTGGAACGGCTTGGGCCTCTTTAATCAATTTGGGTGATGCGCCAAGGCCTTCGATGGCAACAAGTTTTCTTACAGCCTCTGGATAAAGTCCGGTATAGCGTAATGCTATATTGCCTCCCATGGAATGCGAAACAATAGTTACCGGGCTCAATTCCATTTGATGGATTAGCTGCGCAATATCATAGATATAGCTTTGGATGTTATAATTGCCATCAGTTGACCATCCACTGTCTCCGTGACCACGTAGGTCAGGCGCGATAACATGCCAGTCATGACGTAGTTCGTCCGCAATCCAGTCCCAATTCCTGCAATGGTCACGCCCCCCGTGTATTAACAACAACGGTGGAGCCTCTGGGTTACCCCAATCCACATAGTGAAGTTTAATGCGTTGCGAAATATAGCTGTTTGAGGTTGGACCCATGGGTTGCTCTCAGTGTAATTAGGCAGATAAATTGTACTATAGGACGAATTACCAATCATGGTCCATCCCAGGCATTTCATCGCTCTGGAAGCTGTGGAAACTGTATCGGAATGGTCTGCCAGCCTTAATAGTTCCCCCCCTGTGGGTTTGCATCGCCGCGGTCCCGCTTGGCGTCACTTTCGGCCCTACAGCTCTGCCTGTGAGGCGGCAATGATACTCGGAATAGAACAAAAGATCATGAAACGATTTGTCTGTCCCATCGGAAATTGATAGACAGATAGTTGTTATCTTCTATGTGAACGTCTAGGGTCAGGACCCCTTAATTTACTGCAATTCTGTTTGTAGAGGAGGTGAAAGATGCAAGGAAAGCGGGCGCAGGACATGTTTACCCATATTCAAGGCCGGTTTGTGTGGCAGA
>Ga0315338_1001834_pt1 | contig 23866 bp, 23 predicted proteins | sample ASW8metaG_FD_204518 | JGI IMG/M metagenome (GOLD analysis project Ga0315338, IMG submission 204518) | Ammonia-oxidizing marine archaeal communities from Monterey Bay, California, United States - ASW #8 | ecosystem: Environmental > Aquatic > Marine > Coastal | place: USA: California | collected... | reverse complement strand
TTCCCGCCGACTATCTTGAACGAAGCCCAGCTTTGGCAGACACCGTCGAGCTCGCCGCGCTGAATGGCGAGATGAAGTTGCGGCGTACCTGGATAACCGCGGATAAGTTTAAATTTGGTGCCGAGAAGATTGTTGAAAAGAGCCGGCCAAAACTCGCTCGCATTCTTTCCCAGGCCACCCATGGCAAATGATTTTTTATAAGCGTCCTCGAATGACTTGACGCCTGTGTGCATTCCGACGGCGCAAACGCCGGCTTCCTTCGCCAGGCTACCCAACCACTCGATGTCCGCCGCCTTATATTTCGGCCCTTTCCGGCCCGTGAGCTGGACCAGGGCAATCGTGCGTTGGACCCCACCGATGATTGTGCCGTCCCTAGGTGCCACGTTCATTATAAAATTCGTGGCAATAATGGAGGCGGCACCGTTCTTGTTCTGGGCGATGAACTTCGGATTGCCAGGAACGTGCCTCCCAAGGTGACGGCCCACCAGCCGAGCATAGGTGTCATACCCACCACCGGGACCAGACCCCACAATAATCTTGATCCGTTTGTCCTTATAAAAAGCCGCGACGTCATCGGCCGCAAATGCGCCGGCGGTAACGCCTAATCCCAAGACCGCCGTAACTGCCGCGGTCGTTAAATTTCTCAATTTATGCATAAACAATCCTTCGTTGATTGCGGCTGGAAACTCCCTGCCCTTAGGATAAGACACTATCAACCGCTCAACAATTTGCAACATTGTTCCGCATCCGCGGGTCGAATAATTTTCACAAAGTCACGCCCCACCATCAAAGATGGGGGGACTAACTAAATTTTACGCTTATCCGTAAGCGCATATTCTTAATGCGTAATGGTCACTTTAACCCAGTAGTTGTGGCGTTCCCTGACGCTAATCTTGGTTGGGACGGTGGCTGTCTCCTCTCCAAAGACGGCGACGCCGATTTGGCCCTTGATACCCGGCTTTCCTAACTCGGCATAAACCGCCTTGGCCCGCTTAGCTGCCAGGATGTTGTTACATTCCGCCGAACTGGACCAGCCGGCAAAGGCGGACAGCTAACCCTTGGCGTGCTTTTTGACATTGGATTTAATAACGGCGCCAGCGCTCTTAGCGGCCTTGTTCAGCCTAGGGGTTCTTCTAACTTGGTGGCATCGCTCCAATCGTCTTCCTGATACTCCGCTCAGGCAGACTTCAGACAACCTTTGTGTATGTCGTTTTCGTAGGCGCATCCCTTGACCGTAATGTTTTTAAATCTGCGCCGTATTGTTGCTGCACGACGCGAGCACGCTGCCGAACACGAAGACATCAATAAGACCTAATGAGTTCCTCACACAAATTTCTGCCTCTATACCAACCTTGTTGAGACATATTCGTTGTTATGGATTTTCCCGGCACGCTTTGTATCGGAATTCTACCATCAAAGACCTGTCCCAAACGACCGTCTAGGGGTTAGTACCGAGTCCCCAAATTCCCCCGCGATGCCGACGCCCTATTATCCCGCAGCCCAAATGCGATCCAAAATAGGTAGCAGGTATTGCCGAAAACGGGCCGGGTTTTCGTTAATACAAAAATGACCCATCTCTGTCATCACCGTGAACTCAGCACCGGACACCTTGTCGGCGATGAGCTGGGTGGTCTCCGGCGGGACCGTGAAATCGTAATCGCCGGTCAGCAGAAAGAGCTGGCATATTTTCGTGTCGATGGTCGCCACCTGGTCGCGGAAGTCGTACGGAAATCGATCGCCCTTGAACACACCGGGACCGCTTTGCATGTATTGCCACAGGGTCTCCCAGCGCGTTTCCTCGGGACTTTGCGGCGCCATCATGCCGGACACCATGCCGGCAGATGCTTCGCCACCGTGGATATTGGGGTGATGCGCCGCCCAGCCATGATCGCCCCAGGGCGGCTGGTAGTCGGATGCCTCGAGACCAATCACCGCGCGAAACTCATCGGCATGATCAATGGCGAGCTTGACGACGATGCGCCCGCCGATGGAACAGCCCATGACCACCGGCTGGTCGAGCTCGAGCGCCTGACAAAATCGGCGGATAGCCTCTACATAGCTGTCCACGGTCAGCTGGTATATTTCGTGATTCCAGCCGGCCGGCGGCAGCGATTTACCATGCCACGGCAGATCGAAAGCAATCACACGGAAATTATCGGTAATCGCCGAGTCAGTCATAAGATGACGGTACTGGCGCCCGTCCGCCGCAGCAGTATGCAGACAGACCAGCGGGATCCCCTGCCCGGCTTCTTCAAAGTAAATCCGGTTATCGCGGCCGCCGAGATCCAGATGAACATAACGGCCAATAATGGGTTCAATGATGGGGCCGGTGATGGGGCCGGTGATGGGGCCTGTTGTCTTTTCAGCGGAGCCGACGGTAGGTTTCTGCCGCGGCGCGGCAAGCAAATCCTTCATGTACAGTAAATTGGCCATGAACGGGTGCAGATCGCCTTCCAGACGAAAATGCCCGTGTTTGACCAGGGCGAAGATGTCATGGAACTGGGGCGGTGGAATGGGTTGCCAGAAACCGCGCCACCCTTCTTCTGACCCGCGCACCGCAAACACCCACGGACGCAGCGGAAAGGGTCCGCGTTCGACAGCGGCGACCTTGCCCTTATCAATGGCGACGATGAACGGCACGTCACCTATCTCCACCAGGATATCCCCGGTGAGAAACCGTCCTCGATGCACCAGAAATTCATCGTCGTTGGCCCGGGCGGCCAAATCCATGAACGCCGCCACCGGATCGAACGCATCGATTACGTCCGACATAGCACCCCCCCTGTTATTAGATATTATTGTGATCCGACTCTATCCGGCGGACCGCCGCTTGGCTACGGCATGAGCCTTAGGGAATGTGAAACAGCAGCAAATAGGAGGCCATGCCGCTTCCGATATGGATAGTAATGAGACCGCCGAATTCAGCTTCGGGCCGATCGAGCGGATCGTAATGCAACATGCGACCCAGCGTACCATATTCAAAATAGCACCCGGCAAGTGTCAGCACCAGCCGGTAGCCGACCGAACAGACGATGGAAGTGGGCCAGATTTCGATATCCAGTTCGATGACCTTTCCGGGCGCGATCTTCTGAATCTCGTCATGGCTGTGATAGGGCCGGTAGGGCTGTATGCGTTCGGGGTCGAGCTTGCGGTGGGACGTCTGCGGCCAGCCGCGCGTCACCAGGGTGGGCTCGTGGGCGCCGACGAAAACCACCTCTTCGCCGTTCGGGCCCAACAGCCGCAGCGTCGCAAAGAGATCCCACGGGATCATCGCCACCAGCTGCTTGGGCTGCAGCACAGCCACCGGCAATTGCTTGGTGGTAAAATAGGACACGCGGATCAACCCAACCTTGCCGTTCGACCAGGGCTGCACCCCCGCCCAGTCAATTGCATCGGCATAATCGTTCGTTTTGGCCGCGGAATAGGAATCGAGATACCCTGGCAATTTGCCGGACCCCCGCGACTGGACCATTAACATAACATAGCCTTCGGGCACCCAGCGTTCCGGATCGACCGTCTCTCACCGCAGAAACCGGCCATTGGTCCCTTCCGTGTCAAGGGCGGGCTAAATTTCTTTCAGCCGGTCCCATTGCGGGCAGTAGCCATCGCGAAAATAAACATCCTTGCCATAGGGCCCTTTGGTCATGATGACGGGAAATTGACCGGCGGCGTCAGGCCGGAAGACATTGGCCCGTAGCACGGTTCGACCGGACATGCGTACCGGCAAGTCTTTGTCGAATAGAAGATCATACCGGCGGCTTTTGGGATTGGTCATTTTGACCCCATAAACAGGTTGCAGGAACCATGTTACCAGCCGATTCCATCGGTCAGGATCCCTAAAGTGCAGGTGCCTAACCTCCCACCGATAGACAGTACTGTTGCCGCCTCATAAGATCGCGGCAATTGACCATGGAGTGGCCATGACAGGACGGCTTGCGGGGAAAGTAGCGATCATCACCGGCGGCGCGGGCGGCATCGGCTGCGGCGCGGCAAGGCTATTTTGCGTCGAAGGCGCGCGTGTCGTCCTAGTCGATCTTGACGACGACGCGCTAACAGCGGCGGCTTCCGACATTACCACCAGCATCGCGGGCGCCGCGCCCGCAACCATTGCCGCCAACATTGCGCGGGAAGACGAAGCGGCCCGTGCGGTGGCGGAAACCGTTGATCGATTCGGCAGGATCGATGTGCTGGTCAACAATGCCGGGATTCGCAAATTCGGCCATTTGACCGAAGCAACGACCGAGTCGTGGCAGGACATCATTTCGGTCAATCTGCTGGGAACCGCCAACTGCGCCAAAGCCGCCATACCCTTTCTCCGCAAGTCCGAGACCGGCAACATCGTCAATGTGTCATCGGCCCACGCGGAAGTTGGCCGCAAGAATATGGGGCAGTACGACGCCACCAAGGCCGCGATCAATTCCATGACCCGCAGCTGGGCAAATGAGGAAGCAGAGCACGGTGTCCGCGTCAACGCGGTCTGCCCCGGTGGCACCCTGACGCCCTATCACCAGACGCGTTACACGGCTCAGGGGTTGGACGAGGGCGCCATCGATGCCCTGCAGTCCGAGCAAGCCCTGATGAGGCGCTGGGCGCGGGTCGGAGAAATCGCCTATCCGATCCTGTGGTTGGCGTCTGATGAGGCGTCCTTCATCACCGGCAGCATACTAATGGTCGACGGCGGCAAGTCCGCCATGTAAGCACCCGGTGGGCGGAGCGCGATTAATTTAAAGAACAGCATCCGGTTGGTCTTTCCTTAAGAAGGTTCCCCTCACCCCTCCCACTCCGCTAACGCGTTGCGGGTCCCTACCCTCTCCCGCAAGTGGGAGAGGGTTGTTAAGCCTTGGCGAGCTAGCGAGCGAGCTTAGGCGCAGCTGGGTGAGGGGAATCTTCTTCGCTACACGCAAAATCCGGATTACACAGCGTTAAATCGGAAACAGCATGGATTCCTTTATGACCGGCGCCCGTTTGCCGTCGTACGCATCGAGAAAGACCTGCTTCAGTAGGCGGCGCAGACGCAGGGTGTCTTCGTCGGGCGCGAACAGAAACTCCCCATTGCGCGCCTCTTCCAGCGTCCCCTGCGCTTCGGAGATGAAGCCGTCCTCGGCCGACACCTTGAGCGAGCGCGGCAGGGCAATTTCGTCATAGAACTTGGCGCAGGCATCACGCTCCTTATCGGTTTCGGCGCGGAAGCTTACGAACCGCATGGCGCGCGTATGATCTCTGTCGATGGGTATCTGCCACACCCGCGATACGTAGGACAATTCCTCGCCTGTCGGGCGCAGTGGGTTGGTGGACAGACAGGGTAAGCTGAACCGGTCGCCCTTCACCTCGGTAAAGTGACCCTGATTGACCGGAATCCCGTCACGGTCGGTGGCGAAGGCCCGCATGCCATAGGACGCCTGGGTAAAGCGCATCCGCCGGTCGATCATGGGCAACGTATTGCCATCCAACATGCCGCCAGTGACAGCCTGAGAACGGGAATGCAGGATAACCGGATGGTAGGCGTCCTGCCCATCAAGAGTGACCAGCCAGTTGCCGGTCCAAGTTTCCGGCTGCAGATGGAACCAAATGAAACGGTCTTCATCGAGCAGTTCCTCGGGTACTTCGTCTTCGAGCGGCGGCGGGGAAAATTTCGCCGTATCCCCCAGATAGGCCCAGATATAGCCGCCCAGCGCCCGCGCCGGATAGGATTGCACCGACACCTGATCGCACAGGGGGCTATCGTCCGCTTCCCAAGGGATAAGAACGCACCGGCCCGATCCGTTGTAGCGAAGCCCATGAAACACACACTGAATATCGTCGTTGAGTATGGCGCCAACCGACAGCCTTGCGCCACGATGGGCACAGTGGTCGCGCAGCACATGCGGCACGCCGCTTCTGTCGCGCCAGACGACGAGCTTTTCTCCCAGCGCCATCAGCCCGACCGGCTTATTGGCCGGCAGGTCGTCTTCCAGCAGGAGGGGATACCAGTAATTGCGCAGGCCCAGCTCGAGCCCTTCGGGAACGTCTTTGACGGTCTCACGGATATTGGAATGCGCCATCATTTCCCTCTTCAGCAATCGTCGTCGGAATAGAGATCGACCTCTTGGTTCATCGCAACGTCGCTGCGCCGCCGCTGGGCCAGTAGCTTGCCGACCTCCCAGTAATCGCCGGCCGTCGCCATATTGGCCTGGCGTTCGAGTTCCTCGCTCCAGCCACCGAGAGAATAGCCAAACCATGGCGCCTGGGGCTGCAGCTTGGGCAGACCAAGCTGTTCTTCCCAGATGATCTTGGCTTCCTCCATGAATTCCCGTTTGGGCAGCGAGATGGGCGGCAGATCGCCTTTAAGCGTCGCATCGATCAGCAAGGCGGAATCCTCGCCGCCCCGTTCCAGATCGCGCGGCCCGTGCCCCATCCCCTGGTGCGCGAGAATATGCATGTCGAGATGCGGCCGCGCGCGGTAGGCCATGGCCCACAGGATGGCATCGGGGCTTTTCGGATCGATATCGTCATTGACGGCGATCACGATCTTGCCGCTGGCGGCCTGCAGCGATGCAACGGCATAGAGCGCCCGCCAAATCTCAGTGGTCGGCACGCCGCGGTCGAACACGATAAACATCACGGCGCGAACGCCGGTCAGCGGCTCATGCGCGGATACCTTCTGAACACCCTTGATTCCAAGCTGATCGCGCAGATGTTTGAGATAAACCGCTTCCTGGGCCGGGCAGCGCAGCACGCTTGATTCATTGGGCGTTACCTGGCTGATAAAGGAGGTGAGGATGGCGTTCCGGCGCCTTGTGATGGCGGTCACTTCCATCACGCCGTTATATTCCTGCAGATTGACATGGCCATGGGATTCGCCGAATGGGGCCTCGGGTTCGAGAAATTCGGTTTCCACATAGCCTTCGATGACTATTTCCGCTTCGGCGGGCACATAAAGATCGACGGTGCGCGCCTTCACAATATTGATGGGTGCGCCGACCACGCCGCCAGCCACCGATATTTCATCGAGGGAATCCGGCACCTTCTGGATGCCATGCAGCGCAATGATGGGCGGCGCCCCGACGATAACGGCGCACGGCATGCGCTCGCCCCGTTCCTTGTATTTTTCCCAATGCACGAAGCCACCGGGACGGGACTCGGTGGACGGGTTCATACCCAGCCGGCGCGGCGCCTTGACCTGGGCACGGTAGGTTCCGAGGTTCTGAACGCCCGTATCGGGATTACACGTAATGAAGCTCGACGTGGTCAGATAGGGGCCGTTGTCCCAGCCCGGCGTCGAGATGGGAACCGGCAGGGCGTCGAGGCCGTTGCCCGGCTCGTCGAGCGCCGCCCCTTCGATGATTATTTCCTGGCATGGCGCCCGTTCGACTATATTGGGCGCGATGGGGTTGTCGAGGCCCTGGATCAGCTTTTCATGGATTTCATCTTCACCGCAGCCGAGACCGATCCGGTATATCTCACGGCTTGCGGCGATGGCGCCAACAACGACGGGAATATCGTATGTGCCGCCTTTGCTGTCGGTCACGTTGGTGAACAGAAATGCCTTCCAGTCATCCACCGGGATTCCACCGCGATACTGCCAGCGCACCAGCGAATGAAGCTGGGTGTCCTTGTTGATCGGGATGTCGACTGTAATCAGGCGCCCGGCGCGCTCGAGGGACTCAAGATGATCGTGAAGATCGGGATAGCCCCGGTCGGTCTTGGTCCCGGCAATGTCGCGCGACGTAACGGCCACTGTGCATCTCCCTGAAAGCGGTTCTTTCGCCCGATAGTTTCACACCGGCGGGGGATGGACAAGACGGCGAGAAGCCGTCAGCGCCCCGTCGGACGCGGCTCGCGGCGCGAAGCGGCAAGCCTGGAAAGCCGCCGCATGCCCCTCAGCCGAAGGCCCACATCGACTGGATCGCGATCATAGTGGGGGGAATCATCAGCACCACGACGATCCCGAAGCCAAGCCCGTAAATCAAAGTAATCACGGTGGACTTGAGAAAAGTCACCTGACGGCTTTGTTCAAACAGGAGCGGTCCCAATCCGCCAACCGTGGCGATGGTGGTGAGAAAAACCGCCCGCAGACGTTCCGCCGTTCTGTCGACGATCGTCGTGACCAGCACGATAGAATCGTTGATGATGATGCAGGCCATGCCGATCATGCCTACGACCGAAATCATGGTAAGTGGGATGCCATGCAGAAGATGCCCCAAATCGCACCAATCAGACCAAAGGGGATCACCATCATCACCGTGATTGAGCCGCGTCTATGACCCAAACACCCATGCCAGGGTTAAAATATCCCGGTGAGGCATATATAAAACCCGAGCCATGCATCGTACAGAAATTCGCGCTCGTCTCCTCCGCCATGCCGCGCAGATCGTAGCCCACGCCATATTTGGCGGAAGCGGCCGGCAATATTCCCGTCGCCAAGGCGACAGCTATTTCATCACGCACCTTTGCATCATCCTCAATCTCGCCATAGACCATTACCACCCGTTCGCCAATTTCCCGCCTGATGAAGAAAAATCCCTTTTTTTCGGCGATCGTCGCGATCGAGGTCAACGGAACGAAGCCGCCGTCCGGTAACGGCAGCTTGGCCTGATGCAGATAGGATCTACCGACCGCCGCATCGGGCAGCCGCACCTTAACCTTCACCTCATGGGAGCCGCGGGCGCCCGGCCAGCCTGTCAGGACCTATATGCGCAAAATCGCGAAAATCCTCTTCAACCAACGAAGAGTCAGAGTTGGCGGGACCGTCCGGCATCGTGGTCGCTCCTCCGAAAGGTTTGCAGCAACCAAAATATTGAATGTTCTTGAAAATCATAGGATCGGCTAGGCAGCCGGTCAATGAAATCACACAAAATACCGCAAGGCTGCGGTGCGGCTGTATCGGCTTCAGCTATTCACCGCCGGACCCGACGGCGCGGATAATGGAAAGCGCCTGGCGCGTCGCAGCTACATCGTGAACGCGGTGGAGCTGCACGCCCTGGCTTGCCGCGATCGTCGTGGCGGCGAGCGATCCAGGCAGCCGATCGTTGGGATTGTTGCGATCAGCCCAATCGTCGATGGCACCGATAAAGCTTTTGCGCGACGCACCGACCATGACCGCACACCCGGTCGCATGAAACAGCGCCAGCTGGTCGAAGATTCGCAGATTGTGCGCAACCGTCTTGCCAAACCCAATGCCGGGATCAACCACAATAGCATCGCGTTCGATGCCCGCCGCTTCACATGATGCTATCCGATCCGTAAGAAACCGCGCCACCTCGTAGGGCGCATGGTCATAGGCGGGATTATTCTGCATGGTCTGGGGGGAGCCCTGCATATGCATGAGCACCACAGCGGCGCCAGTTTCCGCCACCGCCTCCAATGCACCCGGGTTGGTCAGAGCGCTCACATCGTTGATAATCCGTGCGCCCGCGGCACAGGCTGCGCGCATCACCTGCGCCCGACGGGTATCGGCGGAAACCAGCGCACCGTCAGCCGTAAGCCGTTCGATAACTGGCAAAATTCGGTCCATTTCCTGCTGTTCGCTTACCAGGTCACTGCCCGGGCGGGTCGATTCCCCACCGATATCGAGGATATCAGCGCCAGCGTCGCGTAGCGCACGGCCATGCGCCACCGCGGCGTCCGATGTCGGCAGGCGCCCCCCGTCATAGAAGCTATCGGGCGTGACATTGACCACCCCCATGAGCCGCGGCCTGTCCATGGACAATCCAGCAACAGCCGCCCGCGGCATGGAAAGCACATACATCTGGTGAGCCACGGCTGCGGCGGTCGCGCCGCCTTCGGCGACCGCCCATTCCTCGATCTCCCATATGGCAGCGCCGACGATTTCCACCCCCCCAGTCTGGCGCAGAAATATTTCAGCGGCCATGTAAGCCAGGGGCCCGCCGGCAAGCTGCCGGGCCTGGCCGGTGACGATGGCTTCGTGCGCCGTCATTCCCGCAAGGAGGCCAATCGGCCGCAAGATCAGGGCCGTGGGGGCTTTGGGATCAACAGGGAAACCCCGGGGGAGACCAGGGCTTCGCTTTATTTTCATAATTTCGGCCGCCAGCGACTGGCAAACTCTCAGGGGCTTTGGGGTTCCGGTTCGAGATCCGGCTCGCTATCTTCATCGGGTCTGCTGTCACGGCTGCCGGAAGTAGGCACCGACGAGCGACCGCGGCGATCAGGAGGCGGTTCATCCGCGTCCGGCCGGACGATTTGCTCGCCGCGTGTCAGCCCCTTGATCTCTTCGCCGGATAGCGTTTCGAACTCGAGCAACGCGTTGGCGATTGCATCGAGATCGGTGCGATTCTCGGCCAGGATTTTCTCGGCAAACAGCTTACCTACCTCAACAAAGCGGCGAACCTCTTGGTCAATGATACGCGTGGTGTCTTCGGACACGTTTTTATGCTGCGTAACCGAATGGCCCAGAAAAACTTCTTCCGAGTTATCGTTATAGCGCAACGGCCCGAGTTTTTCGCTGAAACCATATTCGGTAACCATGGCGCGCGCCAAATTGGTTGCCTGGCGAATATCATCGCCCGCCCCGGTTGTAATATTCTCGTCGCCAAACACGAGCGCTTCGGCGGCCCGTCCGCCAAACATCATCGCAATTTTGGATTCGAGTTCTATCTTGGAATAACCGTACCGGTCCTTCTCCGGCAGCGACATAGTGACGCCCAGCGCACGGCCGCGCGGTATGATGGTAACCTTATGTAGTGGGTCGTGCTTGGGAACATGCAACGCAACCAAGGCGTGGCCGGCCTCATGAAAGGCCGTGAGGCACTTTTCCTCGTCCGTCATTACCATCGAGCGGCGCTCGGTGCCCATCAGAACCTTGTCCTTGGCATCCTCGAACTCGGCCATGGTGACCAACCGCTTGTTGCGGCGGGCCGCGAGCAAGGCCGCTTCATTGACCAAATTGGCGAGATCGGCGCCGGAGAAGCCCGGCGTGCCGCGCCCTATCACACGGGCATTCACATCCGGCGCCAGCGGCACCTTCCGCATATGAACCTTGAGAATTTTTTCACGGCCCAGGACATCGGGGTTCGATACGGTAACCTGGCGGTCAAACCGACCGGGGCGCAGCAGCGCCGGATCGAGCACATCGGGCCGGTTGGTCGCGGCTATCAGGATAACGCCCTCGTTGGTCTCGAACCCGTCCATCTCGACCAGCAGCTGGTTAAGAGTCTGTTCGCGCTCGTCATTGCCGCCACCAAGACCGGCACCGCGATGACGGCCAACCGCATCAATTTCGTCAATAAAAATGATGCAGGGCGCGTTCTTCTTGCCTTGCTCGAACATGTCACGCACCCGTGACGCACCGACACCGACGAACATTTCGACAAAATCGGAGCCCGAAATAGTAAAGAACGGCACATTCGCCTCGCCCGCGATGGCGCGCGCCAGCAAGGTTTTACCGGTACCGGGCGGGCCCACTAGTAGCACTCCTTTCGGTATCTTTCCGCCGAGGCGCTGGAACTTCTGCGGATCGCGCAGGAATTCGACCACTTCCTCAAGCTCGGTCTTGGCTTCATCGATACCGGCAACATCTTCGAAGGTCACCCGCCCGGAGCGTTCGGTCAGCAACCGCGCCCGCGACTTTCCAAACCCCATGGCCTTGCCACCACCAGACTGCATCTGACGCATGAAAAAAATCCACACGCCTATCAACAGCAGCATCGGGAACCACGAAATCAGGATCTGCACCAGTGAGGGCGATCCGTCATCAGCGGGCTGCGCGTTAATAACCACGCCGCGCTTATGCAGTCGCTCAACCAGATTGGGATCGTTCGGCGCATAGGTCCGGAAGCTGTCGCCGTGGCTAAATTTCCCTTCGATATTTTGGCCCTTGATCGTAACCTCACGAACCTGGCCATTGGCAATTTCCGCCAGAAATTCTGAAAACGGAATTGTCGACTGGGCGGATCGCTGGCCCGGCTGCTGGAACATATTGAACAGCACAATCAGCAAAGCGCCGATAATGACCCATAGCAGCAAGTTCTTACCGAAATTGTTCACAACCTATATTCCCAATCTCTGCCGGTCTCGAGACGCCCTGACCCGCATCCTATGAAGACAAAATAGCAATGCATTAGTAAATGTACATAATGCTTAATTCAGGTTAAACAACCGGAAAGCCTACCGAACTCGCAGGTTTACTGGGCATAAATCGCACATCTGCGTGACCGAAGCTAGCACCTTTATAATATTCCAGATGTGGCACGGCGACGATACCGCCCCTTTTATATATGGCGGGTAGCGCCAGACGGACCGCGTTTGGCAATAATTCCGCCATAGGATGGGTAATTTTGCGCCGAATCGCCGCCCAACCTGTCTCGCCCAGCGATTTGATTGTATAGCTTCTTGTCCGCCGCAAGCTATCGCCGGGCAACTGGACAACGAACCGTTTATCCCAAAATACGCTGGTACCCTGCGGTGCGGTCGAAACCTCACATCGACCAGCCTCGCGGCAGACCAGGAAATCCGTGCCAGCGGGTACAATGCGGCAACCCCCCAGGGTCCTGGCACGCGATCGCGGTGTTTTGCCTAAATGCTGACGAATATCCTCGCAGAGCGTCTCCAGGCTAGCATGACGCGGCGGGTAAATATTGCCACTAATGGTAGTTAGCAATGCGATCAGTACCCGCCGTGCGATCTCTGGATCCGCCGCAGAAAACGCCGCTCGATCAAACCGGGCATACCCTTCGGGGAAAAGGGCCGCGTTAGCACCGAGAAAACCGGCTGTGTCGGCTTCAAGACCTGCTCGCGCGCCAGCCATCCGACGCGCGGTGCCCGACAGGGCGGCGGCATTCAAACCCTCCGATGCCAGGGCCGGCAGAAGAGCGCGTAAACGCACGCGAGCATATCCCTTGTCGTCGTTGGATGGATCCTCGGCCGAGGCAATTTTGTATTTCAACAGCACAGCCCTCAAACGATCGCGGGGAAGTGACAGGCACGGCCGCAGCACCCGGATATCAGGCAGTTCATGGATCGCCGCCATCCCCGCCAGCCCATCGACGCCGCTGGTTCGGCCGAGACGGTGAAGGATGGTTTCCGCCTGGTCCTCACGATGATGCGCCACGAGAAGATGCAGCACGCCATGTATGCGACACCATTGTGCCATCAGTCGATAGCGGGCATCGCGCGCCGCGGCCTGAATTCCGGACTTCGGTTTGTCGCCGCGCCAGACCAGCAGCGTACATTCGATGCCACGACCGGTCAGTCGCCGGTGTGCTTCTTTGGCTTCCGCCCGTGATCCCGGGCGCAATCCATGATCGACGGTCAGGGCGACAATCTTGCCATTTCGTTGCCGCGCCCAGCGGTTGGCGAGAACCGCGAGCGCCATGCTGTCAGCGCCGCCAGACACAGCGACCGCTACCGTTGGATATTTTTCGAACCCACCCAACCGTTCCATCAGGACGTGGAATTCGGAAGATGTCACATGGGTGGGCGTCACAGGTTGCAAACCAGCCTGGTCATCCTGCCCGGTCTCAGCGGCGGCGGCATTTGGCGCGCCGGCGTTCGCGCGTTATCCGCCGCTTTATGGTATCCCCGGCGTCCTGATAAGTTCGGAGCAGACGCGTATAAGTCGTGCAGGCCTCGCGATTTTTTCCCAGCCGCGACAACGACATGCCGAGATTCAGCAGATTGGCGGGCGCCTTCTTGGTCTGAGGAAATTTTTGAAATCCTTCGGCGAAGGCAAACGCCGCATTCTCATAATCCGCCCGCACGAAGAAGGTGCGCCCCAACCAGTAATGGGCATTCGACGTCAGGGCATGTTTGGGGTTGCCATCTATAAAGCTGCGCAACACGCGCTCGGCCTCGCCATATTTACGCTGTTTTACGATCAGGGAATGTGCCCGGTCGTACTGTTGCTTGGGTGTTTCCACCCTCGCGATGGATGGTGGTTTAACCACCCGGGCAATTCTGGTTTTATCGGCCCCCGGTCCAAGACGCAGCGTACCCAGTACTTTAGCCCCTTTGTCGGCCCCCCTGACCGTTGTTTTCCCCGCCTTCATCGGCTCTGCATCAGCCCGGGATGCCGTGGCCGGCGTCGTGCCTGCCGTGCCAGCGCCTTTGGCCGGGCTTACACCATCCTCCAACGCCTTCAGCCGCAGCACGGTATCACCTATGGATATTTTAATAGATTCCTGAAGCTCGCCAAGGTGGTATGCGAGTTCTTCGCTTTGGCCCGTCAGGCGGCGAATTTCATTTTCAAGCTCGGTAATGCGGAGCGATAACCGGGCCACCATGTTGCTGGATCGGTGTTTCTGCTGCGGCACCGGCGCAACCTGATGGGACACAATCGGTTTGGAATTCCTGGTCTGCGCGTCAGCGGTTACCGATGCCAGGGTAACGACGACGGCACCGGCGACAATAACGACACCACTCAAAAAATTTGATGATACCTTCATGGTCCAAACTCCCACGCATTCACCCGGCGCGGCGTTCCGCCTAGCCTTCCACGATCAAGGTTAGACCAACCGCCTCAAGGGATTGTTATTGAATGACCACAACACCACGCCGGTTCCTGTTCCAGGCATCCGTGGTTGAGCTCGGGTCGACCGGCCGTTCCTTGCCAAAACTGCGGGTTTGCATCCGGTTCTTTTCAATTCCGAGTGCTACCAAATAGTCGCGAATGGTGTTCGCCCGCCGTTCGCCAAGGGCTAGATTATATTCCCGTGTACCGCGCTCGTCGGCGTGGCCCTCTATCCAGACAGCGACGGCGGCATTCTGTCTGAGCCATTGCGACTGCTTTTCCAACGTCTCGCGCGCATCAAGCCGAAGTTGGATGCTATCGAAATCAAAAAAGATACGGTCTCCCACATTGGTGACCAGATCCTCTTGCGTTCCACGCCGTGGCCCCGCCGGCACGGGAAGGGACGCAATCGAATTGCGCGCGGCTGAACCCTGGCTACTACTGCTCCCGGATGAGCCCGTGGCACCGCCGCTGGCGACGGTGGCGGTACCGGTATCTCCCGGTGTTGTTTCACATGCCGCAAGTCCCAGACCTGCCATGAAGATCACGAGTATGTTCCAGCGCATTTCCTATTTCCTTTTATTCTTTACTAAGTTTCACAGACTACTGCCCAAAATTTTCCCATATATAGGCTCGGCTTTTCTAAAGTGACAAGGACAACCTCATGGCCCCCCTGGTTTCGGCGGCGACCATGCCGGATCCGATGCCGGTGTCGGGGTCGGAATTTCACGCTCGTTATAACCAGTCAAGTCGATCGAATACAGGCGAGGCTGACTACCCTCTTTACCAGCCCGTTCCTGACGGAAGAACATCAGAACCCGGCCGTTGGGCGACCAAGTCGGCGATTCGACCATAAACCCTTCGGCCAGGATGCGCTCGCCTTTACCGTCGGGCCGCATCACGCCGATGCCGAACTTCCCGTCCGTCATCTTCGTGAAGGCGATCAGATCGCCGCGTGGCGACCATACAGGCGTTGCATAACGGCCTTTGCCAAAGCTGATACGGCTTGGCGTGCCGCGACCGACATTCATCACATAAATCTGCTGCCGGCCGCCGCGATCCGAATTGAACACCACCCGCCTTCCATCCGGTGAAAAGGATGGTGATGTATCGATCGCCGGATGATTGGTCAGACGCTGCACCTGGCGGGTGCGCAAATCCATTGTGTAGACGTCGGAATTGCCAGCCTCGGCAATCGACATAATAACACTGTTGCCATCCGGCGAAAACCGCGGCGCGAACGTCATACCGGGGAAATTACCCAGCATTTCGCGCTGACCTGTATCGATATTATAGATATAGACGCGCGGTTGACCATTATTGTACGCAAGGTAGGTGATTTCCTGCGCGGTCGGCGAAAACCGCGGCGTCAGCACCAGGGCGCTGCCGTCGCTCAGATAGCGGTGATTGGCGCCATCCTGATCCATAATGGCAAGGCGTTTTATCCGCCGTTTGGCGGGGCCGGATTCGGCGATATAGACAACCCGCGTGTCAAAATACCCCTTTTCACCGGTGATCCGCTTGTAAATTGCGTCGGCAATAATATGGCCTATTCGGCGCCAGTTGCTCGGCTGCGTATCTGACCGAAGCCCGATCATCTGGGTGCCGCCGAACACATCCCACAGACGAAACTCGACCCGCAACTGGCCGCTTGGCCGAACTTCCGCGGTCCCGACGACCAGTGCCTGTGCGTTGATCTGGCGCCATTCCGGAAACCGGGGCCACAGACGCAACGATTCGCGCTCCTGGACAAAGGCCTTGGAATTGATCAGGCGAAACAGACCGGACCGCTCCAGATCCGAAGCGACCACACGCGCCACATCTCGACCGAGCCTTTCCGCATCGGGGCCGGTGCCAAAAAAATCGACCACGGCGACAGGCAGCGGCTCTATTTTTCCCTGCTTCATATCGACTCGAAGCTGCGCCGATGCGCCGAACGACTGGGCCACGATCAGGCAAACGATTAGCGAGGCAATAACGTATTGGCGATTCCGCTTCATCAAAAATTTCTTCTCCATGAAATCACTGTCCCAGGGCCTCACCCGGATCAAAGTTGAAGATTATGTCCTTCCAGTTTTCATACTGGTCATAGGGCAGTTTCAGAGGCTGGCAGCCAGGCTTTTGCAAGGCCCGCACGGCACTTTCGGCAATAACCCGAAACGACGGATCCGATTGCATCCGGGCAGCATCCACCACACGGGGTGCGCCGCGCAAAGTGCCATCTGTATTCAGTTGAATTTGCACCCCGACTTTTATTTCATGGACACTCTTCACGCCGCCCGGAATGCTCCAGCAATCCGCGAGCTGGTGCATCACCATCGCAGCCAGCTTCTGAATCCGCAACTGCTGGCTGATGGCGGCCAGCGCATAGGATTTTGGCGCCACCGGCTTAACAGTCGCCTCAGTCTTTAGCGCCGGTTTGTTCTGCCGCGCCAGTTCTTCTTTACGTTTTGCAAGATCTTTGAGCAAGGCCTGCATTCTATCGAGCTTCTCGGGTTTTTGCTTCGGCTTTGGCGTCACCTTTGCGGGCCGTCCTGGTGGCTTTGGCAATGCTTTGGGCCCTGGTTTTGGCTTTGCTTTGGGTTTTGGTTTCGGCTTTGTTTTTGGCTTCGGGTTTACCAAAGGCGGCGGCGGAGGCTCCGGTGCAGGGGCCGCAACTGGTTCTGGCGGTTCTGGCAAAGCCGCTGGCGGCGGCGGCGGCAATTTCGTCGGCGGCGAGGGAACAGGCTTTACCGGTTTTGGAATTATTTGCGGTTTGACGATCTCTTCCAGGCTGACCAGATCGACAGTAATGGGCGCCTCCTCGATCAGCGGCGTACTGAGCAGGGCAGGCACACCAAAATACGCGACCGTGATCACCGCGATATGCAATGCTGCTGAGTACAACCACGCTTGGCGCATCTCTCATCGCACTCCACTCTTGCCGCCACCGCGATTGGCGGATGCTTTCTTGCCAGGCAACTCGGTGAGCAGCGCGACCCGGCTGAACCCTGCCTGGTTTATCGCCCCCATTACAATCATGACCTGGCCATAGGCAATCGTGTGGTCGCCACGCAAAAATATGCGTGCCTCTTTACGATTTTCTGTAATCGCGACAAGCCGTGGGATAAGCTCATCAAGCGCCAGCTCCGCCTCTTGAAGATAAATCTTGCCGTCCGGTGCGAGAGAGACAACCAGCGGTTCATCCTGCCCGACAATCCGGCTGGCTGCTGTTTTGGGCAAATCGATCGGCACGCCCACTGTCAGCAGCGGGGCGGTGATCATGAACACCACCAGCAGCACCAGCATGACATCGACCATCGGCGTTACGTTGATCTGGCTGATCTGTGTGCGTTTATAGCGGGCCCCCGGCATTCGAGGTCCACCACCGCCACCACTGCTGAATTCGAATGCCATTGTCATCAGTCCTCGTCAAACTGGCGCGACAGGATGGCGCTGAACTCGCCGGAAAACGATTCCAGCCGCGCCGCATAGCGGCCCAAATCACTTGAGATTTTGTTGTAAGCGACCACCGCCGGAATGGCGGCGACCAGCCCAAGCGCGGTGGCGAACAAGGCTTCGGCTATACCGGGCGCGACCACGGCAAGCGAGGTATCCTTCGAGCTCGCGATTGCCTGAAAACTATTCATAATTCCCCACACCGTACCAAATAATCCGACAAAGGGACCGGTTGAGCCAACCGAGGCAAGGAACGTCATGTGGCGTTCCAGCCCTTCCATCTCACGTCCCAGCGTCACCTGCATGACCCGATCGATACGCTGGGCGAGGCCGGCCTTTTGGGCGGCATCTGCTATCCCCTTGGCTGCCGAGCGGCGCCATTCGCGCATCGCGGCGGTAAAGATCGATGCCATCGGACTGGTTGGCCGGTCACCGATCCGGTCATACAGCTCCTCTAGAGAACCACCCGACCAGAAGGCTTCTTCAAATTCTTCCGCCTGGCCCCAAAGCCGCCGCATGCGCATTATTTTCTCGAAGATAATCGCCCAACACCAGAACGACGCGAAGATGAGCATTATCATGACAATCTTCACAACGATGTCGGCCTGCAGGAACAACCCCCAGACAGAAAGATCATGGCCGATCGATCCCGCGAGCGCTGCCGAGGTAACTGCTGACTGTTCCATACTTCAAACTCGCTCCCTGATTAATGTTTTTTCTATAATGCCAGAATCGCCCTGCCCGACCGCTCCAGCCAACGCCGTCAGCGCCGTGCGCAACCGCCCCGGCAGCCGCGCCGGCTTGCCCTCTTGTCCGATACACGCGAGACGCACGCGCAGCACCACAAGGTCGTCGCCATCCCGCTTCACCCGCTGGTCTATCCACAGGCTTGCCGCCTCCAGGTTGATACTGCCGGTATGAACTTCAAGAGAATCATCGAACCGGGCGGATCTTATATAATCGGCTTCGCAGCGGCGCACCGCCAGGGCGCGCCCATTGCGTTCCATCATCTCCGCATAGGGAAAACCGATAAAGCGCAGCATTTCGGTACGCGCCCGTTCGGCGAATTTCAGATAATTAGCGTAATAGACCACGCCGCCCACATCAGTGTCTTCGTAATAGACACGGACAGGATAGACGTGAACGCTGCCCACCATCCAACCCTGTGGCGGTGTCTCAGCGACGTTGACGATGATATCGGGGTCAGTCCGCATCGCCGCTTTCCCCGTCGATATCCAGTGTTTCGTTGACCAGAAAATCGAGCTGACTTGCCACCGCCGGGGGGGTCTGCAGCCCGATATGGCCAAAGCCGCGCTTTGTCAGAAGCCGGCCCCGTGAGGTGCGCTGCACGAGGCCCTGCTGGATCAGGAACGGCTCGATCACCTCCTCGATCGCGTCACGCTCTTCCGACAGGGCGGCAGCCAGCGTCTCCACCCCAACCGGCCCGCCGCCATAATTTTCCGCAATGCAGCACAGATACCGGCGGTCCATGGCATCGAGCCCTAACGCATCGACCTCAAGCCGGCCCAACGCCGCGTCGGCTATTTTGGAATCCACCGCAGCGACCTTGCCAACCAAGGCGAAATCACGCACCCGGCGTAACAGACGTCCCGCAACGCGCGGTGTCCCCCGCGCGCGCGCAGCAATTTCCGCCGCGCCGTCTTCGGTCAATTCGAGATTGAGCAATCGGGCGCCACGTCTGACAATGGATTCCAGCTCGTCGGGGGAATAGAAATTGAGCCGCAGCGGGATACCGAACCGTTCGCGCAACGGTGTCGTAATCAGACCCGAACGCGTGGTGGCGCCAATCAGTGTAAAAGGCGACAATTCGATCCGCACCGATCGTGCCGCCGGCCCTTCGCCGATGATCAGATCAAGTTCGAAATCCTCGATCGCGGGATAAAGTATTTCTTCAACGGTTGGTGACAGCCGATGGATCTCATCGATAAACAAGACGTCACGTGGCTCCAGATTAGTCAGGATCGCCGCAAGATCACCAGCCTTCACAATCACCGGCCCCGACGTCGCGCGAAACCCTACGCCGAGCTCACTAGCCACGATCTGCGCCAGGGTTGTCTTGCCAAGCCCGGGCGGGCCGTGAAACAACACATGATCAAGCGCCTCTCCGCGGGTCCGCGCCGCCTCGATGAAGACGCTCAAATTGGCCCGCAACTGTGGCTGGCCGACAAAATCGCCCAGCGTTTTCGGCCGGAGCGAAACCTCCGGCGCATCGCCGTCGCCCATCTCGGTCGCGATCAGACGGCCATCTGTCATGCGCTAAGCTCCCGCAGGCCGGCCTTGACCAGTGATTCCACCGTGGCGGCATCGCCGAGCTGCCGCGCCGCATGGGCCACCGCGCCGAACGCGTCGCCACGCCGGTAGCCAAGGTTAACCAGGGCGGAAACCGCATCGTGGGCGGTTACCGGATCGTGGGCGGTTACTGGGTCGATTGACGGCGCGCCAAAATCGACCCGGTGCACAACCGACAGCTCGGCCGCCTTGTCACGCAACTCAGCCAGAATGCGGACCGCCAGCCTGGCCCCGACGCCTTGGGCGCGGGTCAGCATGGCCTTATCTTCACCCATCACCGCGTCGGCAATTTCCTGCGGCGACAGCGCACTCAGGATCGCCAGCGCGACCTTGGCGCCAACTCCCTGAACCGTGGTGAGCAACTTGAACCAGTCGCGCTCCGCCGCCTCGGCAAATCCATAGAGATGGATGTGATCTTCGCGGACATGGGTTTCGATGGCGAGTGACACCTGTTTACCGGATCCGCCACCGCCAGTGAACAGCGTCCCCCCGGACAGCGCGCCGAGCGTGCGCGACGAACAAAACACTAGATACCCGACACCGGCGACATCGATGATAGCTGAATCATCTGCCACTGTATCGAGAATACCGGTGAGTTTGGCAATCATCAGCACCCCCTACCCGGTTACCTTGGCGGCCACTTTAACCGTTTTGGGCAATGCTGCGGGATCGAGGCGCCGGGAGGGGGCTGTTCGATGGTGCGCGTGGCAGACCGCGACCGCCAGCGCATCCGCCGCATCTGGTTTCTCCAGCTGAGCGCCGGGCAGCAGGGTGCGTATCATCATGGTAACCTGATCCTTGGTCGCATGGCCGGTGCCAACCAAGGATTTTTTGATCAAATTTGCGGAATATTCGTATACCGGCAATGACGCAAGCGCCGGAACCAGCATGACAACGCCGCGCGCCTGACCAAGCTTGAGTGTAGAGACGGGATTGCGGTTGACGAACGTTTCCTCGACAGCCACCTCGTCCGGCACATGGTTCGCCACCACAACCTCCAACCCGCGATAGAGCCGCGCCAGCCGGTCGGCAAGGGTACCCGAAGTTGCCACCGCCACCACCCCATCGGCGATATGGCGCAGCCGGTTGCCATCCACGGCGAGGACACCCCAGCCGGTAAAGCGCAGACCGGGATCGAGACCAAGTAGTTTGATTGCCGCCATTCCCTTACCGATGTTCCTGCCGTTTTCCCTGTCCCCTGCGACTCATGCCGTCAGTGTCGCCATCACTGCATCGTCCACATCGAAATTGGCCGAGACCGTCTGGACGTCGTCATTGTCCTCAAGGGTTTCTAGCAACTTGAACAGCTGCTGCACCTTGTCCCCACCCACTTGTACGGTGTTCTGGGGCTTCCAGGTGAGCGCGGCCTCCTCTGCCCCGCCAAAATTGTCTTCAAGCGCGGCGCGCACAGTATGCAGATCGTCGGGCGCGCAGGTGATCTCATGCGCCTCATCGCTGGTTTCGACGTCCGCCGCGCCAGCCTCGAGAGCCGCTTCGAACATGGCATCGGCGTCACACACCTCGACCGGATAGATCACCGATCCAACCCGATCAAACTGGAAGCTGACGCTATTGGCCTCGCCCAGCGAACCACCATGTTTGGTGAAGGCGGAACGCACTTCGCTGGCGGTGCGGTTGCGGTTATCGGTCAGGGAATCGACGATTATGGCAACCCCGCCCGGCCCATAGCCTTCGTAGCGGATTTCTTCGAAGGCGTCGCCTTCACCCTCGCCGCTCGCGCGTTTTATGGCGCGTTCTATATTGTCCTTCGGCATGTTGGCCGCGTTGGCCGCGATAACCGCCGCCTTCAGCGACGGATTCATCTCCGGATCGGGTAGCCCCGACCGCGTCGCTACCTGTAGATCCTTGATAAGCTTGGTGAATACCTTGGCGCGCTTCTTGTCCTGCGCACCCTTACGATACATGATGTTTTTGAACTTGGAATGCCCCGCCATGGTTGCCCGACCTACCTCACTACCCCACCAATTGGCCTTTTTGCCGGCCGAAGGCCAATTTTATACCACATGTTGCGGCCCAACACACAAAAACCCCACATTCTTGTTATTTCCTGCGCACCATCTGTAATACATCAATTTAGCTCTGCATTGTGGCAGGAATTGGGCCGCGAATGCCGTTAGGGTGCCGTTGGGGATAAAATACGAAAATGGCGGCCCGCGCCGAAGTAGAAGGCCGCCACCGATAATCAGGCTGGAGTTGCCGGACGTTTATAACCAACGGGGTAAGACCGGCCGCTCCGGGGCAACAAAATACCGACCCTGGGGAGTCTCTCCGGGGCAGCATATCTGATTTGTCCGAGGACTGTTAACGTCTGCTTATCAATTGATCAACTATAGCTGTGGGGCCACTGGCCACTGAGGCACCCTTGATGCCTGTTACCTATAATTCCTCGACCTGCGCCCAATCGCTCGCCCCGGTCGCCCCGCACGACCAGGCGGTGGGCCCGATCGAAGTCGTAGTTTTCCCGTCGCCACCCGATGAGATTATCGATCCCTGGCGTGACAGCGATGCCCGGATGTCCCGTCGTTCCTAAACCCTGTTTGCGATCGCCACGTTAACCACAATCGCTCTCCTGATCTTTGCGGGATCTATTTCCTAAAGCACATTCGTTTTAACAGTCTGGCGGAGCACTTGCCTAGCATAGTAGTTGGGTAATTTTATTTCGCATCTAAATGAATTCCTGATCGAAAATTATTATCAATAACCAAATTTATCCATTGCATGGGGATGTTTTTCAAAAACGGCCCTCAGACCTCCTCCCTCATGAGGACGCATGAGTGTAAAATGCGCTAGTCGGTCTGTAATTCTGGCCGTGCCGGGGATAGCAGGCCGCCCATACGAAGCGGTTCCATGCGGCAGGCGAGACCGGTTTGATCGTCTGTTTCGACAAACACCGCACACAAGGTAGCCTCCCCCTCCGCTGCTTCAAGACGAGGGCCCGGCAGTTTCTTCCGGAAGCGTTCGATGGAGGCTTCCTTCTTCATCCCGATCACCGAATTGTAATCGCCACACATGCCAATATCACTGATATAGCCGGTACCGCCGGGCAGCACCTGCGCATCCGCTGTCGGCACATGGGTATGGGTACCCACGACGGCGCTGATCCGTCCATCCAGCATATGGGCGATCGCCAGCTTTTCGCTGGTGGCTTCGCCATGAAAATCGAGAATTATGGCGGCGATGTCCGATCCAAGATGGTAGTTGAGGAGCGCTATCTCCACGCCAGCAAACGGGTCGTCGAGCGACGGCATGAACAGAAGCCCCATGAAATGCAGCACCAACACCTTGCGGCCCTGATGGTCGGGGAAAATTGCGGCACCGGTGCCCGGCGTTCCCTCTGGATAATTGTGCGGCCGTAGCAGGCGCTTCTCTCGATCGAAATGCGGTATGATGTCTTTCTGATCCCAGACGTGGTTTCCGGTGGTGATGACGTCGGCGCCGACGTCAAAGAACTGATCGCAGATCTTCGGCGTGATACCGAACCCGCCGGCTGCGTTTTCCCCATTGACCACGATAAAATCCAGATCGAGTTCACGGCGTAAAGTCGGCAGCGCGTCACAAACCACACGCCGGCCCGCCTTCCCCACCACATCGCCGCAAATCAGTATTTTCATGCGTTGTCCTTCATCCGGCGCAGCGGTAGGTGCTATTTTCCGT
>Ga0315338_1001833_pt1 | contig 23871 bp, 21 predicted proteins | sample ASW8metaG_FD_204518 | JGI IMG/M metagenome (GOLD analysis project Ga0315338, IMG submission 204518) | Ammonia-oxidizing marine archaeal communities from Monterey Bay, California, United States - ASW #8 | ecosystem: Environmental > Aquatic > Marine > Coastal | place: USA: California | collected... | reverse complement strand
ATCGCGAATACACCTGCCAACGACAGTTTTAGCAGCGGCAACTTCGAAGAGCCCAACCGACAATTGGTGGTGCCAGGGGAACCATACATTGATCATCTGATTCCCCATCGCCAAACCGCGGGGGTCGAACTAACAGAACTCACTGCGGAAGATATGGTAAATCAATCTGTCAATGAACCTACTGCTGACGGAAACGATTTGCCACCATTTGATTTTTTAAGCAAGGTGGACTCCGACACCCTACATCAACTCTTAATCAGTGAGAATGCGCAGATTATTGCCATCGTCTTCTCACATCTTGAGCCTTCACAAGCTGCAGAGGTTTTGTCGTGCCTTCCTGAACCCTTGCAAGTCGAAGTCCTAACTCGCCTCAGCGACCTTGATGAATTGAGCACTGTCGTCTTGAACGAAATAGAACAGAGCCTTGAAAAACGTCTCACTGCTCAGATTCTCCAAACTTCGAAACGGAGCGCAGGCGCTAAAGCCGTTGGTGATCTTCTTGATTTTGTCCCTCACGATGCCCAGGCCTCCATTATCAAGGGGCTCAAAGGCCAAAATACGGCATTGGCCGAACAACTTCTCACTGGCTGCCCGAAAATCAAACCACAAAAAAAATCGGTCCGTATAGCACGAGAAAAAAAATCCCCAAAACCAACCGCCAGTTTTGATGATCTTACGTATCTAGATGGAAAAACGTTGTGCAAAATTCTCAACGCCGTCGATCAGCGAGATGCCATTTTGACCCTCTCGAGTCTGGACGGACAAGTTGTACAACGCGTCACAAGCAATATGAAGCCGGACGAAGTAGACCGACTGCAGAAAGCACTGGATGAAATAGGACCTGCACAATCCTGTGAAATCACAGCTAGTCGTAAATCCGTTGTCAGGATGGCAGAGCGTCTCTGCCAATATGGGCGCATCCAACTTGGCTCATCCTCACCCTCTGATTTATCCGTTTAGGAAACGACATGTCCACACTCATTAAACATAATCCGGCCAAGTCTAAAAAGGTTCCTGGCGTCTTTCATTTCGATGAAATCACATCGGGGCAAGAGCAACCTGTTCCAAACGCACCGCTACCGAAAAACCATTGGGACAATGCCTCAAATATTTTGGAAGACAAGTCCCGTGAAGCAGACGGCGAAAAGAAACTGAAACTAGAATACGACCTCCTCCAGAAGACCATCGAGCAGATCTCCCATTTGCAACAGCAATGGCAGGCTGAATCGCATCAGCAAGTCCTGAAACTCGCGATTGCAATTTCGCAACGTATCGTTCGTGGTCAAATTGAGCAAGAACCTGATATTTCACAACGATGGATTCGTGAAGCCCTCGAACTTCTTTCCACAAGTCATCGCTTACGCATCTTCTTGCACCCCGCGGATTGCCAGTCCCTCGGCACAAGTGCCGAACAAATTGCAGAGCAGGTAGCACCCCTTGCCACAGTGGACATTGTTGCCGACGAGAAACTATGCCCTGGGGAGTGCCGTGTAGAAACGGACCATGGCCTTGTCGATCAAAGTGTCGAATCCCAACTCCAACGTATCTTCTCCGAACTCGATAACACACAAGATCAGCCTTAACCTGCTCACACTGCCTGCCGAGACACGACGCAACGACCTTCTTCAGCCTCCTCTTGCAGCAACACGTGAATACTTTAATCGACCAAATTGCTCGGATTCTTCCGACCCGTATCGAGGGTCGCATTCTACAAACGACTGGTGTAACGGTAGAGGTGGCGGACTTTCCCGTTCCCGTCGGTGCGCAGGTCGAGATTGACAGCTATCTTGGCGGCACACTGCCTGCCGAAGTCATTGGATTTACCGATCAAGCGACGCTTCTTTTTCCCCTGGATACGATGACGGGTGTACGGCGAGGAGACCGCGTACGTCTAAAATATTCCGAAGGCTGGCTTGCAGTCGGTCCCCAACTCCAAGGGCGCATCGTCAATGTGGATGGATTGCCGATCGACGCAGGGCCACCACTGGCAGCGTTCGACCGGATTCCCCGAAATCGAGCCGCCCCCATCGCAACTTCAAGACCAACCATCGAAGCACCTTTTTTTACAGGAATCCGTGCCATCGACGGCTTGCTCACCTGTGGGGAGGGCCAACGTATGGGGATCTTTTCTGGGGCTGGAGTGGGCAAAAGCACCATCATGGGAATGCTGGCACGCCAGAGCAGTGCCGACGTAAATGTCATTGCACTCATTGGCGAACGCGGACGGGAAGTGAACGAATTTGTACAACGCGAATTGGGCTCAGAGGGATTGGCAAAAAGCGTGATCATCGTCGCAACAAGCGATCAACCGGCCCCCATTCGTCTGCGCGCTGCATCGACAGCAACCGCGATTGCAGAATATTTCCGGGATCAGAAAAAAAATGTCCTTCTCTTGATGGATTCGATTACAAAAATCGCAACGGCCCAGCGGGAAATTGGAATTGCTGCAGGCGAGCCACCAACAACAAGAGGGTGTCCCCCCAGTGTGTTTGCATTGTTACCAAAACTTATTGAACGAGCCGGACGCTCTCCAGAAGGGAACATCACGGCTTTCTATAATGTCCTTGTAGAAGGCGATGACCCACAGGAACCGATCAGCGATGCGCTCCGAGGACTGTTGGACGGACATATCTCGTTATCTCGAGATCTGGCCGCACGAGGTCATTATCCGGCAATCGATATCTTACAAAGCGTAAGCCGCCTCTCCTTTTCCTTGATGGCAGACGACCAGAAGGCCGCAGCCACAAAGTTTCGCAGCCTTCAGGCCACCTATCGTGAGTATGCAGAGTTGGTATCGATCGGAGCATATCGTTCGGGAACGAACCCTCTTCTTGATGAAGCGATACAACTTCGTGAATCGATGGATCAGTATCTACGTCAACCGAGCCAGACCTTGCATCCATTCCATTCGGCCCGCGACGAACTACTGTCTCTCCTACCACCAAACTGCTCGTCCGTTCCATCGAAGCCGATTGCTGCAACGGATGGATGGAAATGAAATGGCGAACTTGTCTGACAGAAAGATGCCCTGGAAAATGCTGCATCACGTACGAAAATCGGCACGTGACGGGCAGGCAAATCAAGTCACCGAAGTTTTGGCGCAGGTCACGGCCCTACAAAAAAAAATCGGCCAAATCGCAATGTGTCTTGCCGAGATGGGCACCGATTCTAGGCCTGCTAAAGATGCAAGGTGCCACTCTGCCGGGAATCTCCTCCAGCTACATTCTTATCGCCAACACTTGCTCAACAATCAAAAAATACTCCAGCAGGAAGAACGCCGGGCATTGGCGGAATTGGAATCGCAAAGAGCCCTGCTGCTCAAGGCCCAGCAGGATGTGCGAATGGTAGACCATTTGTGCAACAATCAACTGCTCGAAAACAACCGGAAGCAAGCAGCGCAAGAAGTGCGCGCATCGGATGACCGTTCTCGCCGGAGAGCATAGCTTCAAAGGGTCAACCGGCCTCTCAGAGACTCTCTCACCGCCTCGCTGGGGGTGACTTGGCCTTGATTCGATGGAACGCTTCTACGACACTACCCGCCCGCGCTCCGAGGAGCATTGCCAGTGTTGGATTCAACGAAGAATCGCTGGTGCAATAACTCTGCATCAACGCCCCTGTCATGAATGACATGACTGCAAGTCAACGACATGTTTCCATCGAATTGGGCCGTACCCAAATCGATACCATTGCAGATAAAGAGTTTCTTCCGGGAACAACAATCGCTCTGAATCAATCGGTTGATGAACCGGTTCACGTGCTGGCAGACAATATGCTCGTTGCCCGTGGGGAAATTGTCATCGTCAACAATCGATTTTGTGTTCGTATTACGGATGTGATTGATCATGTGGATGCAATTGCTTAATCCGGAAAATGACCATCAGGGATCTATTTCCTGCAACCTACAAGCACTTCGGAAAGAAGCAGCATGCTCCTAACTATCCAAAGGTGGATCTGGTGCTTTGCAGTGCTGGTGGTTTTCACAACCATTGGCAATGCCGACGAGCAGAACAACCATCTTGCGCCAGCAACGTATGAGCAGCCGATCCGAGAGAATCTGGCCAGCGATGGCAAAGCTGTCTCTGAGGAAAAAACGACTCGTGAAAGTGTTGCGGATGTGCCTTTACCGCTCAACCGTTCTGCGTCGCCCACGACCGACGATACGCAGCCTGCCGCTAGGTCGGAAAGCCCCGTCTTAAAAACGCTTGGCAGCCTCGCGATCGTCATGGGGATTTTTTCGATCGTGGTCTATTTCGTCCGCCGGACCCGTGGACAAAGCGGACATATGCTCCCGACAGAGGTTTTGGAGGTGCTTGGCCGAACTTCACTCAATAACCGACATTACGTACAACTCATCCGCCTTGGCGATCGGTTACTTTTAGTCGCGGTCTCTGCCAGCGGGGCCCACACGCTGACTGAAATTACGCAACCGGAAGAAGTGGAACGCTTAGCGAATGCTTGCAGCGAGCGGCATGGTCGCGGATCCATCCTGCGGACCGCTCTCTTCTCCGCAATCCCCCGATCATTTTCTTCAGATCCAGAACGCTTTGGTGATGCCGGACTCAAGAGCGATCCACATTCTGAATATGCGGAATCTCGCCATGGCTGAAACTCCATCGTCACAGACAGCTCCGATTTACCTTGTTCGAACTGCGCGCCTTGCAGGCCCCACGGTCCTGTTGACGATCCTGTTCTGTCTACCCGCAAGCTTATCCTACGCCCAAAATGTCGACCCGACATACCGCCCCGGACAAGAGACCGGCAATCTGACAGAACAACTGTTCCAGTGGATCACTCCAGAAAAATTGGACGGGACGCTACAGACACTCTTGCTGTTGGGCGTTGTCTCTCTGGCGCCGGCAATTTTCTTGATGACGACTTGCTTCGTCCGCATTATGGTGGTCCTCGGTTTGCTGCGGGCAGCCCTCGGCATCCAGACACTGCCTTCTTCGCAAGTCATCACCTCCCTGGCACTTTTCATGTCACTCGCCGTGATGACCCCAGTCTGGAAACAAGTCTATGACGAGGGAATTGCGCCCTACACTGAACACGAAAAAACGCTTGAGGAAGCCTGGACTGCCGGCGTCCAACCGATACGCCGCTTCATGAGCCTGCAGATTGAGGCTACCGGCAATCAAGAAGATATCTGGTTGTTCCTAAAGTACATGCCGCAATCGCAAGCTCCGGAAAATTATGAGGACGTTCCACTCTCCGCCCTGCTACCAGCCTTTATGCTCAGTGAATTAAAAACGGCGTTTCTAATCGGATTTCAGATTTTCATACCTTTCCTCATCCTCGATATGGTTGTGGCGAGCGTCACACTCTCGATGGGGATGGTCATGGTACCACCGACATTACTCTCGCTCCCATTTAAACTTCTTCTCTTTGTTCTTCTCGATGGCTGGCAATTAGTCGTCGGCATGTTGATGGAGAGTTTCCAGCCATTTTTGTAGTTACGTCTTTCAGAATCCCACCATCCTGTCCATCGGATCGATCCATCTAAAAAACCGTCTGCTCCATGTCTCCTGAAAATGCCATCGATATCGGCCGAGAAGCAATCATGATGATGCTCATGGCCAGCGCGCCTATTCTGGTAACGGGGCTGATCGTTGGCCTTCTGACTGGAATTTTCCAAGCGGTAACCCAGATTCACGAACAGGCAATCTCTTTTATTCCAAAGATTGTTGCTGTGGTACTCGTTGCAAGTCTGCTATTGCCTTGGATCATCAACAAGCTCGTACAGTATTCGACCGATTTAATTTCCGGGATTCCTACCACTCTCTAATCAAATCCTCTTTGATGAACCAACTCGTGCCACAGTGATCTGGCTCCGGAAACCGCCAATATCGTAAACCATCGAATCCCTATGGAATTGCTTTTAAATTTATATTCCGGAAAGATTGTCGTCTTTGCGATGGTATTTTCCCGCATTGGCGCGATGGCATTGTTGGCTCCCATTTTTGGATCGCGAGCCATCCCACTGCATATCCGTGTTCTGATCGCTGTTGTCCTGTCCGTTCTGGTAGCACCACTACAGTGGCAGGTCGGTATCGCCATTCCATCGAGCCATTCAGAAATTTTTGTGGGACTGCTGGTAAACATTCTGATTGGGGCCAGTCTCGGAATTGCCGTTATGACCCTCTTTTCAGGGTTTACGTTAGCCGGTGGCCTGATTGCTCAGACAGGAACAGCAATGATCCCCGCACAAAGCATGGATCCCCTCTCTCCAAATTGCCCCGTACCAGTACGTCTCTTGCAGATTTTGGCCCTTGCAATCTTTGTTGCCATCGGCGGACACCGATTGATGATGATGTCGATCCTGGACTCCTTCCGAGCACTCCCTGCGGCCGATACCACACTCCCCGGAGGCATGCTTGAGACCATGACACGTTTGGTCAGTGAAAGTTTTCGTATGGCGGTTCGGGTTGCCGCGCCTGCAGTCACAGCCATTTTGGCTGCAACGTTGCTCATCGGTCTCGCTAGTCGCGCCATGCCACAACTGAACAGTTTCACGATGGGATTTACCGTCAACCTTTGGGTTACCTTCCTGGCACTGCTCTTTTCTTTGGCAGTCATTGGTCATCTGTTCAGCGATGAGATCACTTCCTTCATGTCGATTTGGCAACAGACTTTTTAAAGCGGTACGTAGGCATTCACTAAAGTCGTGCGGGGCCGTGTCCTTTTTCGGACGAAGACAATGGAAAATCGCATCCACCCAGCAACCGTTCGTAAGCGGCAACAAGCCCGTGCACGCGGGCATATTGCCAAAAGCTCCGATCTGACAGGAGCCGTCCTGCTCGGTGGAATGATGCTGGCGTTCCTCGTCACCGGTCACAACTTCGCCGATTATCTTGAAGAGACAGCCCGGCAGCACCTGAGCACCCCGTCGTTAACAAAGTTGACTCCAAACGGATGGTTTGAATTGTTGCAAAATCATTTGGTACCACTTGCAACCCTGTTGCTGCCCGTGCTGCTGTTTCTTCTGCTGCTCCCTCTGGGTATCCATCTCATACAGACCCGCTTTCACATCCATCTCACAAGGACCGTCCCCGACTGGTCTCGCATCGGGCCGGGCAATGGTTTCCAACGGATCTTTTCGGCAGACAACACGGTCCGGACTGGATTCGGATTGGTAAAACTGCTTGCGATTGGCACGGTTGTCCTCTGGGGGCTCTATGCACGCAGGACAGATATTGTCGCCCTCTCGACGATGTCGATTGATGATCTGACAGGTGCACTTATCGACATTCTCTTTGGCATTATGCTGGAGGCCACCGCTGCGCTACTGGTTCTTGCTGTATTTGACTTTTTCTACCAGCGAAGAAAATACGATCGCGAATTGATGATGAGCAACGAAGAGTTGCGTGAGGAAATGCGCGACCAGCGACCCAATGCCCAAGCCGCTTTTCCGGTCCGGAAAAACAGCAACAGCTAGGAAGGTGATCGCTGGCTAATTGCGAATGTATCCATATCGCTCAAAAAAGCCGCACCACTTCTCGCAAATTTGCTTGCGGGTGGTTTCATCCAATTCGTACTGATTCGTACGATAATCTTTAAAACCGGCAACATGCGACGCCAGTTGCGGCAACATCTCTTCAAAACTGTCGATCCCCAATTTCTGGTAGATCAAGCGAACTGTTTCAACAGGATTTTCTACAAGCTGTTCGTAACGGATTTCGCAGTACTGACCGGGCGGAATCAGAGAGCGACTCTCTTCGAACGCAGTATATAGTCGAGAAAATGTGGTAAATACAAAGTCAGAAATCCATTCGCATTTTGGAACTTGAACGCTTTGCGTTTGGATAAGTGATTTCCATAGACGTACTGTCGAAGGATAGACCACATACGGATCTCGAACGATGTGTACGAAACGGGCATCGGGAAACATTTCAAGAAGGGCCTTGACTCTGCCAAGATGGGGCGGTGACTTGAGCACCAGCTCGCGTTGTTCCCGGAAGAAGAGCCGCTGCAAAAACCAATGCAGTGTAGTTTTCCATGCTTCAATCTGCCGTGTACTAAACCGGGAGAAATCAAGCGAATCGAGTCCTGCAGGACCATGGTTGGGAAAGGCAACTGTCTCATAGATGGACGGCGCTCCCAAATTCAGAAGCGCGAATTCATCTTCCTGGGGCCGAGACCAGCCGGCATCCATATTGTCCATGGGACGTCTTTCAGGCAGCAGAAAACGAAACCAACGCGTCATGAAATGCTGCGTTGAGAGGAAATGGCTTGGCGCGAAGCAATCGTAGGTACTGGGATAGCCATAGCGTGAATCGAGAATCAACAGCTCATGCAATAGCGTTGTTCCCGATCGCCAATGCCCCAAAATAAAAAGGGGCGGCTTGTCGATTACCATCTTCTCAACCTGACGTCGCCAACGAATTTCCTGCCATCGATAACAAACCGAATTGATCGGATTTGCAACGAAGGTCAACAGCGAGGTGGGCAACCGACTGGGCGACATGGCAAAGTGGTTTCGAGCCAAAAGTCGCCACCAAGTTCCCATTCGCATGCCATCCCAGAAACGGGCTGCAAACCAGGGATACCGATTCACCTCCTCTTTCTGCACGCGATTTGAAAGGTTTCGACCGAACATTCTGACTCTTATCGTCGTGAGACAATCGATTCTGAAAACTGCAATACCTGTCTTTAAGCAGTACCATCTTAATCCATGGGTGCCTAAAAAAGTGAGTCGCTTGACAACGCTCTTTAGCCAGACCTACCATGAACAGCCAGGACGGCAACCAAGGCCCCTTTAAGGCCTGCAAGATCTTCGGATCTGTCGTATTTCCAGCATAATTTTGTTTCCTTCTATTGCCACAGAACGGCCCGGTTATGGCCAAACAGAGACGCCAGCTTGCCTTGGAGGGATTTGAGGACCAACAAACGGACCTGTCAGATGACAACCGTGGCACCCAGGTGAGCCAACCTGCACCGCCCCAACCAACGGCGGCAACAAAAGAATGCTCGCTCGAAGGCCGCACGGTCTACGTCATCGACTCACACTCCTTAATTTTTCAGGTCTTTCATGCGATTGGCGAAATGACCAGTCCTCAGGGCGAGCCGGTTAATGCGATCTTTGGTTTTGCGCGGGATCTTCTCCATCTGCTTACGGAAAAAAAACCTGACTTCCTGATATGTGCTTTCGACCGGCCCGGTCCAACCTTCCGGCACGAACTCTATGAGGAGTACAAAGCGGATCGGGGCGAAATGCCGGATGAACTTGCCGTGCAGTTTCCGGGTATCCGTCGCGTCATTGAATCGCTCGATATTCCTTTACTGGAAAATACCTCGTATGAAGCCGATGATATTTTGGCAACGGTTGCTACCAAAGCAGACCGTGCCGGAGCAAATTGTTTTCTGGTAACTGGCGATAAAGACTGCCGTCAACTGATTACTGATCGTGTCCGGATTTACAACATACGTAAACACCAGATATACGATCGAACGAGCCTCGAAAAAGACTGGGGAATTGAGCCGGAACAGGTTGTTGACTTTCAGTCCTTGGTGGGCGACTCCACCGACAATATTCCGGGGGTAGCTCGAATTGGCCCCAAAACCGCGACCGGCCTTTTGCAAGAGTATGGCTCACTCGAAGAAGTCTTTGCCCATGTCGATGACATTTCGGGGGCCAAGCAGAATTACCTCCGCGACGGCCGGGATGCTGCCACCATGAGTCGTCAACTGGTACGACTGGTCGACGATGTCCCGGTTGAAATCGACTGGATGGCTGCCGAAGTTCATCCACTCGATAGAGAAAAGATCCTCCCCCTCTTCCATGAATTTGGTTTTCGCCAACTCTCTGAGAAGATCACAGGTCTGGAAGGGGGAAAAACGACTCCGGAGAATTGGCAAGCGGACTATCAATCGATTACCAGTATCGATGCATTAAAAAAACTTGTCGAACTCTTGGAAAGCCAACAATCCCTCTCCCTGGATGTTGAAACCACCAGTGTTCGGGCCCGGCAAGCGGAAATCGTAGGCTATTCGTTTTGCTTCCAGCCGGGACTCGCCTACTACGTTCCGGTCCAGGCACCGGAAAACGAAACCTCGCTCGATCCAAAAGAGGTCCTCGCACTCTTGAGGCCGATTCTGGAAAATCCGGCTATCGAGAAGGTGGGGCAAAACCTCAAGTACGATTTGATCGTTTTGCGCTCCGCGGGCGTCACGGTCCGGGGTGTGGCATTTGACACCATGATTGCCAGTTACCTGCTGGAGGCTGGTCGCCGCAGCCACAGCCTCGATGCACTAGCACAACACCATCTCGGACACGACACGATTAAGATCGAAACCCTTATCGGCAAAGGGAAAAACCAATTGCGTATGGATCAAGTACCGCTCGCCGAAATTAGTCCCTATGCCGCGGAAGATGCCGATGTGCCAGTACGCTTGAGACCACTGCTAGAAAACCAGTTGGTGAAAAACCACCTCAGCGACCTGTTCAACAAGTTGGAGATGCCCTTGATTGATGTCCTGGTGGAAATGGAATACACCGGCATCAAGGTTGACACCGATTTGCTTGCGAAATTGAGCCACCAGTTTGGCGAGGAACTCAAATCGTTAGAAACTGAAATCTATCAGCTTGCTGGCCGCGAATTCAATATCGCCTCGCCCAAGCAACTGGCAGCGATTCTCTTCGATGAAATTGGACTTCCGGTTATCAAAAAAACAAAGAGCGGAGCCAGCACGGATGTCGATGTCCTGGAACAACTTTCCGAGCAGCATCCACTGCCAGAAAAAATTATCGAATACCGGCAGTTTGCCAAGCTGAAAAATACATATGTGGACGCCCTACCCTCACTTGTCCACCCGGACACCGGTCGCGTTCATGCATCGTTCAATCAAGTGGTCGCTGCCACGGGCCGGCTCAGTTCAAGTGACCCAAACCTCCAAAACATTCCAATCCGGACTCCGATAGGTCGGAAAATTCGCGCCGCGTTTTTACCAGGGGTGGAGGGATGGCAACTGCTGGCCGCCGACTATTCGCAAATCGAACTCCGCGTGTTGGCCCACTGTACTGGTGATGAAGCGCTCATCAGCGCTTTTGATCGCGACGAGGATATTCATGCACTTGTCGCCAGCCAGGTATACAATGTCCCACTTAGCGATGTGACTTCCGAAATGCGCCGGGGCGCCAAAGCGGTCAATTTCGGTGTGATTTATGGACAAAGTCCTTTTGGCCTCGCCAAATCACTGAACATCGAGCGCGATGCTGCAGCAGAGTTCATCGATGCCTACTTTGATCGCTATCCACGTATCGACGAGTTTCTCGGCGAACTGCTCAAGAACTGTCAAAAACAGGGATACGTGACTACCCTTTTTGGCCGCCGCCGGGATATCAAAGGGGTTCGGAGCGAAACAACCGGACGTCAACGCAACCTGGCCGAGCGAATGGCGATCAACACGGTGATCCAAGGCTCGGCAGCCGATCTGATGAAACGGGCGATGATTCGTATCCATGATCGTCTCAGGCACGAATCGTTTCAGGCAAACATGCTACTGCAAATCCACGACGAATTGGTCTTTGAAGTACCGCCGGAGGAGTGCAGCAATCTTGAACGCTGCGTCCGCGAAGAAATGGAATCTGCGGCCCAACTCGCAGTCCCGCTTAAAGTGGACATCAAGCTTGGAGCGAATTGGGCAGAAGTCTAAAAACTGTTTGGCCGTTTACTCACCCGCTGCAAATCAAAAGAAAGTTTTTCATTTCTGGATCGGAAAATTCCGTAATCGTTTCTTCCTTAGCCCTATTGTCAAACAGAGGAACATCATAGACTGAAAGCCATCGAACGTTGTAAGCACAGTGAATCACAATTCATTTTTCCGTCAAACGATCTGAGATATCTAATGCCAGAAAACAATTCCGTTACCCCTCCCGCATCAACACCACTGCCAGATAAGAACGATTTTTCCCAGAAAAAAATAGTTGCTGGCGTCTGCGGCATTGTTCTGGGTGCATTTGGAATTCACAAATTTATTCTTGGGATGACAACTCCTGGAATCATCATGCTATTGGTGACCGTCTGTAGCTGCTTCATTGCAACCCCTATTATGAACATCATCGGATTGATTGAGGGAATCATCTATCTGACAAAGTCGGACGAAGAGTTTTATCAAACCTATGCAATTGAGAAGAAGGAGTGGTTCTGAAGGAATGATTCTGACTAGCTGTCAGATATTTCAGAACGCCTATCTGCAAAACCACCACCTCAACAGTGTGAGCAATCGGTCCATGCAAGTGCTCGGCATCGTAGGGGGCATCGCCAGTGGCAAGTCGCTGGTGGCCAGCATCTTTGAGGAACTTGGCGCCATCGTCCTAAGCGGAGATCGGTTTGCCCACCAGGTGCTGCGTGAAGCGGACATCCTTACTACCATTCGAGACCGCTGGGGGGACGCTATTCTTAATGATGCCGGGGAGGTGGACCGCCCTCACGTGGCGGCTATCGTGTTTGGCGAGACAGTAGATGCACCAAAAGAACTAAATTTTTTGGAGAATTTGACGCATCCTCGAATTGCCCAGAGAATCCGAGAGGAACTCTCTCGTCTCTGCGCCGAAGGGGTTCAAGTTGTCGTTCTCGATGCCGCACTGCTCCTAAAAACCGACTGGCATCAAATCTGCGAAAAAATCCTTTTTCTCGAGACTCCACTATGCAAGAGACAGAAATATGCTGCTTTGAGAGGCTGGAATGCAGAACAACTCGCCCGCCGGGAGGCCTGCCAGTTACCGCTGGAAAGCAAGCGGGAAAAAGCCAATTTCGTGGTCTCCAACACTGAGGATTTGGCACATCTTCGCAACGAAATTCACTCCGTGTGGGATTCCCTAAACGACTGTAACATGTAAAATTAAGAGGGCATCTACAAGTTTCCTTTCTGTTTGTCTTTTCCGATTCATTCCTTTCTATTGCTGCTCGTTGTTCCTGCGCACCGTTTTCCTACAACCGTTTTTCCGATGCGGAAAGGGTGCGTGGTCTGGTCCTTTGTCCAAAAACTCGTCTCCGAATGGCACTTTCGCCTGCCATCGCGGGTTTTTTATTGCAGGAGTTGTCTGTAATGACAGACAGTCAAAAAATCCACAAAGATAAAATCTGCTCCGATCATTCGGAGGTGCCGGCCGACAAAGACGAGCAAGGGATACCTCCGTTAGATCGTGTCCAGACCACCAGTGACCTGGAGGAACAGCCGATTTCTCTTGCCGAAGAGATTGCTGATGAAACAGATCACCAGCGTCATTCACCAACGGAGGACAAAGAAAAAACAAACTATGGTGATGTTCACATCGCCGAGTTGCAACGGATGAGTATGGGAGATTTACTGATATATGGTGAGAAGCAAAATCTCTCCGATATTGTCGGCCTGAAGAAGCAGGACCTGATTTTCAGAATCCTGAAAGAACAGGTCAAAATGAACGGGCTGATGTACGGTGAAGGAACACTCGAAATTCTTCCCGATGGCTTCGGTTTTCTCCGGAGCCCCGATTACCACTACCTTTCCTGTCCGGATGACATCTACGTATCTCCCAGCCAGATTCGTCGCTTTGGCCTCCGTACCGGTACCACTGTTTCGGGTCAGATACGCCCCCCGAAAGAAAACGAACGCTACTTCGCCCTTTTGCGAGTCGAAGCAATCAACTATCAAGATCCCGACTTAATGGCGGAAAAAGTTGACTTTGACGACCTCACGCCATTACACCCCGAACGGCGTATTGTTTTTGAAACCGCTGCAGACGAGATGTCCACGCGGGTTTGCGACCTGATAACTCCTGTCGGCTTTGGCCAACGTGGGCTTATTGTCAGTCCGCCAAGAGCCGGTAAGACCATCTTGTTGCAGAAGATGGCCAAGGCAGTCTTGGTAAATTTCCCCGATTGCTACGTCATCATGCTGCTCATTGACGAGCGCCCTGAAGAAGTCACCGATATGGAACGACAGGTTCATGGCGGGAACTGCGAAGTCATCAGTTCTACGTTTGACGAAGCCTCTGCACGCCATGTCCAGGTGTCAGAAATGGTCCTGGAAAAAGCAAAACGCATGGTCGAGTTTGGACATGATGTTGTCATTTTCCTTGATTCAATCACCCGACTCGCACGGGCATGGAATGCCGAATGTCCAAATTCTGGAAAGATCCTCTCTGGAGGCATCGATGCCAACGCAATGCAGCGACCCAAACGATTCTTTGGCTCGGCACGCAAGGTGGAAGAAGGTGGATCGCTAACAATCCTCGCGACGGCACTGGTGGATACCGGCAGCAGAATGGACGAAGTTATTTTTGAAGAATTTAAAGGTACGGGCAATCTAGAAATCGTTCTGGATCGCGCATTGGTGGACAAGCGCATTTGGCCTGCCATCGATATCAATTGCAGCGGGACTCGCCGGGAGGAGATGCTGATGGATCCGGAAGAACATCGCCGCGTCTGCATCTTGCGACGAGTACTGCATGAAATGAACGGCCCTGAATCGATGGAACTTCTAGTCTCACGACTACAAAAAACAAAAACAAATGCCGAATTCCTAATGAACATGAAATCTTAATTTTTATCCTGGACAACCAACCGCGTCAGAAACTTCAAAACGAGAACACTTTCTACAGGTACATCGGCAGTGACTAAAGAATTCAAAGGCGAACAGGTTGCCCCAGAGGGACCCATTGCAATTGTTGTCTCACGATACAACCTGTCGATCACCGAGAAACTTCTCTCCGGAGCCATAGAGACGCTTCTTGGTGCAGGGGTTGCTCAAGAGGACATCCACGTTGCCTGGGTACCTGGTGCTTTTGAAATTCCTCTGGCAGCACAAAAAATGGTGGAGGCAGGCCGCTACGAGGCGGTTCTCACTCTGGGCGCTGTCATTCGTGGAGAAACCAGCCATGATCATCATATCAACCGGGCCGTCAGCTTAGGAATCACTGAAGTCGCCCTCTCAAGTGGTGTTCCCGTCTTGTTCGGGATACTCACCTGCGATACGCTCGAACAAGCAATCCAACGAGCCGGTGGCAATGCTGGTAACAAAGGGTGTGAGTGTGCCGAGGCGGCCCTGGAAACGCTCAGCCTGTTGGGCCGCCTGGACGATTGATCTTCAAATACACTTCATCCACCAATCGTCAAACCCCAAACACCTCCAGCAGCATGTCACGTCGTAGTCGAGCCAGAGAAGTTGCTTTGCAGGTACTTTTTCAAGATGATTTAAATCCCACGGATCCACTTCCAGATGCAAGGCCCTTTCTGCAACAACGCCTCAGTTCGGCCAACCTGATCGATTTGGCCACCGAGTTGGTCGTTGGCGTGCGTTGTAAACGCAGCGAACTTGACCAGATGCTACAGAGCGTTGCTGATAACTGGACCGTTTCGCGTATGGCCGTGACAGATCGCAATGTCCTTCGCCTGGGCGCATTTGAACTGCTCCACACGGAGACTCCCGACAGGGTGGCTGTCGACGAAGCTGTTGAGCTTGCCAAGCGATTTGGATCCGCACAGTCCGCACCGTTTGTAAATGGCATCCTGGACCAATTGTTCAAGGAACAGAATTCCTAAACAAAGACACTAGGGCTACGTCAGAGAAACAAACTCTCCTGTTGAGAATGCCCTCAAACGGTTGTACCCTTACTGATCCGGAAACATCAAATTAGACGAGTCTATCTCCATGGGCGTGTTCGATCAGCTTAAACAAGGCTTACAAAAAACCTCACGCCTGCTCAAAACGGATGTCCGTGATTTGTTCAAGTCGGAAGGGCGTCTGGTAGATGACGCCTTATTGGATGAGTTGTTGGAGATACTGATCACCACCGATATGGGGGTGAAACCGGCTCAGGCGATCGTCGAGAATATCAGCAACGATTTCCGTGGCCGTATTGTACATTTTGAGGATGTGTTGAGTACGGTCAAAGCTCAACTCAAATCACTGCTGGCAGAAGATCAGCGTGGTTTGCAATTTGCGGAAAAAGGACCTACCGTGATCCTAATCGCTGGTGTGAACGGCGCTGGCAAAACAACTTCCATCGCTAAATTGGCCAAACGCTTTCTCGATGAAGGCAAGTCGGTTGTTCTCGGTGCAGGCGACACTTTTCGTGCAGCCGCCGTCGAACAACTCTCCATCTGGGCCCAACGGCTTGGGGCCCGGTTTGTCCGCGGTGAGCCCGGCCAGGATCCAGCTAGCGTAGCCTACCAGGCTGTTGAGACCGCGATTGTGGAAAACATAGATGTCTGTATTGTCGATACGGCCGGACGCCTGCAAACCCAAAAGAATCTGATGCAGGAGCTCGAAAAAATTTGTCGCAGCATCTCAAAACAGATTCCCGAGGCTCCTCACGAATCACTGCTGGTTCTCGATGCAACGACCGGTCAAAATGCGATCAGTCAAACCACGCAATTTTCTGAAGCAATGGATTGCACTGGCATCGTGCTGGCAAAGCTTGATGGTACCGCTAAGGGGGGCGTGGTCGTTGCCATTCGGCAGCGTGCGGAAGTACCGGTCAAATTTGTCGGCGTTGGTGAACAATTTGGAGATTTGGCAGAATTTTCGCCCGACCAATACGTCGATGCGCTCTTCGCTGACGTAGCCGCTGCTGGCGCCAGCAGCGAAGGCTAAAGCAAGTTACTTTTTGCAACGAGCCTGGTTCAAAATCGACCACTCGCCTTATCTGACATTCAAAATAGGTAGCTTGGGAAGTGTTTTATAATTTTAACGATTTTAACGGAAGTTTTGCGAACCTTTGGTCCGATACTTAAGCCTGTTCATTTCGAGAAAAATGAACTGATTTCGTGGTGCTGTCTTGGTTCGGGGGGGCCAGCGTCCAACATTACAACGCGATTGCCCTTTTAAGGCCAAACCACAAGGCACGAGCAATGAATGGTTATCGAATTGCCGTTATCGGCCCCGTTTCATTACTTACCACGGCGATCATGCTTTCCCTGGTTGTTTCAGGGGAAGTTTCAGCGCGTGAACTGGCTTGGAAATCTCCCCGCATCGCAAAAGAAGCGGAAAAGCCACGCCAGTTCGATGCAGTGGCCGCCAAGCCTCTTGCCAATGTGGATGTAGAAAAAACTAACCAGCTAGCAGACAATCCATCGACCTCAGCGGCGAAACCGCCTGTTGTCGTGGAACTGAAAACAGAGAACAATCCGAAAAGCCGACTCGAACAAATCCCTACAGCTGCCAATTATCCTCAAGTCGCCACGTATCGTGAGACTAACAGGACGCAGCCGCAAATAGCTCAGGTACATCGGACGGTCCCCCAAACACGGCAAAGCGGGAGGTCAACACGCCCGCAGCCGCGAAGTAATGTGGTCCAGCCCTGGCATCCCGACTTGTTATATGCCTCCTCTGGTGCTGGCTTAAGAGTCGCACAACATGCCGATTCTTCTGTCTTGAGCCCAGAACAGATCGGCCCGGAAGAGATTATGCCTGAAGAAATCGGTCCTGGCGAAATCATCGATCCGGAAGCGATCGGCCCGATGGAACCAGGCTCTTTTTCAGGCGAATGCTGTGGCGAATGTGACACGTATCCCTGCGAGTGTATACCGTGCGATCCTCTGTGCAGCCCGGACTGGGGATACCCACAGCCATGCGAGGGAAGTCTCTTATGCGGCTGGTTACACCCGACACTCGAATTTGCAACCCTTTCAGTCGGTGTGGATGGATTTAAAGCGTCCCCTGATCGCGGCATCAATGGGAACTTTGGTATCGACGAATCAGTAAACTTGTCCGGTAGTTGGCTCAACGGCATCATCGGCTGGCAGGTCGGTGCGCGTTTCATACAAAGTGACTTCAACGGTTTTCGAACATATCAAAATGGCGGCGGTCCGGTCGGCCAGCAAACAGAATATCGACCAGATCGTCGCGAGCAGGATTTCGTCACCGTCGGTGTTTTTCGACGGGCAGATGAATTCCAACCATGGCAAGCCGGTATTGCGATCGACTTCCTGCAAGACCACTACTATTACAAGACCGATCTGAGCCAAGTCCGACTCGAACTGAGTCGTCGGTTCTGGTGCCGACTTGATTTTGGTGCCTGGCTTGCCCTTTCAACGGACACAGAACCAGCCGTAGAAGAATATCGACCAAATCTTCCCTTCGGCCCTGGAGGGTTGATCGATACCACCAGTTATCAGGCAATCGACCAATACACCTTCTTTCTACGCTGGGCTTTTCCCAACGGTGGTGAAGCCCGCTTATATGGTGGTGGGACCAATTATCGCGAAGGTATCATTGGTGGTGACTTCTGGACACCCATGTCGCATCGATTCGCACTCACTGGAAACTTCGGGTATCTCATTGCGGATAAGAAAGGATCTCTCCCAAGTCAGGGAGCGGTTGCTCAAGCAGACGATGCCTATGGTGTCGCTCTAAACTTCGTATGGTATCCGCGGATGCGGGCACGTACGGCAAGTGAATCACTCTATCGTCCGCTCTTCAAAGTGGCCAACAACGGCAACTTCTTCATCCGAAGAAACTAGAACCGCTTCAGTGACAAAATATTGAGATGGTCCAACAGTAATACTTAACAATAACTCAACCTAGGATTCAGGACATTCCAGCATGGTTTTCTCGCTAGTCGCTAGATGGATAATCTGTGCTCTGCTTTGTGTCAGCATGACAATCAATGGCCAAATCGGCTATGGCAGTGAACCATCGATACAAGAGGCGAGGAAGCCCTTGAGAGTGAAACCGTTCGTTGTACGACAGGTCGAACTTGCCGAGGGCGGTATGCTCGCCGGACAACTTGTCGACTCGTCTGGGAAACCAATCTCCGGCGAAACTATTTATCTAGCAAACAGTCAGCAGATTATCGCTACGGCAAAAACCCTTGAAAATGGCCGTTTTGAAATCCAGGGACTCCACGGTGGATACTATGGACTCGGATCCCGACAAGCGTGCGTACCGATTCAGTTGTGGTCAACCGGAACGGCACCGCCAGTCGTCGCCAAAGAGATATTATTGGCAGCTTCAGCCGGGACCATCCGTAGTCAAAGTGGTATTAGCTCCGGCCTTCTTCGTATCCGTGAGGCCCTCGGCATGGTCGCAATACCACTCTTAGTTCTTGCCACAGCAATCATCTTACAACAATATAGCGGTGATAAGGGGGGCATCCAGAACACTGGCATGAGACACCCATAATCAAACAAGGTAGAAGCTAAATTGATTCCCAGGGGGTTGGGGCGATGTTCAAGCCCTAGAGAAGAGCCCGGCAAATTTTTGCCGGGCTTTTTCTTTGCGCATACTCACCAGGCGTTTTACTTGGAATCGCCTGTCATTGTTGCCGTCAAAGTTTGCCCCGTTTATCACGGTAAAAGAGGCTCAACTGCCAGCATCGTCGCGAATGCACAAATACGCCCACCCCTAGCGACCCCACTACACCGTTCATTCCGTGTGAACGAAGCACCCAAAACCGATACATCTGCAAAAGTCCTAGGTACCAATCCCGTAATCGTTAGAGTTTGACATTCTCAAGTCGGCATCTTCGGATGGGCCCTAAATATCGATTCATTTGGGTGAATTGCACCAAGAATTGGTGTCGATAGCAGTCTTGACCACAGGTTCGTTGAGCCCGATTTCTTTTCGTGTCTAACGACATGACTGAGAGATTTTGGCGGAAAGCTCTCTGCACCTGCTGAATGTGTCGGGGACATACAAGCCCGTTACCGCATTATCACGCACGAAAATCACACACGAAACAACTTTCCTTTTTAACCTCGTTCAAGGAAACGGAGTGACCTACCATGAAAGTTTTGAACTTTACCTTTGCCATAGCGATCACTGGCCTGATCTGCTCTGGCAATGCTCTTGCACAGCAGGTACCCACTAATGTCGATCAAGCGGCATTTAACTACGATAGCTACTATGCTACCGATGCTACCACTGTCGCCCAACCAGAAGGCGATCTTGGTCCGAGTGGTCCTCCTGTCGACGTCAGGAATAATCCTCCCGTCTACGATGCTGATGGCGACTATGTCCATGAAGCACCCAATGTTGGCCTGAACTGGGGCTTTGGATGCGATTGTGGTTATGAACTCGATTGTGGTGACATGTGCTCGCTGCAAAAATGTGAAAATTGCTACGGCATCGAATATGGTGGATGGTTCTCAGGTGGCTTCACCGTCAATGAATATGACAACACCACGATGTTGGGCAACTCCCAACTTCCATTCAACAACGATCCGCACATCAACCTGAACCAAGCTTGGTTCTGGATTGAGAAAGCAACCGATACCGAAGGCTACGGTTGGGACTGGGGATACCATGCCGATATCATGGCTGGTGTTGATGGCCCTGACACCGAAGCGTTTGGTGGCCCCGGTTGGGACAGCGAGTGGCAATTTGGTGCGAACAGTCAATACGGTGCTGCTATTCCGCAGGCTTATCTGACCCTCGCCTATGATGACCTAACAGTGATCTTTGGTCACTTTTACACCATCCAGGGCTACGAAGTCGTACCGGCTCCGTATAACTTTTTCTATTCGCACGCCTACACCATGGCATACGGCGAGCCGTTCACACATACCGGTTTCCTGGCTGAGTATGCTTTCTCAGATAACGTCACTCTATATGGTGGCTGGACCAATGGTTGGGATCAAGGGTTCCAATTCACCCATGGTGGCAGCAGCACCTTCCTCGGTGGCATCAATTACACCAGTTCCGATGAGCGAACCTCAGTGACCTGGACCGTATGTGCCGGTGACTGGGGAAATGGTGCAACATTCCATAACGGCGCTGGCCAGACCGGCGACGGTAGGATCTATAATCAAAGCTTCGTCTGGCAACAGATGATTAGGGATAACTGGACCTACGTGTTCCAGAGCGATCTCGGTCTCAACAATGGTGGTGCTATCAACGCCGCCAAAGGTGTCGCCAATAGCCAGTGGTATGGAGTGAACAATTACCTGTACTACAACTTCAACTGCTGTTGGGCTGCCGGTCTCCGGGCCGAGTGGTTTGCTGATCCGCAAGGCATGCGAGTTGACCGCGCTGGTTTGAACAGTGGCGTTCCTGCTAACGATCGTGCCAATTACTTCGCGCTCACGGCCGGTGCCAACTGGAACCCGACCCCCAACCTGCGTGTCCGGCCTGAAATCCGGTACGATTGGGACAATGGCATGGGTGCTGCTACGAGCCGTTACGACCCAGTTGGTAATGCCTATACCCAACCCGATCTGTTCACATTCGGCGTTGACGCGATCTATCTCTTCTAAGATGGAAGAACGACGTTTTCGAGACTTGAATGAGGACTATATACCGCCCGCACAATAGTGCGGGCGGTATTTTTTTTGCCACGACCAGTTAAGCAGTTTCGATTTCGCGGCCGTGACCTGTCTTTTTGGTGAATGATACCCGCTACAGTGTCGATTGCAGAATTTATCGGAGGACGTGTCACGCTTCCTTTTATCGTTCCTAGCAAACGGATTGCCTTCCATGAAGGTTCACAGTTACTATTTTGTCCTCGCGATCGTTGGCTTACTCGCTGCCGGCAATAACGTTGCCGAGGGTGACGACGCCGGGAACAATGGCTACGTGGTCCACGAGGCCCCGATGCCCGTTCTCAACTGGACGTTTGGCGCCGACACCGGAGAAGAGATCGACTGTGGTGACATGTGGTCTTTACAGCGATGGGAAAACGAGGCGGGCATCAACTACGGTGGTTGGTTCTCCGGTGGTATTACAGCCAACAACTGGGGCAACACGACCCTGCTTGGCAACTCTCAATTGCCATTTAATAACGACCCGCACCTGAACGTGAACCAGGCTTGGCTATGGATACTGCGCGAGGCGGACACAAACGGTTACGGCTGGGATTGGGGCTTCCGCGCCGACGTGATCGCAGGTGTTGATGGTCCCGATACTGAAGCATTCGGGGGTCCAGGCTGGGACAGCACCTGGCAGTGGGGCAACGGGCAATACGGTGCCGCCGTGCCACAGCTTTATGGCGAACTTGCGTACGACGAAATTAGCGTAGTTGTCGGGCGCTTTTTCGCGATCTTAGGTTATGAAGTCGTACCGGCTCCGTACAATTTCTTTTACTCTCACGATTACACGATGGCATATGGTGAGCCGTTTACCTTTACGGGTCTGCTCGCTGAATATGCGCTTTCTGATCGCATTACACTCCGGGGCGGTTGGACGAACGGCTGGGACCAGGGTTTTAACCTCTCGGTCAATGGCTCAAGTACCTTTTTGGGAGGGATCACCTACACGAGTGAAGATGAACGAACGAACGTTACGTGGAACGTCAGCGCTGGCTACTGGGGTCGGGCCGCAGTCGTCCACTCAGATGGCGTCGGCGGGGGTCCAACCACCATGTCCGATGGCAAGATTTACGACCAAAGCTTTGTCTGGCAACAGATGATTCGGGAAAACTGGACCTACGTGTTCCAGACCGATTTGGGGATTAACTTCGACACCACGCAAGTCGCAGGGGTGAACCAGACCCAGTGGTACAGTGTTGTCCAATACCTATTCTATAACTTTAACTGCCGCTGGTCCGCCGGTTTTCGGGCCGAGTGGTTTTCCGATCCCCAGGGCGTTCGCGTCGATCGCGCCAATTTGAACACCACCAATGCCCAGGGACAAACGCTCCCCGGCCCCAATCGGGCCAACTATTTTGAGGTCACTGCCGGTGTCAACTGGCGTCCAACGCCCAATCTCCGCTTCCGACCGGAAGTCCGTTACGACTGGAACAACGGCATGGGCGCTGCCACGAACCGATTCGACCCGGAGGGTGGCATCTATAACAAAAACGACCTCTGGACCTTCGCGTTCGATGCCATCTGGTTGTACTAAGGGCAAAATACATGTTCTCAGGGTCCCGGTCCCGATGGAACAGGCGGCTTTCCCTGCTTTGGATGTCATTTAGACGCTGTAAGCGTCTCTCGGGGTACCGGAGAAGAAGAAGCCGAGTGGAATTGCCCAATCGCGCGACGGTACCTGCTTATTTCAATAGCACGCCACGAGCCGCTCTCAGGCAAAAGGTCTCAGGAGATTTTTCTTAAACCCTCTTTTGTCTTGAGCTTGCGATCGCTGATCGGCTTTCTGAGTTCGTCCGATGCTAGCACCGGTACGTCTTTTGCTCAACGCCCCCTAGGGCATTGTCTGTCCTTAGGGCGGCCGGGGACGCCGGATGCGTCCCTGCGGCTATTTTTGTTTTCTTCCTTCTGTTTTGTGCAATCTTTTTTGAGGGGAATGTAATGAAGAATCTTTTTAGGCGGTACTCACGTTGGCAGTGGGCCACGTGGGGTATCATGGCGCTGACCATCGCAGTGGTCGGCATGAGTATGGGATCTTCCGTCGCTCTGGCAGCGGATGAACCTGCAGCGGCCACTGCTGAACAGGAGTCCGCCTACACATTCAACACGATCATCATGTTTGTCTGTGCCGTGCTCGTGCTGTTCATGCAGGCCGGCTTTGCGATGCTGGAGGTTGGGCTCAACGCGGCCAAAAATACCATCAACATCCTGTTCAAGAACGTCATGGACCTCTCGGTCGGCGTGCTGCTCTTCTTTTTCGTCGGCTTTGGCCTCATGTATCCGGGCGGCGATTACGCGGGCGAATGGTTCGGTTTTGGCGGCTCGGGCATCAGTGGGTATGGAATGACAACGGCAACCGAAGTGGATGCCACTGCCGACTATTCGCCAAGTGCCGACTTCCTGTTCCAGGTCGCCTTCGCTGCGACTGCAGCCACCATTGTTTCAGGTGCGGTCGCTGGCCGGATGCAGTTCAAGTCGTATCTGGTCTATAGCGCCATTCTCACAGGATTCATTTATCCGATCAGCGGGATGTGGAAGTGGGGCGGCGGTTGGCTCGACGCAATGGGCTTTCACGACTTTGCGGGCTCGGTGGTCGTCCATGCGGTGGGTGGCTTTGCCGGCCTGGCCGGTGCCATCATGCTTGGCCCAC